>Ga0173480_10000371_pt1 | contig 14576 bp, 18 predicted proteins | sample NitcycUS209509C1_FD_122622 | JGI IMG/M metagenome (GOLD analysis project Ga0173480, IMG submission 122622) | Soil microbial communities from Arlington Agricultural Research Station in Wisconsin, USA - Nitrogen cycling UWRJ-S209-509C-1 (version... | ecosystem: Environmental > Terrestrial > Soil... | reverse complement strand
GCCGACCAGGCGCGCACCATCCGCATCCCGGTGCACATGATCGAGACCATCAACAAGCTGAACCGCATCTCGCGGCAGATGCTCCAGGAGATGGGCCGCGAGCCGACGCCGGAAGAGCTGGCCGTGCGCATGGAAATGCCCGAGGACAAGGTTCGCAAGGTGCTCAAGATCGCCAAGGAACCGATCTCGATGGAAACCCCCATCGGCGACGACGAGGACTCACACCTCGGCGACTTCATCGAGGACACCTCCGTGGCGTCCCCGATCGACCAGGCGACCATGGAGTCGCTGCGCGAGACCACTCACTCGGTACTTGCGCAACTGACCCCGCGTGAAGCCAAGGTGCTTCGTATGCGGTTCGGCATCGACATGAACACCGACCACACGCTGGAAGAAGTGGGCAAGCAGTTCGACGTGACGCGCGAGCGCATCCGTCAGATCGAGGCGAAGGCGCTGCGCAAGCTGAGGCATCCGAGCCGCAGCGAGCAGCTGCGAAGCTTCCTCATCGAAGACTAAGAAGAAGATCAAAGGCCACCCCGTAAACAGGGGTGGCCTTTTCGTTTGGGGGCATCGAATGTCCAACGACGATATCGACCGTCCGGTCGCCGGCGGAAACATCCTGCGACACAAGCCGCGCGAATCCGATTTTGCGCATCCGCCGCACTACGCCGTCCACTGCGAAGAGATCGAGGCCCACCTCGCGAAACACGTCGGCCCCATGCACAGCGTGTTTCACGAAATCATTTCCGACCTCGTACATCTCGACGTGTTGTGGCTCCAGGCCACTCCCGAGCGGCCCTACCAGATGATCGTGACCAGCGGCATGGGCGACCTGCCGATGACGGTGCCCGAAGGCTGCGAAGAATTCCGGCACGCCGAGCTCTTCATGGTTCTTCCGCCGGACTGGAAGATTGGAGAGGACGACGAACAACACTACTGGCCCATCCGCTGGCTCAAGCAGATCGGCCGCCTGCCGCACCAGTACCAGACCTGGATCGGCCATGGGCACACCATCCCTAACAGCGATCCGCCCGAGCCCATCGCGAACACGAAATTCGTCGGTGTCATGGCGACCGCCAACTACCCGCTGCCCGAAGAATTCTTCCAGCTCGGCACGAAAGACGGCGCCACGATCTGTTTCTATCAGCTGATCCCGCTGTACGCCGAAGAGATGGATCTCAAGCTCGAGAAGGGCTCGGAGGAAATCGAATCTCGCTTCGGGAAGCAGAACATCGATTTCGTGCTGGACCCGCGTCGGCCCAACGTCGCGCTCAAGCGCGGCTGGTGGAAGTGGTAGCCGGCGTCGCTCACCCGCGCGGGCGATGCGCGCCGATATCGGTGAGACGGGGCCCGCGAGCGGGCCCCGACGATGTCAGCCGAGGAGATGGTCGCAGCGCTGGCAGTGACGGGTGGTCGCCACTTCCGAGATCTCGGTGTCATGCGGCACGTAGCCGCAATGGTGGCAGGTCATGCCACGCATCTCCGAGATGCGGCGCTTGCGCCGCAGGACCAACAATTGCGGAAGCACCACGATCAGCAATCCGATGCCGGCGACACCGGCTGCCCAGCTGACGACGTTTTCGCCGGGCTCGTGGTCCTGCCAGAGGACGAGGCAGAGCAGTCCCAATCCCAGCAGTGAAAGAAGATCGCCACGGGTTTGCGCAGATTTCAGTTGCGCTTGCGTGGCTTCCCAATAGGCATCACGACTTGCGGAATTCAGCTGCGAACTATCAACAGCCATAAGCCCTTCCCCTTGATAGACCAGACGCGACAACCTCCGTGTTCTTGTTTTTGTTCCAGGAAACTTGCCGGCCCGCGGCATCCCTAATACCGCGAGCCGGGCTTACGTTACCGCAATGTGACCGTAGTCGCTATTCACCCCTTGTAGGCCAACACCGCAAATCGTGATCTCACACTAGTCATAAAGGTAAGTCGGATCACGACGCTTGCGAGTGAAGGGCACCAGCATCGGCACTCGCTCCTGGTACTTCGTATAGGTCTTGCCGAAGTGCGCGACGAGGTCCCGCTCTTCGAGCTGGATCGCGATGAGGATGTACCCGGTCGTGGCGATCGCGAACACCAGGTGCGAGATCGTCATCGTCGGTGTGCACCAGAAGGCGAAGAACCAGCCGACGTACAGCGGATGACGCACGTACGAGTACGGCCCCGGCGTGCGGAACTCGAGCTGGGTGTACGGCCGTCCCGTCAGCTGCAGCCAGACCTGGCGCAGGCCGAACAGGTCGAAGTGATTGATGAGGAACGTCGAGAACAGCACCAGCAGCCAGCCAAAGGCGAAGCCGCCCCACAACATTTCACGAAGCGGGCTGGTGACGTTCCAGACCTGACCGCCGAGAGGCTGCCACCATGCGAACATCGCGATCAGCGCGAGGCTCGACAGGAGGACGTAGGTGCTGCGCTCGGCGGACTCGGCGACCCAGCGGGTGAACCAGCGCTTGAATGCCGGCCGCGCCATGACGCTGTGCTGGACGGCAAACAAGCCGAGGAGACCGAGATCGATGAGCAGCGCCGTGGTGAAGTCCATGGCGGGAAGGCCATCGAGCGTCCTCGGCACCGCGAAGTTGCCGATGAAACCCAGGGCATAGAGGAACGTGGCGAAGAAGACGGCGTAACAGATGACGCCGTACGCAAAGATCGAGACGCGTTTGAACATGGTTGGCTCCCAGTGGTCGAGGCGGGCACGTTAGGCGCCGATCGTGGGAGCGGGCGTGGAAACGCCCGTGGAATCATCGCCCCGGGAGGGGCGTTCTCGGAAACCGCGGTGGGCTACTTGCCCACCGCGATCGAGTAGTCGATGTGCAGGTCGCAGGGCGTCTTGCCCTGGCGCCCGCGGATACGCTCGCCGGTGCACTTGGTATGGCCAGCCGACTCGCTGCGACCCTGCTTGGCGATGTCCGCCACGTTTGCCGCGAGGTCGAACTCGCCATTGCAGCTCGCGTACGGGCACGGGTACACGAAGTACGCGCGCGCCGGCGGATGCAGCACCACGGACTGCGGAGCCGGCGGCTGCTCAGTCTCGTCGGTGAATTCGAAGTTGAGGCGCAGCGACGCGAACTGCGGGAACTGCACGCGCAGTTCCTTGGCGGCCATGCGATTGCGCCGCTGCTTTTCACGCAGAAGGTTACGGGCCCCTTCGGGCCCGACCGTGGTGAACTTCATTAACGACGACCGTATCCGCCGCCGCCGCCGTAACCGCCACCGCCGCCACCGCCACCGCCGCGGGGCTTGTCCTGCGCTTCGTTGACCTTGAGCGGACGACCGCCGAAGTCCTTGCCGTTGAGCGCCTGCATGGCGTTCTGCGCATCGGCGCTCGACATTTCCACGAAGCCGAAGCCGCGGGGGCGACCGGTCTCGCGGTCATTGATCAGCGCGACTTTTTCCACGTTGCCGTAGGGCGCGAACAGGGCGCGAACCGTATCTTCGGTGGCGCTGAAGGGAAGATTTCCGACGTAAAGTTTGGACACGAAAGAGTACTCACTGTGAAAGGTAGATAGGCAGGGGAACCCTGCGAGACAGACTCTGGCCAAACGGGCGTCGGAGAGACGCGAAAGCCCAGGGACGGACAAGGCGAGGAATCACAAGCCGGGGGCGCAAGTTACAGGAAATGCCGCGTCCCTGCCCGGGTTATTGCGCGTTTTGCAGCCAAAAAGCAGCGGAATTCACGAATAAGGTAACCGGGGGCAGGAGTAATCCTGCTTGCGGGTACCCGGGGGTGCCAGCAGGATAGCCGCCATGATTGGCGACCTAGAAGCGGCATTCGTGCGCGCCTGCCCCTCTTTTGGGCCCCTGCTCCAGCGGCTGCGCGAGGACAACAAGCTCTTCGGCGCGGATCTGCAGGCCGAGCTCAAGGAGGTCCTCGACAGGCTGGGGTTCCACCTGGGCAGCGCCGCGAAAGAGGTCCCCACGCAGGACATGATCCAGGTGCTCAAGGTGGTCGAACGCGTGCTGCTCGATGGCAGCGAGCAGCAGAAATGGGCGGTCACCCATTTCCTCATGACCTCGCTCCAGGCCTCGATCCGCGAGGCCGGCTTCCAGACGGATGCCTTGCTGCCCTACCTCGGACCCGCCACCGCGAAGTGGTGGAACGACCTGTCCACGACGCAGACCCAGCTCGAACCCGAAGACCAGATGCTCGACCCCACGGACGACGCCTGATGAACGACAAGAACCTCTACCAGCCCATGCTCGATGTCGCCATCGCCGAAGCGAAGCGCGGCCTGGCCGAAGGCGGCATTCCCATCGGCGCAGCGCTGTATCACAACGACGGGAGGTTGTTAGGCTGCGGCCACAACCGCCGCGTGCAGGAAGGCGACCCCTCGGTGCACGGCGAGACGGACGCGTTTCGAAAGGCCGGCCGGCAGCGCCGCTATCGCGACACCATCATGGTCACCACGCTTGCGCCCTGCTGGTACTGCAGCGGGCTCGTGGTGCAGTTCCAGATCGGTACCGTCGTCGTGGGTGAGTCGCGCACGTTCCAGGGCGGCATCGACTGGCTGCGCGAGCGCGGCGTGAAGGTCGTCGACATGGCCTCGTACGAGTGCGAGAAGCTGCTCGGCGACTACATCGCCGCGAATCCCGAGATCTGGAACGAAGACATCGGCGAGTGAGCGCGGGGGTCTATTCCTCGGCTGCAGCGCCAGGCGCGATCGTGTACTTCAGCGCAAGCTGACAGGGACCGCGGCCGTTCTTGTCCCGAACCCGCTGGCCTCCACACACCTGTCTTCCATCACAACTCGACTCATGCGACCGCGCGAGATCCGCCACGGCGCTCGTCAGGTCGAATTCGCCATCGCAATCGGCGTGGGGGCAGGGAAAGAGAAAGTAGGCGTGTGACGGCGGATGCATGAACAACAGGTGCGGCACTGGCGCCACCACGTCCGGGTCCGCCTCGCGAAACTCGAAATGCAGCTTCAATGAGGCGAACTGCGGATAACTGACGCGCATCGGCTGCGAGGTCGCCCGATCGCGGCGCTGGCGCTCGCGCAGCAGGTTGCGGCCCTGGGCGCTGCTGAATTTCACGGCTGTGCCTTCTCGACAGGCGCTGATTCGGCCGTGGCGGCAGCAGGATCGGCATCCGCTCCGGGCTCGCCGGCGGCGCGCGCCTGCTTCTTGGCCAGCTTCTCTTTCTGGCGGGTCTTGCGTGCCTCTTCCTTTTGCCGCTTCGCCAGATTGTAGTTAGTCCTTGCCACGAGAAAGGTCTCCAGTTGCCGAGAGCATTGTCAGTTCATGACAGCTCGCGCCGGCGCCCGGATTACGTCCGGGCACGAAAATATTGAGACAGGCATTGTCTCCGTAGAGCATCCCCGCGGCCGTCCGCACGTGGGCGAACGGCCCGAGAACCAGTGGCGCTTCCTTGAGCCCCATGGCAAACCTCAGTTTCACCGGCCCCTCGCAATCGAGCTCGCGATGGGTGCTCCCGCTCAGCTGCCAGCATCCGTCCACGCAACGCGCCACGAGATAGTTTTCCGGACCTCGCAACGTTCCGTCCGCCTGGAAGCGGAAGAACGTCGCGACGGCGAGCTTGGGAGCATCGCCGTTGATGGAACGAAAATTCAGTCGCAGCATGCGGCGTGGGCGGTGCCGGGTGAGCTTCGGATCAGCGGCGGTTGTAGCCGCCACCGCCACCACCGCGCGGCTTGTCCTGCGCTTCGTTCACTTTCAGCGGACGGCCGCCGAAGTCGCGGCCGTTCAGCGATTGCATCGCCTTCTGCGCGTCGGCGTTCGACATTTCGATGAATCCGAATCCACGCGGCTGACCGGTGTCGCGATCGTTGACGAGGGCAACCTTCTCGACGCTGCCGTGCTCGGCGAATAACGCGCGTACGGTGTCTTCGGTGGCGGAGAAGGGCAGATTTCCAACATAGAGCTTCATGATGAGTCCCAATGAAAAATGGACCGCAGGGATATCCCAACGGTCAGTTCGCGAATGCTTAGAGGTGGCAGGCTCTGGCCGGAGTGGCGTCAGCGACGCGGGGCCCAGGGACGGTCAAGACGAAGAATCACAATCCGGTATGAAAGGTACCCCAAACGAGCCACTTTCACGGGTCTAAATGACTCCGGGGAGCACCGGGCCCGGCAAATCGCACGGCCCCGGCCCTGAAATCGCTGTTCAGCTGCGCGGCTTCCGGGCCGCGGCGTCAGCGACGCTCGATGGCCACTTCGAGATAGGCGGCGTCCACCACCATGGTGCCGTCCTTCGCACGATTGAACTTCCCGATGAGTTCGAGCAGTTCCGACCGCAGGCTTCGCTTCCGGTCGGCATCCAGCTTCGCGAAAATGCCGTTGACGGGAAGATAGGACGTGCGGAGCTTGTCCACCCAGTCCATGGGTGTGCGGCTGCGGAAGGCAACGCTTTTCTCGTCCATTTCAATGTTTCCGTAAGCACCAAACAACTCCTCGATGCGTTTTGTCGTGCCCCAGTCGCAGGGGGTGGCGGACGGGACCTGGGGCGCATGACGCGCCATCGTCTTGAACAGCTGGCCGATGAAGCCGTCCGGCTTCCAGTTGGCGAGGCCCACCTGCCCGCCGCGACGACACACCCGGATCATTTCCGAGGCGGCCCGTTCCTGGTCGGCCGCGAACATCGCGCCGAAGCAGGACAACACGGCGTCGAAGCTCTGGTCCGCAAACGGCAGCCCGTCGACGTCGCCATCGACCACACGCACGCCCGCGGACTCGGCTTCCCGTCGCTGTCGGCCGCGAGGGACCGCGTCCGATGCGTGGTCGGTGGCCGTCACCTCGCACCACCGGCGCGCAGCGGCGAGCGAAGCATCGAAACTCCCCGTGGCCACGTCGAGAACGCGGCGGTCCTGGGACAAATTCACGGTTTCGCAGAGTTCCTCGCTGACCAACTGCAAGGCATTGCCTGTGACGGCATAATCCATGCTCGCGTACGGCAGGTGCCGGCTCGCCAGCACCGCCCGGTGATCGATTCGCGGGGCATTTCTCGAAAGAACTGCGTTCATGATTTCTCCCCTTCTTCCAGACTTCGCCGTCAAAGCTACGGAGCACGCGTGGTAACGGGCGTGGGAACGGCCGTGGAATCGCTCGAGATCCGGCTGCTGGGCCCGCTTCAGCTGTCGCGCGGTGGAGACGTCGTGAAGCTGCCGTCATCGCGCAAGGTGCGCGCACTGCTCGGCTACCTGGCGTTGGCAAGCCGCCCGGTCACTCGCTCGCAGATTTGCGAGCTGCTCTGGGACGTACCCAACGACCCGCGCGGCGAGTTGCGCTGGTGCCTCTCCAAGATTCGCGGACTCATCGACGACAAGGGCCGCAAGCGCGTGATCGCCGATGGCAACACGATCCGCGTCGATCTCTCGGATTGCATCGTCGACACGCTCGAAGTCACGCGTGCGCCCGAACATGGCATCCAGAAGTTAGGCGTCGACCGGCAGCAGGCGCTCGCGAAGCATTTCACCGGCGAGTTGCTCGAGGGTCTCGAGATCGCGCGCAGCCCGATGTTCGATGCGTGGATCACCGCGGAGCGAAGGCGCTTCCGCGGCATCCAGACCGTGCTGCTCGAGAACCTGTCGCGCGCGCTGCCGCACGACTCTGCCTCTCCTTATATAGACGAGTGGCTCAAGCTCTCCCCTTTCGACCGCAGTGCGCATGAGCTCCTGCTCGGTTCGCTGGCACGGCAGGGACGCATCGCCGACGGCGAGGCCCACCTCGCGGCGGCCTGCAAACTGTTCGAAGCGGACGGACTCGACACCGCGCCACTGCGTGAAATCTGGCGCAGCACGCGCGAGAAACATGCCGCGTCGGCGCAGTTCGCAGAACCGCAGAGCGGCCCGACGCAGATCGTCAGCGCCGATCTCACCGAGATCCGCCGATTCGCGTCCGACACACCCGCCTCCACTCGCCGCGCGTCCATCGCGGTCATGCCTTTCGTGGATCGCTCGTCCGAAGTCGACAAGCGCGGCGGCGCCGCCGACGCGCTGGCTTACGACGTCATCACGCGGCTCGCGAAGCTGCGCAGCATGTTCGTGATTGCCCAGGGCACGACCTTCGCATTGCGCGATCGCGCCATCGGCCCCGAAGAAGCCGGGCGCATGCTCAACGTGGACTACGTCGTCAGCGGCTCCGTACGACGCAGCGGCCGCAAGCTCACCGTGAGCGCCGACCTCATCGAGACACGCACGGCGCGCATCATCTGGGCCGAGGTGTTCGACGAAAAGATCGACGATGCACTCGACGTGCTCGACGAAATCGGCAACCGCATCGTCGCGTCGATCGCGCACGAAATCGAAATGGTCGAGCGCAATCGCGCGGTGCTCAAGCCGCCCAACTCGCTTGATGCCTGGGAAGCGCACCACCGCGGCCTGTGGCACATGTACCGGTTCAACAAGACGGACAACGAGCGAGCGCGGCAGTTTTTCTCGCAGGCGGTGGAGCTCGATCCCACGTTTGCGCGCGCCTATGCGGGCCTCTCGTTCGCACATTTCCAGAATGCGTTCCTCGGTTGGAAAAAGGCCGCGCCCGAGATCGATCGCGCATTCGATGCCGCGGGCAAGAGCCTCATGGTCGACGATCGCGATCCGGCGGCGCACTGGGCCATGGGTCGCGCCATGTGGCTGCGCGGAGGGCAGGACGAGGCCGTGAAGGAACTCGAGCGCGCGGTGGACCTCTCCCCGAACTACGCGACTGCGCACTACACGCTCGCGTTCGTGCACTCCCAGTCCGGCGATCCGAATGCCGCCATCTCGTTCTCGGATCACGCGCGCCAGTTGTCTCCGTTCGACCCGCTGCTGTTCGCGATGCTGGGGTCGCGCGCGCTGAGCCTGGCCCGGCTCGGTCGACATGATGAAGCCGCCGAATGGGCCATGAAAGCCGCTGCGCGTCCCAATGCGCACCAGCACATCATGACCATCGCCGCGCTCACGCTGGGCCTCGCGGGGCGCGTCGAAGAAGCCAACGCGTACAAGGCGCGTATCCGTGAGCGCGTGCCCGACTACGCGATGGCGGATTTCCTCGCGGCATTCCGTTTGTCGCCGGACGCGGAAGCGCTGTTCAAGCCGGCCGGCAAGAAGGTCGGGATCACGTAGGCATTCACCGCAGGAGAACCCGATCTTGATGCCCGCCCACGAACTCCTGTTGTTCGCCCTCGCCGCGTTCGTCATGGTGCTCACGCCGGGCCCTAACATGATCTACCTGGTGTCGCGTTCGTTGTGCCAGGGGCGCAAGGCCGCCGTCATCTCGCTGTTCGGCGTCGCCACCGGTTTCCTGTTGCACATGTTCTCGGCCGCGGCCGGACTCACGGCGATGTTCATGGCCATCCCGCTCGGATACGAAATACTCAAATGGTTAGGCGCCGCGTACCTGCTGTGGCTCGCCTGGCAGGCGGTCCGGCCGGGCGCCGGCTCATCGCCGTTCGAGGCGCGCGCGCTGCCCCCGGACTCGCCGACGCGGTTGTTCCTCATGGGCTTTCTGACGAACGCGCTGAATCCCAAGATCGCCGTGTTCTATCTCGCGGTTTTCCCGCAGTTCGTCCGACCCGAACACGGGTCGGTGCTCTCGCAGAGCGTCCAGCTCGGCCTCGTCCAGATCGCGGTCAGTTTCACTGTCAACCTCGTTCTTGTGCTTACGGCGGCCCGGCTGGCAGCCTGGTTCGCGAGAAATCCGCTCTGGCTCGGCGTCCAGCGCTGGGTGATGGGGTTCGTGCTCGGGGGGCTCGCGGTCCGCCTGGCACTCGACTCAAGACGCAATTGACGATCCTTCCGGGGCTGTGATTTATTGACCTCGCCAAGGGGGAGTCATGAACATTCTGAAAAGCCTCGTCGCCATCACGTTGTTAGGCCTCGCGCCCGGCGCGTTCGCCCAGGTCAACATTCCGAATCCCCAGGCCCCCGGGAATTCGCCGGAGAGCGCGGTACGGCTCGTGGCCACCAGCGACCTCATGGTGGATCGCTTCATCAACCGCTGGATTCGCACCCACTACCCGGGCTGGAACGCCGATCCTCACGAGTTCACGGAGATCGGCTTCGAACGATACGCGGTGGTCTACATCTCCTCGCCTGACAATCCCGGCCGCCGCATCTATTTCCGGGTCATGAAGCACCAGAACGAAGACGACACCGCAGGCTTCCCCCAGCGCTGATGGCTTGCTGCGCTGCGATGGCGCAGTGCACGTCCCGAGCGGATTACGTCGGCGCAATCTGATAGCTCGTGTAGGTTCCGGCGGTACATACTCGCGCCGCAAACAACCAATGCCACCTTTGCGAGGTAGTGAGCATGGCCACCGAGAACCCGTACGCGCAGTATCACGTCGTGAAGAAGGGGGACACGCTCTCGAAGATCGCCGAGGAGTATTACGGCGACAAGATGCTGTATCCGAAGATCTTCGAAGCCAACAAGGACGTTCTTGAGGACCCTAACAAGATAAAACCCGGCCAAAAGCTGCGGATTCCCTGATCCACCTGTCTTGAGGAGACCCAGATGCGATTTGCAAAAGTTTTCGTGGCGCTCGCCGCCACCACGATGATGCTGATCGGTTGCGCCAGCCAGAAGGAGCCCGCCGAAAAGGCCGTGGCGCAGATTGAGTCTTCGGTCGCCGAGTTCCGTGCGGATGCCGAGAAATACGCGGCGGACGAGCTCAAGAGCGTCGACGAGTCGATCACCAAGCTCAAGAACAGCCTGGCGAGCAAGGACTACAGCATGGTCGTGAAGGCCGCGCCTTCGCTGGCCTCGACCGTCGCCTCACTGAAGCAGACGGTTGCCGCCAAGAAGGCCGACGCGGACGCCATGATTGCCGCGGCGACGGCGGAATGGGGTGAGATCTCCGCCAAGGTGCCGCAGATGGTCGAAGCGATCCAGAGCCGCGTCGACACGCTGGGCAAGTCCAGGAAGCTGCCATCCGGCCTCGACAAGGCGACCTTCGACACGGTCAAGACCGACTTCGAAAGCATGAAGACCGAGTGGACCGATGCCGCGGCGCAGTTTGCCTCCGGCCAGGCCGATGCCGCGGTACGCAAGGCGCGCGAGATCAAGGCCAAGGGCGAGATGATCCTGGCCAAGCTCGGGATGGCGCCGGCCGCGTGACCTGATGCCGCAGATTCTCAGTGCAGGTCGATGCGTCCGACGATGACCCGGGTGACGCGCGCCGGCACTGAGAATTCGAGCGGCAGGAAGTAGTCAGTCCACGCGCGCGGCACGATGTAGAACACGCGCAGGCCCGGCTTCTGGAAATAGCTGGCCTTCCAGGTGTTCAGCATCGCCTCCGCCTCGTCAGCAAAAAGGCCCTGAGCGATCAGGGCCTTTTTCAATGCAGTGCGCAATTGCGCCGCACCGGTCGCGGTGTAGTCCCGGTCGGAGAATCGTTTCACGGTCGCGAGCCGCTTCCCCTCGTTCTGTTTCGTCAGCGTGACGGCAGGCGACGCGCGAAACGCAATGGCCCCGTCTTCGCGCACGTCGGCGAGCCAGATACCCGGGATCGTCACTGTCGCGGATTCGAGCCATGTCAGGTGCGCCGGCGTAGACAGCTCGACCGAACCGCGCGAGGTTTTCGTCGCGAGCAACGCATCGAGATGGGCCACGCCGCGGTAAAAGAGGTACTGCTCGCCCTCGCCCGACTCCGCGCTGAACACACTGACCGAATTCACCTCGCGCGGCGCAAGCCAGATTTCGCTGTTCGTGAGCGGCGCGATCACCGTGTCGTGCAGGCGCAGGCCTTTCCACTGCAATGAACCCACGACGTAGTTGTTGAGCACGTCGCCGTTCCACTGGGTGATGACCCCATCAGCCGCTTTCGACTGGATGCGCTGGCTGTCGAGTGCCACGGACGCGGCGGCATTCGGATAGAACTCGTTGATCACGCCGCCGCGGAATCGCACCGTGACGTCGATGGGATCCGTGAATTTTTGGTTAGGCGGCGGGTGGAAGTAGATGACGGGCGTTTCGAGCCGCATCGTGACGTCCGGCCGCCCAGGGATCCTGGGAAATTTGCCGAGCAGTCGCTCCGGCTTGTGACGCGTGGTTTCAGGCTCGTAGCGATGCACGAAATCCGGCAGCACTTCTTCCGCGTCGATGTTGTTGAGGCCGCCTGCGGGTGTGCCATCCGCGGCGTGGATGGTGGTGATGGTGCCCCACTCGTGAATGACGAACTCCGCGGCCTGGCCGGTGGTTAGGACCCCCAGCAACACGATTCCAGACAGGAGCGACTTGCGCATCGGGCACATCCTCAGGCTCGGATGGACGGAGGATAGACTGGCAGCGCTGACTTTGGTTCGTCAGCCGGCTGATTACCGTTCAGGACGGTCGGGCCGGACCCGCCACCATGCTTCTCCGCACCAGTGCCTGGCGCGCTTCCCACTCCTTCTCCGGCTCCATCTGCACGATGAACTCGGACTGGCCGGCCGCGTGCGTCGCCACCGGAACGCCGTCGCGATACAGCACGCGATTCTTGGCCAGTGCCGGAACACGCGCGCCCGGCGTGATGATGCCGGTGAGATTCAACGGATCGGCCGCGCTCAGCGAAATGAAGTCTCCCTTCGCTTCCTGCTTGCGCACCGCGCGCATGGCCGACACGGCGTCGGGCAGCGCGTATTGCTCGCCGCTCATGCCGGCGACGAATCGACCGCCGCGGATCTTTCCCTGTGCCTCGAGCCGGCGGAACACGCGCAGCAGCGCGTGCCACGGCGGAAGCCAGTCGGCCTCGCGTTCCAGCAGCTTGCGGAACACCACGCCGTAGCGGCGCAGCAGGATGTCGGCCACCTGCTCGATCGCCTCATTGTCGTTGCGCGTGGCGCCCTGGCGGATGAGGCTCCAGCGGCCCGCATCCTCGAGACCGAACAGCGCGACGCGGCGGCGCCGCGCGACGAGCTGGCGCTTCTTGTCGCTGGGAATCAGCAAGGCGCGCAGACCGGAATAGCTGTCCGCGTTGACGAGACCCGCGGACACCAGTTCACCGAGCGCGGTCTCCGCCTGTGAACGCAGTAGTTTGGTACCGCCGACGAGATCGTCGAAGAACGACGCGCCGTGCTCGCTGAAGTAGTCGAACAGCGCCTTGGCGCCATGCGAGAGCTGGAGCTGCTCTCTCGGCGCCGCGGCGAGCGAATGCCACAGCGACCAGTTCCTGCGCGAGACCAGCGCGATCGGCGTCGTGCGCACGGGCGCGGCGCCGACGGACTTCGTCGGCGTCAGGCGCGCCCACAACGCGCGGCCCGACAGGCACAGGCTGTCGAGCCAGTGCGGATCGTATTCATTGAGCCGCGCGGCGAGCACTTCGCTCTCCCAGGCGGCGGCGGGAATTTCGTAGCCCTCGAGTTGCGAGATCACCGCGGCGAGGCTTTCGACACCTTCGGGCTTCGGCGTTCGCGTGACGCCCTGCCATTCGAGCAGGAAGCGCATGAAGTCGGCGCCCGACACGGGCTCGATCTCGGCGCGCAGCGTCTTGATGGTGTAGCGGTGGATGCGCGCGAGCAGGCGACGTTCGCACCACTCGATCGTGGCGTCGCCCTGTTGCACGGCTTCTGGTGTGCTGGCCTCTTCGGTGAAGCGGCCGCGCAGCACGAACCCTTCACTCTCGAGCTCGATGAGCGCGATGTTGACCTCGGACAACGCGAGACCCAGCGTCTCGGCCATGTCGCGCGCGGTGATCGGGCCCACGCCCTGCAGGCGACCGCGCACGAGATCCGTGATCGCTTCCTCGCGCTGCCAGGTCTTTTCCGCTTTCTCGGCGGGTGGCGCGACGTGAGGATCGAGGGTGGCCGCCGGATACACTGCCTGGACGAGCGGCAGGCACTCGGCGCACACCCAGAAGGTGTTTGAATCGGCGCGCAACCGCGTGGCACGGCGCGCGTCGATGAGCGCATCGAGATGGCGCGTCCAACCTCCGCTCGCGCCTTCCTGTTCGGTGATCACGCCCATGGCGTGCATCGCATCGTGCAGTTCGTCGGGCGTCGAGACGTCAGGCCAGGCCTGCTCGCGCACCGCGGCAATCGCGGCGGGATCGAGCTTGCCGATGTCCGCGGCGCTCTCGGGATCTAGCCATCGGCGCTGGGTGACTGCGAGCGTGCGACGCTCTTCGAGCGGCGCATCGTCGAGGAATGCGTAGGGGCGCGCCGTGAGGATTTCCGCGGCGAGCGGCGACGGCTCGATGAGGTCCCTGGCGACGACCTTGATCGTGCCGGTCTCGAGACCGACGAGCAGGTTGCGCAAGCCATCGATATCCATGGCGTCGTGCAGGCAATCCTGCAGCGTCTGCTTCACGAGCGGGTGGTCGGGAATTTCGCGCGGACCCGAAAGATTTTCAGCACAGGCGATCTGATCGGGGAAGAGCACGGCAATGAGGTCTTCGGACGCCATGCGCTGGATCTGCGGCGGTGTGCGCTTGCCGCCCATGTTGCGGCGAATCGCAAGCGAGATGCTCGCGTTCCAGCGCCATCGCGCCGTGAACATCGGCGAGTCGAGCATCGCCTGGATCAACGTGTCTTCGACGGTCTTGCTGTTGAGGAAGCGCGCCACGCTTTCGAGATCGAAACTGTGGGTTTCGCCGAGTGACAGCACGATGGCGTCTTCGGTGGCCGCCGCCTGCAGCTCGAAATTGAACGTGCGGCAGAATT
>Ga0173480_10000370_pt1 | contig 14577 bp, 15 predicted proteins | sample NitcycUS209509C1_FD_122622 | JGI IMG/M metagenome (GOLD analysis project Ga0173480, IMG submission 122622) | Soil microbial communities from Arlington Agricultural Research Station in Wisconsin, USA - Nitrogen cycling UWRJ-S209-509C-1 (version... | ecosystem: Environmental > Terrestrial > Soil... | reverse complement strand
CGCGGGTACGGCAGTGCGAGGCGATGCAGGAATACGCGATCGCGGAAGACATCCGCGAGATCCTGCGTCAGGAGCAGGAGCATCAGACCGATCTGGCGACCGCGCTCGGCGAGGAGGTGCCCGACGTGTCCGACCTCGCCGGTTCCCGGCGCTAGCGCATGTGCGCCACGCTCAACGGCTGCGGCGGCGGGCGCTCCAAGCGCCGGCCGCAAGCAGTCCGAGCGTGGTGCACGCCATATCGCACGCGCTGGCAAGCGACGCAATTCTCGCGCGCGCGCCGTCGGCAGCTGCCCGTTGCAGCGCCGCGGCGCGCAGCGGGTGAATCAGGCCCAGCACAAACGCCAGGGCCACGGCGGCCACCGCCGCTCCGGCAGACAGCAGAAACGGTACCGCGACGGCAGCGGCACCGCATGCCAGGAGCACGAAACGCCGCCCGTCGATTTGCCAATTGCGTGCGGCCAGCCACGCCCCGGCGGCCTCGCTGAGCGTGATCGCGGCACCAGCCCGGTCGCGCCCGAGACGCCCTGCTCGGCGAGCGCTTCAAGCTGAAGACGCACACCGACACGCGCCCGGTCGCCGGCTTCGCCCTGGTCCGTGCGCGGCAGGATAGCCGTCTCGGTCCGCAGCTGGGCCCGCATCCGGAACCGTGCCCTCCGAAACCGGCACAGGCAGAGCCGGATCCAGGCGCACTGCCCCTGTGCGGAATGATGTCGGGCTCGGATCGGGTCATTCGCATGAGCGCGCGCCCGATGACGGATCTCGCCACGCTCCTGTCGAGACGCCTGGCGCGGCCGGTCGTCGATCGCACCGGCCTCACCGGCCTGTTCGACGTACGCCTCGAGTGGACCGAAGACGCGCGGTCGAGCGCTCCGCTGACACAGGCGCCAGCAGGCGACGGCGTATCGGAGACACGGCGCTCCAGGAACAGCTCGGTTTGAAGCTCCAAAGCGAGCGAGTCGCGACGGAGTTCATGGTGATCGACCACGTCGAACGCCCGACCGACGACTGACCGCTAGTGCGCGCGGCGGGCGCTGGCCTGATCCGACAGCGCCCGTTCGAGCGCAGCGATGGCGCGCAGGATCTCGTCACGGCGCTCTTCGAGCTCGGCGAGCGCGCGCTTGTGGCGCGCTGCGTCGCGCGCCCGCGAGGTGGGCGTGCCCGGACCGGATTCGATCCTGGCGATCGCCTCCTGCCGCAGCTTCAGCGACAGATCGTTGCACTGCCCCGCCTGTTTGAACGCGGCCAGCGACTCGGGAAAGCGGCGCAGCTCGTCGCGCACGATGCCGAGGTCGAAGGCGCCTTCGCACTCGCCGAGATCGATCGTGACCGCTTGCTGGAAGTCGCGCTCCGCGGTCTCGAGGCGGCGCATCCGCCATTCGATCACGCCTGAGAGCACGTAGACCCGCGCGTTGGCCATCTGGGTGCGCGCCCGGTCGGCGTCCTCGCGCGCCATCGGCAGGTTGCCGAGACGCAGCTGATTCCACGCGCGCCAGTAGTACGCCTCGCCCACCATCCACTGCCCGTTGTCGATCACGCGCGTCGCGCTCTGAATCGCATCCTGGGCGCGCCCGAGCTGCGACAGCGCCACGGTGCGGCCGATGAGCGCGTCTGGATGATTGGCCGACAGCGCCAGCGCGGCGTCGTACGCCTCGAGCGCGGCCGGCCACTCCTCCCAGCTGCGATGGGTATTGCCGATCCACACCGCGATCGCCGGCGAGCGCGGAAACGCCGCCGCCGCAGATTCGAGGCGGCGCAGCCCGCCTTCCTGATCGCCGCTGGTCGGGTCTTCGATCAGGAAACGGCCCAACGCGTAGTCGGCCTCGACGAAGTTCGGATGGGCGGTGCGGAATGCGGTCAGCCGCGGCAGCTTCGCGGCGTCGCAGATGCCGACGCCGTACTGATAGAGCGGGGCCGCGGCCACCGGATCCGGCTCGCCGGTATCGCTCTGCGCGTTCTCGCCGACACGGCCGAACGTGCAGACAAGCGACAGGTCCAGATACCCGCGAAAGAGCTCGGACGCCGGGCCGGTGCGCAGCTGCTCGCGCCACGCCGGCACCGAGGCGCGCGCGTTGCGCACGCCGAGCTCGAACAGCGTGTAGCGCTCTTCGCTGAAGCGATCGGGCGCAATGGCGTCGGCCATCGTGAGATACAGCGCGTGCGGCTGGCCCTCGGGCGCCGCGGCACGGGCCTTCACGCGCCAGTCCTCGAACGGCAGCCCGAGTTCCTTCGAGCGCAGGACCAGCAGCACCGCCGCCTCGAACGCCTGCGCCCGGAGCCCGCGCGCCAAGGCCTGATCGTGCGCGCGCTCGAGGCAGGCGAAGCACCCCTGCTCGATCAGCGCGACCACGTCGTCGACCCGTGGCGGCGCCGGCGGCACCTGCACCGCTGCCGGCCGCTTCGACGCGCAGCCCTCGGCCAGAATGACTGCGACAACCAGGAGGCAGACGGCGCGGGCGGCCCGCATGATGGCCAAGGAGTATTGCCGACCCGGACGGGGCGGCGCAATTGGGAAAGAACCTCGTTTCACGGTTTTGTCCAAGGCCAAGTTGCCGGCGCGGCCGTCCAATCTCGCAGTCATGAGGCCGGTCGCTCTCGCCTGTCTTCTGGCGCTCGCCATCGCCGTCCCGGCGCGCGCCCAGGAGCCTGCACCGCCGCGGAGCTATCTGCTGTTCATCGACGATCTGCACCTGGAGTTCCGGCAGACGCCGCGCACGCGCGCCGTGATGCAAAGAGCGATCAAGGCGCTGGCGCGAGACGGCGGGCTGTGGTCTGTCGCGACCACGGGCACGTCGAGCCTGACGGTGGGGCCCACCCGCGACGTGACGGTGGTGAACTCGTCAGTCAGCAGAATCCTAGGGAACCGCCTGAAGGCCAGCGAACGGCTCGGCCCCCAGGCGGCGCCGGAACTGCGGCGTCGCGCCGCTCTCGCGTACGCGACGGCCGTCGAGGCGATAGACCGACTCGCCACCGCCTCGAACGGTGCGCCGATCACGGTGTTCTACGTCAGCGACGGGTACGACACGCGCACGGTGCCCCGGCCGAATGAGGTCATCGAGGCTGCGACGCGTGCCCGCGCCATCATCGTCGCGATCCGGCCCGGGCGCATCGAGTGGGGGTCGCCAGCTGGTGCCCCATCGAACGAGTGGACCGCCTACGACGCGGCGGCGGGCGAGGCCATGTCGGCGCTGGCCACGGAAACGGGCGGCACCGCGGTGCTTACGCGCGAAGAGATGGACGCGATGTTTCCCGGGCCCCGGCGCCTGCCCGCCCCGCCGGCTCAGTGAAAGAATTCGATCAGCGCGGGCGCGATGGCGCGGGCGCCGACCATGTGGTTCTGCCCCTCCAGTGTCCGCGTGGTCGAGCGCGGCAGCACTCGCGCGATCGCCGCCTGCGCGTTGCGCATCCACGTGGGACTCTTGCCGCCGTCCATCACCAGCGTGGGCATGACCGCGCCAGACCAGCGTCCGGCCGGCAGCGGCCGGCCCTGCTGGTACGGCGTCGTCATCCCAAGGTCGTACTGCAACGTGTGGGCGATCGCGGTCAGCTTCTTCCACACCGGCATCAGCCGCATGAAGAAGATGCCGATCGCCGGCACGCCGACGGCCTTCATGAACATCTTCACCGCGTCGCCACGCCGGTTGGCGGCGATCAGCGCCTTCATGCGCGGCAGGAAGTCGTCGCCGAGCGGCTCCCGCGTGGCGTCCAGCATCAGCGGCGCTTCATAAAGCGCCAGCTTGCGAATGGGTACGCCGCGATCGGCCGCTTCGAGAGCCAGCACCGCGCCCGACGAGATGCCGTAGACGTAGACCGGCTCGCCCGCCTCGCGGACCAACGCGGCAAGGTCCTCGACCTCGCGCTCGAGCGACCACGGCTGGGTATCTCCGCTTTCGCCACGCCCGCGCCGGTCGTAGATGTACACGGTGAAGTGCGGCACCAACTGCGCCGCCAGCGGCTTCATCGGCCCTGAGCCCCGGTAGCACATCGCGCCGTCCACCAGCACGACGGGAGGGCCCTGCCCCTCGCGATCGAACCCGATGCGGGTGCCGTCCCTGGAAATCACCACAGCCATACCGGTACTACCTCCTGCTGACACGTCGAACGACGCCGGTCCATTTCGACACGGGTCGCGCTACCCTTGGGAACGCCATGAAGCTCCTGCGCCACCTGGCCGTCATCGCCGCGATCGTGGCCATCCCGCTCTTATGGAAACCCGGGCCCGGGGCCCAGGCGCCAGCGCTCCAGGCGCCAGCCGCGACGGTGCCGATCTTCGAGTACGACCCCACGTTTCCCAAGCCGATGAAGGAAGACTGGGCCATTGGTCCGATCGGGGGGATGGCGGTCGATCGCCAGGATCACCTCTACGTCGTGCAGCGGCCGGGGTCGCTGGCGTCGAACGAACGCTTCACGGGGTCCGACGACACGCCGCCCAAGGCCGACTGCTGCATCCCGGCGCCGGCGGTACTCGAGTTCGACCAGGTCGGGACGCTGATCCGCTCGTGGGGCGGGCCGGGCCAGGGCTACGACTGGCCGCAGACCGAGCACGGCGTCTTCGTGGATGCCCAGGACAATGTGTGGCTCGCCGGCAGCGGCCAGAACGACGCCCATCTTCTGAAGTTCACGCGGGAGGGCAAGTTCCTGCAGCAGTTCGGCAAGCCGGGGACGAACGGCGGCAGCGCCGACACGCGGAACCTGGGCCAGCCGGCCAACCTCACGATCGATCCCGTCTCGAACGAGCTCTACGTGGCCGACGGCTACCGCAACCGCCGCGTCATCGTGCTCGACGCCGCGACGTTCGCGTTCAAGCGGATGTGGGGCGCCTACGGCAACAAACCGGACGACACGCCACTCGGTCCCTACAACCCCGACGGGCCACCCGCGCAGCAGTTCCGCCTGCCGCACAACATCGCCATCTCGCGCGACGGCTTCGTCTACGTGGCCGACCGGCCCAACAACCGTATTCAGGTGTTCCGGAAAGACGGCACGTACGTCAAGGAGACGTTCGTCTCGAAGCGGACGCTGCTGCAAGGCGCGGCGTCGGGCTTTGCGCTCTCCACCGATCCGCAGCAGCGCTGGCTCTACATGATCGACGGCGCCAACCACCACGTGTGGATCCTCGAACGCCAGTCGCTGCGGATCGTCGCGCGCTTCGGCCAGCAGGGGCTGTGGGGCGGCGCGCTCAACGTGCCGCACGCGATTGCCGTGGACAGCCGCGGCAACATCTACGTCGGCGAGAACTTCGACGCCCGCCGTTTTCAGCGCTTTTTCTACAAGGGCCTCGGCCGGCCGCGCGCCGGCACCATCCCGCCGACGACCATCGTCCAGTGATCAGCACGTTGGGGGCCGGGGTTAGCCGGCTTTAGCCGGCCCACGCGGGCCGCCTGAAGGCGGCCCCCACGTCCGGCCCCTACGTACTGATCGGCCAGAAGACGTCGGTGCGCCATTTCGCCGGGTCGGGATGCTCGGCCGGATCGGTGATGTACGACTCCCACGGCGCACCGGCGGCGCGCACGCCCTGCTGCTGCATCCAACGCTCGATGGCCGCGTAGGTGTCTTGCAGCTTGTCGTATGCGCCCATGTGCACGGCCACAGCGGCGGGACCGCCCGGCAACGTGATCGCTTCGATGTCGCCGACGCCGTCGGCCGGAGCCGCGAGCGGCGTGCCGACTTCGATCGTCATCAGGCCCGGCCCCACGTCGGAATAGCGTGCGAACGGCCGGCCGGCGATGGCAAGGCTGTTCTGCAGCGCATAGGGAAAGGTCTTCCCGAGGCCCTCGGCAATCGTGGCGGCAATCTCGGTACGCGCGATACGGCGCTTCACGACAAGCGCGGGCTGCGGCTGCAGTTCCTGGCGCTCGATGGCGAGTGTGGACATGAGGGGCCTCCTGCGGCGAGGCTCGAGCCCCGCCCTGCCGGATTCTGGTTGGTCGAGCGAGAGGTGATAGAGCGTGAGGCACGGACCGGACGCCTCCGTGATCTCGGCGTGGCGTGCGCGAACCTCGGGCGGCACCGCCGACCGGGCCGCGGCCCGGTAGCGCTCAGGGCTGCGACCGAACCGGCGCGAAAACGCCCGGCTGAACACCTCGTGGCTGCCAAACCCGCACTCGAACGCGACGTCCACCACGCGGTCGGTGGTGGTGATCAGTCGCGCGGCAGCGCGATCCAGCCGCAGCCGCTGCGTGTAGGTTTTCGGCGTCTCGCCGACCACCCGGCGGAACGCACGGTGCAGGTGAAACGACGACCACCCCGACCGCGCGGCCAGCGCGTCGAGCGACACGTCGCCGGCGAGGCGGCCGCGCACGTCGCGCAGCAGGGTCAGCAGGTCGGCGGGGCTCGGCATCGACGGCGGCGATCATAGGCGACCCCCTCGACCCCTGTCTTGACGTTTCTTGCGCGACCGGTTGTCCGCGGAACCCGCGCGCCACCGGCGAGGGCCGAACCGTGCGCCGCCCGCCAGCGTCCGCCGCAATCCGCATCAAGCGGCCGGACGATCGCATTGCTACGCTTGCAGTCATGGCGCGCGACACCACGCCCCTGGACCCGATCGCCAGAGCCCTGTGGTTCATCGAAAGCCACTTCGCCCAGGAGATCACGCTCGACGAGGTCGCCGCGGTGGCCGGCGTCTCGCGCTATCACCTGTCGCGGACCTTCGCGCTGGCCACGGGCCGCGGACTGATGGCCTACGTGCGCGGCCGCCGGCTGAGCGAGGCCGCGAAGCGTCTCGCGGCGGGCGCACCCGACATTCTCGCGATCGCGCTCGAGTGGGGCTACGGCTCGCACGAGGCTTTCACCCGCGCCTTCCGCGACCACTTCGCCCTGACGCCCGACGCGGTACGGGCGCGCGGGCACGTCACCGACCTTCCCCTGCTGGAGGCCCTTCGTATGGACGACTCGATGCTGACGCCGCTCGACCCGCCACGAATCGTGGACGAACGTCCACTGCTCATCGCCGGGCTCAACGAACGTTACGACAACACTGCGAGCGCCTCGATTCCGGCGCAGTGGCAGCGCTTCATGCCGCATCTGGACCACGTGCCAAGCCAGGTGGGCCGCACCGCCTACGGCGTGATTCACAACAGCGACGACGCTGGACATGCCGACTACCTGACCGGGGTCGAAGTGCGCGACTTCTCGCAGGTGCCCGGGGACTGGAGCCGGCTCCGGATTCCAGCGCAGCGCTACGCGGTGTTCACGCACAAGGACCACGTCTCGGCAATCCGCCGCACCTGGTTCTCGATCTGGAACCAGGGGCTGCCCGGCGCCGGGCTCGAGGCCACCGGCGGCCCCGAGTTCGAGCGCTACGACGAGCGGTTCGACGGCCGGACCGGGCAGGGCGAGGTGGAGATCTGGATTCCGATCAAGTGAGGGCGGCCCCGGATCAGAAGGTGACGCCCAGCGTCACGTGTGCGCGCGGCGATCCCTCTTCGGGCCATGCGACGTCGACTTCGACCATGAAGACGGCGGCGCCGAAATAGACGCCGCCGCCGATTCCCCGGTCCCATGGCTGATCCGACAGCCGGGTGCCCGCCGCCCAGACCGTGCCGGCGTCGACGAAGCCTTTCACGCCGAACCGCCCGACGGTGAGCGGCGAGTTGAAGGGCACGCGCAGTTCGGCGGACACGGCGGCCAGGCTGTCGCCGGCGCGGTACCCGGCCCGGTAGCCGCGCAGGGTCGTGCTGCCGCCGAGCAGCGGCTGTTCGGCCGGCGGCAACGGCGCGTCCGAACGCGCCGCCTGCGCGCGCACTGCGAGCACCGACGACCCGACCACGCCGACGAATCCCTGCGCGTCGACGAGCGCCCGTCCGGCGCGGCCGGCCTCGAACGTCACCCGTTCCCAGCCGGCGCGTGCCAGGATCGCGTTGCGCGGAAACGACGGATCGACGCGTGTGTCCACCGTGACGTGCACTCCCGCGGCGGCGTGGCTGGTGGCGGCGGCGCCACCGAACTCGACCCGTTCCAGGCGCCCGTCGACGCCGGCGCTCAGCCACGGCCGCACGCGGCGCTCGGCGTCGAGCCGCAGCCCGCCCCGCACGTCGGACTGCTCCTGGTGCGGGTTCACGCGTCGGCTGATCGCCACGGCCCCACGCACCATCGAAAGCGGTCCCGAGTCGAAGGTCCGCTCGAGCTCGACGGCCGCGCGGCGCTCGCCGCCCCAGGAGAACGGCAGTGTGAGGCGGCTCCGCGGGCCCGCGACACCGCGAAAACTGGTGCGCGCGCCGTAGGTGAGACCGTAGCCGTCGGCATAGTTGAAGATCGGCAGCCACTGCTGCGCGGCGCGCAGCCGCTTGAACGGACTTGGCATCAGATTGTCGGTCGTCACAGCGGGGCGTTCCTCGACGAGGATGATGACCAGGATGTCGGTGGGATCCTCGAGCGACCGGAAGCGCTTCAGCACCTGCGCCGCCTCGAAGCGGTCGCTGCCCCGCAGCGACTGCTCGGCCGCGCGCAGACGCTCGTCGCTTGCGGGTTCTCCCGCCTTGAGCCCGCTGAGCGACAACACGTCGGCGTCGGGCGTGGCGTGGTTCCCGTGAACGCGGATTTCGTTGATCGTCTCGCCTTGCGCCGACGACGGGATCGGCGCCGCCAGCAGCGTCGCCGCGCCGAGAACGGCGATGAGCGCGCGGCTCACCGGATCCTCGTGCTCACCGAGGCCAGGCGATAGTCGTGATAGTCGGTGGAGAAACGGCCGGCCACGTCCCCCGCGGCGGTGGAGAATTCGGTGGCGATCCGGACGCCGCGCGGCAGCCACACGTCGGGGAACGGCTGGCCCATCTCCATCGACGCCGTCACCCCGTCCACGCGCAGGATGGCGCGGCCGGGCAGGAAGTCCCACGGCAGGTTGCGGAACTCGTACTTCAGGATCTGCTGGGCCGCGGGCTCGATCCAGAGCGTGATGAGCGCTGTCTTGTTCATCTTCGGCTCGATGTCCAGGTCGCGCTCGCGTACGCGGCGATTGGGCCGGGCCCGCCCCTCGCTGAACAGCTTCGTCGGGTAGTACTCGATGCGCAACACGGGCCGGCCTTCGAGCGTCTCGCGGCCGGCCAGCGCGTACTGGCCCGGATCGAACTTGAATTTCAGGAAATAGGCGGCGGACACGAACCCTGGTTCGAGGGCCTGCCGGACGCCGTCCGCGGTTGGCGGCGCGGTTGCGTCGCCGGCGGCCGGTGCGTCGCTCGATGCCTCGCCCCTGCCGTCGCGCTTCGCGCGGAAAGCCTCACGCCGCTCTTCCCGCTTGACCCAGTCGTCCTCGGCCTTTCGGCGGTCGGCCTCCGAGATCGTCACGCCGTCCACGCGCAGCGGGCTCCTGATGAAGACGCCGTCGCGTGGAAACCAGGTGTACTCGCGCCGCCAGCCGTAGATGGGAGCGCCGCCGGGCCCGAGGATCTGGAACGTTTCGCGCTCGTCGAGGACGTACTGCTGCAGCTTCGTCCAGTTGTCGTCGCGCCGCAGCAGCACGCGCGCCATGAACGCATCGAGGTCGGTCGTGCCGGATGGAGCGGTTTGGGGCGTACGCGCGCCGCCCGCGGTCGAACAGACCACGACGGCACACACGGCAAGCAGGAGACGAAAGTGCACGTTGGACCCCGGCGGGCTGGCGCCAGAGTAGACGAGCCGACGCGCGCGGCGGTTCCGCCCGCCCCGAGAGCCGGCAGCTACTTGGACGAGCTGGCCTCGCCCTCGGCCGCACCGCCGGTGTCGAACGACGAGCCGGCGAACACCTGACGTCCATCGGGCAGCTTCACCGAACGGGCGTTGGCGCCGCGCGGATTGGTCTTGGAGTGAAAGCCCTCGACGGTCACGACGTGGCCGGCCTTGAGCGAGTTACGGTTCCAGCCGCGCCGCATCAGGCCATTGGGCGGACCGAGCTCGAAGTCCCAGTTCACCACTTCGCCCTTGTCGTCTTTCACGTCCACATAGATGCGAGCGTGAGGGTTGGTCCACTCGAGTTTCGTGACCGTGCCGGTGACGGTCATGGGCCGGTCGCGATCGTATTCCGCGGCAAACGCGTGGTGCGCCCGGACCGGCGACGACCCGATGAGCGCGGCAAGGCTGACGCACGCGACGACGATCGACTTGGACCTCATCCCTTGAACTCCTTGCACGGCCCGCCACGAGCGCGGCCCCAGTGTCTGGCACACCGGCTTGACGCCGGTTCGCGAGGCGCGCCGGACACCCCGCATCGGCGCGCCACGTCGAGCATAATAACGCCGTCCGCGGGCCCGCCGCGAATTCGAGGGGATGGATGAGGATGACTCCGAAGGCGTCACGCACTCTGGCCGGTATCGCGGCGCTCGTGGCCGCGCTGTCGTCAACGCTGCTCGCCCAGTGGCCCAATCATCCCGACCCCAGCGTGCCGCGGACCAAGGCCGGCGAGCCGGACCTCGACGCACCGGCGCCGCGCACACCCGACGGCAAGCCGGACCTGTCCGGGCTGTGGCAAGGGCAGAACGCGTTTCCCGGCCGCGGTGCCCCGCCTCCGGCCGCCGACGCACCGCCGCTCGCGGGCTTCCGCGACGTCGGCCAGAACATCAAGGGCGGTCTGCCGCTGACCCCGCTGGGGCAGGAGATCCTGAAGAAGCGCGTCGCCGACAACAGCAAGGACAACCCCGAGGCGTGGTGCCTGCCGATGGGCATCGTACAGTTCCACACCCAGGGCGCGCCGCGGAAGTTCGTGCAGACGCCGAAGCTGCTGGTGATTCTCTACGAAGCCAGCTCCGGCATCCGGCAGATCTTCATGGACGGCCGCAAGGCGCCGACCGGCGATCCTCAGCCCTGGTACTACGGCTACTCGGTCGGACGGTGGGAGGGAGACACGCTGGTCGTCGAGACCACGCACATGCGCGAAGACGGCTGGCTCGACATCATCGGCTCACCGCTCACCGACGCCGCCACCTTGACCGAGCGTATCCGCCGCACGAGCTACGGGCAGATGACGATCGACGTGACCGTGAACGACCCGAAGGCGTACACGAAGCCGTGGACAGTGCGCGTCAACCAGCGCCTCATGCCCGAGCAGGAGATCATCGAGTTCATCTGCGAGGAGAACCAGCGGTTCGGAAAGCAGTAGGCTCAGGGCTCAGGCAGAAACGCTCGAGCCGTTTCTTGCGTGGCCCCTCGAGCCGTGAGCCTTGAGCCTCACGGGACGGGCTCAATCTTGAGCACGAGCCCGTCCGCCGCGGTGCCGCCGCTGGCGCCTTCGGTCGCGATGTAGAGATTGCCGTCGGGCCCGAGCTGGATGTCTCGCGGACGGATGCCGAGCGGGACGAGCAGCGCCTCGCGGCGCTCGGCCTGCGACGGCTGGTTGAACGACATTCGCAGCAGCGTGCGGTTCGTCAGGCCGCCCACGAACACACTTCCCTTCCACCCCTTGAACTTGTCGCCGTTGTAGAACATCAGGCTCGATGGGCTGATCGACGGTACCCAGAACATCCGCGGGTTGTCCATGCCGTCGCGCGCCCACGGCTTGTCCGAGACGAGCGAACCCGTGTAGTTGCGCCCCATCGACACGAGCGGCCACCCGTAGTTGTGGCCGGCCACGAGCACGTTCACCTCATCGCCGCCGAGCGGCCCGATCTCCGCCTGCCACAGCTCGCCGGTCTGCGGATGGATCGAGAGGCCATAGCCGTTGCGATGTCCATAGGTGAAGATCTCGGGCTTGGCTCCGGCGCGGCCGACGAAGGGATTATCGGGCGGCGCGGTGCCGTCGTCCTTGAGGCGCAGCGTTTTCCCGACGTGATTGTCGAGCGACTGCGCCTTCATGCGCAGGCTGTTGTCGTCGGACCCGTCCGGTCGACGCTGCTCCGCGTTGCAGCAGATACGATCGCGATCGCCGACCGTCACGTACAGCGATCCGTCGGGTCCGAAGAACAGGCGGCCGGCCATGTTGCCGCTCGTCTCCCACGCGTCGGCGACGAAGATCTCCTTCACGTCGGTCAGCGCGGCGCCGTCGAAGCGCCCGCGTGAAATCGCCAGCGTGTTGCCTTTGTCGCCGCGTTTCGGATGGGAGAGATAGACGAGGCCATTCTCGGCGAAGCGCGGATGCAGGACGATGAACTGCAGGCCGTTGTCGGTGGCCGGATGCGGCGGCGCCTCCCACGCCGGCTTCGCCAGCAGCGCGCCGTCGCGGATCACGCGCACGCGTCCGTTGCGCTCGCCAACCAGCATCGTGCGCGCGTCGGCGAACGCCAGGCTCCAGGGATGGAACAGGCCGCCGGCCACCAGCGTGACCTTGATGCGCTGACCGGTCTGGGTGTTGAACTCAGCCGGCAAGGCCGGCGCGGGCGGCGCCTGACCCGGACCCTGAGCGATGACGGCGGCAAACGTCAGGGTCAGTGCGGCAGCGGTCCACAACACGGTGGAGCGATGACGATTCATGGCGGCCTCGTGGAAAAGGTTCCCGGAGGCCGCGAATCGTATCACGCGACTCTCTAGTGGTTCCGCGTGTGCGTGAGACGGCCGGCGAACAGAATCACGACGACAATCGGCACGAGCGCGAGCACGGCGAGTACCAGCAGTTCCCCCTCCGTGACCGGCGGCGCCGAGCGCCCGTCCGCAGGAGGCCCGGGCTCGATGTCCCAGTTCCACATCCACGGCCGGAGCGCCAGGCCCCAGAGCGCCAGCGTGATGCCGGCCGTCGCGGCGACCCACCCCAGTCGTCCTGCCCGCGTCCACTCACGCAGCACGCTCATGGCCAGATCTCCCAGTGCCCGGGCCGCGAACCTGGCCACCGCCATCGATCCGCCGGCGCGGGCCGCGTCGAGCGCGTCCGCGAAATCGAGCGCCATCTCGGCTCCGTAGCGCCGCCGGAAGGCGTCCGGATACAACCGCAGCAGCACTTCGTAGGCATGGATCACGACCCCCTCCCCGTTGCCGGCTAGCGGCGCACGACCTTGGGCACCCCTCGCGACCGGCGCGCCAGGCGCACGAGATCCTCGAGCCGGCGTACTTCAGCACCGAGCGCCTGACGGCCCTCGCCGGTGAGCCGATAGAAGCGCCGCTTCTCGTCGCGAACCGACACGGCCTGCGGCGGCGTGACCTCCAGGACCCAGCCGGCCTCGGTGAGGCGCTGGAGCGTGCCGTAAAGTGTGCCGGCTCCCATCTTGAGCGCACCCGCGGTGTGTTCTTCGACGCTCTTCATGATCGCGTAGCCGTGCTTGTCGCCGTCGGCGAGCGCCAGCAGCACGTGGAACACGGCGGGGGTGAGCGCTTGATGGGCCATCACTAGCGCCGATCGTAGATCCATACGGCGTCGTGATTGCCCTGTGGACTGCGCCCCTGCTCGGTGGCACGCGTGAAGGAGACCTCGCGCGGCGCACCACCGATCACGTAAGTGCGGTGAAACGTGAAGGTGGGCTCGCGATGCTCGATGCGGACGACGCCGCTCTCCACCGCGGACACCGGCGGCGGCAGCGTGCTCTCCTGCCGGTTCAACACCCATTCGCCCGAGAAGTCCGGCCGCGGCTGCGCCGCGGCAGCGGTAACCCAGGCGGCCAGGAGCACCCCCGACAACACGACTCGCCGCGCGTGGGCGACGGCTCGTTGTATATACATGCCAGTGTTATATCTGTTACTGATATATCAGACAAGGGCCTATTTGCCCGGCGAGAAGATGGCCGGGCCCGGCGGCTCGTTCCGGCCGCCGAGGCCATCCTCGAACTGCTGTCCATCGGCGACCCGTCGGGGTGGCGCGCGCCGGCACGACCCTCGACACGGCCACGGGCCCGACGATTCCCGACCCGCGGGGTAATATCCAGCCTGAGCGTGCGCGAACGTGTCCTCTTGCCATTCGTCGTCGGCGCGGTGCTGGTGGCGGTCGCGGGCCTGCAGGTGGGCGGGCAGGAGCCCGCGCCTGCTCCGCCGCCGGCCGCGCCCGCCGGTCCCCCGCCAGCCGCAGCCAGCCGCGGCGGCGTCCAGTCGTTCGACGATCCGCTGCCCGACGCGCTGTCACCGCGCAATGCCAGCTACGACATCGCGGTCCGGCTCGATCCCGTCCGCAAGGAGCTGAAAGGGCGCGAGACCATCCGCTGGCGCAACATCAGCGCCGCCACCACGAACGAGTTGCAGTTCCATCTCTACTGGAACGCCTGGCGCAACGCCGACTCGAGCTGGCTGCGCGAAGATCGGCTGGCCACTCCGCCGGCGCGACGGCTGCAGGATGCCGAGCGGCGGCCCGAGGAGGCGGCGTCGAGCGACATCACGCGTCTCCGGGTCACCCCCGCCGGCGGCCAGGCGCTGGACCTGACCGGGGCGATCCGCTACGTCGCCCCTGATGACGGAAACGCGGCCGACCGCACGGTCATGGCCGTGATGCTGCCGGCTGCCGTCGACCCGGGCGGGAGCGTCGAGATCGAGATCGAGTGGACGGGCCGGATACCGTTTGCGGCGGCGCGCACCGGCTGGATTGGCGACTACTTCTTCTTCGGCCAGTGGTTTCCCAAGATCGGGGTGCTCGAGGATACGGGGTGGAACACGCACCAGTTCCACCGCGTCACCGAGTTCTACGCCGACTTCGGCGTCTACGACGTGCAGATGACGGTACCCGCCGGCTACAAGGTGGGCGCCTCGGGCAGGGAAATGCGG
>Ga0173480_10000368_pt1 | contig 14585 bp, 8 predicted proteins | sample NitcycUS209509C1_FD_122622 | JGI IMG/M metagenome (GOLD analysis project Ga0173480, IMG submission 122622) | Soil microbial communities from Arlington Agricultural Research Station in Wisconsin, USA - Nitrogen cycling UWRJ-S209-509C-1 (version... | ecosystem: Environmental > Terrestrial > Soil >... | reverse complement strand
GCCGGATGTGAACTTCCTGAACGCCGCGAATCTCTGCCCGACGTCGCTGGCGGCGGTCGAAGCGCTCGAGAAGCACATGCGGACATATGAGGCGGGACCGACGCCTCAGGCCCGCACTGCGCTGATGGCGCTGCGCGAGGAGGCGCGGAAAGCGCTCGCGAGCAACCTCCGCGTCACGCCCGAGGAAATCGTCATCACGCGCAATACGACCGAGGCCAACAACTTCGTGTCGAGTGGTTTGGATCTCAAGGCCGGCGACGAGGTGGTCGTGTGGGCGGACAACCATCCGAGCAATCTCGCCGCCTGGCAATCGAAAGCGCAGCGCTTCGGGTTCACGGTGGTGGCGGCGCCGCTCGTCTCACCGCACCCTGGTGCTCAGGGCTACGTCGATCTGTTCGCGAAGCTGTTCACGCCGCGGACGAAGGTCGTGGCGATCACGCACGTCAACAGCAACTCAGGCGATCTGCTGCCGGCGGCGGAGATCTGCGCCGCGGCGCGCCAGCGCAACATCCTCTCGCTGGTGGACGGCGCGCAGTCGTTCGGCGTGCTCGACGTCGATTTGTCCACGATGAAGCCCGACTTCTACACCGGGTCGATGCACAAATGGCCGTGCGGGCCGAAAGAAAAAGGATTGCTCTTCGTCAGTAAGGCCGTCCACGATCGCATCCATCCGTCGGTCGTCGGCCTCTACGGCGGCGCCGTCGGATTGTCGCGAACCTTCGAAGCCAATGGCCAACGCGACGATGCGGGACTTGCGGCGGTGGCGGAGATGCTGAAGTTTCAGGCGTCATTGGGCGGCCCGGCGGCGATCGAGAAACGCGCTCGCGCGCTGGCGCAGACGCTGATCGCCGAACTCCGCAAGATCGACGGCGTGAAGCTCTGGACGGATCCGGATCCGTCGCGATCGGCGGCGATCGTGATCTTTCAACCAGGCGCCCTCGACGTGCGCCAGCTCGGTCCCGCGCTGACGGCGGCGAAGATCATCTGCACCACCCGGACCGGCCAGCAGAATCCGGGCATCCGCATGTCGCCGCACTTCTACAACACGATGGACGAGATGCGCGCGGCAGCCGACGCGATCCGCATGCGCATGGCCGCCGGTGCGCTTAGATCGACTGCACCATGAAGGAGTGAAGGACGGTTGAGGAACATGAAGGAGCTGAGTTTTTTGAAAACCGGTGTCTCCTTCACGCTCCTTCAATATCCTTCATCTCCTTCATGGTGCTGTCGTGTAGTGGTGCTGTCGCGTAGTGCGCGCGCACCCAGCCCTCGAAGCGGTCGCACATCGCCGCTTCGCCGGCGCTCGAGTCCGCGATCAACTCGCTGCCGTGCACGATCCGAATGTGCGCGTCGAGGGAGGCGGGCACTTTGTCCGGATAGGTTCGCGCGGCGGCGTCGCGCATCGATGCTTCCGCGCGCGCACACACTTCTTCCGCCGACGCATTGCATTCCTCGGCGAGATGTCGGGCCGAGAAACCGTCGCCGGTCAGGCTGCGCAGCATGCGGTCGTGATCGACGCTGTTGCCGGGCTCCCAGTAGTGCTCGGTGAGCGCGGGGCCGATGGCAGGGTTGTCGGCGAGATAGCCGAACTCGCGCAGAAAGTGCGCGCGTGTCTGCGAGACCGCCATGTAGGCGAGCAGATAGCCTTGATACGACGCGGCCGATTCCTGGTTGAGCAAGTGCGGAATCGCCAGCAGCGGCCGCGGACTTTCGATGCCGAGCACGCGCACCTCGGTCTCGCGCGCGAGCGCAAGCACGCGCTGCGCGGTCAGGTCATCGTCGGCCAGCTGATACAGCGCTGATTCGAAGTAGGGGACGACCGCGATCGAACGCGCGTCGAATGCGCGCATCGGCTGACTGCTGGCGATCCGCTCGAGGATCAGTGCCGGCGGAATCGCTTCACCCGCCGGCGTCGCCCCGTAGCGCATCATCCAGTCGGCGTCGGTGACCAGTTGGTCGCAGAACATCGACTGGGTCTCGGCGTAGGCCATCGACGTCGGCGGGTATTCCTGCGAGAAGCAAGGCGAGTTCTGCGTCACGTTGGCGAAATGCGCGGCATGGCCGCCCTCGTGAAACAACGTGTTGATGGCGCGGAGGCCGCTGCCGACCTGATCGGGCTTCGCCTCAGAGGTGAAGTTGATTGCCGCCGGCACCCAGCGGCCGTCCTCGGTGAACCAGCTCGGCACCGGGCCGTGGCAGAAGCCGTTCTGGTGTTTGCCCGGGCGCTCGAGCAGGTCGAGCTGCATAGTCGCGCCGCGGAACTGAATGCCGAGCCGGCGGAAGCTGTTGATCCAGCGGCGGAGCGCCAGGCCAAACGGCATGTAGGCGTCGAGCCGGCGCACGACGTCGCCTGACGCGTGGAAGCGCAAGTTCCAGGGCGCAGCCGCGTCGTTGCCGTGCCGGGCGCGCAGATCGGCAAGCGCGCGCGCGTTAGCGGCGTCGGTGTGACGGATGAAGTCGTCGAGAAGCCGCATCAACGCATCCGTCGTCATGCGCTCGTTCTTCCGCAGCTTCATCTCGAAGTAGTTGTCGAACCCCAGCGTCCGGGCGAAGCGGTTGCGCATGGCGACGAGATCGAGGAAGCCGTGATCGAGGACCCACCGCTCGATCTCGCGAAACGCGTCGAAGGAACTCCTGCGGCGTTCTTCGACGCGGTTGGTCGAGATGTTGGTGGCGAGCATCGGCAGCGATGCGACTTCCCACTCTCCCTGGTCGTTCAGATGCCGCGGCTCGTGGGCGCGCTTTTGTTCAAACAGCGTCGCCTCGGCGTCGACGATGTCGCGCATCAGCGAGCGGCCGTCGTTGCTGTCAATGATGTTGGCCTCGAAGAGCGCCAACCAGCCGGTCAGCCCGTGCAGCAGCGCATCGCGTTCGGGACCCGGCGGCGCGGCGCGGACGACGGTGATCTCCTCGCGTGTCTGTGCCAGCTTGGCCGGATCGCCGATGAACTCCTTGTAGGCGCTTTCAGCGCGAACGAAGCCTTCCTGGTCATCGCTCGTGGCCATGTAGGTGGCCCAGAAGAGGTCTTCCTTGGTCTTGTGGACCGAGAGATAGGCGTGGTTCAGGAAGTCGAAGTACTCGCGCGCGGACTGCATGGCGACGATCGTATCGTCATCGCTGGCCGATGCGTATGTCGCCAGGCTGCGCTGAGGCCCCGCGGCGCTGAGCCGCCCCGAGTGGTCTCGACGCATCCCTGGGTATGAGCATTCGAAACCACGGCAGCCTGGCTCTGATCGGCCTTCTCTTTGCTCTACCAACTTCGGCCGCGGCGCAATCCTCGACCCCGCCGCCGCGCGTCTCGTTCGGCGCGGGCATCGGTGTGGCGGTGCCCGCCTATGAAGACATGAACGCCACGCCTCGGGCCTGGGAGGCTGATGTGCGCCTGGCGATGGCGAGACACCTGCTGTTCGAAGTGGCCATCGGTGAATGGCGCCACTCGGAGACCGACGTCACTCACAACCTGCCGGTGAATGGCGGGGTGATCGGTCGCCTCGAGGAGACGACGACGCGCCGGGAGCGAACGATGCAGGCGAATCTGCTGGGCACCGGGGCGCACGGCCGCGTTCGTTTCACCGGAGGCGGTGGCGTCGGATTCCTCGAGTATCACCGGCAGTTCCGCCAGGAGGCGACGGAATGCTCGCCGCAGGTCAGGTGCGGCGCTTACGAGTCGCCCTTTTCCAGCAGCAGCATGACCGTGCAGGGAGTCGGAGGCGTCGAGGTGCGACTTGCCGGCGAACTCGCCGCTTACGGACAGGTGCGGCTCACCATCCCGTTGCCCGATCCCAGCGGCGGCGGCGTCCGGTTCATGACCGGCGTGCGCTGGGGCTTCGGGAAGTAGCCCGCCGCTCCGGCACGATGGTCTCACCGCGCGCGAGCATCGCGACCAGGTCAGCGATCTTCTTCGCGCGCCCGGCCGGCGTCTTCATGTTGTTGGTGCGAAACGTCAGCGCGAACAGGTTCATCTTGCCGAGGGTGCGGTATTTCTTGAGCGCGCGGGGATTCGCGGCGATGGCGGCACGAAGGTCCTCGGGGATTGACGCTTCGCTGGTGCTGCGGATCGGCGCGTAGGCCGCGGCCCACCGGCCGTCTGCCTTGGCCGCGTCCACTTCTTTCTGTCCGCGCGGCGTCATTCGGCCGGCCGCGGTCAGCCGCGCGATGTGGTCGCGATTGATCTGGCTCCACAGGCTGCGCGGCCGTCGCGGCGTATAGCGCTGCAGGAACGACTTCGCGTCGAACGACTTGCGGATGGCATCGATCCAGCCCCAGCAGAGCGCGACGTCGAGCGCCTCGGCCGTCGTCACTGACGGCAGGCCCGAGTCCTTCTTGTGCACCTTCAACCAGATTTCAGTCTCGCGCGCGTGATTCGCCTTCATCCACGCCGCGAACGCGGCCTGGTCGCGAAAACTCTTGATCTTCGCCGGGTTGGGAACGATTGGCGCCATGACCTGTGATTATGGCCGTGCCGCCGTCGCGTAGACGACGTTGGTCTCGATCGCCTCGATGCCGCGGTCGTGAACACCGGCGTCATTGATCGCGCGCAGCGTCCCCCGTTCCTGCGGCGACAGCTGCTCCACGGTGCCGCGGTAGCCGGTGCCCATCACGACGCTCCACCAATCGTTGGCGCTGCCGATCGGATGACTTCCCGCTTCGGCCTCAGCGGACGCGTCGATACCGGCGGTCGCGAGCATCGCGATCACCGCGTCTGGCTCGGTAATGCGATCCCACGGATTGAAGCCTTTGTAGAGTTCCGGCCTGAGCTCTCGGACCGCATCCCAGAAGAGCGTGTTGCCAGGCTCGAAGACCCGCGGGCCCCAGGTCGTGATCGCGAGGCGCCCGCCGGGTTTGACGAGCCGCCACAAGGCCCGCGCCGCCGCAGTCATGTCCGGCACCTGAAAAATGCCGAACACGCAGACGACAACATCGAATTGCGCATCCGGCAACCGCAGATCGAGCATGTCACCGATGCGGAACTCGATATTGGAAAGGTTCGCCGCCGCCGCTTTGGCACGGGCGAGTTCGAGCAAGTGGGCGGCGAGATCGACGCCGAGCACCGATCCGCTGGCGCCGACCTGCCGGGCTGCCGGCAGCGCCGAGGCGCCGCTGCCGCAACAGACGTCGAGCACGCGCGCGCCCTCCGGCAGATCCAGGCGCTCCACCGTCCGCGTGCCGTAACGCTGCCAGAAGGTGTTGGCCGCCGCGTCGTAGCTGTCGGCGGCCGCGTTGTAGGCCGCGGCAGCGCGGGTTTTCACGTCGGCTGGCGTCGTCATGGTGTCTGGCCGCTGGGATTCTACGTCGGAGCGCGGGGCAGATTCGCGAACGTCGTGATGACGCTGCTCGTCGTCGTGTGTCTCTACCTGACCGTCAGAGACGCAGGCGAGTGGTGGCGGACGCTCACCCGGTAAGTCCGGCGCCTTCGAGCGCCGCGGACAGCTCGGCAATCGTCGCGTGCTCGAACAACAGCGTTACCGGTACGTCGACGCGGAGCCGCGCCGCCAGACGTGACGCCACCAGTGTGGCCTTCAACGAGTCGCCGCCGAGCGACAAGAAGGCGTCATTCATGCCGACGCGCTCGAGGCCGAGGATCTCGCGCCACACCGCGGCGATCGTTTCTTCGAGCGCATTGCGTGGCGGGAGGTACTCGGCGCCGAGCGACGGGCGCTCGGCTGGGGGATCCGGAAGCTGCTGGCGTGCGATTTTTCCGGTCGCGCCGATCGGCAGTTCGTCCAGAATCACGAACGCGCTTGGAATCATGTACTCCGGCAGGCGAAGACCGAGCTGCGCCCGCAGCGTCTCCACGGTGATGTCGGATTCCGGCACCAGCTGCACGTAGCCGACGAGGCGCGGATTGCCGTCGGACCCCGGTCTGGCCGCGACCGCCGCGCGAACGACGTCGGCCTGCTGCGCGAGCACGGTTTCGACTTCTTCGATCTCGATACGGAAGCCGCGAATCTTCACGCGCAGATCCCTGCGCCCAAGGTGCTCGAGCTGCCCATCCGTGCGCCAGCGCCCGAGATCGCCGGTGCGGTAGAGGCGCCGGCCAGGGTGGCCTGGAACCGCGGCAAACGCCGACGCCGCGGAATCGTTCTCGTGCCAGTAATGTTCCGAGATGTCGGCGCTTTCCACAGCGATCTCGCCCTCTTCGCCAGCGGCGAGCTCGCGGCCGTCGTCACCGAGGATGCGAACGGTGACGCCGTCGAGCACCTTGCCGACCGACACGACGCCGTTGTCGTACGCCGCACCGCGCTCGGCAGCGTGAATCGAAATGCCGCCGGTTTCCGTGGTGGCGTAGCTGACGAAAACGCTCGCCGCCGGAAAGTGTCGATGCGCAGCCGCGACATCCGCCGGCAGAACGCGCTCGCCGCTGATGCGGACGATGCGCAGGTGCGGGAACTGCTGAGTGCCCGTCAGCGTGCGCATCAGACTGCGCAACAGCGTCGCCGACGACATCCATACCGTCAGGCGGCGCTCGCTCATCCAGCGCGTCAGTCGCTGGACCCCGTCACGCCGGATGTCGAACGGACAGAGCGTCGCGCCCGACAGCCAGGTCAACATGAGCGCGGTGACGCCTTGGCCCATCGCGAAAGTACTGAAGAACGTCACCTGATCGCCGGCAGCGATATCCAGAACACGCTGCATTCGGAGGTACTTGTGGAGCACCAGGGCCTGCGACTGAGGCACGCCCTTCGGCCGGCCGGAGGTGCCCGACGTGTAGAGGATGGTGGCGATGGCGTTGGCGTCGGCGGGTGGGAGGGGCGCGTCGAGATCGGCGGGCACGACCGCTGGCGTCAGCACCGGGGCACCAAACAAGGTGCCGCCGACCGAGCCTAGTGGATCACTCAAAATTAGCCGGACCCCGGCGTCGTCGACGATTTGTCGCAGTCGGTCGGGCGGATGTGACGAGAGCAGCGGCACGGCGGTCGCGCCGCTTTTCCAGGTCGCGAGCAGTCCCTCGAATGCATTCGTTTCGCGCTCGAAGTACAAACCGATCCGGTCACCGGGCCGCACTCCGCCCGCGATGAGCCGTCGGGCGGTCCGCGTGGCGCGGTCGTCGAGATCGGCGTAGGTCAGCGCACCGCCAGGGCTGTCAACGGCGCACCGCTGGCCGTGTTCACGGACGATCCGCTCGAATCGCTCAATTGCCGTCCGTTCCCTCACCGTTCACCTTCCGCTCGACGTCAGCAGCGCGCCAAGCGGCAGCGGGACGGCCAGCAATCGCACCAGAATCGCGTATAGAAAAACGAACATCGCCGCCGATGACAGTAGCGCGAACGTCCACCGCTCGCGGGTGCCGACAATGAAGTAGGTGAGGACGGCGAGCGGTGCGCCAACGACGAAGCCCAGCGCCCACACGCACGCGATGAACGCCAGGAGCCACGCGAGGACGGCGCGCGCGGCGCGATCACCGGTCGCGTGCGCTCGCGCTCTCACACGCGTGGACAGCAACATCCCCAACAGACACAGGATCGTCAGCACGGCGACGCCGCGCGGCAGCATCGCCGACCGATCCGGGTACGTACCAGCAACGATTGCGGCGATGGCGAGCACGCCGATCAACGCGACGGCCAATGCACTCTCAGGGATCGATCGTTCGCGGCTCGCACCGGTCGCAAATTGCCGGCGGATTGGCACAGCCAGGCCGGCGACGACGGCGCCGGCGATCAGCAGTACGCCCGGGCGCCATAGCCAGGCCGCTCCATACGCGTCGATCGAAAGGAATAGACGCGTCTCCGCCAGCGGCGCGAGCACGAGTCCCATCAGCATCGGCGCTCGGGGCCACTCGAACCGAACCATTGCTACCCCCAAGCCACCCACCGCCGCAGTCAGAAGCAGATCGACGGCCGATTGGCGGTCAGCGAAGGCGCCGACGAGAATCAACGCCAGCAGGAATGGCACCATCCGCGCGCCGGGCACGCGCGTGATTCGCACCAGCGCCTTCGTAGTGATCAGCGCGAGCGCGACCGCCAGCACGTTCGCCACGACCAGGAGCCAGACGAACGTGAAGGCAAGGGTGAGGTGTCCGCCTTGCGATTCCGGGACCAGCATCGTCGGGCCTGGCACCAGGCCTTTCATGATGAGCGCGCTCAACAGCAGTGCGCTCATCACGCCGCCCGGAATGCCGAGTGCGAGCGCCGGGATCAGCGAGCCACCAAGCGTAGCGTTGTTGGCGGCCGACGGCGCGATCACGCCTTCAATCGCGCCCTCGCCGAACGCGGCGCCCTCCGGTGGCCGACGTGCGGCGAATCCGTAGGCGAGCCATTGCGCGATATTGGCGCCGACGCCTGGGATCATGCCGACCAACGCGCCGAGCGCGCTGCTTTTGACGACCACCGGCCAGAGACGACGGGCGTCGCGCATGCCGTCAAGGACGCGCGCGATCGGCGGACTGACGCCAGTCGATCCCGGCGGCGCAGCCCCCGCCAGCAACACGACCTCCGGGATGGCGAACAGGCCGAGCGCCAACGGGATCGCGCCGACACCGTCCCAGAGCGCGATCTCGCCGAAGGTGAATCGCGGCGTCGACGTCCGCGGATCGAGTCCGATCGTCGCCAGCATCACGCCGAGGCCGCCGGCAATCACGCCCTTCAACTGCGAACCGCGCGACAACGGCGCCAGGAACGTGACGCCGAAGACCGTCAGCATGAAGAGCTCTGGCGATCCGATCGAACGCGCGATCAGCAGCGCGAACGGAATCGCCACCGCCAGTGCGACCGCGCCAAACAGCGAACCGGCCAGCGAACTGACGAGCGACGCGCCGATAGCGCGCGCCGCGTTACCGCGGAGCGTTAACTGGTGACCGTCAACGACTGTCGCCGCGGCAATCGCTTCGCCAGGAATACCGACGAGAATCGAAGTCAGGTCGCCGGTCGTCGCGATCACCGCCGCCACGCCGAGCAGCAGGGCGAATGCCTGCGGCGGCGGCAGTGTGAGGGTGAGCGGCATTAGCATCGCGAGGCTGGCCGAGCCGCCCAGACCCGGCAGGATCCCGACGACCGCGCCGATCAGGACCCCGAGCACGAGCAGTCCGAACTCGGGCCAGGAAAACACCTGACCGAGCGCGGCCAGTATCGCGTCGGCCGCTTCCACTAACGCAGCTCCCCGGCCGAGAGCACGTTGATCACGCTTTGCCGCGAGGTGTCGGACAGGTTCAGGATAGATGCGATGCGCGTCCTGAGTTCGTCTGCCGTCAGCGGCTTGATCTCAAGGCGCGCGGCGCGAGCGGCGGCCGCGAACCGCTCGTCGCGCATCGTCTCCTCGAACCCCCGGCGCAGCATCGCCAGCACGCTCTCAGGGGTGCCGGGCGGCGCGACATAGAACCGATCGAGTGTGCGGATCGCGCCCAGAAGATTGAGCAGCGCGCGGCCACGGTCGTCCTCGACCAGCCGCTCGGCGGAAGGGACACGCTGGCGAAGGAGATCCGAGTCCTCGCCGGACTGAAGGATGGCAACGTACGTTCCCATCGGCTCGATCGTCGTCCGGTACGAGGTCAGGCCGAGGCACATGACGTCGACCTCGCCGCCTTCGAGGGCCACACGCGCGTCGGACGAGCCGCGATACCCGCTGACGAGCCGGCTTGGGAGGTGCAGCGCCGACGCCAGAAAGGCCGCTCGGAGGTGCAATGCGGAGCCGCGGCCAAGCGTGGCAATGCGGAGGCCGCCCGGTCGTGCCCGCCAGGCCGCAAGGTCAATCCCGCTCGCGCGTGTCGCGATGCAGACGTCGTTCGGTTCGGAGGTCGGCGCGCCAATAGCTGCGAACTGACTAAGGTCGTACTGGACCCCCGGCTGGTTCATGAGCTGCGACGTCACTGATCCCGGGCCGAGCATGCCGATCGTCAAACCGTCGGCAGCGGCCTGACGAGCCAGAAAGTTGCCCGCGACAAGGCCGCCAGCACCGGCCATGTTTTCAACCACGATCGAGGGGGTGCCGGGTAGATGTCGACCAAGATGTTCAGCGAAGACGCGCGCGTGCAGGTCGTAGCCCCCGCCGGCGGCGAACGCTACAACGATTCGTACAGTTTTGTCGCCAAACGGGTGGTCAGCCGAGTGCGCCGGGACTGGTGAACACGCCGAAGTTGTAAGCGCGGCGGTCAGGAAAAAGTAGAACGCTGCGGCTTTCGCTTGTTTGCGCGCGGGCGACACCGGCGTATTCTCACACGCGCGGCAGGGTGCGACGTTGCGCCCGCCCTTTTATGTCGCCAGGCCATCCACTCTCTTTCGCCCAGCAGCGGCTGTGGTTTCTCGATCAGCTGTCACCGGGCCTCGCGCACTACAGTTGTCCGGTCGTCTTCGACATCGAAGGCCCGGTCGATCTGGACGTGTTTCGCCGCGTGCTCGAAGAGATCGTGCGCCGGCACGAACCGCTGCGTACCGTGTTCGTAGCCGACGGCGGCGTGCCGCAACAGCACGTCTTGCCGCACGAACGATTCGAACTGCCGTTCGTCGACCTCTCCCATTTGCCCGCGGATGCGCTGGCGTCGACACTTGACGACTTGATTGCGCGCGAGATCCGACGCCCGTTCGATCTCGCGACCGGTCCCATCTTCCGCGCCACCGTCGTCCGGTTCAGCGCCACCGATCACGTGCTGATCGGCGTCATCCACCACATCGCGTTCGACGGCTGGTCTGGCGGCATCATCCTTCGTGAACTCGCCGCGCTCTACGATGCGTTCTCGAACCGCCGGCCGTCACCGCTGGCAGCGCTGCCATTGCCCTACACCGAGTTCGCCGCGCAGCAGCGCGAGTGGGCGTCGACTCCCGCGTTCGAACGCCAGATGACCTACTGGCGGGAGCAACTGCGATCGCCGCGCGCGATTCTGAGCCTGCCCGCCGACCGGCGCAGGACGGCGGTGCAATCGCACCGCGGGCATCGCGCCGAGACCTATGTCTCGGACGCGGCGGTGCAGGCGCTGGAACAGATCGGTCGCGACGAACGCGCGACGCCGTTCATGGTCTTGCTTGCGGTCTACGCCGCCTTACTGCACCGGCTGAGCGGGCAGGAAGACATCCTGATCGGGACTGGCATCGCCAACCGCACTCGGCAGGAACTGGAGCCGCTGGTCGGCTTCTTCGTCAATTCAGTTGTCATCCGGCTCGACCTGTCGAATCAGCCAAGCTTCCGCGAGCTGTTGCGCCAGGCGCGCCGGATCGCCCTTGACGCCTACGCCAATCAGGATGTGCCTTTCGAGCGGCTGGTCGAGGAGTTGAATCCCGAGCGCAGCCTCGCGCAGACGCCCATCGCTCAGGCATTTCTCGTCGCCGACAATGCCTACGGCGCAGGACGAGTCAGTGCGGCCGGCGATCTGATCCTGAGGCGTCGGGTGGTATCGACCGGCACCGCCAAGTTCGACGCGATGCTGTCGGTGTGGCGACACCAGGTCGGTCGTCGCGTCGTGCTCGACACCAACGCAGACCTGTTCAATCCCGAAAGCGGCGAAGGGATGCTCCGTGACTTTTGTTATCTCGTGGAGCATCTGTCCGCTCATGCCGACGATCGGCTGGATCGCCTGCCGCTCGCGAGCAGCGACCTGCGCCGGCGGAAGGCCATCGAGTGGAACCGGACGACCGTGCCGACGCCGTCGCATCGAACGCTCGTCGACCTCTTCGACGAGCAGGTGCGGCTGCGTCCGGATGCCGACGCGGTTCTCTGCGGCGACGATTGCGTGTCGTACGCGGCGCTCGACCGCCGCGCCAACCGCCTCGCCGCGGAGTTGCGGCGTCGCGGCGTCGACGTCGACGATCGGGTCGGCATCTGCCTGCAACGCTCGCCCGATCTGATCGTCGCGGCGCTGGCGACGCTGAAGGCTGGCGGCGCCTACGTGCCGCTCGATCCGCTCTATCCCGTCGAGCGCCTCCGCTTCATTGCCGCGGACGCCGGCTGCCGGATCATTCTCACGGAGCCGGCACTCGCGTCGCTGTCCATGGCGCTTGGCGTCGGTGACGTCATCGCGTCGATCGACGACCACCCGGAAGGAGACGCGCAGCCGTGCCCGGCGGCGCCGGCATCGCTCGCTTACGTGATCTACACGTCAGGCTCGACCGGCACGCCGAAAGGCGTCGGCGTCGAACACCGGCAGGTTGTGAATCTCGTCACCTGGGCGCTGGCGGCGTTCGCGGAAAACGAGCGCGCCGGGATGCTCGCTTCGACGTCGATGAGCTTCGATCTCTCCGTCTTCGAGTGGTTCGTGCCGCTGTGTTCCGGTGGCACCGTGATCCTCGTCGAGAATCTGCTGGCACTGCCCGAAGCCCCGGCGCGCGACCGGGTGACGTTCGTCAACAGCGTGCCATCGGTGGTCCGGGAATTCCTCCGCGGTGATCAGTTTCCGGCGAGCGTCTCCGTCGTTGCCATGGCGGGAGAACCATTGCCGTCATCACTGGTCGCCGACGTCTACGGGCGGCGCCCCGACGTGAAGGTCTTCGACCTCTACGGACCGACCGAGACGACGGTTTACGCGACCTGTGCGCTCCGCGACGCCAGCGGGGCGCCGACGATCGGGCGGCCGATCGCCAACACGGTGGTGCTGCTGCTCGATGAACAGGGTCAAATCGTGCCGGCCGGCATCGCCGGCGAGATGTTCATCGGAGGTGTCGGTGTCGCGCGCGGCTATCTCGGGCGTGACGACCTCACCCGCGAACGTTTCGTCGACGACCCGTCGATCGACCTGCCGTCCGGGCGGATGTACCGCACCGGAGATCGCGCGCGCTGGCGTTCCGATGGCGCCCTCGAGTTTCTCGGGCGTATCGATCGCCAGGTGAAGGTACGGGGCTTTCGCATCGAACTCGGGGAAATCGAAGCGTCGCTCTGCAACCACCCGGACGTGCTCGAGGCGGCGGTGATCAAGCGCGACGATATTGACGAGCATGCCCATCTGGTTGCGTTCATCACGGTGCGCCGCGACTGCGAGGACGACAGTCTCTACGCCCACCTTGAAGCGCATTTGCCGCACTACATGGTGCCGTCACGTATCGTGCGTCTGCCCGAGTTGCCGAAACTGCCCAACGGCAAGCTGGACGTGCGCGGGATTGAGCGAATTGGAGACAACGGTCCGACGCGAGCCTCGAAACCGCCGCGCACGGCCACGGAAGGAGCCGTGGCCGAGGTCTGGCGTGGGCTGCTCAACATCGAGGAAGTCGGCGTCGACGATTCCTTTTTCCGGATCGGTGGCCATTCGCTGCTCGCGACCCAGCTCGTTCTCAGACTCGATCGCCGATTCGGCGTGTCGCTCCCGATCGCGAGCGTCTTCGATGCGCCGACGCCCGCCGAGCAGGCTCGTCTGATCGACCAGCAGCTGTCAACGCGCGCCGGTGCGGCAAACACCGCCGACCGTAGAGTTGCCTGGGCGGGCCAGCCGGCGACGTATCCACGTGACGCCGCTGTCTCGGTGTTGTTCGAGGAGCGCGCCGCGACTACTCCTGACGCTCCCGCCTTGATTACCGACGCGGAAACCGTGAGCTACGCGCAGGTAAATGCCCGCGCCAACCAGCTGGCGCATCACCTGCGCGCCCGATTCGACACCTCGTCCGATTCGCCAAGGGAGCACGGATCGGTGCTGGTCGGGCTCGGCATGAAGCGCTCGATCGAGGCGCTGATTGCCCAGGTGGCCATCCTCAAAGCCGGCGGCGCCTATGTGCCGATCGATTCGTCGTTGCCCGATTCCCGGGTCGATACGCTGCTGCGCCAGTCCAGGGCGCGCTTCGTGGTCACGCATGCGCCGACGCGTGCGCGTTTCACCAGTATGGACGCCGAGGTCATCGACATCGACCTCGAGGCCGCCGCGATTGCGGACGCGCCGGCGTTGAACCTGGACGTCGCGCCGCGCGCCGAATCGCTGGCATACGTGCTGTTCACGTCGGGCACCACCGGCGCGCCCAAGGCCGTCGGCGTGCCGCATCGCGCCATCGTCCGGCTTGCCTACGGGATGCCCGACGTCCCGCTCGGCGCCGGCGACACCGTGCTGCAGTTGGCGCCGCTCGCGTTCGACGCGTCGACCTTTGAAATCTGGTGTCCGCTGCTGCGCGGCGCGGCGATCGCGCTGGCAGCCGATGACCTCATCGACACGCAGGCGCTCGGTGCGTTCCTCGGGCGCCATCACGTGACGACGATGTGGCTGACCGCCTCGCTCTTCAATGCCATTGTCGACGACGACCCGCGCGTTCTGGCCGGCGTGCGGCGCCTGCTGGTGGGCGGTGAAGCGCTGTCGTTGCCGCATGTGAAACGCGTCCTCGCCGAGGTGCCGAACCTGCGCCTCGTGAATGGCTACGGGCCTACCGAGACGACGACGTTCGCCTGTTGCCATCCGATCGACGCCGCGGCGCTGGCCGATGCTCGGTCGGTTCCGATCGGACGGCCGCTGCTCAATACCCGGGTCTACGTGCTCGACGACAACCGCCAGCTCGTGCCGATTGGGCACGAGGGCGAGTTGTGGATTGGCGGCGATGGCCTTGCGATCGGGTACCTGAACGACGCCGCGTTGACCGCCGAACGCTTTGTTCACGACCCGTTCGCGGAACCGGCGGACGCGCGCATGTACCGGAGCGGCGACCGCGTCCGCTGGCGTCACGACGGCACGCTCGAGTTCCTCGGCCGCATCG
>Ga0173480_10000367_pt1 | contig 14599 bp, 14 predicted proteins | sample NitcycUS209509C1_FD_122622 | JGI IMG/M metagenome (GOLD analysis project Ga0173480, IMG submission 122622) | Soil microbial communities from Arlington Agricultural Research Station in Wisconsin, USA - Nitrogen cycling UWRJ-S209-509C-1 (version... | ecosystem: Environmental > Terrestrial > Soil... | reverse complement strand
GGGCGGCGGGGGAGCGGTGGCGGTCCCGGTGCCAGACGACGGCGACGCGGCGTCGCGGGACCTTGGGCACCAGCCGGATCGCCGTGACGCGGTCGTCGCCCGGTGCGATCGCGAGCAGAGGCGTGAGCGCGACGCCGAAGCCCGCGGCGACGAGGCCCTGGATCGTGCCGTTGTCGTCGGAGCGGAAGCCGTACTCGATCCCGTATCCGCGCGCGCCGAGCTCGTTCTCGACGACGAGGCCGCTCGCGCAGGTGTTCGACCCGATCAGGACGTGGTCGCCGAGGTCGTCGAGCGAGGCCGACGTGCGCTCGGCCAGCGGGCTGTCGGCCGGGACGAGCAGAACGTACGGGTCACTCATCAGCTCGAGCGCCTCGAAGGGGCCGTCCGGCAGCGGCGGGCTGCCGAAGGCGAGGTCGACACTGCCCGACTCGATCGCGGCGTAGAGCTCCGGGTCGGTCGTCGGCTCCGAGAGGCCAAGCTCGATGCCGGGCCAGTCGGCGAGGAAGCGCCGCATGACGCCGGGGAGCACGCGCGCGCCGACCGACTGGTACGTCGCCACCCGCAGCGTGCCCGTCTCGCCGGCGCGGAGCGAGGCGATGTCGGCGCGAGCCGCGTCGAGTCGCGCGACGATCGCCTCGGCGTGCCGGAGCAGCAGCTCGCCGGCCTCGGTGAGCGAGACGGCCCGGGGGCCACCCGGCCGCTCGACGAGCGTCTCGCCGACGATCTTCTCGAGCGCGGCGATCTGCTGGCTGACGGCCGACTGCGTGTACCCGAGCCGATCTGCGGCGCGTCCGAACGAGCCCTCACGCGCAACCGCGTCGAGCGCGGCGAAATGCCGAACCTCGACCCCTCGCCATTGATCAGGTTGAGTGATGGTTGCCATGAATACCTCGATTTGCCCTAATAGTACCTGCACGCCACAATGACCACATGGAACTCGTCCTCGTCATCTTCCTTCTCGTCGTCGGGCCGCTGGCGCTCCTGTACGGGCGTGACTCGCGGATCGACGACGTGCAGCGCCGCCGCGACTACCAGGGCTAGAGGTCCCCACGCCGGTGTAGGCTCCGCGGCCGAATGGCGGTGGAGCGGATCGGGGTCGTCGGGCTCGGCGCCATGGGCGCCGGCATCGCGCAGGTCGCGATCGAGGCCGGCTTCGAGGTCGTCGGGCGCGAGGTCACCACGGAGCTCGGGGAGGCGGCGGCCGGCCGCATCGGCCACTTCCTGACCCGCAAGGTCGAGAAGGGCCAGCGCACGCAGGACGAGCGGGACGCGGCCGTCGCTCGGCTCACGACAACCTCCGAGCTCTCGAAGCTCTCCGAATGCGACCTCGTGATCGAGGCGATCGTCGAGGAGCTGGACGCGAAGCGTGCGCTCTTCGCGGAGCTGGAGCGGATCTGCCGCACCGACGCCGTTCTCGCGACCAACACGTCCGCGCTCTCGGTCACAGAGATCGCGGCGGCGACGGCCACGCCCGAGCGCGTCGTCGGAATGCACTTCTTCAACCCGGCACCCCTGATGCCGCTCGTCGAGGTCGTCCGCGCACAGCTCTCCGCAGACGAGGCCGTCGCGGCGGCGCTCGCTATCGTCGAGCGGCTCGGCAAGGTTGCCGTTCCGTGCCACGACACACCCGGTTTCGTCGTCAACCGTGTGTTGATCCCCCTGCTCAACGACTGCGTGCGCGTCCTCGACGAGGCGCGCGTGACGCCCGAGTCGCTCGACGCGGCCATGACGAACGGCGCCGGCTGGCCGATGGGGCCTTGCACGCTGCTCGACCTCGTCGGCATCGACGTCCACGTCCACGCCTCCGAGGCGCTCTACGAGAAGCTCCGCGAGCCGCGGATGGCACCGCCGCCCCGCATCGTCGGCATGCGCAACGCAGGGCTGCTCGGACGGAAGTCAAGCCGAGGCTTCTACGGCTACGAATGAGGCCGCGCCGGCACCATCTCGACACCGAGGCGGGCGGCGACGGAGGGCACGAGCGAGCCCTGGACGACCACCGAGCAGAGGACGACCACGAACACGATCCCGTAGATCTTCGCGGCGTCGTCGGTTCCGCTGACGACGGCGAGTGACGCGAGCAGGATCGGGACAGCGCCTTTGAGCCCGCTCCAGACAACGAATCCACGCTCGCCCCAGTCGAGCCGCGCCGGAAGCAGGAGCGGGGTCACGACGAGCGGCCGGATCACGAGGCCGAGCAGCGCCGCGAGCACGAGACCCTGCCACCAGAGCCCGGCATCTCCGATCAGCGCCAGGTCGACCGTCAGCCCGAGCACGACGAAGGCGGCCAGCTCGCCGAGGTCGGTCAGCGCCGAGCTGAAGTCCCGCACCGCGCTCCGGGCGGCGTACCGCATGTCGCCGACGAGGATGCCGGCGACGAAGACCGCGAGGAAGCCGGACCCTTTTGCGACGGTGGCGGCGCCGTAGATCGCGCCGACCGCGAGGATCACGGCGATGGGGTAGAGCGTCCGATCGGGCAGCGGCGCGCGGCGGATGAGGGTGGCGAGGGCCAGGGCGCCGGCGACACCGACCGCAAGGCCGATCGCCATCTCCCGGACGAACTCCTCGACGATCGTCCAGAGGGGGGATGCGTCGTCGTGCGTCGCGACCTCGATCATGCCGATCATGAGCGCGATGCCCACCGGGTCGTTGAACCCGGACTCTCCCTCGAGGATCGTCCCGGAACGGCCGCTGACATCGCGACCGGCGAGGACGGAGAAGGTGACCGCGGGGTCGGTGGGGGCGAGCGCCGCTCCGAGGAGCCCGGCGACCGTCCAGGAGAAGCCCAGCGCGTAGTGCGCGGCCACGGCGACGAGCGCCGCCGTCCCGAACGTGCCGAGGACCCCGAGTGCGAGGATCGGCGCCGCGCTGGCCCGGAAGCGCCGCAAGCCGATGTTCGAGCCGCCCTCGAACAGGATCACGACGAGCGCCAACGTCACGATCCGCTGGACGTCCTCGAAGGTCAGCACGCCGTCGAGCCGGTCGAAGAGATCCGACGCGGCCGCCGCGGCGACGAGCAGCAGACCCGCCGTCGGCACGGCGAGACGGCCCGCGACCATGCGGACGCCGATCGCGAGGAGCAGCGCCCCCGAGGCGAAGAGGATCACGCGGCCGAACTCGACGATGTCGCCCATGGCGACGATCTTGCACTGCCGTCCGGCCGGGCGTGCCTCGAGCCGCGGTGTCGGCGCCCGGCCAGCGACAGTCCAAGGCCGGAATCGTCCCCTCGCCCACTTACACTTTCCTTACGCCTGTCTCACCCCGCACCCACGCGTCGTCCCGATACTGCAGACACGTATGCGCGCCGTACTTCTGTCTGCCCTCGTTCTCGCCATCGCCGTTCCCGTCGGGTGGGCGGCGCCGAGCCCTGCCGGAACGCTCTCGATCGAGAACGGCCGCGGCACTGTCGTGCTCACGGGGAAGGGAATCGTGATCGGTCGGCTCGACAAGGGCGACGTGAAGATCGTCGACCTGTCGCCGCTCGACCAGTGGAGCCCGCGCGTCAACGGCGTGCCGCGTGGGAAGACCGTGTGGCTGCGCGGCAAGAACGTCAACTTCTACGTGCCCGGCGGGCGCTACAAGATCACGGTGCGCGGCGACGGGTTCGCGATCTCCGCGCGCGGGCAGGGGGCCGCGACGCTGACGGGCAACCCGGATCCCACGGGCGCGACCGGAACGTACGCGATCGGTGACGGCGGCCCGTTGGCGATCCCGAGCGTTGCCGAGACCGTTTCGTTCGGGGCTGCGGCCGTTGAGGGCCCGACCACGAAGGCCGTGGCGCCGTGAGCCAGCCGCAGACGGTGCTGGTCGTCGAGGACGAGCAGTCGATCGCGTCGTTCGTCTCGCTCTACCTCAAGAACGCCGGCTACGGCGTGCGCGCGGTGGGAACCGGCGCGGGCGCGTTGAACGCCGTCGCGGCCGAGATGCCGTCCCTCATCGTGCTCGACCTCAACTTGCCGGACATGGACGGCATCGAGATCTGCCGACGGATCCGCAAGAGCTCGGACGTGCCGATCATCATGCTGACCGCGCGCGACGAGGACGTCGACAAGATCATCGGCCTCGAGGTCGGTGCGGACGACTACCTCACGAAGCCCTTCAACCCGCGCGAGCTCGTCGCCCGCGTGAAGAGCGTCCTCCGCCGCGCGACGTCCGACCGCCGCATCGACGAGGGTGACGAGATCCGCCACGGCGACCTGTCGATCAACTCCGGTCGCCGCGAGGTGCTCGTCGGCGACGACGAGATCCAGCTCGCGCCGAAGGAGTTCGACCTCCTCTGGGAGTTGCTCGACCATCGCGGCATCGTCCTCACTCGAGACCAGCTGCTCGAGCGCGTGTGGGGCTACACCTTCGCCGGCGACACGCGGACGGTGGACGTCCACGTCCGGCAGATCCGGCGAAAGCTCGGGGACGCGTCGCCGATCGTGACCGTGTGGGGCGTCGGCTACAAGGTCGCGTCCGAGCGCACGACCGCTCACACGGCGTAGAGCGCCCAGGTGGCGCCGCCGCTCCGCTTCCGGGCTCACGCTCCGAGCCACGGCGTACGCTACGCCCTGATGCCCGGCTCGCTGCGTTTTCGGCTGCCGGCGGTGTTCCTGCTCGGGATCGTGCTCGCCGGCCTCGTCTCGGCGCTCATCGCGGTCCAGCTCTTCGCGGGCTACACGCGCAACCAGTCGTACGAGGAGCTCGGCCGCGAGGCACGGGGTATCGCGCGCCTGTACGGCGACGCCGCCCTGCGCGCGGCAGACGAAGGCACGCCCGCGCCCGACTTCGCGCCCGCCGCGCTCGAGCTCGCGACGGGTGATCAGCTCTTCTATGCGGGCGCACCCGCGTTCCCCGGGCAGACCACCGGGCTCGAGCGGCTCGCGGAGTCGTCGATCCCGGCGGCCGCGCTCACCTCGAACGGCCCGTACCGCTTCCGGTTCCGGCCGCCCGGGCGGACGCGGACCTACCTCGCCGTCGCGCAGACGCTCCGCCTCGAGAGGGACGGCCCCGCGCTCGGCGCGATCGTCGTCGCCAAGGCGCAGGACGTCGTCCGCGACCAGTGGCTGCCGCTGGTCGCCCGCCTGGCTGCGGCGTTCGCGATCGGCGGCCTCCTCGCCTGGCTACTCGGTCTCTGGCTCTCGCGCCGCATCAGCGGCCCTGTCGAGGCACTCGCCAAGGCGTCGGACGAGATCGCGCACGGCAACTATGCGGTGCACGTGCCGGTCGGTCCGGGTGGCAACGAGATCTCGCATCTCTCGGAGCGCTTCAACGAGATGGCGGCGCGACTGGCCGCGACCGAGGAGCGCGAGCGACAGTTCCTGATGTCCGTCTCGCACGAGCTCCGCACGCCGCTCACCGCGATCAAGGGGCATGTCGACGCTCTCCGCGACGGGCTGATCGACGACCCCGAGCTCGTCGGCGCGTCGCTCGAGGTCGTCGCCAGCGAGGCCACGCGACTCGAGCGGCTCGTCGGGGACGTGCTCGACCTCGCAAAGCTCCGCGCCCACCGGTTCACCGTCCAGACCGAGGAGGTCGACATGGGCCGGCTGATCGTGCACGCCTACGGCTCGTTCGGAGACGAGGCGCGGCGCCGCGAGATCGAGTACGAGCTGCAGGGATCGGAGACGGCCCCGACGATCATCACCGACGGCGACCGGGTGCTGCAGGTGATCACGAATCTCCTGAAGAACGCCTTCCGGTGGACGCCGGACGGCGGCAGCATCGACGTCGTGCTCGAGTCGTCGAATGGCACCGTCCGCGTCGACGTCGTCGACACCGGCCCGGGCATCTCACCGGAGGACGCCCAGCGCATCTTCAGCCCCTTCGTCTCGCGCGACACGCAGGGAACAGGGCTCGGACTGCCGATCGCCCGCGAGCTCGCGGGCGCGCTCGGTGGCCGGGTCGAGCTCGAGACGGACCCGGGGGAGGGGAGCCGCTTCCGCCTCGTCCTGCCCGCCCGCCGGGCCTGAGAGGCCCGTCACCGGCGACGAAGTAGAGTCGGCCCATGGCGGAGCCGGCGGCAGTCCTCGAGCTTCCGCGCCGCCGTTCCCCGGCCGCCGCGGCGCTCGTTGCCATGCGGCCGCGCCAGTGGACGAAGAACCTGCTGCTCTTCGCCGGCATCATCTTCGCGGCGAAGCTCGGCGACCCGGCGCGCTGGCTCGCGGCCGTGACGGCGTTCGTCGCCTACTGCGCTGCCTCGAGTGCGGCCTACCTCGTGAACGACGTGCGCGACGCCGAGTCCGACCGGCTTCACCCCGTCAAGCGCTCCCGCCCCATCGCCCGCGGGGAGCTCTCCCCGCAGGTCGCTCTCGCGCTCGCCGGGGCGCTGGCGCTCGCCGCGGTCGTGCTCGCGGGGATGCTCGGACCGATGTCGCTGGCGTGCCTCGCGGCGTTCGTCGCCCTGCAGGCGGCCTACTCGCTCGGCCTCAAGGCCTTCGAGCTCGTCGACGTGCTCGCGATCGCGGGCCTCTTCGTCCTGCGGGCGTCGGCGGGCGCGATAGCGGTCGACGTCCGCATCTCGGAGTGGCTCCTCCTCTGCACGTTCTTGCTCGCGCTCTTCGTCGCGCTCGGCAAGCGCCGTGCCGAGCTCGGGCTGGACGGCGTCCGCGCGCGTCCCGCGCTCGACGGCTACAGCGTCGCGCTCGTCGACCAGCTTCTCGGGATCGTCGCGGCGGCGACGATCGCCGCCTACACGGGGTACGCGCTGGCGGCGCACGACACGCGTTGGCTCGTCGCGACCGTCCCGCTCGTCGTCTACGGGCTCTTCCGGTACCTGCTGCTGCTCCACCGGCGCGGCCTCGGCGAGGAGCCCGAGTCGCTCCTCGTCGAGGACCTGCCATTGCTCGTCACGGTCGCCGTCTGGGCGGCCGCGTGCGCCGTGATACTCGCCTTCGGGTAGAGCCTCCTACGCGACCGCTGCCCGCTCGGCCGGCGAGCCCGCCCCCTCGGCGTCGCGACCGGTCGGGAGCGGCACGACCGCGCCCTCGATTCCGTCCTCGAGCCGCTTCAGCCTCCTGTCGACCCCGGACCAACCCGCCGACACGAGGTCGACGAGGACAGCCAGATCGTCGATCCGCGCGTTTCGCTCCGCCAGGAGCTCCTCCTCGAGCCGCTCGAGCCGTCGCAGCGACTGGTTCACGCCGCCGCGGATCTCGGCGAGGCTACGGCTGACCGGGACAACCTCGCGGGCGATGCCGTCGCGCACCGCGATTCCCACCTGCTTCGGCAGCGAGCTCTCCAGCTCGTCGGCGACCTGCGCCAGGCGCATCACCTCGGCGCGCGCTCTCTCGAGCGACGCGTCGAGCCGTGCGCCGGCGACGCCTTCCGTCCGCGCCTCGGCGACCCGCTGCCGCGCCCTTTCCAGCACCTGTTCGTCCATGGGCCCCAGGATACTCTCGGCGCAGGATGAGGGCGTCGGAGCTCGACTACGACCTCCCGGCCGAGCTGATCGCGCAACATCCCGCGACGCGGCGGGACGAATCGCGGCTGCTCGTCGCCGACCGCGCGACCGGCGCCGTGCGGCACCGGACCTTCTCCGAGCTGCCGGAGGAGGTCGGCGAGTACGTCACGGTGGTGAACGACACCCGCGTCGTTCCCGCCCGCCTGCACCTGCGGCGGGAGACCGGCGGCGCGGTGGAGGTGCTTCTCGTAGAGCCCCTCGGCGACGGCATCTGGGAAGCGCTCGCTCGCCCCTCCCGCCGGCTTCGACCCGGCGAGCGCCTGGAGCCGAGTGACACAGTCTCGCGTCGCTCGTCCGTGGAGCTCGTCGAGGCGCTCGGCGGGGGGAGATGGCGGGTGCGTGTGGAAGGCGAGCCGCTCGGTGAGCTGCCCCTGCCGCCGTACATCCACGAGCGGCCCGCCGACCCGGAGCGCTACCAGACGGTGTACGCGCGCGAGCTCGGGTCGGCGGCGGCGCCGACGGCCGGCCTCCACTTCTCGCCCGACGTCCTGGCGCGACTCGACGTCGAGCGAATCACGCTCCACGTCGGGCTCGACACCTTCAGGCCGCTCACGGCCGACACGCTCGAGGAGCACGAGCTCCACGGGGAGCGTTACGCCGTCGAGCCTGCCACGTGGACGAGGATCGAGGCGGCCGACCGCGTGCTCGCGGTGGGGACGACGACGACCCGCGTGCTCGAGACGCTCGCGCGCGGCGCCCCGCTCGATGGTCGCTCGGACCTCTTCATCACGCCCGGCTTCGCGTTCCGTCGCGTCGACGCGCTCCTCACGAACTTCCACTTGCCGCGGACGACCCTGCTCGCGCTCGTCATGGCGTTTGCGGGGATCGAACGGACGCGGGAGCTGTACAAGCTCGCGATTCGCGAGCGCTACCGCTTCTACTCGTTCGGCGACGCGATGCTCGTCCGGTGACGCCATGTCCGCAAAGGACATGCAATTTGCATGTTAGCATGCGCATTGCATGGGGAACATCCAGATTCGGAACGTTCCGCCCGAGCTTCATCGGAAGCTGAAGGAGCGCGCCGCCCGGGAGGGAGTCTCGCTCTCTGAGCTGCTCCTCCGGGTCGCGGAACGGGAGGCCGCCCGGCCAACGGTCGCAGAGATGGTGGCGCGCCTCCAGGCCCTTCCGAGGCCGGAAATTGACGAACAGCCTTCCGCGGTGATCCGTCGCATGCGCGACGCCGGATGATCGTCGTCGACAGCTGCGCGCTGGTCGACCTGGCGCTGGGTGCCGAGGCGCTCGGGACGTGGGTGGCCGAACAACTCGTCGAAACGGAAGGTCTTGCAGCTCCGCACGTTCTCGACGTGGAGGTTCTAGGTGCGTGCAGGTCACTCGCCTATCGTGGTGTCGTGACGCCGGTCGCGGCCCGTACCGCGCTGGACGCCGTGAGCCTCATGCCCCTCGCGCGGTATCCGCACCCACCGCTCCACGAGCGAATGTGGGAGCTACGACACCAGCTGAGCGCAGCCGACGCTGCCTACGTAGCCCTCGCGGAAGCGCTCGCGGCGCCGCTCGTGACGACCGATCTCCGTTTGTCGCGGGCCCACGGAACCGACTGCGAGATCCTTGCCCCGTGAGCTTCACCGTCGAGGCAACCGACGGCGCCGCGAGGGCCGGTGTGCTCCGCACGGCGCACGGCGACATCCACACGCCCGCGTTCATGCCCGTGGGCACCAAGGGCACGGTGAAGACTCTCCTCCCGGCCGAGGTGCGCTCTCTCGGCGCCGACGTGATCCTCGGGAACACGTACCACCTGCACTTCCGCCCCGGTGAGGACGTGATCGAGGAGCTCGGCGGCCTGCACGCGTTCACCGGCTGGGACGGGCCGATCCTCACCGATTCCGGCGGTTTCCAGGTCTTTTCGTTGCGCGACACGCTCGCGCGGGTCGACGACGACGGCGTCACGTTCCGCTCGGTCTACGACGGCAGCGAGGAGCGCTTGACGCCGGAGCGCGTCGCCGAGATCCAGCGCCGGCTTGGATCGGACATCGCGATGTGCCTCGACATCTGCCCGCCGGCGGACGTCTCGCTGCGCGAGCACGAGGAGGCCGTGCGGCGCACCCAGCTCTGGGCGGAGCGGCAGGTCGACGCGCCGCGGGCGCCGGGTCAGCTGCGCTTCGGGATCGCGCAGGGGGGCACAGACCCGACGCTCCGCACGCGATCGATCGAGGGGATCATCGGCCTGCCGTTCGACGGCTACGCGCTCGGAGGGCTCGCCGTGGGGGAGAGCCGCGTCGAGATGCTCGACACCGTCGGCTGGGCGGCGCCGCTCCTGCCCGCGGAGCGCCCGCGCTACTTCATGGGCCTCGGCGACGCCGAGGGCATCCTCGAGGTGATCGCCCGGGGCATCGACATGTTCGACTGCGTCCTGCCGACGCGAACGGCCCGAACGGGGTCGGCGCTCACGGCACGAGGACGCCTCAACCTCCGCAACGCACGGTTCGCGCGCGATCCGGGGCCGCTCGAGGACGGGTGCGGGTGCCCTGCGTGCGCCGGGTTCTCCCGTGCGTTCGTCCGCCACCTCGTCAACCAGCAGGAGCTTCTCGGGCTGCGCCTGCTCACACTGCATAATCTGTGGTTCACACTGCGACTGACCGCCGGCGCGCGGGAGGCGATCACCCGCGGTGCGTTCGACGCCTACCGGGCGGACGCGCTCGCCTTGCTCACCGCCGGCCTGGAGGAGGAACGTTGAACGGTGGCACCCTGATTCTGCTCGCTGCGATGTTCGCCCTGCTGTGGGTGCTGCTGATCCGGCCCCAGAGGCGCAAGCAGGCCGAACAGCAGCAGCTGCTTTCCGGCATCGAGCCGGGCGACGAGGTCCTGACGGTGGGCGGCATCTACGGCATCGTCCAAGAGATCGACGAGGACGACGACCTGGTCGTCGAGATCGCCGAGGGCATCCGCGTACGCATCGCGAGGCGCGCCGTCGCCGGCGTCGAGAAGCCCGACGACGAGACGGACGAGGCCGATGAGGGCCCCGATGACGCCGCGGAGGGCCCGAATGATGAAGACGGTGTTGTCGTCTCCGAGGAAATCGTGAAGTCGGAGGTCCCGGAGGGTGCCGAAGCGCTCGACCGCCGCTAACCTGACCGGTCGCACATGACCCGTCGCGCAGCAGTCTTCGTCGTCGGTCTCGTCGCCGCGGCCCTCGTCGGGGTTGCGCTGCTGGCCGTTCCCGGATCGCCGCTCGAGCGGCGGCCGACCCTCGGTCTCGATCTGCAGGGTGGCCTCGAGGTCACGCTGCAGGCGGTCACGCCGAAGGACCGCAAGCTGACCAAGGAGGACCTCGACCGGTCGGTCTCGATCATGCGCTCGCGCGTCGACAAGCTCGGCGTCTCCGAGCCGGAGATCCGGACGCAGGGCTCGGACCAGATCTCGATTCAGCTTCCCGGCGTGAAGGACCCCGCCGCGGCCGCCGCGATCATCGGCAAGACCGCGCAGCTCGAGCTCTTCGATCTCGAGCGCGACCTCGTCTCGCCGTCGATCGACGCGCGCACCCGGCAGCCGATCGCGACCGCAAAGCTCTACGACCTGCTCGCCGGCCAGCAGGCGCTCGCGGGCAAGGGGACGCCGGATACCTACTACGTCTTCGAGACCAAGGGCAAGAAGCTCGTCCGCGGGCCCGTGCAGACGAAGCAGGCGGCGCTCTCCAAGTGGGATGGGAAGCTGCCGCCCGGCCACAAGCTCTTCGCCGTCCCGCCGAGCACGGTCGTCGTGCGCTGCGGCGCCGGCGGGGCCGTCGTCTGCCCGGGCGTCGCGCAGACGAATCCGACGCAGAACTCCTGGTACCTGATGCGGTACACGCCGCCCGAGGTGCCGGAGATGACGGGCTCCGACCTCAAGCTCTCGGGCACGCGGCAGGACTTCGACACCCGCACGGGTGAGCCGATCGTGCTCATGGAGTTCACCGACAAGGGCGGGAAGAAGTTCGAGGAGATCACCCGCGACATCGCACAGCGCGGGAAGCTGCTCTTCAACACGGTCGGCGGCGGCCAGGGCGACCCGAGCGCCTTCCTGCAGCACTTCGCGATCGTGCTCGACCGCGAGATCAGGTCGTGGCCGACGATCGACTTCACCGAGTACCCGGGCGGGATCACCGGCTCGAACGGCGCGCAGATCTCGGGCCTGCAGTCGATCGGCGAGGCGAAGAACCTCGCGCTCGTGCTGCAGACCGGCGCGCTGCCCGTCGAGTTCCGCACGCTCGACCAGACTGCGATCTCGGCGACGCTGGGCAAGGACTCGCTGCAGGAGGCGAAGCTCGCCGCGATGGTCGGGCTTCTGCTCGTCGCGATCTTCCTTCTCATCTTCTATCGCTTCCTCGGCATCGTGGCCGTTCTCGGCCTCATCGTCTACGCGGCGCTGCTGTACGCGGCGATCCTCCTCTTCCACGTCACGCTCACGCTCCCGGGCTTTGCGGGCCTCGTTCTCACCCTGGGGGTGGCGGCCGACGCCAACGTGGTCATCTTCGAACGCATCAAGGAAGAGGTGCGCGCCGGGCGCTCGGTCCGGGCGGCGATCTCCACCGGTTACACGAAGGGGTTCCACACGATCGTCGACGCGAATGCGGTCACGGCGATCACCGCGCTGGTGTTGTTCGCCGTCGCCACGGCGAGCGTCCGCGGCTTCGCGCTGATGCTGCTCATCGGTACTGCGATCTCGATGCTCACCGCCGTGGTCGCCACCCGCGCGATGCTGACGGTGCTCTCGGGCTTCCGGTGGTTCGACAACCCGCGCTTCATGGGCGCGACCGCGACCGAGATCCCCCGCTGGCAGCGGATCGACGTCATTGGGAGGCGCCGGCTCTGGTTCATCCTCTCCCTCGTCGCGATCGGCGTGAGCGTGGTCGCGCTGATCGTCCAGGGCCTCAACCTCGGCATCGACTTCAAGGGGGGCACGCAGGTCCAGTTCTCGACGCCGACGCCTGTCTCGCTGTCGTCCGTGCGCGAGGAGATGGGCGTGATCGGCCGGTCCGACGCGATCGTGCAGGGCCGCGGCCAGGCGACCGGCGACAACTACAAGGAGTTCGAGGTTCGCACCGAGGCGCTCACCGATCCCGAGCAGACGAAGCTCGAGAGCGCGCTGACGCGCCGACTCGATGCACACATAGAGGCGGTCCACAACGTCTCCGCGAGCTTCAGCCGGCAGATCCTGAAGGGCGCGATCGTCGCCATCCTCGTCTCGTTCGCGCTGATCGCGCTCTACGTCGCGCTCCGTTACCGCTGGCGCTTCGCCGTCCCCATCCTGCGCACGCTGGGGAACGACGTGCTGATCACGCTCGGTGTGTACGCACTCTCCGGGCGCGAGGTGACGGCGTCGACCGTCGCGGCCGTGCTCACGATCCTCGGCTTCTCGATCTACGACACGATCATCGTCTTCGACCGTATCCGCGAGAACATGAAGCTGATGCCGCGCGCATCGATCGCGACGATCGCGAACGTGTCGGTCTGGGAGGTGCTGCGGCGGTCGATGGTGACGACGTTCATCACGCTCGTCCCGATCGTCGCGCTGTTCCTCTTCGGCGGCGCGACGCTGCAGGACTTCGCGTTCGCGATCATGGTCGGGATCCTGGTCGGTGCCGTGTCGACCATCTTCATCGCGACGCCGCTGCTCACCGTCCTCATGGAACGGGATCCCGAGTGGGCCCGCCGACGCGACCGCGAAGGCGATCCTCTCCCCGCCGGGGTCGGGGGGTCCGTCGGTGGAGCGCTGTTGGGCGCCGAGCCCGAGCCGGCGCCCGCCGCAGTCGCTGCGCCCGCGCCGTCCGCAGCCCCGGCGCCGGCCGGAGTGCCCCTGGGCGACTCCAGCAGCTCGAGCCGCGAGCGGCGCCGCCAGCGTCGCAGCGGCCGCCCGCACGGTAGGCCTCGCTAGCACTTGTTCGCAAGCCGGATTCCGCAGAACGGAAACCGGCGCTCGGATCCCCGCCCTGCGGGCGGGGCAGATCCCTGAAGGCGTCCCCTTCCGGGGCTGCAACTACCTTGAGAACTCAAGCTTGGGAACTCAAGCAGCTGCCTGGAGGCTGCGTGTCGGCGCCCGTAGAATGGGCGCGATGAGCGCCGAGCCCGATCGCGAGCCGCGGACCGTCTCCGAGTTGCTCCTCGCCGGTATCGGCTGGGCGACGATGAGCGTGGAGGCGATGGAGGAGATCGCCGACGACCTGGCGCGACGCGTCGGGGTCGAGCGTGACGCCATGCGGGAGGCGGTGAGCGACACCGTCGCCTCGTGGCGCTCGGAGCTCGAGCGCGTCGGCGCACGGCGCGACGAGGCGATGGAGCGGGCGCTCGCCAAGGCGGGGCTCGCGCGCCGCGAGGAGGTCGAGGACCTCGCGCTCCGCGTGGCGCAGCTCGAGCATCGACTGCGGCTGCTCGAGCGGGACCGCGTCGCCTGACCGTGCGACACTGAGCCGATGCCGGACGCCGGCCAGCAGCGGACGCTCTCGCGCGTCACGGAGATCGGGCGCGTCGCCACGCGGCACGGGTTCGGCTACCTCCTCGACCGCCGCCGTTCTGGGGACAGCGAGCAGGACGGCGACCGGGGGCGCCGGTTGCGCGAGATGTTCGACGAGCTCGGCCCGACGTTCGTCAAGTTCGGGCAGCTGCTCTCGACCCGCCCGGACGTCGTGCCACCGGACATCATCGGGGAGCTTCGAAAGCTCCAGGACGACGTCTCGCCGGTCCCGATGGGGGAGGTCGAGCGCGTCATCGGGGAGGAGCTCGGCCTCACCGTCGAGCAGGCGTTCCTCGACTTCGACGAGACGCCGATCGCGGCGGCGTCGATCGGCCAGGTGCATCGTGCGACGCTGCCCAACGACGTCGAGGTGGTCGTCAAGGTTCAGCGTCCGAACGCGGCACGCCAGATCGCGTCCGACCTCAAGCTGATGGCGTCTGCGGCGCGCGTCGCGCGCGAGCGCGTCCGCCAGCTCGACTTCATCGACACGGGCGAGCTGGTCGACGAGTTCGGCCGCTCGATCCGCCTCGAGCTCGACTACCAGCAGGAGGCCCGCAACGCCGAGACCTTCCGGCGGAACTTCGCCGGCGACGATCGCATCGCCGTGCCGCGCGTCTGGTGGCGCTACACGACGGGCCGCCTGCTCACGCTCGACCGGCTCGAGGGGACACACGTCCGCGACCTCGACCTCGACGCCTGGGACGACGCCTCACG
>Ga0173480_10000364_pt1 | contig 14631 bp, 14 predicted proteins | sample NitcycUS209509C1_FD_122622 | JGI IMG/M metagenome (GOLD analysis project Ga0173480, IMG submission 122622) | Soil microbial communities from Arlington Agricultural Research Station in Wisconsin, USA - Nitrogen cycling UWRJ-S209-509C-1 (version... | ecosystem: Environmental > Terrestrial > Soil... | reverse complement strand
TCTCGACCGACCGCTCGAGACGTTCGGTCGCCGCGGTCCAGTCGCTGGATGCCGCGGCGTCGGTCCCGTCGCGGTAGGCAACGCTACCCGCGTCGGCGACGACCATCGCGGCCATCAGCGCCGCCGTCGCCGGGACAGCGACGGCGAGGGCCAGCCAGCGGCGACCACCCGCAACGATCGACGATCGCCATCGGACGGCGTCCGCCTCGAGGAGCACGACGGCGACGAGGCAGATGGCCAGGAGGTTGAAGCCGGGCAGGAAGGTCAGGTCTTCGAACAGCCCGCCGATGCCGAGACCCAGGAGCACGTAGGCCGCGCGCCGGCCTCGCGCGGTTCGCGCGCGCCATGGCCCCACGACGAAGGCGAGGGCGACGATCAGGGCGACCCCTGCGAGGAGTCCGATCAACCCGGCGTCGCCGAGGACCCCGATCGCAAGGTTGTGGGAGTGCGGCTGGCGCACGGGGAAGCTGAAGTCCGGTGCGGCGGCCTGGCGCGCGTAGGGCATGAACCCGGGCCCGATGCCGGCCAGCCGGTCGGAGCTCCAGGCTCGGAGCGTGTCGCTCCAAAGGGCCGTGCGGTAGACGACCGAGGTGACCTCCGTCAGGCGCGCGCCCAGGAGGAGCACACCCGCGCCGGCGGCCGCAACGACGACGACCGCCAGCGCGATCCCGCGGGCGCCCGGGTGTCGCAGGCGGGCGAGCTCGGCGCGGCGTCGCCATCCCCACGGGATCGTGAATGCAAGCCCCGTGACTGCTATCGCGAGCCACGCCGAACGCGAGCCGGAGAGGATCGTGAGCGGCACACCGACGACCACGAGCGACGTCTGCACCAGGCGCCGCAGCCGCACCGGCCCGATGAGGCCGGCCAGCGCCCACGCCGGCCAGATGACGAACGGGGGCACCGCGACCGAGCCGAACGGCGTGCCCTCCCCGGCGAGGCGAATGGGCGGGAGGCCGGGCGCGCCGACAACGATCCACTCGACCCGGCGCGCAAGCAGGCCGACGAGCGTAAGGATGGCGAGGGCGAGGACCGGCACCGAGGTCACGAGACCCACCCAGCCTGGTCGGCGCTCGATCGCGAGGACCGCGACCGGGAGCATCGCAGCGTAGGCGACGATGACGGCCATAGCCCGGAGGCTCATCCCCAGGTTCATGGCCGAGAGCGTCGCGAACGCAAACGCGGCCACCAGGGCGAGGATCGGCACGTCGATCCGCGTCGATGGCAGCGCTCCGCCGCGCAGGCCGACCGCGACGAGCCCGGCGATCGCGCCGAACGCGATGAGGTGCAGGACGAGCTGATAGCGCGCGTCCCAGAGCGCGCCATCCCAGCCGATGTACCCGAAGACCGCGAGGCCGGCCGCGAGGGCAAGCCACTCGACGACGGTGCGTCGGGTCGCCCACGATTGCGCTTCGGCCAGGGTCACCTCAACCCGCGTAGCGCGCGGCGGCACGGCCGACGGCGGTCGCCACTGACTCGCGCAGCTCCGGCGGCTCGAGCACCTCGACCCCGTCACCCCACGAAAGGATCCACGGCCTGATCTCGACGATTCCGGCGACGCTCACGGCAAGCTCGACGCCGCCGTCAGGCAACTCGGCGAGCTCCTGGGACCGATGCCACACGGCCTCCCGAACCCGATGCGCGATGGATTGGTCGAAGCGGAGGCGGATTCGCACCGTCGGCGTGCCGTCCGACGACCAGATTCCCCACGAGTTCGCGAGCCACGCGTCCGGGTCGAAGCCCGCAGGGATCTCGTAGCGGTCCTGGGTCAGCGTCGCGGATCGGATGCGCTCGACCTTGTACGTACGCATCGCCCCGGCCGGCTCGTCGAATCCGATGAGGTAGACGCTCCGAAGCGCGGCGTCGGGCTCGAGGAAGTAGGGCTGAACGCGGGTCCGCTTCTCCGTCCCGTTGCCGGGGTCGTACACCAGCTCGACGACGCGACCCTCGGCCCACCCGCGGGCGACGGCCGAGAACGTGCGGCTGAACGGCTCATTCGGGTCATGCGCGCCGATGGCGAGCATCGTCGCCGCGACGTGGCGCGCGATCGGCTGGGGTAGCGCGTCGGCCAGCTTCGTGAAAGCACTCACGACCGCGGTGTCGTATTGATCCGACCAGCGGGCGATGAGCCGCGACGCCAGGAAGAGGACGATGGCCTCCGGCACGGTCAGCCGGAGCGGAGGCAGGAAGAACTTGCGATCGATCCCGTAGCGGCCGCGGTCCGCCTGGAAGACCGGCACCCCGAGCTCCTCGTCGAGCGCGTTGATGTCGCGGTAGACGGTGCGCGTCGTCATCCCGGTCAGCCTCGCGATCTCGCTCACCGCGACGCCGCTCTCGCCACTGCCGCGCGAGTAGAGGATCGAGGCGACGCTCAGGAGCCGCGCCAGTCGGTCACGCTTGCGGCCGATGCGATCCGGCACGCCTTCGTCCCAACCGGACCACCCATCCGGATCGGTCGTGGCGGGATCGGTCATGGCGCCGAATGATAGGCCGATCGGCGGAGCGTCAGGCCGCCGGCGTCAGGAAGAAGAAGGCGATCGCCACGATGCTGTACACGCTCACGAGCTGCAGGCCCTCGACCCAGTTCGAGCGCCCGTCGAGCGCGATGTAGCTTGCGATGAGCACCGCCACGCCCACGGAGACGACCTCCAGCGGCGTGAAGACGAGGGTCAGTGGGTGCCCCACGGCCAGCCCGAAGAAGACGAGCACCGGCACGGCGAAGAGCGCGATCTGCGTCGCCGAGCCAATGGACGTGATCAGGCTGAAGTCCATCTTGTTCTTGTAGGCCAGCGTCACCCCGACGACGTGCTCGGCAAGGTTGCCGATGATCGGGATGAGGATGATGCCGACGAAGAACTCGCTGATGCCGAGCGACGCGACGGCTGGCTCGAGGGTTTCGACGAGCACCTCGGAGGCGAACGTCAGCGCCGCGGCTGACGCAAGGAGGATGCCGAGGGCGCGCCTCCAGCCCCACTCTGGCGCCTCCTCCGGTTCCTGGTCGCTCGGCGACGCCGGTGAGCGGAGGAAGAACCAGGTCTGGGCGATGTACGTCACGAGCAGGAGGATCGCGACGCCGACGGTCAACGCCTCGATCCGGAAGAACTGCGGGTCGCCCGGCTCGGTGCCCTCCCCACCACCGATGAGGAACGCGAACGTCGCCGGCACGATCATCCCGATCGTCGCGAGGATGAGCGACGCGGCGTTCATGCCGGTGATCTGGGGGTCGAAGGACTGGATGCCGTTCCTCAGCCCACCGACCAGGAGCGACAGGCCAAGCACGAGCAGCAGGTTCCCGACGATCGAGCCCGTGATCGAGGCGTGGACGATCTCGATCTTGTCGTCGAGGATGAGGAAGCCGGCGATGATGATCTCGCCGATGTTCCCGACGGTCGCGTTCATGATCCCGCCGACCCGCGGGCCGACCGCCGCCCCGAGCTGCTCCGTCGCGTGCCCGAGGACGTACGCGAGTCCAAGGATCGTCAGCGCGCTGACGCCAAAGGTGAGCGTCTCGTCGGCGCCCGTGAGCCGGAGGGCAAGCGTCGCGATCGTCCCCCCGATCGACAGCGCGTAGGCGATGGTGCCGAGCATGCGGCGCCATCCTAGCGAACGGGCCGGCGGGCTCAGCCCGAAGGCGTCGCGCTGGGCTCAACCGATGGGGATCCCGAACCGGATGGCCGGGGAATGGGGGTCGGGGCCGGCTGTCCCGGCAGCTGCTCGATGATCGCCCGGTTCACGGCGTCGTCGACGCCGATGAGGAGGAAGACGAACTCGCCGCTCGACCAGGTGTAGATGAGCGTCCCGGCGGCGGTCGCGTTGTCTTCGGGTCGCGTCCAGACCTGGTTGCCGCCGACGACAGCGGCCTCCCACGGATCGGGGTCGAGTCCGGCGATGCCGACATAGCGGCCGGCCGTGGCGAGGTGCGGCTCAAGATCCTCGGTCGCGACGGGGTCGCCGTCGACGCGCATGGCATAGAGGCTCGTCCTCGGCTGGCTCACGTACGCGAGGACGAGCGACGAGAACCGGTTGCCGATGTCGCCGAAGGCGATCGCCACGTCGCCGGGGGTGAGTCCGACGTCCTCGAACGGCGCGACGACGACCGTCGCGCCGGCGGCGGAGGTGGGGATGAGCCCGGCCAGTTCTTCGTCCCGCGCGTTCTCGTAGCGCGGTGTGGGCTCCGGCGTCGGAGACGCCGTCAGAGGCGGGGCTGGGGTGGCACTCGGCCGCTGGCTCGCGCTGGGTGCCGCGGGCGTCGGCGTCGTGTCCGCGGTGGAACACGCCGCCAGGAAGAGTGCCACGAGGGCGACGGCCGCGGCTCTGAGCGGGCGCGGCGAACTACGGCGGCGGGTCATCGGCCGCGAGATGATACCTCAGGCGGCGCCGCGTTCCTCCTGAGCCGCAGCGTCGCTGGCGCGGCGGCGGCGCCCGACGTCGCGACGCTGCTCGACGCTGGCGGCCAGCGCTTCGAGGACATCGGACCGATACCCGGCCGGGTCGTTCCGCAGCCTCGAGAGGGCCACGGAGCGTCCGACACGCGGGCGCCCCATTCCGGACAGGAGCTCGTCGTAGGCGTTGGCCGCGCCGATGACGTGGGAACCGAGCGCGATTCGCACACGAGACGTCCGCTGCCCGGGGCCCGCCACGCCGTCCAGCAGACGCCGGTATCCGGAGATCAATGTTGCGACCTCGCGCAGTGAGGGGATCGACCGTAGCTCCGCGACGCCGCCCCCGTCGAGCGCGTGGAGGCGGGCGGCGAGCTCGATGGCACGTCGCTCCTCGTGGCCGAGGCCGAGTCGCTCTGCGATGGCAGCCGCCAGACGGCCCACGCGGTCAGCGTGCCCGCGCCCCGCGACGCCACCGGCGTCGATCGAGCGCGAGACCGTCAGCAACGCGTCACGGAGCGTCTCCCCGGGCTCATGGTGCGGCGCGCCGATCTGCGTGGCGCGTTCGACGAGGTGCTCGACCACGTGCTCGTCGTCGCCGTCGCGGAGGGCGGCGGAAGCGAGCTCCTCGAGCGTGCCGCGCAGGTCGCCGACCTCGGCCGTGAGCCGATCCGCTCGCACGACGCGGTCCTCGCCGGAACGCTTCCCGTAGTAGAGGGCCGTGTCGGCGGCGGCGATGAGCCCGGCGCGGTCCTTCGCGTCCTCCGGCATGCCCGCGACGCCGACCGTGATCGTCACCGGGGTCGGGTCGCCTTCGGTCAGGGCGGCGACGGCTCGCCGGATGCGCTCCGCCACCCGCGCTCCTGCGGCGACCGTCGAGTGACGGAGGATGAGGGCGAACTCGTCGCCGCCGTAGCGGTAGACGCGGTCATCCGTCCGCGCCGCGCCATAGATCGCCGTCGCGGCGCGGTGGAGCAGTGAGTCGCCGGCGGGGTGACCGTGGCGGTCGTTGTAGGCCTTGAAGCTGTCGAGATCCATCATGAGCACCACCAGCCGACGATCGAGAGCACGCGGGGCAAGCGACGCATCGTCGACGTCCCGCGCGAGATCCCGCTGGAACGCTCCGTGGTTCGCGAGGCCCGTGAGCGCGTCGGTCTCGGCGCGCTGGCTCATGGCGTGGTGCGCATCCGCGTTGCGCAGCGCGATCGACGCCTGACCGGCGAACAGCTGCACGAGCTCGAAGTCGTTCGCGCTGAAGTAGACCTCCGGCCCCCCGATCCGCGAGACATTGACGGCACCGAGCACCTCGCCGTCGGCGATGAGCGGGACGACGATGACGGCCTCCGAATCCTCCGGCGTGCCCGGAATCTGGACGGCCCGCGGGTCGCTGAGCGCATCGTTGGCAAGAATCGGCTGCGAATGCTCGACGGCCCAGCCCATGAGGCCGCGACCGAAGGGGATGAGGTAGCGGCTCACCTCATCGGCGTGCCGCTCGCGGGTCAGCACCGGCAGCATGACCTGGCGCTGCTGATCGGTCCGGTAGATCGAGAGGTTGTCGTAGGCCACGACGTCTCGGAGCCCATCGGCGATCGTCTCGAGCACCCCGGCCTGGTCGAGCGTCGAGAGGAGGCGCTCGTTGATCTCGAGGAGGCGACGCTGCGAGTCGGCCCGCCGCCCAAGCTCGCTCGACTGCGAGGTGAGCTGCTCGTAGGTCGTGGCGTTCGCCATCGCCTGCGCCGCGTAGCCGGCGAAGATGCTCATCGTCTGGAGGTCGTCGTTGCTGAAGCGATTGAAGCCGAGCTGGCTGAGAACGATGACGCCGAGCGCCCGTCCCTCGTACAGCATCGGCACGACGAGCATCGACTCGGGAACGTCATCGGTGCCGTCGATCGTCTTGCCGCGATCGTCGTCGAGGGCGTCGTTGACGAGCAGCGGCTCCGCATGCTCCGCGACCCAGCCGGTGAATCCCTCGCCGACCTCGACCCGGAGCAGCGCGACCGCATCCTCCGGATTGCCGTCGAGCATCTCACGAGTGAAGGCGATTGGCTCGCATACCCGCCGGTCCCAGTCGACGCGGTAGATGCGGATGTCGTGGTAGTCGGCGAGGGTCCGCGCCTCGGCCACGATCGCCTCGCCGATGGCCTGGACGTCGGTGAGCCGGTTGAGCCGCGCCGAGAGGTCCTGGATCGAGCGCATGCGTACCGCCTGATCGGCGACCGAGCGATAGAGGCGTGCGTTCTGGATCGCGACGGCGGCCTGGTCGGCGAAGGCCTGGACGAGCGCAACCTCCGGCTCAGGCCACGCGCGGTCGTGACGGTGGTAAAGGCCGAGGAGCCCGAGCGTCTGGTCCCCACCCACGAGAGGGACGAGGCAGACCGTCCGGATCCCCTCGGCGGCGTAGCTCGTCTGGAGCAGCCCGATGGTCTCCTCGCTGTCGGCGTGATGCATCGAGTACGGCCGTCGCTCGCGGAGCGCCCGGAGTCCGATGGTCTCCTCGTCGCCGCGGAGGCCGGCGACCTTGGAGAGGAATGCGTCACTGAGGCCGTGGTGCGCGGCGACGCTGAATGGATGCTCGCCCTCGCCGACGAGCCACAGCCCGGCCTTGTCGGCCTCGAAGAGCGATCGCGTGAGGTCGACGACCTCCTCGAGCACCGCGGTCAGGTCCAATGTCCCGGTCAGCTCCTTCGTCACCGATCGGAGGGCTCGCGCGCGCTGCAGCTCCCTGCGGGCTCGGCCGAGGAGACGTGCGCTCGACACCGCCGTGGCGACCGTTACGGCGAGCGAGTGGAGGAACGGCTCGGAGAGGCGCTCGGCCGACGGCGCGTCGAGGACGAGCAGGCCGATCCGGCCGCGCCGCGTGGCCAGGGAAAGGATCAGCTCGTCGCCGTCGCGGCACACATCCGCCTCGATCGGAGCGCGCGCGGCCGGTGGCGTCGTCACGAAGCCGGCGTGGGCCGCGAGCTCCGTAAGATCGCCCCGGAGGAGATAGACCGCGGCCGAACGGACCCCGGCCTCGGTGCGGAGAGCCTCGACAACGGCGCGAGCCACCGATCCGGTCGTCGGCGACGAGGCGAGCCCCGCGGCGATCCGGCCGAACGCGGCCAGCTCGCCAGCGCGCATGGGATCGGCCGCCTCACCCGAGGTGTGCGCACCGTCCTGGGAGGTGCGGTCCTCGACGAGGAGACGTGCAACATCGGCCCGCCGGAACCGGCGATCACCGCGGGCATTGATCCGGTACGCCGTCAGACGACCGGCATCGGTCCAGATCCGGATGGTGTTGGGATGCACGCCGAGCAGGGTGGCCGCCTGGGCCACCGACAGGAGCGTGTCGGCGTCGTCTCGGGACAATCGGTTCTCCAGCCACCCGGCACCCACTGCTCCACGGTCCGTCTTGGAGCTTCAGTGAGGAACCGTGCACCGGATGCTAGAAACGGCAACAGCCGTGGACGATGCCCCATTCGTACCGAGGGGCATGGGACCTCAGGCGCCCAGCACCGCCGCAGCGCTGGCGCCGACGAGGCCGATCGCGACCAGTGCGAGGGCCACCGCCACCCCGATCACGCCGCCGGTTGCCCCTCGCCGGCTACGGCCGGCGAGAACCCGCATCGCATCACTCAGCTCGAGATTCGTGACGAGGAAGCCACCGGGTGGCGGATCGAGGCGAAGGGTCTCTTCGTCACGGACCGGTTGGGCGAGGATCAGAAGTCGGTCGGTGACCGCCAGTGTCCGCGTGGTGGCGCGCGCCTCCACGGCGGGCCCGTGACGTTCCTGGAGACGGGCCACGGCCGAGGCGTGCGGCTCCTCGAGGGCAGCGGGGCTGCCGCGCCACACCTTCGGGATCGTGATGAGGGGCTCCGCCGCGAGCGCAGGGTCGACCGCAAGCGAGCCGTCGTGGTCCCAGAGATCGAAGGATCGTGCCTCGCGCAGACGTTCGACGCTCTGCCAGCGGCCACCGATGCGCACGTCGACGTCGCGGTGGAATGCCACGAGCTTTTCGCCGTCACCGGTATCGAGCGGATCTCGGCATCGCACCCGACCGAGGATGCGAACCGGCCGGCTGGGCAGATCGCCATCCAGCAGCTCCCCGACCTTGACCTGTCGCGGCCCGGCAAGTCGCCGCGCCATGCCGGGATGGGCCTCTGAACGGCGCAGCACGACGACGGAGATGGCGCCGACGATCAGTCCGACAGCTGCCATCGAGGCGAAGACGCCGGTGAGCGGCACGCTCAGTGGTCCTCGGCGAGGCTGGCCGGACGCCCACCGCTGATCCGCAGCAGCTCATCGGGCGCGATCGCGAACACGGCATCGGGCATCCCGGCCGCCGCCCAGAGACGATCGTGGCCAAGGAGGTCGCGGTCGACGACGACGGTCACGGCGCCGGAATGGCCGAATGGCGGCACGCCGCCGATCGGGAAACCGGTCGCGTCCCGCGCCTCGTCCCCGTTGGCCTTGCGCACCTCGGCTGCGCCGACGACGACCGCGAGTCGCGCGAGGTCCACGCGATGCGCGCCGGACACGAGCGCCACGACCGGCGCGTCGTCCGCCACGAACACGAGAGACTTCACAATCTCGGCGACCTCGCACCCCACGGCTCTCGCCGCATCGGTGGCCGTGCGCGTCCCCTCCGGAAATCGCTCGACCGCGATCTCCAGGCCGGCATCGTGGGCAGCGGCGACCACCCGGGCGACGTTGGGGTGCATCGACCGATCATAGGGTGCGTGCTAGGCTGGAAGCACAATCCAAGAGACGACAGGGGAGCGCGACAGCGCTGAGAGTGCGGACGCCGAACGGCGATCGCAGACCCTCGAACCTGATCCGGGTCATGCCGGCGAAGGAAGTCGAAGTGCCGGCTCGCGGCGCGCCCCACGGTCGACTGACCGACGGCGCGCCGTTCGTCGTCTCCGTCGCATGGAGGACCGATGCAGGTCGTGGTCGTGGCATCCGGAGAACCGGTCGATACCGATGCCGCCTGGCTGGACGGCGCCGATCTCGTGATCGCCGCCGATGGCGGCGCGGCGTGGCTCGAGCGCGTTGGTCGGCATCCCGACCTTCTCCTCGGCGACCTCGATTCGATCGATCCAACGGCAATCGAACGGCTCGCGAGGGACGGCACCAAGGTCGAACGGCATCCCGCCGACAAGGACGCGTCGGACACCGAGCTGGCGATCGAGACGGCGAGGCGCGCCGGAGCGGACTCGATCGTCCTCCTCGGCGCACTCGGCGGACTGCGCCTCGATCACGAGGTCGCCAACCTCCTCCTCCTCGCCGACCCGGTCCTCGCCGGTCTCGACGTTCGTGCCACGCGCGGCAGCACGATCGCCCGCACGGTCCGGGGTGGGAGGGGCACGTTGGCCCTTGGCGGCGCGGTCGGCGACCTCGTGAGCCTGCTGCCGGTGGGCGGCGACGCCGCTGGAGTCAGCACTAATGGGCTGCGCTGGCCGCTCGATCGCGAGACGCTCGCCATCGGGCGGTCCCGCGGTCTCAGCAATGTCGTCGACGCCGCGCCGGCATCGGTGTCGCTCGAGTCCGGCGTTCTCCTCGTCATCGAGACCGCCATCCACGGAGTCACGTCAGCATGACCACCACAGGTCGCACCACCTGGCGCACGGTCGACGTCGTGGTCGCGGCCGTCGTCGCGGTCGCCTTCGGCGTCGTGTTCGTCGCCTGGAATGCCCTCTACGTGGCCGCCACGCCGCTGTTCATCGCGCTGCCACCGGCGCAGGCGATCCTCTACGGCGTATGGCTGCTGCCCGGTGTCCTCGTCGGGCTCATCGTCCGACGGCCCGGCGCGGCGCTGTTCGGGGGCTTCGTCGCGGCCGTCGTGTCGGCGCTCATCGGTTCGCAGTGGGGGCTGGATGCGCTCATATCCGGCGCACTCCAGGGAGGGGGCGCGGAGCTCGCCTTCGCCATCGGCCTCTACCGCGCGTGGAACCTCCCGTTCGCGATGCTCGGCGGCGCGCTTGCCGGCCTCGCCGCCGCCATCCACGACCTGCCCGTCTACTACCCGGAAACGGGGCCGGACTTCTGGCTGGTGTACACGGTCGCGACTGTCGTGCGTGGCATCGTCATCGGCGGTATCGGCGCGTGGCTCATCCTGCGGGCCCTGGTCCGGACAGGCGTCCTCGCCGACTTTGCCGCCGGCCGGGAGCAGCGCGAGGTCTGAGGCGAGCGACGACAATCCCGCGATGACGGCGGGTGGACGGCCGGTCGCGATCGCGGCTCGTGGATGGGGGCTGCGCCATCCGGGCCGCCGCGAGTGGGCGCTGCGCGGCGTTGACCTCGACATCGGGGCCGGGGAACGCGTCCTCCTCCTCGGGCCCAGCGGATCGGGCAAATCGACGCTGCTCGCAGCACTCGCCGGGCTGATCGACCCGTCCGGCGGTGCCCAGACGGAGGGCTCACTCCTCGTCGATGGCCTCGATCCGCGGCTGGCCCGCGACCGCAGCGGCCTCCTCTTCCAGGATCCGGAGGCGCAGATCGTCATGGGCCGCGTTGGTGACGACGTGGCCTTCGGTCTCGAGAACCGATGCGTCCCGACCGATGACATCTGGGCACGCGCCGCCGCCGCCCTCGCGGCGGTCGAGTTCCCGTACGGGATGGAGCGCCGAACGGACGCGCTCTCCGGCGGGGAGCAGCAGCGCCTCGCCCTCGCCGCGACGCTCGCATTGCGTCCCGGGCTCCTCCTCCTCGACGAGCCGACCGCGAATCTCGACCCAGACAACGCGGCGGCGATCCGCGACGTCCTGGGCCGCATCCTCGAGCGCGGCGGCGCGACTCTCGTCCTCGTCGAGCACCGTGTCGACGAAGCCCTCGGGCTCGTCGATCGGGTCGTCGTCCTGGAGGCGGGAGGCGGCGTTGTCGCCGATGGGAGCCCGCGCGACGTCTTCCGCGAGCGCGGCACGGAGCTCGCCACAGCTGGCGTCTGGGTCCCGGGACTCCCGCCGCCGACGCCGGAGCGCCGGCGTCGACCGCCGTCCGAGACGGTCGTCATGGCGGACGCCGCGACGTATCGGTATCCCGGCGCGCCAACCGACGCGGTCGCGGGGATCGATCTGCAGGTCCGGTCCTCGGAGGCCCTCGCCATCGTCGGGCCGAACGGCAGCGGCAAGTCGACCCTCGCCCTGCTGATCGCCGGGCTCCTTCCGCCGCGCCGCGGCAGCGTCCTCGCTGGCGAGTCGCTCTACGCGGGACACGGCCACGAACCGATCGCCGCCTGGCCCGCGCGGGTCCTCGCCGGTCGCATCGGCACCGTCTTCCAGGACCCGGAGCACCAGTTCCTTGCTTCGACGGTCAGCGATGAGCTTCTGCTGGGGCCGCGCCGCGTCGGGCTCGATCCGGCCGCCGCCCTCCGCCGTGCCGACGAGCTCATGGAGCGGCTCCACCTCGCTCACCTTGCGCATGCGAATCCGTTCACGCTGTCGGGGGGCGAGAAGCGCCGGCTCTCGGTTGCAAGCGCCCTGGCCACCGCGCCAGCGCTCCTGGTGCTCGACGAGCCGACGTTCGGCCAGGACCGCCGCACCTGGTCGGAGCTCCTCGACCTGCTTGCCGCGCTGCGTGACGGCGGGCGCGGCATCTGCTTCGTCACCCACGACCGGCCGTTTGCGCGAGCGCTGGCTGACCGTTTCCTCACGCTCGGGGCACGGGCCTGATGGAGCTCATCCGTCCGGTCAACGTCGACGCGGATGCGCCGCTGGCGCGAGCCAACCCTGTCGCCAAGCTCGCGGCGGCCGCGATCCTGCTCGCCGCATTGTTCGCGTCGCTCGACGGCACAACGGCCCTCGTCATCCTGCTCGGGCTCTCCGTCACCATTCGCTGGTCCGGCATCGACGCCCGCTCCCTCCTCCGGCGTTCGTGGCCGGTCGGACTCGCCGCGGTCTCGATCGGGCTCTTCAACGTCCTTTTCGCGGTCGAGCAGGTCGGGCCGATCGTGCTCGAGCTTGGGCCGATCCGGATCGGTGCGGAGACCCTTGTGAATGGCGTCGGCCTCGTCCTTCGGCTCCTCGCGATCGCGCTGGCGGGAATCCTTGCCACCGCCACGACCGAGCCGTCCGATCTCGCCGACGCCCTCATCCAGCAGCTGAAGGTCTCGCCGCGGTTCGCGATTGGCGCCCTCGCGGGCCTGCGTCTCATCCCGCTCCTGGCGCGCGAGCGCCAGACGATTGCCCTGGCACGGCGGGCTCGCGGCGTCGACGCGGGGCGGAACCCCATCGTCGCGGTGCGGATGGCGGGCGGCGAGCTCGTCGCGCTGCTCGTCGGTGCCGTGCGGCGCGGGAGCCGGATGGCACTGGCCATGGAGGCGCGCGGCTTCGGCGCCATGCCGGCGCGGACGGCTGCCCGCATCCAGCGGATGCGCCGTGCGGACTTCGCCTGGATCGCCGGGGCCGCCGTGCTCGCAGCCCTCGCGATCGGCCTGAGCGTCGCGTTGGGGACGTGGCGTCCGCTGCTCGGTTGACGGCTGTGCACGTACCATCGGCGCATGCCCCACTCCGAGGAGCTCCGCTTCCGTGCCGGAGATGCGTCCCTGGCGGGAACGCTCACGCTACCCGAGGGTGATGGACGCCATCCGTGGGCCGTCCTCGTCGGCAGCTGGCTGCCGCGCGACCGCGACGGCGAGTGGGATCGCGAGCGACACGCCAACTGGTATGCGCCGGCGCGTGGGGTTGCCCACTCGGGCCTCCTCGGTCGCCTGGCCGATGCGCTGGCCACACGCGGCGTCGCGACCCTCCGCTACGACCCCCGCGGCTGCGGCAGCTCCGACGGAACCTGGGAAGGCACCGACCTGTTCACGCGGATCGACGACGCGCGCGACGCCATCGGAGCGATGCGCTCGCGCCGCGACCTCGATCTTCGTCGCACCGCCATCGTCGGACACGGCGAGGGGGCATTGGTGGCCGTCAGCGTCGCGATCGGCGACCCGGCGATCGGCGCCGTCGGCCTCATTGCGCCGCCGGCGCGCTCGCTCCGCGACGTGCTGCGCCGCGGTGTAGCCGAACGCTCGCGGACCGGCGTGGACCGCGAGCACCCGGTCGTAGCCGCCCTCGATCGCGTCGCCGAGGAGCTCCTCGAGCGCGCCGAACGTCGCGAGCCGGCCGTGCGCCTCGACGTCGACGGGACCGAGGTGACGCTCAACCTTGCCGGATGGGAGCAGGGGATCCACACCCCCGGTCTGGCCCTGGCGACGATGCTTCATCGCAACGTCGTCATCGCGCATGGGACCGCCGATGCGTGGGTGGATCCGGCGGAGTCGCGGTTGCTTGCCGGCGTCCTGCGGGACGCGGCGAACGACCCGGTGGTCGTCGAGGTGGACGCGGCGGGCCACGCCCTCGCCGAGGCCGCGGACGAGCGAATCGACGCCATCGCCGAGGAGCTCGCGTCACGGATCGTGACGCGCGAGCTGCCGCCGGTCCTCGTGGCGATCGAGCAGATGGGACGTGACGGGTAGACTCCCCGGATGAGTCGACTCAGCGTGGGAGACCCGGTTCCGGCATTTGAGATGATCGCCGATGATGGCCGTGTCGTCTCGAACGAGAGCCTCGCGGGAACGAGGTACGTTCTCTACTTCTACCCGAAGGACGACACGCCGGGCTGCACGACCCAGGCGTGCGGCATCCGCGATAGCTGGGCGCGCGTGACGGGGACCGGGATCACACTCTTCGGGGTCTCTCCTGACAGCGTCCAGAGCCATGTGAAGTTCCGCGAGAAGTACGCACTCCCGTACCGGCTGCTCTCCGACAAGGGTCATCTCGTCGCCGAGGCGTTCGGGGTGTGGGTGGAGAAGACGGCGAGGGGCCGGACCTACCACGGCAATGAGCGCAGCACCTTCGTCGTCGGGCCGGATGGGCGGATCGAGCATGTCCTTGCCCAGGTGAAACCCGCGGAGCATCTCGACCAGCTCATGGAGGCGCTCGCGGCGTGAGCGGTGGATCCATCGTCGCGGCAAGCATCCTCGTCGCGTCGGTCCTGCTGCTCATCATGCTCGCCGTGATGGTGGTCGCCATCTTCCTCGACCCGATCCGATGATCTGGATCGGCACCGCGATCGCGCTCGTGCTGTGGCTGGTGGGCGTCCTCCTGCAGCTCGGGCAGTGGGTCAACCTCTTGCTCCTCGTCGCGGCGGTTCTCCTCGTAATCCAGATCATCGAAGAGCGTCATCGCACCCGATAGCTGGCCTCAATTGGCACGCAATGTGCGAAGTACCCTGTGCGGCGCCTTCCAGGTGTCGCGTACAGGGGAGCGGAGACTGACTGAGGAGAATT
>Ga0173480_10000363_pt1 | contig 14645 bp, 13 predicted proteins | sample NitcycUS209509C1_FD_122622 | JGI IMG/M metagenome (GOLD analysis project Ga0173480, IMG submission 122622) | Soil microbial communities from Arlington Agricultural Research Station in Wisconsin, USA - Nitrogen cycling UWRJ-S209-509C-1 (version... | ecosystem: Environmental > Terrestrial > Soil... | reverse complement strand
TCTCGCCACTACTACGAGATCGGCGAGCTGCAGGTCGGTTACCGGACCGGCTGGCTGGGCCGCTACATCGACGCCGTCGGCGACAGCGAGAACCCGCTGCAGGGCCTCTCGCTCGACGGCTCCCTCTCGCCAATGATCGCCACCGCGGAAAAGCCGGTGGCCGCGATCGACAGCGTCGACGGCTACGACCTCTGGTCGCGGGTGGGAAGCCCGGTCGAGGCGGAGATGTTCAACAGCTTCGCCCGCTTCGGCTCACTGCCGGCCGACTCGCCGGCAATGGGTCAGGTGCGCCGCGCCACCTCCCAGACCGACAAGCTGCGCCAGGACCTGGAAGGGGTTGGCGAGTTCAGCAGCCCGGTCGAATACCCGGACAACTGGTTCGCCCACAAGCTCGCCGGCCTCGCCGCCTACATCGCCGTCGGCCTGCCGATGCGGGTGGTGACGGTCCGCGCCCCCGGCGGCTATGACACCCACGCCGACCAGGCCGGCGATCTCGAAGACAACCTGCGCGAGACCTGCGAGGGCATCCTCGCCTTCCAGCGCGACCTCGAAGCGCGCGGCCTCGCTGACCGGGTGATGATCGAGATGTGGAGCGAGTTTGGGCGGCGACCGGAGGAGAACGGCTCACTCGGCACCGACCACGGCGCCGCCGGCGCCGCCTTCGTGATCGGCTCGCAGGCCAAAGGCCAGATGGTCGGCGAGTTCCCCGGCCTGACCAGCCTCGACGAAGACGACAACCTGCGGGTTACCAGCGACTTCCGCGGGATGTACTGCTCACTGCTGGAGCAGTGGCTCGGCTTCGACGCCGAGGCGATCATCCCCGGCGCCGCGGGCTTCCTCCGGCCGACGCTGGTCAAGCCATGAGGCGCCTGCTCGGCCTTGGCCTCCTTGCCGCCATGGCGCTGGCGCTGGTCGCCTCCCCAGGAGTGCGGGTCCCAGTTCCGCAGCTGGGAGCCGATCGCGCTGCGGCCGCTGAGTGCGCCTGGCAGCGCCACGTCAAGCGGGTGGTCAAACGGGTCAAACGCCACGGCAAGATGCGCCGGGTGGTCCGCCGCAAGGTCCGCTGGATCTGCGTCCCGCTGGCGGCTGCACCGGTCGCCCCGGCGCCGGCTCCCGTCCCGCCGGCCCCACCGGTGTCCGAGCCCGAGCCGGAACCGGAAGCGAACCGACTGGCGGTCAAAGCGCGCGAGTTCTACTTCGTCCTCTCGCGCCCCAGCGTCAAACCCGGCGCGGTGACGATCGAACTCAACAACCAAGGGGAAGACCCGCACAACCTCAACCTCCAACTGGAGGGCACCGAAGGCGAACCGCTACAGATCCCCGAGACCGACTCGGAAGAGCGCAACGTCGCCAGCTTCGACCTGCCGGCGGGCAAATACAAGCTCTGGTGCTCCCTTCCCGAACACGAGGAAGAAGGGATGGCGTCGACGCTGCTCGTCGCCGACTCCCCTTAGATCAGAGGAGCGGTTTTGGGTGGCCGATTGAGCCGACCTCGGAGAGGTCGCGTCGGAACGGCAGCCCAGCGGTCCAGTCGAGCACGGCGCGGAATTTGCGGGCCGAGCCCGGGATCTGGCTCATGTGGTAGGTCCGCGCCATCCACCAGGCCGGGAAGCCGCGGAAGGTGTGGTCGCCGATCTTGCCGACCGCCTTGTAGCGGCCGAGGTTGACGAAGGCCGCTTCGGATCGGTACTCGTAGGGCTTGGGGCTGCCGACTCCGAGCTCGGCGGCGATGTTGCGCGCCGCCACCGGCCCCTGTCGCACCGCCGTCTGCGCGGTCGGCGGTGAGGTGCCGCCGCCCGGGTCGGGAACCGCGGCGCAATCGCCGATCGCCCAGACCGAGTCCATCCCCTGCACCCGCAGGTAGGAGTCGACCGGGACGCGGCCGCGCTCGTCGAGCGGCACGTTCAGCTCTTTGAGGATCGGCTGCGGGGCGACGCCAGCGGTCCAGACCACGGTCCTGGTCGGCAGCACCTCGCCGGTCGAGAGGCGGGCGCTGTCGGGGCCGACCTCCTCCAGCGTCGTGCCCAGACGGATGTCGATGCCACGCCCGCGCAGCTCGCGCAGCGCGTATTCGCCAAGGTCGCGGTCGATCTCGGGCAGGACCCGATCGGTCGCCTCGACCAGCACCCAGCGCATCCCGTGCAGACGGGCGCGCGGGTAAGAGTCCATGGCATCGGCGGCGAAGTCCTGCAGCTCGGCCAGCGCCTCGAGGCCGGCGTAGCCGCCGCCGACGAAGACGTAGGTGAGCAGCTGTTCGCGTCGCACCGGGTCCTCGGTCGCGTTGGCTTCCTCCAGCGTCTCGATCACGTGGTTGCGGAGGTAGATCGCGTCGGCCAGGCTCTTGAATCCGACCGCGTGCTCGGCCAAGCCGGGGACCGGCAGCACCCGCGAGACCGAGCCCATCGAGAGCAGCAGCTGGTCGTAAGGCAGCTGTTCGGTTTCGCCGTACTTGGCGCGCAGGGTGACGGTCTTCGCCTCGGGGTCATGACCGACGATCGAGCCGAGCCGCAGGTAGGTGCGTTTCAGAATCTCTCGCAGCGGCGTCACCACGTGCCGCGGCTCCAAGGTCCCAGCCGCCGCCTCGGGCAAGAACGGCGTGTAGAGCGCAAAGTTCGTCTGGTTGACGAGCACCAGCCGCGCCGACTGCTTCGGCAACGTCCGCTCCAGCTCCCGCGCCGCCGCAGCGCCGCCAAAGCCACCACCAGCGATTACGACGTTCCAGGCCACACCTTCAACCTAGCACGCTTGTAACACGTTGTTACAAAGTGTCGAAAAGAACTTGCGATATACTAATTTAGGTCAATAATCAATGTAAATAGAAGAGGTAAATATGCCGATTGACCTAGCGCCAGGGGAACAGATCAAGCGCAGTGAGCTGCAGGATCGTTACGGCGGCCGCCGCCAGGGGGGAATTAGTCCCTCCAAACAAACCCCCCACGTCTTTCTCTTTACCGACCCGGTACGCGGAGCGCGACATGGCTACATCTACGACGGCGAAGGCGAGGACGGCTTCTACTACTACACGGGCGAGGGCCAATCTGGCGACCAACGGATGGTCCAAGGCAACCGCGCCATTCGTGATCATCAGCAAGAGGAAAGAGAGCTACACCTCTTCGATGTCAGCGGTGGCATTGCCACCTATATCGGCGAGTTCAAGTACATCGACCACAAGAGCGCCGATGCGCCGGCGACGAAAACTCCCGAACAGCGCAAAGTGATCGTCTTTCGTCTGCAGCGACTCAGCGGCGACTCCACCCTGCCAGCAGCCAAGGTCGACCAGTTCAGCGATGAGCTAGTAAAGGTGGTGCCGGTCGAGCAGCACTTGACCGAGCGGATGGTGATTGAACCGAATCGCGAGCCTTACGAGGCCGAGCGTCGAGAGCAGCCGCTGGTGCTTGACCTGATGGAGTTTCTGCGTAGCCAGGGACACACGGTCGACCGCCTGCAGCTACGTCCGCCAGGAGAGCCCGCCCCTCTCTTCTGCGATCTGTACGACGCAACGGCGAATACTGTGGTTGAGGCAAAGGGGAGCGTCTCGCGGGCCGCTGTCCGGATGGCGGTTGGCCAACTTGCCGACTACAGTCGCTTGGTCGATCCGCCGCCACAGCAGATGCTCCTCGTGCCCGAGGAACCCCGCCCTGACCTGCTGGACCTGGCCAAGAGCCAAGACATCGCCGTCACCTGGCCGAATGGCGACGGCGGCTTTGTCGTTAAGAGTTGATCCGCTCCTGGATCAAGCGGTTGACCTCACCGCCGTCGGCGCGGCCTTTGGTCTCTCGCATTACGGCGCCGACGATGGCGCCGATTGCCTTGTTGTTGCCTTCGCGGATCTTCTCTACGGCATCGGGATTGTCGGCCATCGCCTTCTCGACGATCGCCTCCAGCTCGCCCGAGTCGGACATCTGGGCGAGGCCCTCGCGCTCGACGATCGGCGCCGGCTCGCCGCCCTCGGCGACCATGATTCCCAGCACCGTCTTGCCGCTGCCGTGGGAGATCTCCTTCTCCTGGACCAGGGCAATGAGGGCCGCGAGCTGCTCGGGCGAGACCTTGGAGGCGGCAGCGCCGCCCTCGACCTTGGCCTGGCGCAGCGTCGCCGCCAGCTCGCCGGTCACCCAGTTCGCCACCACCTTCGGCTCGATGCCGTCGGCGGCTGCCGTGGCGCTCTCGAAGTAGTCGGCGGTCTCCGGGTCGGTCGCCAGGGTCAGCGCCACGTCGCCGGCCAGCCCGATCCCTTCATACCGCTCGATCCGCGCCACCGGCAGCTCGGGCAGTGCCTCGCGCGCCTCGCGCAGCATCTCCTCGGTCGGCACGATCGGCACCAGGTCAGGCTCGGGGAAGTAGCGGTAGTCGTGCGCCTCCTCCTTTGAGCGCAGCGAGGTGAGGGTGCCGCTGGCCGGGTCGAAGTGCAGCGTCTCCTGCTCAACGGTCCCCCCCGCCTCGACCAGCGCGCACTGGCGCTCGTACTCGGCTTCCATCCCGCGCTGGAGGAAGCGGAAGCTGTTCATGTTCTTCAGCTCGGTCTTGGTCCCAAGCTGATCGCTGCCGGCCGGTCGCACCGAGATGTTGGCATCGACCCGCAGGCTCCCCTCCTCCATGCTGACGTCAGAGACGCCCAGCTGGCGCACCGTCTCGCGCAGCAGCCGCGCCCAGTTGGCGGCTTCGGCCGGATCGCGCAGGTCGGGCTCGGTGACAATCTCAACCAGCGGCGTGCCGCCGCGGTTGAAGTCGACCAGCGAGGCGGCGGAGCCGTGGATCCGGCCCGAATCGCCGACGTGGATCGTCTTCGCCGCGTCCTCCTCGAGGTGGGCGCGGTGGATGCGGATATCGCCGAGCCGGCCGGGACCGCAGATCGGGATGTCGTACTGACTGATCTGGTAGGCCTTCGGACTGTCTGGATAGAAGTAGTTCTTGCGGTGGAAGATCGAGCGCGGAGCGATCTCGCAATTCAGCGCCGCACCGATCTGCAGCGCGTAGCGGATCGCCTTCTCGTTCGGCACCGGCAACACCCCCGGATGGGCAAGGCAGATCGGGCAGGTGTGGACGTTCGGCTCATCGCCGAAGGAGAGTTCGCAGCCGCAGAACATCTTCGTCTTCGTCGCCAGCTGGACATGGATCTCCAGCCCAATCACGGCCTCCAGCTCAGCCATCAGAGCCCCCCGGGCGGCTATCGAAGCCGATTCCCTGTTCCAGCGCGTAGGCGGCGTCGAGCAGGCGCTGCTCGGCGAAGGCCGGGGCGGCGATCTGGAACCCGACCGGCAGCTGGGGGCCGCCACCTTCCGGCGCCGCGAGGCCGGCGGGGATCGAGATAGCGGGGATGCCGGCAAGGCTCATCGGCACCGTGAAGAAGTCGTTCAGGTACATCGCCAGCGGGTCGTCGCTCTTCTCCCCCAGCTTGAAGGCGACCGAGGGCGCAGTCGGGGTGACGACGAAGTCGACGTCGGCGAAAGCGCCGTCGAAGTCCTGGGCGATCCGGGTGCGGACCTTCTGCGCCTGGCCGTAGTAGGCCTCGTAATAGCCCGATGAGAGCGCGTAGGTGCCGAGCATGATCCGCCGCTTGACCTCAGGCCCGAAGCCCTCCGAGCGGGTCGTCTCGTACATCTCGATCAGGTCGCCGTCGCCGCCGGCGCGCATCCCGTAGCGGACGCCGTCGTAGCGGGCCAGGTTGGAGGAGGCCTCGGCGGGGGCGATCACGTAGTAGGCGGAGATCCCGTGCTCACTGCTCGGCAACGAGACCTCGGCGATCTCGCCCCCCAGTTCCTCGATCTTGCGCAGCGTCTGCTCGAAGACCTCGCGCACGCCGGCGTCGAGGTCGTCACCGGCCAGCTCCGAGGGGACACCGAAGCGCAGACCACTGAGGTCCTCGCGGCCGGGCAGCGAGACGCCGCCGTCGAGCCCGACCGAGGTGGAGTCGAGCGGGTCGCGGCCCTGCAGGATCCCCAGCAGCAGGGCGGCGTCCGAAACCGTCCGGGTCAGCGGCCCGCACTGGTCGAGCGAGGAGGCGAAGGCGATCATTCCGTAGCGCGAGATGGCGCCGTAGGTGGGCTTGAGGCCGACGATGCCACAGAAGGCGGCGGGCTGGCGGATCGAGCCGCCGGTGTCGGTGCCGATCGACCACGGGGCGAGACCGCCGGCGACGACCGCAGCCGAGCCGCCCGAGGAACCACCCGGGACCCGCTCGCGGTCCCACGGGTTGAGCACCGGCCCGTAGGCCGAGTTCTCGTTCGAGGAGCCCATCGCGAACTCGTCCATGTTGGTCTTGCCGAGCACCGGCGCACCGGCCTCGAGCAACTTGCGGACGGCGGTCGAGGTGTAGGGCGGGCGGTAGCCCTCGAGGATGCGCGAGCCGGCGGTGGTCGGCACCCCCTCGGTGCAGAAAATGTCCTTGACCGCGATCGGGGCGATGCAGTCGCGCTCGACCGCGATCGCGGCGCCCTCATCGCTCCCCTCGTCGCGCCAGAGATATGCGTTCAGCTCGTCGCCGGCCGCGGCCTCGCGCCAGGCGGCGGTGTACTCGGCGGCCGCGAGGTCGCCCGCGACCATTGCTTCGTGCGCCTCGAGGGCGGTTAGCTGCAGAAGGTCTGACATCTATTCGGCCTGCGGCGAGGGGACGCGGAAGGCGCCTTTTTCCGGCTCGGGCGCCGAAGCGAGGGCGACATCGCGCGGCAGGCTCTGCCAGGGCTCGTCGGCGCGCAGCACGTTCTCCAGCGCCACCACGTGCGAGGTCGGCTCGACCCCCTCCAGGTCGAGGTTGCCGATTCGGTCGACGTGCTCGAGGATCCCCGAGAGCTCGCCGACCATCGTCTCCACTTCCTCGTCGGAAAGGCAAAGGCGGGACAGCCTCGCTACGTGCAGCACCTGGTCGCGGTCGATCATGGCGGCGGATTCTAGGTGTGTGTGGAAACTGGCTGCCTGGCCAGTTAGAGTGCCCGCCAATGCAGGGACCCGCGGCCGAGAGATTCGTTGTCTTCAACCTGCGCCTGCTGGCTGCCACTTTCGCCGTGGTCGGCCTGCTCTTCCTCCTGGTTCCCAGCGGCGTCCTCGACGTTATCTCCGACCTCGGCGAATGGTTCGGCAACGACCACCGCGCCCCCCACACCCAGGAGTACCTCTGGCTGGCGCTCGGATTCGCCTACATGGTGGTGATCACCGGCATCTGCCTCGTCGCCCAGGCCGACGTTGTCCGCTACCGGCCGCTGCTGCTGGTCCTCGCCGCCGGCAAGACCGCCTCCTCACTCGGCTCGTTGGCCTTCTTCCTCGTCCAGGAAGAAGTCTTCATCTACTTGCTCAACTTCCTCGTCGACGGCTTCCTCGCGCTGCTTGCCCTCTGGCTGTGGGTTCTGGCCGGCCGGGTCGGCCGCCCCGCCGCCCCCGGTTGACAGCGCCCGCCAGGGCTCTCGACCGCTGAGCAACGCACCCTGAGCGCAATCTGCGCCGCGCAGGCGCCGGGAATCGACGGCCTGCCGGCAGCAGAGCGCGATCTCGACGTCTCCGGTCCGGTAGCCGAGTTCCTGCGCTCGCTCTCGCCGCGGGTGCTGCTGCGACTGCGCCTCGGCCTGCGCGCCTTCGAGTGGCTCCCCTTCCCCTGGCGCTTCAGCAAGCTCGACCCGGATGCGGCCGAGGATTTCCTCCACAAGCTCGACTCCTCGCGCTTTCCACTCCACCATGACCTGCTGCTGATGGCGAAGCTCTTCTCCACCCTCGGCTATGCGGTCGCGCCCGAGGTTGAGGCGAGGATCGGCGTCCGCACCGACTGCGCCCTGGCTGACGGCACGCTGCCCGAGCCGGCCGGCTCACTGGGTGATACCGAAGCCCACGGCGATGGCGCGGAGTGCGAGGTGGCGATTGTCGGCTCCGGCGCCGGCGGCGCGGTAGCGGCGGCGATGCTGGCCGAGACCGGAATCGACGTCCTCGTGCTTGAGGCCGGCGACCACTGCACCCGTGACAGCTACCCCGAGGGACGGCTGGAGGCGATCTCAGAGCTCTACCGCGAAGCCGGCCTGACGATCGCCGAAGGCAGCCCTCCGATCCCGGTGCCGGTGGCGAAGGTCGTCGACGGCACCACGGTGATCAATTCAGGCACCTGCTTCCGCGCCCCCGACCAGATCCTCGACGGCTGGCGCGATGAGTTCGGAATCCCCTGGGCACGGGACCTCGACAAGGACTTCGCCGAGGCCGAGGATTTCCTCCGCGTCACCCCGCTCGACCCCAACCGGATGGGCCGCAACGGACAACTGGCGATGGAGGGGGCGGCGGCGCTCGGCGCCAGCGGCGGTCCGATCGCCCGCAACGCCGGCAGCTGCGTGCAGTGCAGCTCCTGCCCCTACGGCTGCGCGATCGACGCCAAGCGCGGAATGCACGTCAGCTACCTGCCGCGCGCGGTTGCCGCCGGAGCGCGGCTGCGCGCCGGGGTCGAAGCCCAACGGGTCCTGGTCGAGGACGGCCGCGCAGTCGGGCTCGCCTGCTCGGCGCGCGACGCCAGCGGTCGCAGTCGTCCCTTCACCGTCCGCGCCAGCCGCGCCGTGATCGCCGCCGGCGGCGCCCTCGGCACCCCGGAGCTGCTGCTGCGCTCAGGTCTTGGCGGCAAGCAGGTCGGTCGCAACCTGCGCATCCACCCCGCCTGTTGGGTCGGCGCCCGCTACGAGGAGGACGTGCACGGCTGGGAGGGCGTGATGCAGAGCTACTACATCGACCAGTGGGAGCACGAGCAGGGCGTCCTGCTGGAGGCAACTTTCACGCCGCTGGCCTTCGGCGGCGCCTGGCTGGTCGGCACCGGCACCGAGCACCAGCGCTCAATTCTCAACTTCGGCCGCATCGGCTCGATCGGCGTCCAGCTGCGCGACGTCTCGGTTGGCACTGTCGGCCTCGCCAACGAAGGCGCCCTACGCGCCAGCTACAAGCTGAACGACGAGGACGTGCGCAAGACCATCTTCGGCATCGCCCGGGCAGCGGAAGTGCACTTCGCCGCCGGCGCCACCGAGGTCTATCCGAACATCCCCCGGGCCGGGGTACTGAAGCCGGGCGAGCTGGCGACCTTCGAGGCCACCCGCTTCAAGGCCTCGGAGCTGCGCCTGGAGGCCTTCCACCCGATGGGAACGGCGCGGATCTCAGCTGACCCGCGCCGTGGCGTCTGCGCCCCCGACGGATCGGTCAACGGGACGCGCGGCCTCTATGTCGCCGACGCGTCCCTTTTCCCGACCGCGCCCGGCGTCAACCCGATGATGACCATCATTGCCTTCGCAAAGCAGGTCTCCCGGGAAGTCGCCGGGGGCGGAGCCTCCCTCAGCTACTCGGGGGAGGCGGCGGTGGGCTCGGTGGCGTAGAGGACGGCGGCTGCGACGGGCCGGAGCCGGGGCCACCGCGACTGGAGAACTGGTCGCCGATCTCGCCAAACGAAGTTCCCTCTTCCTGCATCGCCCGGTAGCCGCCGTAGGCGATCCCGGCCGAGGCCAGCAGACCGAGATAGACGCCGATCGCCCGGCCAACGTCGACGCCGGGGAGGTCACCGGTGTCGACCGGCGGGTCGATGATCCGGTAGAGGACGAACAGGACCGAGAGGCCGCCGAGGATCGCCACCGCCGCGTTGATCGAGAAGGGCGGCTCGACGATCGCGTCGGAGGCTCGAATAACGACGACCGCAATGGTGACGATGATCGTCAGCAGCATGAAGAGGTCGATCCAGCTGAACACTTCCCAGGCGTTGCCGCCGGCGCTGACGCTGAAGAGACCGTCGCCACTCGAGATGTCGACCGTGAACCAGTCGAAGAACATGAAGATGAAGAGAAGGACAGCCGACCCGCCGGCGATCTTCTCCCCCGTACTGAGCCTGTCCATGAATCTCTCCTCCTCGGAGTTTGGGGTGGGTCGGGGTGACCCTATTCCTGATCAGAGGGGCCTTCGACGCGGATGGCCGGGTTTCCTACCCAGCCGCCGACCGCTGGCGGGCGGCTTGCAGCGTGTTCGACAGCAACATCGCGATCGTCATCGGCCCGACGCCGCCGGGCACGGGCGTGATCGCCGCGGCGACCTCGGCCGCGGCCTCGTAGTCGATGTCGCCGGCGAGACCGTCCTCGAGCCGGTTCATGCCGACGTCGATCACCACCGCGCCCGGCTTCACCGCCTCGGCACCGAGCAGGCGCGGTACGCCGACGGCGGCGACGAGCACGTCGGCGCGGCGGCAGGTGGCGTCGAGGTCGCGGGTGCGCGAGTGGCAGATCGTCACCGTCGCGTTCGCCTGCAGCAACAGCCGGGCGACCGGCACCCCGACCAGCTTCGAACGGCCGACGACGACCGCCTCGGCCCCCTCCAGCTCGACTCCCTCGTGGGCCAGTAGCTCCATCACCCCCGCCGGGGTGCACGGCACCAGCCCGGGGGTTCCGTGGGCAAGGAGGCCGGCATTGACCGGCGTCAGACCGTCGACGTCCTTCTGCGGGTTCAGCGTCTGTACGACAACGTCAGAATCGAGATGCGCCGGTAGCGGCAGCTGGACGAGGATGCCGTCGACCTCGTCGTCCTCGCCAAGCGATCGCACCAGGTCGAGCAGCTCATCCTGCTTGATCCCAGCTTCGATCCCGTGGTGGACCGAGCGCATTCCGACTTCCTCGCAGCTGCGGCGCTTGTTGCGGATGTAGATCTCGGAGGCCGGGTCCTCGCCGACCAGGACCGTCGCCAGCGCCGGCACCCGTCCCGTCTCCTGCTCGTAGGCGGCCACGTCGACCTTGACCCGCTCACGCACCGCCGCGGCGACCGCTTTGCCGTCGATTACACGCGCTGCCATCCCTAACGCTTCCGGACCGGGGCGTAGTCGGCCATCAGCTTGCGCTCGACCCCATCGCCGGAGAAGCGGACGATGATCACGCCTCCCGGCTCGACTCCGGTCACCACCCCATCGCCGAAGCTGGCATGGACGACGTCGTCGCCGGTCTGCAGCTCCAGCGCCGGTCCGGGATCGACCGCCTGGGCAGGAGTTACCTCGTTGGTCACCGAGGTGCTCCAGCTCGTCCCCAGGCTGCGCGCCGCGGTCGAGTGGCTCTCGGTCAGCTCGGCGGGCAGCTCGTCGACGAAACGCGAGGGCAGGTTGTGCTCGGCCCGGCCGAACAGCCGGCGCTCCCGCGCCCAGGTCATGTAGAGCCGTTTGCGGGCGCGGGTGATGCCCACGTAACAGAGGCGTCGCTCCTCTTCTTCCCCGCCCTCTTCCAGCGCCCGCATATGCGGGAAAGCGCCCTCCTCGCAGCCGACGATGAAGACCGTGTCGTACTCGAGCCCCTTGGCGTTGTGGAGGGTCATCAGCGTCACCAGCTCGCCTTCATCACGGAGCCCGTCCTGCTCGCTGTAGAGGGAGATTTGCTGCAGGTACTCCTCCAGCGGCGAGACCTCACTCTCCCCCTCGCGTTCGCGCTCGATGTCGAACTCAGCGGCGCCGCCGATCAGCGTCTCCAGGTTTTCCCCGCGACCCTCGGCCTCGATCGTCCGCTCCGCCGCCAGCGCGTCGAGGTAGCCGGTCTCGTGCAGGACGGCCTCCAGCAGGGTCGCCACCGGCCCGCCTTCGTCGGCGCGTTCGCGCAGCCCGGCCATCGTCTCGTAGAAGCGGCCGACCGCCTTGATCGCGGCACCGCTCAACCCGGGTACCTCCTCGATTCGTTCGAGCACCTCCCAGATCGTCTGGCCGGTGGTGTTGACGTGGGCAGCGATCCGGCCCTGGGTGGTATTGCCGATTCCCCGCCGCGGCGAGTTGACGACCCGCGTGAAGGAGACGAGGTCAGCCGGGTTGATCAGCAGGCTGAGGTAGGCGACCGCGTCCTTGACCTCGGCCCGTTCGTAGAACTTGGTGCCGCCGATCACCTGGTAGGAGACGTCGAAGCGCTGCAGCGTGTCCTCCAGCACCCGGCTCATCGCGTTGGTCCGATAGAAGACCGCGACCTCAGAGCGGGCGACCCCGTCCTCCTCCTCCAGCCGTTCGATCTCGCCCGCGACCCAGCGCGCCTCCTGGTGCTCATCGGTCAGCTCGTTGAGCTGGACCTTCTCCCCCTCCTCGCCTTCGCTCCAGAGCTCCTTCGGCCGCCGTTCGCGGTTGCGCTCGACGACCGCGTTAGCGGCGGAGAGGATGGTCTGGGTCGAGCGGTAGTTCTGCTCGAGCTTGACGACCTCGGCGCCTTCGAAGTCCTTGTCGAAGTCGAGGATGTTGGAGACGTCGGCATAGCGGAAGCCGTAGATCGACTGGTCCTCGTCGCCGACCACCATCAGGTTGCCGTGGTCGGAGGCGAGCAGCTGCAGCAGCCGGTACTGGGCGTGGTTGGTGTCCTGGTACTCGTCGACGAGCACGTGGCGGAAGGTGCGCTGCCAGCGCTCGCGCACCTCCGGGAAGAGCTCCATCACGTTGACGGTGCGGACCAGGAGGTCGTCGAAGTCCATCGCGTTGGCTTCCCGCATCCGTTTCTCGTAGAGCGGGAAGGCTTCGGCGACGATCTCCTCGAATTCGCCGTGGGCGGCGTCGTTGTAGGAGTCGGAATCGATCAGCTGGTTCTTGGCACCGGAGATCTTCGAGTGGATCGCCCGTGGCGGGAACCGTTTCGGGTCGACCCCGAGCTCGGTCAGGCAGCGTTTCAGCATTCGCAGCGAGTCCGCCTGGTCGTAGATCGTGAAGCCCTTCGAGTAGCCGAGCCGCTCGGCGTCGACCCGCAGCATCCGCGCGCAGGAGGAATGAAAGGTCGTCACCCACATCGCCCGCACCGAGCGGCCGATCAGCTGACCGACCCGCTCGCGCATCTCCGCCGCGGCTTTGTTGGTGAAGGTGATCGCCAGGATCTCGCCCGGCCGGGCGGCGCCGGTGGCGAGCAGGTAGGCGATCCGGTGGGTCAGCACCCGGGTCTTGCCCGACCCGGCGCCGGCGAGGACCAGAAGGGGCCCCTCGCCGTGTTCGACTGCCTGCCGCTGCGGCCCGTTGAGCCCGGCCAGCAGGCGCTCAGCCCGGTCTGCGCCGGGCTCGGTTGGGGCGCCGGCGGGGACCTGCGACTGGTCTCCCGTCAGCTCGAACTCGCCTTGAAGGCTCACCCGCCGAGCATAGCCAGGTGCTCGGCGGGCGCCCCTGGGTCTTCCTAGGCTTCCTGCCCTTTCGCGCAACCGTTGATCAGTTCGACGAACCCTTGGGGCGAACCGTCGAGAATCAAACCTTCGGCCTGTTTCTGCGGAGCCTGGCGCACGGCTTCGCCGAAGCATTCGGCGAGCGCCTTGTCAACCGACTCCCCTTCGCTCAGCAGTTCTTCTTCGAATGAGGTCCCGAGCCGCTCCTGGTCGAACTCCGCGAAGCCGGTGAGCCGGTCCAGCTTCCAGTCGCCGTCCTCTTCGACGAGGGCGACGATGAAGGTCTGGCCGTCGAAGTTGCCGCCGACGAAAGCCGCCTCTGCCGTCGCGTCGGTCCCGTCGACCTCGACTTCCGAGACCTCGACCGAGTCGGGGTCGTCCTTGGTTTCCCCGGCGTTCGCTTCACAGCTCTCGACCGCCTTCGTGCCGTCGCTGAGCTGGGTCTGCTCGAGGAAGGCCTGGGTGGACAACGCCTCGCAGTCGGCCGGGTCGCTGCTGGTCGCGGAGGTTTCGATCACCTCGACGATCTTGTCTTCGTCGCTTTCGCCGCTACCGCAGGCCGCCAGGCAGAGGGCAAGCGCCAGCAGGACGAGCGGGAACAGTAGGTGCAGCTTCTTCAAGAGGATTCCTTTCGCAGGGCCGGGAACGAGTCAGCGGCGCAAGCTACATCAGCCGCCGGCCGAGGAACGACCCGTGCGCGGCTCGATCTTCGCCGTCTCGGCGCTGGGACCATTGCCACCGTCGAGCTGCGCCAACCGCTTCTCGACGTCGGCGATCCGCTCCGAGAGGGCCTTGATCGCGTCGGCGATCGGGTCCGGCAGGTGGATCCAGTCGGCGTCGGGACCTTCGACCCGCCGGCCCTCCAGCCTGACCGGGTGGCCCGGGTTGCCGACCACGGTCGCGCCGGACGGCACGTCCTCGACCACCACCGTGTTGGCGCCGATCTTCGCCCCGTCGCCGACGGCGATCGGCCCCAGCAGCTTCGCCCCCGAGCCAACGGTGACGTTGTTGCCCAGGGTCGGATGGCGCTTGCCGGGCTGGAATCCGGTGCCGCCCAGGGTGACTCCCTGGTAGAGGGTCACGCAATGGCCGATCGCGGCGGTCTCGCCGATCACCACGCCGGAGCCGTGGTCGATGAAGAACTCCTTGCCGATCTGGGCGGCGGGATGGATCTCGACCCCGGTCACCGAGCGGGTCAGGTAGGCGATCATCCGCGGCAGCAACGGCACGCCGGCTTCCAGCAGAGCGTGAGCGGCGCGGTGGGCGAGCAGCGCCTGCACCCCGGCCCAGCTGGTGAGGATCTCGAAGCTGGAGACGCCCTGCGCGGCAGGGTCGCGCTCGCGCGCCGCCGTGAGGTCGGCGCGAATCTCCTTCACCACCCTCTTCCAGCGGCTCATGGTGAGAAGAAGGGTAAGGACATGTAGCGCTCGCCCGAGTCGCAGACGATCGTCACCACCCTCTTGCCGGCCATCTCCGGGCGCGCCGCCACCGCGAGCGCCGCCTTGATGTTCGCCCCCGCCGAGATCCCGGCGAGGATTCCCTCGCGGCGGGCGACCAGCCGGGCGGTC
>Ga0173480_10000361_pt1 | contig 14697 bp, 7 predicted proteins | sample NitcycUS209509C1_FD_122622 | JGI IMG/M metagenome (GOLD analysis project Ga0173480, IMG submission 122622) | Soil microbial communities from Arlington Agricultural Research Station in Wisconsin, USA - Nitrogen cycling UWRJ-S209-509C-1 (version... | ecosystem: Environmental > Terrestrial > Soil >... | reverse complement strand
GTCCACCGTTCGGCTGCCGCGAGGACTCCATCTACGGACCATCGGGCGGCAGACAGCCGTCGCACGACGCGCGACTCGACCTCGGCGACGTAAACCGCCCGCTTCGCTGGTTCTTTTCCCCAGTCAGCGCACAGGATTGCCGACAGCTTTCGGGGATGAGCTGTATTGGTGTCCGCCTTCCCGACGATGATGGGCATCGCTCCACGTAATCGACGGAATCGGCGCCGCGTTCAATTTTGCTCAAACAGCCGCTCCAGGTAGTCGCCTCGCACTGCTCCAGCACCTCAACCGGCCGATATTTCTAGCGATAGCAACGAGTTGCATTCGACGCAGGCCTCATGACGTCCACTCTCACGGAACGCATAATCAACCGGCTCACCGCAACGAATGCGGCCGAGGCATGAGGTCCCTCCAGATCAAACGTCGTTGCGGCGGACAATCCCGGTTATATCATTCAGTCCAACTGACGTAAGGGCGCGCATCCCCCAGCGAAGCTCGCGTCGCCGGCCGTGGTTGGTATCGTGGCCTCGTGCAGTGCAACCTGCCCGGCCAGTGGGTCTGACCATTTCGACGATCGCGCCGTTGGGAACTCCGAAATTCCTGGCCTTCGGACGGCGCGCGCTGCACCTCAAGGAGGACGGCAACCGTGCTGGACGCTTGGCTTCGCATCGAAAGGGGCCGGAATGGGTTGGGTCCCGACGATGTCCTCGTGTCGTTGTTCGACCAGGCGTTTCCGCCAGACGGCACGCTGCCGACTGCGGGTCCCGAGGCGCGATCGCTCACGACGTTCGCCAATGGTGAAATGACGCGCGACGTGGTGCTGCAGTTCATCCGGGACCCCGCGCAGCTCGATCCCGGTCTCACGATCACGGTGGACTCGCAGACGGTCGGGGAACACTTGTACGCCTTTGTCGTCACCGGCGCCATTCGGAACGCGCTCGACGCGATCGAAGCGACGGGCGACGGGATCCGCGTCTGGATCGAGATCCTCGAACCCGAACCAGCGAAGCCTGACACCACCCGTCGCCTCGCGGATCTACCGTGGGAGGCGTTGGCCAAGCCCGATCAGACGGGCGCCGGGATTGCCGACTTTCTGGCATTCCGTCCCGGCTGGACGTTCGTTCGCGCGCTCCGCGATCCGCAGGTGCGCATGACCACCGATCGGTCGCTCCGCGTTCTGGTGCTCACGGGCGACGACGTGCTGGTCAAGCAGAATGGCGCGCGCGCTGCCGTCACCGCCGACGAAGACGTGGCGCGGGTCGAGAGCGCGTTCCAGGCGGCGGCCGACTGCTCCGCGCACGTCGAGGTCGTGCCGCAGCCGGCCTCGCTCGACAAGCTGCGCGGGGCACTACGCGATCTCAAACCGCATGTCCTGCATTTCATCGGTCATGGCGGCATTTCGTCGAGCGATCGCCACGCACTGGTCTTCCGCAACGGCGCGAACGCCCCCTGGATGTGGGACGTCAACGACGTCGCGCAGGATCTCCGTGATCAGCGGGCGGTACCGCGGCTCGCCGTGGTCAATTCGTGCCACAACGCCGGGGAGCTGGAGCAATCGACGTCGCTGGCGCGTGCGTTCCTGCGCGCCGGCGCTGCCGCCGCCGTCGGCATGCAGGCGCGTGTACGGGCAGACTTCGCGCTGTTCTTCACCCGCGCGTTCTACGCCGCCCTCGCGGCGGGCGACGCTCCTGACGTCGCGCTGAGCAAGGGACGATCGGCCATTCGCGTCGGCGACCCGGCGCGCGGCGGTGGTGCCCGCCTGCTCGAGCGGGACTGGATCCTGCCGGTGCTGACGCTGGCCGTGCCGCCCGAGCAGGTGCTGCCCAGCGCACAGTACGTCGACATCGTGAAGAAGTGCGGCTTGCGTCGCGACCTCCGTGAGCTCGGACCGTTCATCAATCGCCATGAACAGCGCCGCAATGTGCTGGCGGATCTGACGCCGTGGACGGGCCAGCAGACCGCGACCCGCGGCGTGCTCGTCATCGGCCTGGATCAGGCCGGCAAATCGTGGTTCGTGAAGCGCTGTCTCGCAGAGCTCGCCCAGGCGGGTGTGCTGGTCCGCTATTGCGATCTGACCGGCGGCCAGGGCGACGCATCGTCGCGCGAGGTCATCGCCCGCCTGCGGGACGGCTGGACGACCACGCTGAAATCGTTCGCCTACGAGCCGCTGCCCGCTGCATCGTTTGCCGAATACGATGCCGTCCGGGCCGAGCTGCAGCCGCTCGTCGAGGCGTCCGGAGACACGGCGCTTGCGGCGCCGCAGATCACGCGCCTCTTTGAGAAGTTTCGCGCCGGTCTCAAGAAGCTGGCAGAGACTCAACGCGTGCTCATCGTGCTGGATCAGTTCAGCCGATCACAGCGGACATTCCCGTCCCCGGAGTTCACGACGTATCTCTATCCCGAGCTGATCAAGCCGATCCTCGAAGGGGCTCTTGGTGCAGTCTGCGTTGTCATGGCGTTGCGCGAAGGCGAGTCCGGCTCCTATGGGCTGACCGGTCCGACGGGGGCTCCGATCGAGCCGGGCCTGCGGCGGCTGGATGTCCCGCTCTTCAAGGAAGCCGACGCCAAGCGCCTCTTCTTCGAGTATTGCGGATATCAATGGACCGAGCTGGAGAGCTCGCTGTTCCAGGTGCTGTCGATCAGCATCCGCGACCGCGTCCAGTGGAAGCCGACTGAGCTCGAGAATTATCGCGCGTTGGTCAGGCGTGGACGCCAGGAGGGCTAGGAGACGCAATGTCGATGCGTGTCATTGATCTGGCGCAGCAGGTCATTGCCGGCACCGCGACCATCGAACAGCTGTTCGCGGCCGTCGCTTCGCCTGTCCGCCAGGAGCTCGTACAGCGCGCCGCGGTCGCCCGCACTTTCGACCGCGGTCTCTACGAGCAGATCCTGTGCGACGGCCTTCCCGCCGACATGTCGCCGATCCCGTTCGACGAATTCATCAAGGCATCGGACGTCGAGGCGGTGCCGTATTCGGACGGCCGTTTCTGGGTCAAGGATGCGGTGCGGGTGACCGCCCTCTCACAGTGGCGCACCAGCCGCGGCGATGAGCTCCGGGCACTGAGCCGCAGCATCGCCACGTATCTGGACCAGCCGCAGTTCGAGTCGCTGGCGATCGAGCGGCTCGAGCAGTTGTTGCGGTGCGATCCTGACGCGGCGCTGGTGGCGTTCGAACGCATGTACCGCGCGGCCGACCGGCGGTTTCATCAGTCACGCTGCTTTGCCCTCGTTGAGCTGCTGCGGACGATGGAGCCCGAGTACGGCGGTCACAAGGACCTGGTGCGGGTGCGCCAGGAGTATCGCGCCCTCTACCAGGCTCGTGCACTCTTCGTGAACGAGTTCCACCAGACTGTCCGCTACCTCCATCGTCCGGTGGCCGAGCGCCGGCTCAGGCGCCTGCTCTCCGCCAGCAACGGAAAATGGATCATCGACCTGCACGGCCCCGGGGGAGTTGGCAAGACGACCTTGCTGAAGTGGTTCGTCTCACACCGGCTGGTGCGGCGCCGGGTTCGCGTTCCCTGCGTGCATATCGACTTCGATGCCGTGTCGCTGTCTGCTGTCCTTCAGTTTCCATGGCTGCTCGCCATCGAGATCGCGTCCCAGCTCGATCGCCAGTTGCCTCAGTCTGTGTTCGGAACGATGTCCCAGAGCTTCGCCAGGTTCCGTCCGCTGCTCAAGGCAGACGGGACGCTGAGCGACGAATCGGAGCAGGCGCTCCGCCAGGAGGCCGCAACGACCGACCTGTGGCCATCGCTCCTCAGCGGACTTCGCTCGCTGTCCTCGTCGTGCCCGATTGTCATCATGGTCGACACGCTCGAGGACGCGTCGCTGCACCGTCCGGATGATCTGATGGCGGTGCTGCTGAACCTGTCCGCTCTACACGACGCCTCGCCCGCGGTGAGGCTGGTACTGTCAGGCCGCTACGCCCTCGGTCTGGAGCACGCGCCGATGTACTGCGACCAGCTGCGCGCGCAGACACGCTACGTCCGCCTCCGACGGCTGTCGGTACAGGAGTCGCGGACGCTCGTGCTGCGGCTGTGGGCGGACGTGCGCGACGACGTGCGTGAGGCGCTGGTGAAACGAGGACGCGGCAACCCGCTGCTGCTGACGCCGCTCATCGAACTGACACAGCCGGATTCCACGATCACCAAGGAACGCATCCTCGGTCCGGAGTTTGACGACCTCGATGAGGTCAAGATGATCGAGCGGGTCATCCGTCGGATTCCGGCGCCGACGCCGGCGGCGACCACGTCCGGGGACACTCCCTCGCCCTCGTTGACGACGACGGATCACCTCGCGGTGCGCTGGGTCGTCCGTTACGGCGTCGTGCCGCGGCGTCTCACGCAGATGTTCGTCGCCGAGGTGCTCCTCCCGTTTCTGACGCGGGCGATCTCCGGAGAGGCCGAAGCATCGGGCGACGATTTCATCGAGGAGATCCGTGGCGAACGCGACTGGCGTGCCGGGCCGGGGCTGTCGTGGAACGCCGCGACGGTGTGGGAGCAGCTCACGGCGTACGCCACTGCGGGCAATCACGGCTGGATTACCGTCGACGCGGGGGATCCGCCGACGGCGCGACTGCATCCGGATGTAGTCGGTCCCATGCGTCGGCTTCTGCGGAAGCAGCATGTCTATGGCCGGCTCCAGGAGGCCGCCCGCGACTACTTCGCGGCGCGCGGCCGCACGCTCGAGGTCCTGTTCCACGAGTTGCAGCTGTCGCCCGAACGTGCCTCCGAGCGGTGGCGTGAGGTGCTCGCCGAAGCGCGCTACCGCAACGACCCGATTGCCCGCCGGCAGCTCGCCGAGGCGCTGCTGGCGCCGGACTTCGCGACCGCGCCGGCGGCCGCGAAATCGCTCGCGCACTATCGTGCGGCGTGGGCGCTCGCCGCGACCGTCAATCACACGCTGGTGCTGCCCGACCAGATCTTCGACCTGGCGTGGCAGCACCTCGATCAGGCACGCACGCTGCAGGCAGAGGCGAAGATCGTCGGCAGCACTACCTGGCACTGTCTGGACGTCGTGCGGCTGTTCCGCGGCGGCGACCGCGAGCAGGCATTGACCCGCATTGCCGAGCCACTGTCCCACTCCGATATCAGCGCGCAGGACCGGACATGCCTGCTGCTGCATCGCGCCGAGATGCAGGTCCGCATGGGGTTGGCCAGCGAGTCGGAGGCGAGTTTCGCCCAGGCGCTGGCCTCGGCCGCAAGCGATCCGAGGTCGATCGTGCCGCTGTGGGCCATCCATGATCGGCTTGGTCACCGTCTGGCCCGCCGCGGTGAGTGGTTGCAATCGGCGGCGCACTACGATGCCGCGCTCGAGGGATTGAAGGACTCGACGTACGAATCGAAGCGCAACGAAATCTACCGCGCGATCGTCATGCTCGATCTGACGATGGGCCGTCCGGCGCGGGCGTACGCGCGCCTCGATTCGGAGGCCGCGGACCCACAGGCGGTGGCGGGCGCGCCGCGGTCGACGCCATGGGCGACACTCTGCGCCCAATGGCCGGATCTGGTGGCGCGCGTGGCACTTGCGCTCGAGGAGCCGTTGGGAGCGACGGCGGCACTGCAGCCGCTGGAACGGCGGAAACCGGCTGTGTTCCAGAAGGCCGACGGTCCGTTGCTCCTCGGCGACGCCTACGCGCGTCTCCTGGAATTCGATCGCGCAGAGGACGTCTATCGGCGTGGGGAGGAACTGGCCGGCGCGCGTGGCGATACTGCCAGCGCGGAACGGTGCCGAGTGGCGCGGGCGAGGATGTATGTGCGTGTCGCCGGTGCGCTCCAGGAGGCAGCCGTGCTGTTCGACTCGGGGCCGATGCGATCGCTGGATGCCGACCCCACGATGCATGCGGAATGGACGGTGCTCCGCGCCGTGGTTGCCGAGCGGAGCGGCCGTCGCGACGAGGCGCGTGGGCTGCTCGCGCCGCTGGTCGCGGATGACGCCCAGTCGCAGTCACCACACCAGCTGATCTACGGGCGATTCGCGCAGCTGACGTTGAAGCATCTGCCGCTGACGAACGAGCTCGTGCGCGCCCTGGCCGGGATGCTCGAGACGATCGAGCCCGTATCAGCCCGACACTCCCTGCTCGAGGCGGTCGAGCTCGGCGGCTGCTGGGATATCGCCGAAGGAGTGGACGTCAAGCCGCTGCTCGACGCGCTTCGCGTCGATCCTCGGAACACGCCGTTCGGTGTATGGCCCGAGTCACGCGAGCGCGAGGTGCTGAGCCTGGCCGTCGCGGAATTGCTGAAGGGGCTCGGGCGCGTTTCCGAGATGGAGTCCCGGCTGCTCGAGCTGCTGAATTCTCCGCATCCCTGGGGCGCGAGGTTGATGCTGAGGAGGCTCACCATGGAGCGCCAGTTGAGGGAGGACGGCATCTCGATTCCGACTGCGATCGAGAACGGGAGCCTGACAGTCACCGAGCCCGACCCGGTATCGGAGGGGGCGTCCGCTCCAAAGCTCCGGGCGGCACTGCTCATCGAGCTGGCCCAGGCCGAGGTCGCCAACGGCGTGCCGGCGGAAGCCATGCGGTTACTCGAGAAGACAGAGGACGTGCCTTCCTTCGCGAAGTTTCCTACGCACTACGATCGACGCCGGGCGTCGTTGCGGCGAACGCTGATGTTCGATGGTGCTGTGCCGCCTCAACCCGCTGCTCCTGCTGCCGCCAGTCGCGGTGGGCCGGCACCACCGGCCGACGTTCCACGTCCCTCCACAGAGCCGGTCCGGCCTCCGGTTACGGCGTGGCAGGTCACTCTCAGTGCCAAGCCGCCCTCATACGCAATCTCCTCCGACGGCAACACGGGATTGGTTCCGGAGCATCTCGAATTGAACAGCGAGCGCCTGCGGTACGCCTCGCGGACGGAGGCGCCGCTGATGGCGTCGTCGTGGAAGAAGTACGGTCGCCGCCTCGCGGACGTCTTGCTGTCGGCACCATCGGCCGGGGCGTTGCAGGGAGCACCGGTCTGGCTGTCGGGCGAACCGGAGCTGTCGGCGCTGCCGTGGGAACTGGCAACGGCGATCAGCCCCGATCGCTTCGGCGCATTGCTGCGCGTGCCCGGCCTGCAGGGCGCCGAGCCGGACTGGCCGGCTCAAACGAACCCGACCATTCTGCTCCTGGATGCCCGCTACATGCAGGAGCGCGAAGTCATTGCCAGTCGCGCCTACGCCGATCTGCCGAAGGTGCTTTCGGCGTTCGGCGCCCGCGTCCGTCTCGAGCAACGATTCGATCGCAGCATGATCGAGATGCTCGTCAAGGACACGCGGCCCGACCTCATCGTGCTCGTCGGCTCGCTCGACGAAAGCACGGACAAGGAGGCGGGGTTACGCCTCGGCAACATGGTGCTCGACGTCGGCTCGCTGTACCACGCCTTGACGCCGTTCGGCGGTGACGACTTCCTGCCGACCGTCGTCCTCGACATACCGGCACCAGGTTCAGCGGTCGAGGCCGCTGCCCAGGTGCTCACGCGCAACCGTTTCGCGTTCGACCTGCTCCGTCGCGGCCGGCTGCACGCCGTCCTGGCGACGGGACTGGGAAGCGACGATGCGCAGGGGCAACTGCACGAGCTGCTCGCGAAGGGGCTTCGCAACGGTGACAGGATGGAACGCGTTCTCGACGTCCTGCGCCAGCAGTTCATTCGTGCGGGGAGCTCGACGTCCGGCCCCGCGTCGTCTCCCGTGATACCGGACTCGCTGCATGAAGTACTGCCATTCATTGGCAGTGCACTGTTTACGACGTCCCCGCTGGCGCCGTTGGTCCTCAGGTCACCGGCCAATGCCTGACCCGCGCTCGCCAAGCGCGCTGGTCGTGCGCAAGCGGGCGGAACTGAACGCCAAACAGCAGGCGCTCCCGGCGGAGCTCGAGATATGGCGCACGAAGAGCGCGACTGAGAACTCGCCACTGGCGAAGCATCACACGCAGATTCGACGCCTGACTGCACAGATCGAAGGACTCCAAAAGCAGATCGCGACTGACATCGCGGCGCTGGTCACCGACGACGACCTGCTGCGCCAGTCGCGTCAAGTGGAGAAGCGGCTGCTGGCGGTACAGGCGGTCTGGGAATACTTCCGCGCCAAACTCGTGTTGCGCGCGCAGGAGCCGTTCGCCACATTCCTCAAGGCGGCGGACGCGTTCGCCTGGGCCTGCTACGCCCCGATGCTGACCCGGTACGGCGATGCACAGGGTTCGCGCCGCGCGCCACCGCTGGTCGCGCTTCAAGGCGAGTGGTCGCCTTTTGCGATTCCCCGCGATCACATCTACCAGGTCATGCGCTCGCCAGGCGGCTGGACCGACAGTGCGCCGTTCGCCGCCGTCATCGGCGCGCTGCCGGTGCCCATCGTCGGCGTGCCGTGGCTCCATCTCGACCACCTGCCGGACATGCTCCTCGTCGCGCACGAGATCGGGCACATCGTCGAGCATGATTTCGCGCTCGAGGAGACTGTTGACGAGACGATTCGTCAGGCGCTTGCCGGGGCGAAGCGTGAAATGCACCTGGCGGCCTGGAAGGCCTGGCGCGCCGAGGCGTTCGCGGACCTGTTTGCGTGCTACGCCGCCGGCCCCGAGTTCGTCTGGGCGCTGGTCGATCTCCTGGCGAGGCGGAGGCAGGACATCACCGGTGAACGCGTCGGCGACTCGGACGAGTGGGGTGACTATCCGACGACCACCCTTCGAGTGCTGCTGAACATCGCCGCGCTCACGGAACTGGGCTTCGGGCCTGACGCGACAAGTATCCGCACGGAGTGGACGAAGGACTTCGACTCGCACGCGATGTCGGCATTCGACGACGATCTGCGGCCGATTGCGTCCGCGGTGTTATCGAAGGTCGGCAACATTCTTCCAACCGACCTCATGTTTACGCGGATCGCGCAACAGGCCACGCGAGCGGCCACGCTCCTCCGTCAGAACATGCCGCTCTCGCAAGAGGCCACAGTGCAGGATCCGCGCGCGGTCGTTGCTGCCGCATCCTCCATCTTCAGGCTGCGCCCGGCCGACGACCATCGCGATCGCTGGCAGGCGGCGCGAACGCACATGGTCGAGGCACGGCCGCCAGGCCTGCTGGCAACGGAGCAGGAATCGGTCGATCGGCTGGACGACGAACAGGATCGGCAGGCTGGATCGGCGCAGGCGCAGGCATTCTTCGACGCCGTCGACGCGATGCCATCATCGTGACGGCATCGGCGCAGGTGTCGCGCCGTGTCAGGTCATCTTGTCGGTACGCAGCCGCACTGCCGGATCGCCCAGCAGGACATAGTTGCGTGCGTCATCTCTCGTCAGCCAGCAGCTCGCCAGCAGGTCGTCCGACACGGACGTGGCGTCGATCTCGCGGTCGCGAAGAAGCTCCGAGAGCGCGGCACCAAGGACTGCCCACCTGAGATTGAAGCCGTCGAGCGCTTGCCCGAGGCGAAACCCTCTCATGATTCGGATGAGGACCTGTCGTATGTCCTGAGTCTGCGGCTGAGAGCGGTCGTTCTGAAATGAGCACGCGAACGCACGATCGATGTGCGCAATGACGCCCAGGGCGCCGCCGGCCAGCATTGCCTGCGGCAGTCTCGCCACCATCGTGACGTCGAGCAGCCGCTTGCGAGATCCGTCCGGAAGGCGGCTGTAGGTGTCGAAGTCGGGGCAGCCGCCGCTGTAGCAGGCAAAGAAGAAGTGTACGAGCCCCTCGTTACCGCCCAGCGCCGTGAAGTCCTTTGCCGAGAAGGTCGAGTCGGCGCTGAGCGCGGTGCCAGGTTCCCACTCCTGGGTGACGATGGCGCCAATCTTGTCGAGCCGTTCCGGTACCGTCGGGTCGGCGTAAACACCGTGTGATCCGGACAGCAGAAGCGCCGGCCTCCCTGATGGCCGGCGACCTCCGAGCAGTTCCGAGAGCTGCAGCTTGGTGGCGTTCTCGCCGAGCAGGGCGTCGAGCGCGAATCCCTGTTGTTGCCCAATGGGGGGCAGCCCGTTGCCGGCCAGAGTGAACGGCTTCGCGACCTGATTGTGGAAGAACGCGGTTGCGCGATCGCCGGGGTTGGTGGTGGAGAAGATGGCCGCCCGCTTGCCGTGGGGAAGGGTGTCCGCCGAGTCGTACGCGACGACCTGCCGTGCGTAGCGGTCGTACTTCGCCGGTTCGCCGTCGTCGAAGTACAGGCGCCCGACGTTCCAGTAGGTATCGAGCAGGTACTGGAATTCGAACGGAATGTCCTGCGGCGACGCGACGATGAGCAGATACAGCGGAACGCCCAGTGCGGGGTTGACGGTGGCGAAGCCGACTTTCTGGCGCGTCAGCCACTCGCCCGCCGATTCGCCGCGGCGGTAGGCGCGCACGCCGGTGAACTCCCGATAGAGCGCGCCGGCTTCTGCCTGGCGATGTGCGAGCAACGGCGCCAGTGCGCGCTTGATCTCGTCGCTGATCGACGGCCCGAAGAGAACCCCCCAGCCGACGTCTTTGAGGTCGTTGGGATCGCCGGCTTCGTCGATGACCGCGAATGACGAGGTCGAGAGCTGGCGGCTGCGGACGGCATCGCCGTCCTCGTCGACATGCTTCAGATCCTGGCTGGTGATGGCCGGCAGCACGCCACCGCTTCCCCAATCCACGCCGTTGGCCAACGGGGCGATGGGCGCATCATCTTCGATCGGATCGACTGGCGATGGCATCTGGGTCTCCAGAGTTTCGGTGCTATACCAGGGCCGCCTGCCAGATTGCGTGTGCGACTTCGGCGCCATCGATGTCGCTGTGTGCGCCCGACGCGCCTCCGCCCTTCTTGATGAAGGCGCTGGCTTCGAGGTTGTAAATCATGCCGGCTCTGAAGTTGTAGTCGTGCGTCGCCGGCTGCAGCGCGTCCTGGACGACGCGAGTCGGCAAACCACGGATGCCGAACGCCCCAACGCCGCCGTACTTCGGCAATTTCTCTTCCGAGACGTCGAAGTCGACCTGGCGGCCCAGTCCCGCCGCGAGCGGGTAAAACGTCCCCACCGCCGTATCGAACTTCGAGCGCGTCGTGACAAGGGGGCCGCGCACCGCGCGCCGGCTGACGATGCTGTTGTAGAACCCGGGGCGGCCTTTCGCGACCGGGATGTCGCCGCAGTATGCCCACAGCGACAACGCTCCCTGCACGAGAACCGCCGAGTCCACCGGTCGTGGCAGCGTTTGGCCGTTGCTCTGCAGAATCGACGAGACGACGATGCAGCCAAAGCTGTGACCCATGAGATGGATGCGCACAGCTGGCAACGCGCGTTGGAGGGCGGCGACGAACGCATGCATACCCGACTGGCCGACCGTGCGCGCACGCTTTTTCATCGTCCAGAAGGAGAGTTGACGCAGAGGTGACAACACGCCGCCCCAGTCGAAGCCGCCGAAAGCCGCGGCGCTTTCCACCTGCGCGCGCTGAAACGAGGCCTCGGGATCGAAAGGCTCCCGGTCCGCATCGGGTGGAGCTGCCACTCCCGCACCGCCGCCGAGTCCGAGAGCGTCATTGAGCCGCTCGTAGGCGGTGATGACCTCCGGACTGAGCTCAGTGGCGGCGGCGTTCTCGCGTGCTTCCTTGAAGATGACGTCGAGCGCCTGACGGATCTCCGGAGTGTCGCCGAGCCGTTCCAGATAGTTCTCTTTGAGCCGGCCGAGCGGGACTGCATCCTCGCCTGTGGCGAACCCTGCCGGCGCGAGTTCGTCGTCCCCCCATGGCAGACTCGGCCAATGAAGGCCGATGAAGAACGGTTTGAACGCCGGGTTGGCCGACTTCATGCGCGCGATGTCGGGCGCGCGATCGATCATCGCCTTGATCCACCTGTTGTACTGGTCGATCGCCGCCGGCATGTCGCCCTTCCAGCCATGCGAGAAGAGGAAGATGTTGGTCGGCGGATTCGCTGTCACATCCTCCAGTATCCGCGCCGTCATGATCCCGTTGCGGCCGTCCGGGCGATCGTCCGTACGCTCCACGCCATCCTTGTTGAACGCAATCAGCGCGTAGGTCGCGTCAGTGTCTGGGATTTGACGAAAGGGCATGCACGCGTCTCCTTTGACAGTGACGACGTATCACCTGAATGGCCATGTCGATAAGACGCAGGTGCGAGGTGGCGTCGCAGTGTAACCGGTGGATTGTAATGCGAGTTGTCCGGAGCGGGGCGAGGCCTTGTCCAAATCGACGCCAAGGGCCGAAGTCACTCTTCTCTTCCGGCCAGTCGCTTGTCGCATCAGCGCCAACGCCTTCGATCGCCGGTCAACCACGCGCTTTCAATTCTGCTCTGAGGGGGCATGTGACTGGGTCTCGCACGGCCGCCAGGTTAGCCGAATGGGCTATACGCCGTGATGAGGACGCCGCACCGCGGTCGCTCTCCACGATGACGGCGCTGATACGGCGGGCCGTCGCGGGGACCACGCCGCCGCCAGTGTCAGCGCTGCTGGAGCGCCGGCTGTCCGAGCCAGTCCTCGAAGCGGATCTCGCCGAGTCGTGCGTCGCCGAGCGGAACCAGCGAACGCTCGTCGAGCTCGGCTCCGAAGTATCGCGCGTGCGGGTCAGCCACAACCGTGCGCGGATCGTGGCGCGCGCCCAGACCCTGACGAATCAGTTCGTCAAAACGGAACTGCTGCGGACCGGCCACGTCAACCGTGCCATTCAGTGGCTCGCCCACCGCGATTCTGCCGACGGCCTTCGCGACGTCAGCTGCTGCCATGGGCTGAAAGAGTACCGGTGGCAGCCTGACGGTGGTGCCGTCAGTGGCTTCGTCGGCGATGCGCATGACGAACTCGAAGAACTGCGTCGCGTGCACGATCGAGTACGGGATCCCGCCATCCTTGATCAGCGTTTCCTGAGCGTTCTTCGCCCGGAGGTAGGGACTGTCTGGAATGCGGTCGCTTCCCACCACCGATAGCGCCACGTAGTGCTTCACACCGGCGGCAGCCGCCTGCTCGACAAGGTTGCGCGTGGATGTGGTGAAGAAATTCATGACCGCCGCCTCCTCGAACGAAGGCGAGTTCGAGACGTCGACGACGACCGACGCGCCCCGCAGGACCTCAGACAGCCCCTCGCCAGTGAGGGTGTTGACGCCGGTGTTGGGTGACGCCGGCACCGCCTCGTGGCCGCCTTCGCGCAGGTTCGCCACAAGCTTCGATCCGATGAGCCCGGTACCGCCGATGATGACGAGTTTCATGATCGATGTTCCCTTCCGTGTTGAGCCGATCCAGGGTCGTTGTACCTGCAGGACCGGACGGCAGCGTCAGTTGTGACAGAGTCGCAACCGTGTGAGCGGGAGACGACTCCTGATCAGGGTGGGGCGCCGGCTGACGAAATCAGGAACGGCGCCGATGAACTTCGCGACGCGCTCGCGGCCGACGACGGGGAGCCGGGCCGCACGCACCAGTCCACCACCGTCAGACGTCGACACGATGTCCGACGCGAACAGGCTTTCGAGTCCCGCGACATCGCCACGCGTGGCCGCCGCGATGAACGCGTCGAGGAGCCGTTTCTGCTCGCTCGGCTTCACCGACGCTCGTCGTCCGCTCGAGACGTGTTCGCGGGCCCTGGTCACGAGCTGGCGGGCGTTGGCCTCTTCGACGTGAAGGATGCCGGCAATCTCGCGATGGGGATAGTTGAAGGCCTCACGAAGGACGTACGCCGCGCGTTCTGTGGGTGTGAGCTTCTCCAGAAGGAGAAGAACGGCGAAGTTCAAGGCCTCGCCCCGCTCCGCTCCCAGGCCGGGATCGGCGCTGGTGTCGACCGGCTCCGGTAACCGGGAGCCGATGTAGGTCTCCCGGCGCGCGTGTGCCGACTGCAGCACGTTGATTGCGAGCCGCGTTGCCGCCGTGACGAGGAATGCGGTCGGGTCCCGGACCACCGTTCGATTCGTGGTCTGCCACCGGACCCACACGTCCTGCACGATGTCCTCGGCTTCGGCCGCACTGCCGAGCATGCGGTAGGCAATGCCATACAGTCGCGAACGGGCTTGAAGGAATGCCGCGAGGCCATCATCAACGGAATCATCGGCAGACCCCATCCGAGCATTCTAAGACCGGCGCGCATAAGCGGACGCTTGCCATCCTTTGGGTTACCCCGATCGCCGACAATACTGCGCCGCTCGAGGCTCCTTGCCACTACAGACCGCATCGGCCGGTGATTTGTGACCCTGCACGCATGGCGATGCCACGTCAGGTGATTTGTTGCGCTCGCTCATGTCCCGCCTGTTGTCACATTGCCATGTGGTGCCCGGTCCTGAAGAGTGCGGGCGGGCCGCACTTGCTCGAGCGGCGAGCGCGGGGAAGAGAAACCTCGACCGGGATCAGGCTCGCATCAAACGAAGGCATCGCAGCGGCACACTGTAAGGAGAACCACCGATGAGCACGATCACAACGAAGGACGGGACGACGATCTACTACAAGGACTGGGGCAAGGGGCCGGTCGTCACCCTCTCGCACGGCTGGCCGCTGAACTCCGACATGTGGGACGGCCAGATGCTGTTCCTCGCACAGAATGGCTTCCGCGTGGTGGCACACGATCGTCGTGGCCATGGCCGATCCAGCCAGGCGTGGTCCGGAAACGACATGGACGGGTATGCCGACGATCTCGCTGCGCTGATCGAAGCGCTGGATCTCAAGGACATCACGATGGTGGGCCACTCGACCGGCGGCGGAGAAGTTGCCCGCTACATTGGCCGCTACGGCACGAAGCGTCTGGCAAAGGCGGTCCTCATCGCCGCCGTGCCGCCACTCATGTTGAAGTCGGCCGCCAATC
>Ga0173480_10000359_pt1 | contig 14724 bp, 13 predicted proteins | sample NitcycUS209509C1_FD_122622 | JGI IMG/M metagenome (GOLD analysis project Ga0173480, IMG submission 122622) | Soil microbial communities from Arlington Agricultural Research Station in Wisconsin, USA - Nitrogen cycling UWRJ-S209-509C-1 (version... | ecosystem: Environmental > Terrestrial > Soil... | reverse complement strand
CGATGCCGCCAACCGCGCGATCGAGGTCCGCTTCGCGCAGCCGCCCGAGGCGTTCCGCACCGTGAAGATCGAAATCCTCGAAGGCGTCACTGCCTTCGACGGCGCTCCCGTCACGCCGTGGAGCCTGACGTTCACTGTCGCGAACTGATCATGACGCGGGTCCGAAGACCCGCGGCCACCGACGAACGGACGTCCCCCTTCAGGGAACGAGCGAGAGCTCGAACGTCTGGCGCAGCGTACCGAGCCTGACTTCGATCGTGTACTGGCCCGGCGCCAGCGGGGCGAGCGTCGCATCCGCCACGATCCAGCGGAACTGCCCCGAGTCGTCCGGCCGGGCACTCACCTCCACCGGGACCTGAATCGGCTGGCCCGCGCGATCCAGCAGGCGCGCCGCCGCCGAGCCTGGCACCGTCGTCGCCAGCTCGAGCCGGATGCGCTCGCTCCGCGAAAAGCGGAAGTCGGCGGTCTGCAGATGGCGAGGCCCGGTGGACGGGCCGCGGCGCCACACCACCGGCGCGCCGAGCTCCTCGCTGCGCGACGCCGTCACCGCCACGCGTGCCGTGTCCGTCAGCACCAGGCTGTCGTTGGCGTCGGGGCGGAGCTGCACCTGAACGGCGTATTCGCCGGGCTTCACGGCGCCGCGCTCGGGTACCCGCAACGAGAACGCGCCATCGGCCGGTTTCACCGCCAGCGTCTGCGACACGAGCTCACTGCCGTCGGCGCCGAGCACCACGATGTCGGCCTGGGCCCCGGCAGTCCAATCGAGCTCCTGCCGCGTGCGGTAGTCGAGCTCGCCGACGATCCAGAACGTGCCACCGTCGGGAGCCGCCCACGACGACGTGCGGATGCGGAACGGGCGATGCGCGTCGGCCGGCGCCATCGGCACACTGAGCGCGTTGCTGGCGGCACGCACGGTCACGGGAGCGCGGCGGCTGCTGAGCAGTTCGTCGGTGGTGAGGCCGCGGTAGCCGCGGCGCATCCGCACCTTGATGCCTGGCCGCGTCACCCGTGCAGCCAGGGTCCGGAACCGTCCATCCAGTTTGGTGTTAGTCGAGCGGTAGGTGACCAGATAGTACGAAGACGCGTCGGCCACGATGCGGGGAAGCGCCTCTTCGATCGCCGTCCGCTTGAGCACCGCGCGCCCGTCGGTGGCATCGGCGAGCAGCCGCAGGCTGTCCAGGCGTGCCGCGGCGTGGTCGATCTCCGGCACGGCGCGCGACACGCCCTGCTCTGGCACTGTCGCCTCGGGGGCGTGGAACGGATAGAACGACACGTTGGCGCGATTGGCGTTCTCGGTGAGGTCGCGCAGGTGCAGGCTGTTGTCGAGCATCGCCAGCCGGCGGCGATCCGCTTCACACTCGACGCGCATCACCGGCGTGGCCGGGGAGCCCTGCGCCGAGCCGCGATCACCAAACCGGCGCAGGCGGTCCGAACGGGAGCTTCGGTCGTCGTCGGCCTCGCCGAGCGTGCGGCTCGGCGTGAAGAGCTGCCAGCCATCGCTCACCGTCAGGATCGTCTTCCGTTCCTCGCGCAACGCCGCCAGATGGGCTACGAGATCGTCGAGCGCGTCGAACGTGGTCTCCTCGCGCCACCGTGCCTTCATCTCCGCGCCGCGAGCCCGATCGGCGGCGCGAGAGGAGTCGAAGCACTGGTCGTAGAGCACCTCTTTCGAGCCTGGCGGACGGCGGCGGCCGCGGCGGGCCCAGCCCCAGTCCGCCTGCATCAGGTCGGACAGCACTTCCGCCTTGCGCCGGAAGACGAGATCCCCCGCCGCCAGTTCCGGTGTCGTGAGGCCTACGAGATCGTCGCGGTCGAGCAGCCGATCGAGCAGCCGGACGAGCGGCAGACGGGCCGTCGTCTCGTCCTCGATGGTGGTGTGATGGGTGTCCAGGAACACGACGAACACCCGCGACCGCGGGCTCCCGGGCGCGACCGCCACACGCTCGAACGAGTCGATCGTCTGGGGGACGCCGTCTTCGAGCAGCTGCAGCTCGTCCTGACGCAGATCATCAACGGGCACGCCGTCGCGGACGGCGTACAGATCTACGCGAAGTGCGTTGGCGGGCGGGGCCTGCGATGCGATGGGAGCCGCAAGCGCAGCAACCGCGACGGCGACGAGGACGCCGAACCTCACTGGGGCGGGCATGCACCCTCGAACGAACAGAACGCTGGCCTGTCGAGTGTAGCGCAACTAGCCCACGACGGCTGGACGGCCGGGATCGAGGCCGCGTGCGAACCGACCGCGAATCGCGCGAACCAGCGCCGCCGCGCAAGCGGCGATGAGCAGGGCCAGAACGGCGACGACCGTCAGGGCGGCTACCGGGTAGCTGAGCGCGAGCAGGCCAAGGCCGATGACGAAGCCGTCTTCGGCCAGGCTCACGAGCCAATTCGACACCGGTTCGGGACTGGTGTTGACCACCGCCCGGGTGCCGGCCTTCGTCAAGTGACTCCCGGCCGCCAGCGTGCCTCCAGCGAGCGCGGCCAGCCCCTGCACGGCCGGCGACGCGTCGCCCAGGCTCGCCACCGCGATCAGGGCGCCGCCGAGCGGCCGAATCGCCGTGTGCAGGACGTCCCACAGCGTGTCTACATACGGGATCTTGTCGGCGAAGAACTCGACCGCGTAGAGCGCCAGAGCCGCGCCGATGACCCAGGGGTTGTCGAAGACCGCGAACTGCGGCGGCAGGTCCACCCAGGCGAATCGAGCGGCGAGCCCCAGCATCGCCACCGTGGCGTAGAGGTTGACGCCGGCCGCGAACGAGAACGCCGCCGTACGGCCAAGTACAGCAATCAATTCCATGCGGAGCCCTGGTCGAGCAGGCCCTGCACGGCGGCCCGCACGCGCTCGATGAGCACGTCGCGATCGTCGACAGTGAGGCCGTCGGTCGGCACCGGCTGACCGATTCGAACCGTCACCCGCACCGGCCGCACGATGGCGCTGCCCTTCCGCATCGAGGCGCGGCCGCCGCTGACCGCGACGGGCACCACCGGGGCACTCGCCTGAAGCGCCATGATGAAGCCGCCCTTCTTGAACGGCAGCAGTTCGCCGGTGCGGCTCCGCGTGCCTTCGGGAAAGATGAGGAACGAGTTGCCTCGCCCAAGGGATGCGACTGCCGCATCCACTGACGCGAACGCCTTGCGCCGGTCGGTCCGGTCTACGGCGACGAACCCGCCGATGTCGAACGCCGTCCCCATCAACGGCACGCGGTGGAGCTCGGCCTTATAGAGAACGTGCAGCATCGGATCCAACCCCTGAAAGAGCACGGCCGGGTCCACGTTGCTTTCGTGGTTGGAGCAATAGACGACGGCCCGACCCGGAACGTTCTCCCGGCCGACGATACGGTAGCGGATGCCCGCCAGCCGCAGAGCCAGCCCCACGCCGCCGTGGCCGACGGCATACATCAGCCGCTTCGACCCCGACAGCCGTGCCAGCACCAGCGCCGCGGGGCCGACGAGCACGATGTAGAGGACGATCGCGACGTAGGTGACGAGCGACCGGATCGCCGCAACGGCTGTGTGCATCTGCGAACGTGAAGGCGGGGACGGACGTACGAGAAAAAGGCCCGGACATCGCTGTCCGGGCCCTGAGCATAACAAACGCGGCGCGGCCTATATCCCGAGGATGCCCGGAGGGCGCGGGGTGCGCCGCCAGTCCTGAGCTACGACGCGCGCGCCGCCGTGCGGCGGCCCGCTGCCACGAGGGGCGGCACCGTAGCGGCCTTCACCGGCTTGGTGACCTTGGCTTTGGCCTGCGTCCGGTTGATGTTGCGCACTTTCGTCGTGAAGCACTTCTCGAGCGCCTGATCGACCTGCTCCTCCACTTCGAGCGCCTTCTGGCGCATCACTTCCGACACCTCGGAGATGATGAGCGCCTTGGCACGGTCGAGCATGCGCTTCTCGCGAAACGACAGACTCTTCGACTTGCTCAGGAAGGTGAGGCTCTTGAGGACGTCGGCCATGTCGTAGATCGAACCGGTCCGCATCTTGTCGGAGTTGTCCTTGAAGCGGCCCTTCCAGTTCTGGTGGTTATCGATCTTGCCGTCCCCGAGCAGCGAGAACAGTCGTTCGACTTCCGCGTCCTCGATGGCCTTGCGCAGGCCGACGCCGTCGACGTTGGCGACCGGTACGAGCACCGTCGTGTCGTTCGCAACGATCCGCAGGTGGAAGAACCCACAGGTCGTTCCCAGAATGGTTTTTTCTTCGATTCGTTCTACGATGCCGAGCCCATGGTTGGGGTAAATGACCTTGTCTCCGACCTGGAATGTCACGTGTCCCTCGTTCAGGTAGGTGGTAGTGGACTCGTTTTGGTGAGTGGAAAGCCTTACGAGTATAGCGCATCGCGCGCGGCTCGACAACGGGAAAATCCCAAAAATGGGCGTGTTTCAGCCGTTTTTTGTCAACTCTTCCGGATGCCCGAAGGGCCCGGGCCCCGCCTGGGCTCCGCCGCCGTTGAGACCGTTAAGTCCCACGCCGACCACGACTTGAAAGTCCATCTACCGGGAGACTAGTGGGCAGGCGCCCCAGTGTCTTGGAGTGCGCTTTCCAAGTCAGGCACGCGCCATGGCGAGCTCGACGATTTCCTCGACCAGCTGGAGATAGGTGCGGCCGGCCTTGCGAGCGGCCATCGCAAACTCAGCCTTTGAGCTGAGCCAGGGATTGGGGTTCACCTCGATCACGTGGACGCGTCCATCCGGTTGGAGCCGCATGTCCACGCGGCCGTAGTCCCGCAACTCGAGCGCCTGGTAGGCGGCCACCGCGGTCTGCTGCAGCGACTGGATGGTTTCGTCGCTCAGGTCGGTGGCGATCGCGGACTTGGTGTCGCGGTAGGCCTTCGTGCCTTTGCCCCACTTCACCTCTGCGGCGGCGATTCGCGGCGTGCCATCTGGCAGCTTCGACAGATCCAGTTCCACCACCGGCAGCGCCTCGGGCTTGTCGTTGCCGATCACGCCCACGTACATCTCGCGGCCCTCGATGTACTCCTCGATCAGGACCGGCGAGTCGAAGTTGGCATGCAGCCAGTCCATGCGCTCCATCAGTTCGCGAATGGAGTTGACCACGGCGCTGAACTCGATGCCGATCGAGCCGTCCTCGCGCGCCGGCTTCACGATGACGGGAAACTGCAGGTCGTGCGAGAAATCGAGACGGCCCCGGAACGACTTCGCGAACACCGGCGTGTGCACGCCGTGAAACGCGAAGATCTTCTTCGCAATCGCCTTGTCCTGCGCCAGCATCAGCCCGTGGGTGCCCGAGCCGCTGTAGCGCTTGCCGATCAGTTCGAGAAAGCCGGCGATCTTGAAGTCGGCGGTGTCGTCGTCGGCAAACGACTCGGTGAGGTTGAAGACCAGATCGCACTCGAGGCGCGCCAGCGCCAGCAGGCTCTTCGGCGTGCCGTCCAATTCGTGCTTCACGGCCTCGTGCCCTAACTTGATCAGGGCCTCCGCCACTTCGTCCTCGACTTCCTTCTTGTCGAGGGTGCGCGTGACCGGCGCCTTGTCGGTGGAGGGGCCCTGCTCGGCCTCCTCGTCCACGAGCACGCGGTCGTAGAGAACGACGATATTCAATCTGCTCATCTAGTCGAATTGCCCTCGCGTGAGAAAGTTCATGGCGAGCGTCGTGGCCAGCGCCGTGACTTCCACCAGGTAGCGCGGCTCCTCCCCCACTTCTCCCCAGAGCCGCATGCGCTCGCAGGTGCGGCACACCGAGTCGATCAGCCCCTTCACCACGGGCCGCCGGACCCCGGTCCAGTACGTGATCTTCTCGACCAGTTCGTGGGTGTATCTCCTCACGATATCGGCCGCAGGTTTGGATTCCTTTCGCCTCCGGGACAGAAAGATCTGCGCCAGATGCGAGTCGAGCGCGATGTCGATGCGGGCCTGGCGCTCCTGGGCGGCCTGCTCGTAGAACTGTTCGACCGTCACCCCGATGTCGTCGGGCGTGATATCCACCTCGCCGGTCTTGACGATCGGCTCGACCGTCGCCAGCGTCCTGGCCGTGCGATCGACGTAGCGGAGCTTCTTGATGGCCGGCCATCCCTTGTACTGCCGGCGCCACGGGCTGCGCGGCGTGAGCCAGACGGCGAAAGTTTCGGCAAAGTCCTCGTCCGGATGCTTTTGCGCGTACCAGCCCTCGATGTGCCGGACGTACTTCTTGCTGAACGGCACCGGACGGTATTCGTCGCGGTAGGGCCGGAAGAACGATCCGAACAGCTCGCGCCACTGCGGGGTGGTGTAGAGGCGATAGGCGTAGTTGAACACGTGCCCCGACTCGTGGCGCATGTACATCATGATCTGGCGCTCGCTCTCGAGCGCATCCACCGCCTTCTCGAGGCTCCGCAGCTTGGGATCCGCCAGGTAGAAGGGGATGCCGAGCACAGGCTGCTGATCCGGACACCCCCATTCGTCGGTGAGGTAGCACACCGGCCTGAACGTCTTCAGGCCGCGTCGATCGAGCTCGTGGTACAGCTGGTCGACGTACTTCTGAACCGGCGATCCTTCGACGCGCAGGCCGAGCTCGCTGACCTTCTTGCCGAGCACGCCGCGGATCTCGGGATCGAGCGTCTCGAACCTGGCCACACCGCGATTATCCTCGCATTCTGCCGCATCAGGTGAGCGGTCACGGCTTGGCTGCGCGCATATGATGAGGCCATGGCGGCGACGGACTACGAAAAACTGGGCGTCTTCTACCTGGGAAAGGAATACGACCTGGCCGCCGGCGCGCGCCGGCCCGGCCTCGTTCTCTACGACTCGAAGGACCTCGTCACGCATGCGGTGTGCGTCGGCATGACCGGCAGCGGCAAGACCGGGCTCGGGATCGGGCTCATCGAAGAAGCGGCGCTCGACGGCGTGCCGGTCCTGGCGATCGACCCTAAGGGCGACCTCGCGAACCTGCTCCTGACGTTTCCCGATCTCGCGCCGGGCGACTTCGCTCCGTGGGTCGACCCCTCGGACGCGTCGCGGCGCAGCCTCACGCCGGAGGCGTTCGCCGCGCAGCAGGCCGAGCTGTGGAAGAGCGGTCTCGCCGACTGGGACGAAGACGGCGCCCGCATCGCCCGGTTGCGCGCCGCCGCCGACTTCCGGCTCTACACCCCCGGCAGCCGCGCCGGCGTGCCGCTGGCCCTGCTCAACTCGCTCAGCGCGCCGCCCGACGAGAACGCGGACGACGCGCGCACGCGAATCACCACCACCGCCTCGAGCCTGCTCGCCCTCGCCGGCCTGACGGAGGTCGCGCCGCACAGCCGGGAGCAGGCGCTGATCGCCGCCATCCTCGCCGCCGCGCCCGCGCGCGGGCCCGGGTCTTCAGACCCGGCCGACCTCCCCTGGCTCGTCGGCGCGATTCAGAAGCCGCCCTTCGACAAGATCGGGGTGCTCGACCTCGAGACCTTCTACCCGGCGAAGGATCGCCAGGACCTGGCGCTGCGCTTCAACAGCGTGCTCGCCACGCCTGGCTTCGACGTCTGGCTCGACGGCGACCCGCTCGACATCGGCGCCATGCTGTACACGCCGGCGGGCAAGCCGCGCGTCGCCATCGTGTCGATTGCCCACCTCGGCGACAGCGAACGCATGCTGGTGGTGTCGCTGCTCCTCAGTGCCCTGCTGGGGTGGACGCGGAAACAAGGGGGCACGAGCTCTCTGCGCGCAATGCTCTACATGGACGAGGTGTTCGGCTATCTGCCCCCGGTGGCCACCCCGCCCTCCAAGGCACCCTTGCTCACCCTGCTCAAGCAGGCCCGGGCGTTTGGCGTGGGCGTCGTGCTGGCAACGCAGAATCCGGTCGATCTCGATTACAAGGCGCTGTCGAACACCGGCACCTGGTTCCTGGGCAAGCTGCAGACCGAGCGGGACAAGGCGCGCGTGCTCGACGGCCTCGAGGGTGTGACCTCGGGTCTCGACCGCAAGGAACTGGACGCGACGCTCTCGGGCCTGAAGAGCCGCGTCTTCCTCATGCACAACGTACACGAGAGCGCGCCCGTGGTGTTCGAAACGCGATGGACGCTCTCCTATTTACGCGGCCCGATGGGCCGCGAGGAGTTGAAGAGGGCGTCGGGCACCGGCGCCAGCGTCGCCACGCCGTCGGCCGCCACGACCAAGGGCACCCCACCCTCCGCACGTGGGCCCGGGGCTTCAGACCCGCCCGTCGTACGTGGGCGCGGGTCTTTAGACCCGGGCGATTCCGCACGTGGGGCCGCCCGTTCGAAGCCGGTACTCCCGGCCAACATCCCCGAGTACTTTCTCAGAGCCACCGCCGCTTCCGCGTGGCGCGGAGTGCTCTACGGTGCGGCACGCATCCACTACGCCGACGCCAAACTCGGCATCGACACGGTGCAGGACCTGCACGTCACCGCGCCGTTCACCGACGGCGCGGTGCCCGTGGACTGGGAGAACGCCGAGCCGGCCGCCGAACGCCCGGAAGACCTGGTGCCGGAAGGGTCCGGCGGCTCGTTCCTGCCGCTGCCATCCGCGGCGCTCGACGCCAGGAAGTACACCGCGTGGACGAAGGACTTCGGTCAATGGGTGATGCGAGCCGAGCGGCTGGCGCTCTTCTCCGCACCGGCGGTGAAGCTCGTCTCGCGCGCCGGCGAGAGCGAGCGCGATTTCCGCCTGCGCCTGCATCAGGCGGCGCGGGAGTCGCGAGACGCGGCCGTCGACAAGCTGCGCTCCAGCTACGCGCCGAAGGTGGCGCGGCTGACGCAGCGGGTCGAAACCGCCGGGCAGGGCGTGGCACGCGAGGAGGATCAAGCGTCGCAGCAGAAGACGCAGACGATGGTCTCGTTCGGGGCCACTGTGCTCGGCGCGCTGCTCGGCCGAAAGGCGGTGAGCGCCTCCACGCTCGGCCGCGCCACCACCGCGGTGCGGGGCGTCGGCCGGTCGGTCAAGGAGACGCAGGACGTGGGCCGCGCCAGGGAGAAACTGGCCGCCGCCCAAGAGGAGCTGAAGGCGCTGGAGAACGAGCTGACCGAGGAGATTGCAGCGCTCACCGCCGGGGATGCCGGCGCGGCGGCCATCGAGACGATCGAGGTCAAGCCGAAGCGCGGCGGCGTGGACGTGCGGCTGGTGGCGCTCGCCTGGAAACCCGTGGACTGACGTGGACTGCCCCCGCTGCGGCGCCGGCATGCAGGAACAGACGCTCGACGGCCACGCCGGCCGCCCGGTCGCAATCGACCTCTGTTTGCCCTGCCAGTCGTTCTGGTTCGACGCGCACGAGAGCGTGCGGCTCACGCAGGCATCGGCGCTGGTCGCGCAGCTCCAGAAGGCCGACGCTCGCGAGCGCCAGCCAATTGACCCGGCGCTGCCGCTTGCGCTGCTGCGGGCCCGGAGGCAGGCAGAGGCCGCCTTCCGAACGAGCGACGGGTGGACTGGTCGCCGGGAGATCTCGTCGACGCGGGAATCCAGGCCGTGGCAGGCTGGCTCGAGCGGAACGCGTAGAGGATAGAGTTCGTCTCTTCTGACTAAGACGGGGCTTCAGTTCTCGTAGGGCGGGGCTTCAGCCCCGCCGTTCGCGAAGGAGAGTGCACAGACGATGGGCATCATGGACTTCATCAAGGGTGAACTGCTCGAGGTCATCGAGTGGACCGACGATTCGCGCGACACGCTGTCGTGGCGGTTCCCCGACGAGGACAAGGCGATCAAGAACGGTGCCCAGCTGATCGTCCGCGAGTCGCAGGTGGCCCAGTTCGTCTACCTGGGCGAGTTCGGCGACACCTTCGGGCCAGGCAAGCACACGCTGACCACCGACAACATTCCGGTCCTCACCAAGATCAAGTCCTGGCCCTTTGGCTTCAACTCGCCGTTCAAGGCCGACGTCTACTACGTCACCACCCGGCTCTTCACCGGCAACAAGTGGGGCACCGCCAACCCGGTGATGCTGCGCGACGACGACTTCGGCATGGTGCGGGTGCGCGCCTTCGGCACCTACGACTTCAAGGTGGTGGATACCAAAACGTTCCTGCGCGAGGTCGCCGGCTCCGACCACAACTTCCGGCTCGACGAGTTCAGCGACACGATGCGCTCGCGCATCGTCAGCGTGTTCACCGACGCGATCGCCTCGGCCAAGGTCCCGGTGCTCGACGTGGCCTCCCGCTACGGCGAGCTTGGCGACGCGTTGCTGCCGCTCATCAATCCGGCGGTCAAGGCGAAGTACGGCATCGAGATCGGCAGCTTCATCGTGGAGAACGTGTCGGTGCCTCCGGAAGTCGAGGCGGCGATCGACAAGCGCTCGAGCATGGCCGCCATCGGCAATCTCAACGAGTTCGTGAAGTATCAGATGGGCAAGGGGTTCGAGAGCGGCGGCGGCACCGGAGCCGCCGGCACGGCGGCGGAGCTCGCCGTCGGCTTCGGTCTGGCGCAACAGATGATGAAGGACGGCTTTGCGGGTCACGCGGCGCCGACGATCGCGGTGCCGCCGATTCCCGGCCCGCTGCCCGGCACCGGAGCTGCCGGCCCGCCCGCACCGCCCGAGCTGATGAGCCCGGCTGAAGCCGCGCAGGCCCTCGGCGTGAGCGAGGCCGACGTGATGAGCGTGCTCGAATCCGGTGAGCTGAAAGGCAAGAAGATCGGCACGACGTGGCGGGTGACGCGCGCGGCGCTCACGGCGTACATGTCGGCGTAATCCAGCCGGTCTTCGCCTCGCTGGCTTACGCCGATGACAGCATCCAATTGTCCCGCCTTTGGCGGGACGGATTAGCGCGGTGGACCAGGTCCTCGCGGTCGACAAGCACGAGTGCCCGGCCTGCGGCGCGCAAGCCGAGTGGAACCCGTCCACGCAGAAGCTCGCGTGCCCGTTCTGCGGCACCGAGTCGCCGTATCAGATCGATCGCGGCACCGGCAAGGTCGCCGAGCAGGATCTCGCCAGGGCGCTGCGGGAACTGCCCGACGAGGCGCGCGGCTGGCAGACCGAGCGGCGCAGCGTGCAGTGTCAGAGCTGCAAGGCGGTGATGGTGTTCGACCCGGCGCGCGTGGGCCAGAACTGCGAGTTCTGCGGGTCGCCGGCCCTCGTGAGCTACGACGAGATCAAGGCCCCGATCAGCCCTACCGGTGTGCTGCCCTTCCGCATCGATGCGACCGGGGTACGCGAAAGCATCCGCGCGTGGTGGCGGAGCAAGTGGCTGGCGCCCGGCAAGCTGTGGCGCACGGCGCTGGTGGATACCGTCAGGAGCCTGTACATCCCCTACTGGACATTCGACGCGCAGGTGCACTGCCCGTGGGACGCCGAGGCCGGCCACTACTACTACGTGCCGGTCACCATGACCAACAGCAAGGGGCAGCGGGTGACGCAGATGGAACAGCGGGTCCGCTGGGAGCCGGCGTCGGGGGTGGTCGATCACTTCTTCGACGACGAACCGGTGCCCGGCACGCAGGGGCTACCGCTGGACCTGCTCAAACAGGTCGAACCGTTCCCCACGCCCGATCTCGTCCCCTACGACACGGCGTACCTGTCCGGCCACGTCGTCGAGCACTACCGGGTGGTGCTCTTCGACGCCGCGCAGCGCTCGATCGATTCGATGACGGCGGCACTGCAGCAGCTCTGTGCCGCCCAGATTCCGGGTGACACCCATCGCAACCTGCAGATCTATCCGCAGTTCTCCGGGCGCACGTTCAAGCACGTGCTCGTGCCCATCTGGTTGCTCTCCTACACCTACGGCGCCAGCGCGTTTCAGGTGATCGTCAACGGCTACACAGGGCGCATCGCCGGACGGTACCCGAAGAGCGTCTGGAAGATCGTGCTGCTCGTGTTGCTGGCGGTGCTCGTCGCCGGAATCGCGATCCTGCTCAACGCCCAGGCCGACTACTGAGACGACGCAGTGGCGGCCGCGCCCGAGGGCGATGCCCGGCCACCCACACGGCCCCGGCCACAGCGGGCTAGAAGCGAAAGCCGGCGCCCGCGGCGAACCGGAGGTCGTGGCCGACGAACCAGTCCTGCTCGACGCCGTCGGTCGTGAACGCGGGGCCCGGATAGCGGATCATGCGGTCGCCCCCGTCCACACGGATGAAGGTCCGGGGCGTGACTGGCACCTCGATACCGCCACCGGCATCGAGCACCGCCAGCGTGCGCCCGGCTCCGAGCGTGCACGCCAGCGGCGGCGGGAAGATCAGGATGCAGACAAAGGGCTCGGGCGCCGCCGCCACACGCAGGAAGCCGGTCCGCAGCTTCCCGAACAGGCGGACGCGACCCACACGCGGGCCCGCGGTGATGCCGAAGAGCCCTTCGACGCGGCGGCGGCTGAACGCACGACCCTCAGAGAACTCGCCCGGATACAGGTCGAACTCGGCCTCCACCCCCAGCAGCGTCGCCGGGTGCCAGGCGAACCGGCCGCCGATCCCGAGGTCGCTGCCGTCGAACTGCCGCCAGGCGGCCGCCACGACCTGAGCGCCGGCCTCGAACCGCGGCTGATCTTGCGCGGAAGCGCCGCGCGGCGCCGCCAGTATCGTCGCCGAGCACACGACGAGCGTTCCGATGATGTGTCGCCGGCGCATGAGTGTGCCTAATCCTCGTCGAGGGCGGCGCGAAGCCGCTCCCCCCACTCGTCAAGGATCGCACGGCGCGGCCGCCTGGGGGCGCGGCCGTAGACGCGCAGCAGGCCGTCGCGGTGGCGCCGCGGGTGCACGTGGAAGTGCAGGTGCGGCACCTCCTGGTCGGCCGCCGGCCCGATCGAGTGCCAGATGCTGAGGCCATCGTTGGGAAACGCGCGGGCGACGGCGCGCGCGACCTTCGACACCGCCCGCATGACCGCCGCCGCGGTCGGAGCATCCGCGTCGCGTATGTCCGGGATGTGGCGCCGTGGCACGACGAGCACGTGGCCGGGATTGGCCTGGCGGGTGTCGAGAAAGGCGACCGTTCGTGCGTCACGATGGACGACGGTCGCGGGCGCGCGGCCGGCCTCGATGGCGCAGAACACACACTCGGACGCGAGGGTCGCCATCGTGCGTCTATTCTGCACGGACCGGACCGGCTCCGCTGCTTTCACCTGACCTGTTTGGGTGAGGGTCGGCTAGAATCCGCGGACAGTGCTGGTTTGCCCCGCCTCCGGCGGGGCGGTGACCCGGCGTCCGGCCTTTCGCGAGGAGCGCGACATGTTCACGACCCATCGCACCCCGGGGGCAGTAGCGACACTCTTCGTGGTGGTCCTGGCGCGGGTGGTCCTCACGGCCCAGACGCCGCCCAAGACCGTGTGGGACGGCGCCTATACCGACGCGCAGGCGGAGCGTGCGCAGGGCACGTTCAGCGCCTCGTGTTCCCGGTGCCACACCCTGACGCCCGAAGGCGCCCGGCCGCTGGTGGGCGACCAGTTCTGGCAGGCCAACACCCAGAAGACCGTGGGCGATCTGCTGAAGTTCGTCAGCACCAACATGCCGAACGGGCGCGACGCGGGCTCGCTCTCCGCGTCGAGCTACAACGACCTGGTGGCGCTCATTCTGAAGTCGAACGGATTCCCGGCGGGCACCACCGAGGTCTCGCCCGACACCGTCGCCACCATTCAGATCATCCCGAAGGACGGCCCTGGCGAGCTGCCGGCCAACACGCTGGTGCGCGTGGTCGGCTGCTTGGCCCCCAAGAGCGGCGCCGACTGGACGATCACCAACGCCAGCGCGCCGCTGCGCGTGGACAAGCCCGGCGTCGGCACCGACGATCCCACACGCGAGCTCGGCAACCGGACCATGGCCTTGAAGTTCGTGCTGTCGCGGCTCGACACGAACGTCGGCAAGCGCGTGTCAGTGAGCGGGATCCTGATCGGAGCCGGCGGCGCCGACGGCATCAACGTGTCGAGCGTGACCCGCGTCGGCGATACCTGCCCATAGAGCCCTCCTCTTGTGTGTGGGGCCCAGGGTTCGTGTACGTGGGGGCCGCCTTCAGGCGGCCCAGGTCCGGCTGAAGCCGGCCCCACGTTCGTCGATCACAGCGACTTCAGATACTCGACCAGATCCGCCTTCTGACGCGCGGTCAGATTGAGGTCGAACAGCTCGTCGTAGTGATTCACGACGGCCGGCAGATCAGGCGCACTCCCGTCGTGGAAATAGGGAGGGTGCTGCAGCAGTCCACGCAGCGGCGTGGTTCGATACTTGCCGGTTGCCGATCGGGCCGCGTAGGCGGGATCCGTGCCGACCTCCGAGGGATCGTGCAGGAACGGCTGACGCCGGTCCGGTCCGCTCCGTACATCGGTGAAGAGCGGCGACCGATGACACGTACTGCACTGGGCCCGCCCTCGAAACACATGCCTGCCGCGCTCAGCGGCCGCCCGATCGTAGCTGCCCCTCGGAGGGTTCGGGGTGTGCAGGCTCAATTGGTATTCCAGCAGCGCGCCCAGCTTCGGTGCGACGAGATCGGGCGTCTGCCTGATGAACAGTCCGATTCGAGGATCGGAGAAGCTGCCGTGCCCGCCCATCTGCCCCACGCCCACGTAGCGGTTCCAGTACGAGATCGGTCCATCGCCGGTAAACGTCTCGAAGCCGGCGCCCTTCAGACCATAGATGGGAGGGATCACGATCGGAAGCGATGGACTGTTCAGCGGAATGAGGTTGGTCCCGTCGAACGCGTGGTGCCGGGGGTCGTACTTGCCAGGCCCCCACGCCCTGAATTCCGCCTTCGTGGCGTCGTCCAGCGCCGGCGACAGCGCGACGATCGCGCCGACATTCAGGTCCGTATTGGCCCAACCATCGAGACGTTTCCCGATGCCCGGAGCGAGCGCATCGTCCACCGACGAGTGACAGAGGGCGCAGGTGATGCCGACCTTCG
>Ga0173480_10000358_pt1 | contig 14725 bp, 14 predicted proteins | sample NitcycUS209509C1_FD_122622 | JGI IMG/M metagenome (GOLD analysis project Ga0173480, IMG submission 122622) | Soil microbial communities from Arlington Agricultural Research Station in Wisconsin, USA - Nitrogen cycling UWRJ-S209-509C-1 (version... | ecosystem: Environmental > Terrestrial > Soil... | reverse complement strand
CCGATCTGGATGCCGGTGAACGTGATGCTGATCAGGGCGCTGCTGAACTTCTACATGTACTACGGGGACACGTTCAGGATCGAGTGCCCGACCGGGTCGGGGAACCTGATGAACCTGTTCGACGTCGCCAAGGAGATTTCCGATCGTCTGACGCGGATCTTCCTGCGTGATGACAGCGGGCGCCGGCCGGTGTACGGCGGCACCGAAAAATTCCAGACCGATCCCCACTGGCGCGACCTGATCCTGTTCTACGAGTACTTCCACGGCGACAACGGAGCGGGGCTCGGCGCCAGTCATCAGACCGGATGGACCGGCGTGGTGGCCAAGCTCATTCAGCTGTTCGGTCAGCTCGACGCGAAGACGCTGCTCGGGGCCGGCAAAGATGCGGCGTTCACAGATGCAACACCGGCGGTGAGTAAACGACGCGGGTGAAGCAGACGCTTGCGTCGCCGTTCGGCGGCGGGATCCAGTTCGTGGGCGTGACCACCGAGCAGGCGCAGTATCTCGATCTCCAGCAGCTGGCGATGGCGGCGCTCGCCGTCGACTGAGGCATCGAAGCACAGGGTGGCTACGGCACCTGCATTGTCGCTTGCGAGACGACAGCTGAGGAGTCCGAAGCCATGTCGGTGAATGCGCGAACGAAGCGCTGCGGCTCGGCGGCATCGAAGGGGCGCAGGTTCTGCGCCCAGCGGAACGCGATCGGTTGATAGCGCAGCTCGACGTGAATGCTGACGGCCGAAGGCGGCAGCGTGTAGGAAACCGTATCCTCACCGCCGGTGAAGTTGGCATCGCTCTGAGCCGCGCCGTGCACCGCAGTGTCGGGCGTGGCCGAGCCCTTCGAGAAGCCGCGCGGCAGCAGGCGATTGTCCTTGAGATAGCGAGTCGCGTGCAGCAGGCCGGTGGTCGCCCGGCCGTCGCTGTCGGCCATGATGCTTTCGTAGACCTGCACCTGGTCGGACTTGTCAATCCGATCGTAGTGCGGCTCGAAGGCGGCCGGGTCGGCATCGTTGTCGTTGCCGGCGATGGCGCCGTCGGCTCCCAATCCGCCCGACTCGAAGACGACCTGTCCGGCCGAGTCGCGGGCCGTCAGATGAATCCAGGTGCGACGCGAGGGATAGCCACTGGGAAACTTGTGGCCGGCAAGATTGCGAACGGTCACGTCGGCGGTGACTTGGGCGCCGGTACGCTTGCCGACCAGCGTGATCGTGGCCGACTCCGAGGCCAGCTGCTGGAGCGTTGCCCGAGCCGTCGCATCGAGCGCAGCGGATGGCGCTTCCACATGCAGCTCCGTTCGAAGCGTGTCGAGCATGCGGAGAACCAGGAAATTCCCGCCGACGAACACGTGTTTCGAGAGCCCTTCGCGCTCCTCGCCGAGCACTGAAGCGACGCGTGTCCGTTCCGGCACCTCGGGCATGTGGCACGACTGGCAGCTGCGCTGCTCGGCGTAGAACGCACTCTGCTGCCACTCGTAATAGGTCATCTGTTCGGGAAGCTCGCCGATGACTTTTCCGGTGCTATCGAGGGCCTCCGTGTACAGCGTGTGGCACGTGGCGCAAAGGGCAGATTGCTGCACGTGCGGCGCCTCGGTCTGCTTGAAGCCGGTCACCGAGCTCATGATGCGCGCCCGTCCGGCGTTCACCGCGAATGGTCCGAAGGCGACTCGCGGACTCCCGAGAGGCGCCATCTGGAAGCGGCCATTGGCCGTCTCGCGCGTCCCAAGACCTTCGCCTGATATCTGATGGCACACGGCGCATGACACGCCGTCGATCGCAAGTTGATGTCCGGCCCCGTCTGAATCCGGAACTGCAAGCTGGTGCAGAAGGTCGGTTTCGCGCTTGTCCATGTGAGCGGCGCGCTGCAGCATCGGCGCATGGCATCCGGCGCACTCGTGCTCGATGCCGGCAGCACGAGTGGGATGCTCCAGAGTCTCGCGACGCAGCCCGGCTTGAAAGTACGGATCGCGTGCTGAGTTGGCCATCATCGTCGAGCGCCACGCCGTTCCGATGGAGACGTCATCGCCGGACGTCGTTCGCAGGCCGTTGTGGCAGGCGATGCAGTTGTCGGACGAGGCGAAGAGTGACGTCGCCTTCCGCGAGAGCGAGGGGCGGTGCGGGTCTCCCTGGGCCGACGTGCCGGCAGAAAACGCGGCGGCGAGCGCCAGGACACAGCAGGACAGGAGCAGGCGATTCATTTCCAGAAATCGAAGAGGCTGCCGTCGAACCAGTCCCACAGCAGGTAGGTGACGACCTGCGCATGGCGTTCATCGCGGCGGTTGATCGGAATGCGAACGCCGCCGGCGATCGCGACATGCTGCAATTTGCTCAACGTGACCTGGACTTGTGGCACGACGTCCCATTCGGACCCCTCCGATTCGGGCCGTGCCCACAGCAGTTCCATCATCGGCGTCCACGCCCGGCCGAACCCGCGATCCTGCATGAACGAGTTGCCCACCGCCGTGCGCACGAACGCTTCGCGGCTGGCCTTGTCCTGATCGACCGGAAACTCGACTCCTGCCTGCGTCTGGAGGAAGCCGGTGGCGCCGAGCGCCTGTCCGAACATCGCAAACGGCTCGAACACCAGCGTCCCGTTACCGCGATCTGATGATGAACTGCCGGTGGGCAGCGCGATCTCACCGCCGACGCTCAGGATGCGCCCGCTGCGGGTGCTGGCATAGAGCGTCCGCTTGGCACCCAATGAGACGTCCCCGATGCCGCCCGTCGTCGGTGCTCCGGCTGCCTGAGCCACCTCGAACGGCACCACGGCCTCGAACTGATTGCGCTTGCCGAGTCGCCGCTCGTAGACGATGTGGTTGGTGACGTGCGTGGCGTCGGTGTCGAATCCAGTGCTCACGACGAGCTCGTTTTCGGGGTACGCCTTCTCGGTGAACAGCGGCCGCGGCAGGTTCAAGTCGCCGCGAGGCCAGGCGGAGTCGGTGCAGAAGCTGGACACGTACTCGACGACGCGCGCGATCTCAATCGGGCTCAGCGCCTCGCCAAAGGCCGGCATGTGACGGTCGAGGCCCCTGATCGGCCCTCCTTCATGGACGACCGCGAACCAGTCTGCGGACGGTTCCGGGGTCGCGAAGGAACAGTCCGTGAAATCGGGCAGCTCCTGGCTGAATCCGACCAACTCCCTGGGCGAACCGGTGCCTTCGGCGCCATGACAGGTGAGGCACGCGACGCGATAGATCTCCTTGCCAGAGGCATCAGCCGCGAGCCCGGACCCGGACCCGGACCCGGATCCGGACCCGGTCGACGTCGGTTGCTGACCGTGCAGCGAAATCGCCCCGGCCAGCAGCAACAGAGAGAAAGTGACGCTGCGAACGAACATGACGCTCACTTGATCACGACGTATCGCTCCAGGCGCGCGACCTCTTCCTTGCTCACGTACTTGCCGATCTCGCGCTGAAACTGGTCGATGGCCTTGTACGGACGGTACTCCTTGAACTCGCGCAGCATGCGGTTCCCGAGGCCGGGTATCAGCAGGATTTCCGCGTCGGTACCTGTGTTCAGGTCGACGCGAACGAAGACACGTCCATAGACCTCGGTGATCTGCGCTCGGCTGAGCGTCGGCGTCAGCAGGGCATCGAGTTCCGTGATGCTCTTGAACGGGCGACGCGAGACGATCGTCTTGGTGAGGCCTGCGCTCAGGTGCGGGACCATAGCGAGCTGCGCTTCGGTCGCGGTATTGGCATCCAGCAGCGGTGTGGACGTGGCGGCCGGCGCCTGTGCTGAAAGAGCGGCACTCGTGACGACCGTGGCGGCAAAGAGAGTAACCAGGATTGTTCGCAGCATGACTTCAGACTCCTGTTGCAGGCGGGACAGACCCTTTGCTGTCCGGCTGGTTGTGTAGTTGGGCAAGTCCCACCAGGCCCAGCAACGTCATCGCCCCAGGGGCGAGGACAGGCGTTGCGCCGGTGAGCGTCTTCTGGACGAGTGGCCATCCTGCGCGCGTCGGGTACATCTCCAGCTCGAACTCACGGTTGCCCTGCACATGCAGGGCGACGCCGATCGCCCCGACCGCAAGGAAGCCAACCATGACACCGCGGGCGAGACGCGCGGTCCGTCGCCCCGGGGCGCGAAGGTGGCAGGTAAAGGACACCAGGCCGGCGGCGAGGAGGATCGTCGGCGTCCACTGCGCCACGCCTTCGTAATGTCCAATCAGCAGGAGTTCGAGCGCCGTGCCGGCCATCCCGAGCAACAGCGTGCCCGCGAGCAGCTGCCGCACCGCGGCAAGTCCGTGCTCGCCCGATCCGAGTCGTGGGACTGACATGTACACCAGCGGTTATATCCGAGCCGGTTCCTGGCGCCAACTTGGAGATTGATTCTGAGAATCAATCTCGATCGAGAGGTCATCGGCGCAGCCGGTCGCACGCGATCGAGCGCGTCAGTCCGCGGCGAAAAAATTCACGCTCCGCGGAATTTTTCCGCAACGTGCGACTCGGCGTGGTGTCGGATCACCGGGTTTTGAAGGTGCGCTGCCCATGCACAGCCCGGTACACGCGTTGCTCTACCGGTTGCGTTCCGATCTCTAAGGAGGCTGTCATGACCAGGCGCACTCTTTCGGTCGCCGCGCTGGCGGTAGTAGTGGGGCTGTTTGCTGGCGCCGGGCGCAACGCGGCAGCGCAGTCGCACGTTCACTCCGGCGCACCTGCGACCGCGCAGGCGACACCAGAACGCATGAAGATGCACGACCAGATGATGACGGCGATGAAGGCCCGCGAGGACAAGCTGGACACGCTCGTCAAGACGATGGACGGTGCGACCGGAAACGCGAAGATCGAGACGATGGCGACGATCATCCGCGAGCTTGTTCGCGATCAGAAGGACATGCACGCGCGGATGGACGCCATGCACCAGCACATGGCCGGCGCCCCCCAGGTGGCACCGTAGTTCCGGCTAAGCCGGAACGTACATTCACCCGCGACAGAGGCGGGCACCGCAGGTTCTGGCTGAATTCAAGCCGGAACCCACAATTCACCTGCGAGGGCGCCCGCGCCATAGGCGGCAAGCGCGACGCCGGCGCCGAGTCCCAGCGTCTCGAGCCCGCTCTTCCACCAGCGGTCATCCGTGACGAGCGCCCGGGCCGCACCCAGGCCGAACAGGGCGGCGCCCGTGGCTGCGGCGGAGAGCGCGAAGCGGCTGTCGACCGCGCGTGAAAAGACGAAGGGTACGAGCGGCACGGCACCGGCGACGACAAAGGCGACCAGCGTGGCGAGACCGTGTTTCCACGGGTATCGTTCAAGTTCGGGAAGGCCGGCCGCCGCCCGGGCCCGTTCGTCCGCCCGGATGGCGAGCAGGTTGCCAGCGCCCATGGACACGCCATCGGCGGCCAGATTGGCGGCGCCGATCACCAGCACCGCGACCTGGGGGAGAGAGCTCGCCGCCACACCGCTCACCACCGCAAAAGTCGTGATGATTCCGTCGTTCGCGCCATAGACGAGATCGCGGATGTAGTGCCGCGCCGTGGCGACGGTCCCTCGTGGTGTGATGTGCAGTGACTCGCGCGATTCCCGAATACTCATGACCGCTCCGTCCGCAACCCAGGTAGGCGGAAGCCTTCAGGCTTCCGGATCATAGCGGCTGTTCAAGGGGGGTGACTGGCGACCGCGCGCCGTAGGTTCCGGCTCAAGCCGGAACCCACAACGGCAACGTTCGAACCGCCTTGCGGCTACATCGCGATCTTCAGCATGCGCCCCGGCTTGATGACGACACTCGCTTCCTCCACGGCCGCACCGGCGACTGGCGCCGAGAAGCTGAGATCGTCGTCGGCCGCCGTCCCGCGCGGCACCCACTTGCCGTTCTCGAAGAACACCTCGAACAGCTTGAACGCGAAGGTCGCCTTGACCGCACTCTTGAACGTGAGCTCGCTGCTGCCGGTTGCCCCGGCGTTGACTTTGACGTTCGCGCTCAAGGCGCCGCTCAGCGCGCCGATGTCCGCGTCCACCGCCACACCTGACTCGTTTTTCGATGTCACGGTGATCGTGTCCGACTTCAGCACGTCGAAGATGATGTACTCCTGGGTCTCGTCGTTGCCGAAATAGTGCGTGACAAACGGGTTGGTCGTGTCGAGCGTGCCGCTGGCGAGGAACTTGCCGAGCGCAAACGGCGTCACGCTGCTCGACTCGACGTTGACGAACTCGAACTGGACCTTCTTGGAGCGTTTGAATGCGGCATTGAGCGACGGCAGGCTGATGCCGCCGCCAAGGCCGGACAGCACGTTCGACAGCAGCTTCAGTCCAATGCCGACATCGAGATCACTGGTCTTCTGCCCGCCAATGCCGGCGGCCGGCGCCGGAGCACCGGCGGTCGGAGCTGGCACCGTTGACGTCCAGACCTCGGTCACGGAGCCCAGCTTCTCCATACTGTCGCCGTCGCGTCCGAGCACGTCCAGCGGCTCGATACCGACGCGCGGCAGTTTCACCAGGTTGTAGCCACGCCTATTGAGCTCCTGCGTGACCGGGTCTTTGCACATTCCCATTGCGAGCGCTCCTTTCTGAAAAACTCCGTAGTCAGGCCATGGCTTCGACACGCAGGCGCACTGCGGGATCGCCCAGGATCAGATAATTCCGTGCATCGTCGCGGGCCACCCAGCGGTTGGCAAGACTGGGTGCGGGTACTTCGTTGACCTGATGTTCCTCCACCAGCATCTGGAGGTCGGCGCCGAGCACCGACCAGCGCATGTTGAAAATGTCCGTCGCCTGGCCGATGCGGTCGCCGGACAGCCGTCGCTCCAGCACGTTGCGAAATTCCTGCACTTGCGGCTTGCCGCGGTCGGTCTGGAACGCGAACGCCCGCCGCGGGCCAGCAGTCGCTGGGGCAGACGCGCCACGATGGGCGCGTCCATCAGCGTCACCGGCTTGCCGTTGCTGCGGTCGTAGGTGTCGCGTGCCGGGCAGCCGCCCCCGTAGCACGCGAAGATGAAGTGGATCATCCGAGGCGCCGCTGCCGGCACGTACACCCCACGGCAGCGGCGTTTCGCTGGCGCCGGCGGCCTGGTCATTGGTGGTCATCTCGTCTCCTACGACACGAGGGCAGCCTGCCACATCGCATGAGCGACCTGCGGACCGTCAATGTCCGAATGCGCCCCGGACGCGCCCTCTTTTTTGGCGATGAACTGGCTGCTCTCGAGATTGGTCACGGTGCCCGGCTTGAAGTTGTACTCACCGTCGACGTCCAGCATCGGGCGGTCGATGACGCCAGCGCGACCCTGGATGCCGAAGGCACCGATCGCCCCGTACTTGGGGAGGGTGTCCGCAAAATCGGCCTCTCTCACCAGGCCGACGGCGGAGGGATACAGCACGCCGACTGCCGTGTCGTGGCGCGATCGCGTGGTGAGGATCGGCCCGCTGACTGCCGGCGGTTGGCGCGTCAGGACGCCGCGGAAGTAGCCGGGAGAGGTGCTGCCCTGCACCTGATCCGCATAAGACCAGAGCGACAGCGCGCCCTGCACGAGCGTCATCGAGTTGATCGGCCGTGAGAAGCCGCCAGCGCCTTTCGGTCCGTTCGCGATGCCCGACACGATGACGCAGCCGAAGCTGTGGCCCATCAGATGGATCTTCGCGTTGCAGCGCCGCTGCACCGCGTCGATGAAGGCGTGCATGCCACCCTCGCCGACCGTGCGTGCCCGCTTCTTCATCGTCCAGAAGGAGAGCTGGCGAAAACCACTGAGCAGGCCGCCGCCGATCGTGCCGGCGATGCCGAACGACTGGGCGGCGACGTTGTCGGCATCGAGTGCGGCTTGGGGATCGAGTGGCTCGCCTTCCTCGTCGGGAGCACCCGAGGGATCGCCCTTGGCCGAAAAGCCGATGGCGTCGGCAAGACGCTTGTACGCGGCGTTGACCGCGGGGGGGACATCGGATGCGCCGGGGTCCTTGGCGAACGCCTTGAAGATGTCGGTCACGGCGGCAGTCGTTTCGGCGCCGCCACCGAAATGCGCGGCAGTCCGAGCGATCAGCGTGTCGATAGACGCCCCCGGGCCGACGTCGAAGCTGCCGGATGATTCTTCACCCCATGGGAGACTCGGCCAGTGGAGGCCGATCCACATCGGCGTGAAAGGACTTCCCATGCGCCGGACATCGGCCGTCAGGTCGGTCATCGCCTTGATCCACCGGTTGTACTGGTCGATGGCCGCTTCGGAATCGCCTTTCCATCCGTGGCTGAAGAGGAAGACGTTGGTCGGTTTGTCGCGCTCGATGCGTTCCAGCAACGTACGGCTGAACGTGCCACCGGCGATGTCGTCAGTCCGTTCGCGCCCGTCCTCATCAAAGGCGAGAAGGCCATACTCGACGGTGGTATTCGGAATCGTGTGGAACGACATCACCCTCTCCTCTCGGTGTTGGCGGCCCTGCCGGCCGGATCGAATGTCTCCTTCGACAGTCCTCCCGTGACCTGCCAGGAGATCTCTTCAGCCACGTCCATACAGTGCAGGGTCGTGTTCGAGCTCGCCGAGCGCCTTGAGATCGATGACCGATTTGCCACGCCAGCTGCCGCCACCGTTAATGGTGGCGCTGACGTCATGTGTGGATCGGAGGCCGTCCTCGGAGCGCTGCTTCGCCATCCGGAACTGGATCTCGAAATCCATGTAGTCGGTTGCGCCCATCAGTGCCTCACCGCTCGCACGTTGCCCGTTGCTGAGCAGGGAGCATCGGAGGCTTTCGTAGCGCCGGAGCCGACGAGCGACTGCGTTGGAGCAGGGGCAGACGAATTGGAGGAGACGGAGTGTAGCAGCGATCGCGCGTGGCCGCGTTTGGCGACAGGTGCGTTCGGATGAGTTGGAAACGAACGCGCCCTTCCTGGTACCGGTGGCACTCCGATAAGAACGTCGCTGCGACCGGTTCAGTACGCTAGATGGTCACCAGGTTCATCGTTTTCGTGGTCGACGTTCGTGCACGCGTCGCAGCGCGTCAGTCATCCGTTCTTTGCGTCCGTCGGTCACACTGCCAAGCATGGTGGCGGAGCAACTCTACACACTGGCGCGGCGTACCACAACGGCCGTTGATCCGACGTTGAGCGTTGAAGGCATGATCGCGGTGTCTTCGACGACGGATGCTCTTTGACCACGTCACACGGTGTTTACACACCATCAAGGCCGATGCGGCCGAGATGGCTGCGCGCCAGGCACCAGGCGCCTGGGCCGCTTCGACGTCGCGCAGGTCCTGGCGTGGTGGCGCGTGCTCAGTCGAAAAATGAATTCCGTGCTGGGATGCTGATCTGTTGTTGAACGGTGCCGGTGCGGGCATAATCACCGTTCGCCCAGCGCGTCCTTGGGCATTGTTGCGAGCCGAAGGAAACAGACCATGAGTGTGAACGCCGAGAAAGCCAACGCCAAGGCCAAGACCCTGGAACGCGTGGCGCACGAGAGCGCGCAGACGGCCAAGGAAGCCGAAAAGGCATCAGGTCAGGCGAAGACGAAACTCAAGACGGCCAAGAAGGAGTCCAAGCGCGCGGCCAAAGTGGCGCGTCAGACGCGCCGGGACGCTAAGAAGGCACGACGAGCCTTCGACAAAGCCGTTGCACGCGCGGCCAAGGCGGATGCGAAAGCGGCCAAGGCCACCAAGGAGAGCGCGTCGGAAACGCGCCCGTCTGCCCCCGCTCGCGCCAAGAGCCAACCACGGGCGTCGAAGCGCGCGGCTCAGAAGCCGTCTCCCGCGAAGCGGCCGGCGTCACGGGGGGCCCGCGCCGGAGGCCAATCACGGAAGAAGTCCGGCCGCGTGGCTCGGAAGGCGTCTGCTAAGAGCCCAGGTGACGTCATCGTGGAGACGTCGTCCACGCCCATCGAGGCCGACAGCTTCGTGCTCGGGGACAACCCCTCGTCTCACTGAGTCGGTCGCGTCGAAAAAGGTGGTTTTGCGACCGTCAGCGACTCTGGGCTGATGTCAAGAGTCTCTGAGCCGAGGATACGCAGGAACGCGAACGGTCTCAGCCAGGATGAATTCGCAGAGGACCAGTTCGTGAGTGCCGCTGAGGCTCAGTTCCCGCAGGCGCCGCGCCGGGCCTGAGGCGTACACGCGTGCCATCATATGTGCACTCACGTGATGCGGCTGGCCTTCGGCGACTTCGTGATCGATTTCGACGAACGGAGACTCCTCTCCGCTCAACAGGAGGTCCGCCTCACGCCGAAGGCATTCGACCTGCTGCGCCTGCTGATCGAAACCAGGCCGAAGGCGCTCTCAAAGCAGGAAATCTTCGAGCGCCTGTGGCCGGGGACATTCGTCACGGAAAACAACCTGGCGGCGCTCGTCGCCGATCTGCGGTCTTCGCTTGGCGACCAGGCGAGCGAGCCCCGCTTCATCAGAACGGTCTACGCCTTCGGCTATGCGTTCGTCGGCGACGTCGCCGCGCCTTCGGCGGTGAGCCCGCCGCGCCAGTATCCCCGGTGGCTGCTGCTCTTCAACGGGCGAGAGTTCCCGCTGCAGGCCGGGGAGAACATTCTCGGGCGGACCGGCGAAGGGATCATCGCGCTCGAGGCGGCCTCGGTCTCACGGCAGCACGCGCGGCTGACGATTACGGACGGCCGCGCCGTGATCGAGGATCTTGGCAGCAAGAACGGGACGCGGGGCGGGCCGGTGGAGGTAACCGGTCCGACCCCGGTGAGGAGCGGCGACGAGATCCGCCTCGGATCAGCCGTCGTCACGATTCATGCGTCGGCCAGCGCCTTGACGACGGAGACGGTCGAACGTCCTCAGTGATTGTCCTTTCCCTTGCCCTTGACTTCCTTCAGCGCGTGCTGAATGACGAAGCGCCCCACCTTCTCTCCCTGGCGGATGCCCACGACGCAGCCTGTGCGGAAGTGCATGCCGCCGAATACCCGCGCATCCACGGCTTCGGCCTCAGCCTGTGAGAGGCTGCTGTAGCTGCGCGTAAGACCCCCAGCCGTCAGCGTGTAAGCGATGTCGTCGGTGCCGAAGTAGCGGCGCAGAACCTCGAGGGCGGCGCCAGTGTTGTTCGTCAGGCCGCACGTGTAGTCCGGATACGGCGGTGTCAGTTGATACGACAGCCAGTTCGGGTCGGGATCCGTGGCAGGATTGCCGTCCGTCGCGCCCGCCCGGATCGCGGTCGTCGGCCGCCAGAAGTTATAGGTGTACTTCGTGTCGAACACCGTGATCGAGTCGTCATGCAGCGCGACGTTGACGAGGGCGAACAGTCGCGCGTGCTCCCATTCATCCAGCCCTCGGCCGGCAACGACAATTCGAGCGACCAGGTTGAAATTGGCGCCCCCGCCTGGCCAGAAGCGGGCGATCGCACTCTGATCCGGCGTGCGGTTGCCGGTGGCTTCGGCGTCTGACCGGCCGACGCGCTTGACTTCGTTGTAGTCCCGCGTGAACACCTCGCCGAGGAGGTCGAAGATCTCGGATGGATCGGCCCGGAATTGCGAGGAGCTGTTGATTACGAACGGCGTGACGTGGGCCCAGCCGGCAAACTGCGGGGCCGGAAAATTCGGCGCCGTTGGCTGGTGGACGCCGGGCGCCGGCGCCAGCGTGTACGGCAGGTTCGGCGTGGCCGAACCATCGTTGGCGCGCTGCGAGAGGATCGCGAACGCAGCCGCTTCGCCGGCCGCGATGCCCTCGGCGATGCACGTGGGATGGGACGCGGGACACGACAGGCCGGCGATTTTCCCGTTGTAGATCACGCCCAGCGCCGCGGCCTGGCTCGGCACGGTCTGCAGGAGTACCTGATACGCGGCGGCAGCCACCGCAGCGCCCGGTGAGGCACCCCTGTTGGCACTCTGCACGTCGGTGTAGGTCTCGTATCGAGAATCAATCGAATTGAGCGCGTCGTGAACCGCAACCTGCACCATCGCCATGATCCGGTTCTTGAACGGCGGCGCCGCGGCGAAGATGCCGTCGGCAATTTCATTCCACTCGGTGACCACATCGGCGCGGGCCGGCGAGGCGACGGCCAGGCTCACCGCCAGCATCAGTACCGGAACAACTCTGTAATTCATCGCTGCCTCCTCGGATTCCACGGTCGATGCCGTGGGTGAGGGATGATGCCGAGGCAGCCGCGGCGAAGTCTTGAGAGACTCCTTGGAAACTCGTGAAGTTGTTGTGAGATCTGGCGGATGTGGCGTAATCTCACCGTCCGTCCCGCATGAACGACACGCGGCGTTCCACCGGCGCCCCATCGACCATCGGTCCGTACTCGATCCTGGGCGAGTTGGGCCGCGGCGGAATGGGGACCGTGTACCGCGCGCGCGATCAGCGGCTTCGCCGCGACGTTGCTCTCAAAGTTCTCCCCGACGAACTTCGACTCTCTCCTACCCGGCTCGCCCGCTTCGAGCAGGAGGCGCGGCTGGTGGCCGCCCTGAGCCACCCCAATATCGCGGCGATCTACGGCATCGAAGACAGCGACCCAGGAGTGCAGGCCCTTGTGCTCGAACTGGTCGAGGGCAAGACGCTGGCGACGCGCATCGCTGAGGGACGGCTCGGTATTGACGAAGCGCTGACGATCGCCCGGCAGATCGCGCAGGCGCTCGACGCCGCGCACGCCAAGGGCATCGCGCACCGCGACCTGAAGCCGGCGAACATCGTGCTCACGCCAACTGGCCTCGTGAAGGTGCTCGATTTCGGTGTGGCGAAGATGACGGATCCGGCTGACGCGGCACCGGATGAGACCGCCACCGCCGGGTTCACGCGCGAGGGCGGCATCGTCGGGACGCCGGCGTACATGAGCCCGGAACAGAGCCGCGGGCAGTTCGTCGACAAGCGGACCGACCTCTGGTCATTCGGGTGCGTGCTTTATGAAATGCTCACCGGCCAGCGGCCGTTCGAGGGCGAGACTTCGAGCCAGACGATGGCGGCCGTGCAGACCGCGGACCTCGACTGGGGCCGGCTTCCGCCGCAGTTGCCGGCCGTCGTCACGGCGCTGTTGAAGCGATGTCTCGAACGCGAGCCGGCGAAGCGTCTCGCCGACGTCGCCGCAATCCGGTTCGCACTGGAGGACGTGGCTCCCACTCCGGGCGGGCATCAGGTACGAGCGCCGGCCGGAAGCGACCGCGCGCGTTGGCTGGCGAGCGCTGCATGGCTGGTGGGAGGAGCTCTAATAGGGGGCGCATTGTTCGCCCTCTGGGCGATGCGGGAAGCGCCACGACAACCTTCGCCTCGGCCGGCAGTATCCGAAGTTGCCCGCCAACCAACAGTCCCGCAGCCGATCCGATTGACGGACTTCCCCGGCATAGAGGAGTCGCCCGCGATATCTCCTGACGACAAGTACGTTGCCTTCGTCCGGATAATCAACGGTCATCGTCAAATCTGGTCCCGTGTGCTGACTGGCACCAGCGCGGGGGTCACTCGTCAGATCACGACGGGTGACGTCGATCATCAGGTTCCGCGATGGACCCCCGACTCGCTCTCCCTGATCTATTTCACGCCGTCGAAAACTCCGGGAGCAGAGGGCAGTCTGTGGGAGATCTCCATTCTGAGCGGCCCCCCGCAACCTGTGACGACGGCGATTGGCGGGGGCGACATCAGCCACGACGGCCAGCGCATCGCCGTTTTTCAGATCCGCGGCGCATCAGGAAACGGCGCGCCGGCACTCCACGTTGAGCTGGCAATCGTCTCTCGCACCGGCACGCCGATCAGTTCTCAGCCGATACCGGACGGAGGACAACTGGGAGCGCTCCGCTTTTCGCGCGACGACAAGTGGATCGCGTTTCAGCGATCGAACGCGGCGTTTTCGGAGCTGCTGTTCGTCACCGAACTCGCCACCAACAAATCGAAACAGTTGGCCAAAGCGGGGTATATGCAGGGGTTCGCGTGGCTCCCAGACGGATCCGGACTTGTCTACGCCTCGTCGGAGGGAAGCACGGTCCTCTACCCGCCGGTCTTCAGTCTTCATGTGGCGGGCCTGGATGCAATGACCCGCCCGCTCCGGTTTGGCGACGACTCGTACACGCAGCCAGACATCTCGCATTCGGGTGACGTCGTCGTGACTCGCACACACATGCACTCCGACATCTGGAGGATCCCTGTCGATCGCAGCCCGCGGGAAAACGCGCAGGCGGCCAAACCCGTGACCCATCAGACCGGACTGGCACAAGCACCGTCGGTGAATCAGGATGGGACATGGATGGCCTACCTGTCCGACAGCGGCGGCCACGGCAACGTCTGGGTCGCGAAGACTGACGGGACGGGCGAGCCACGCCAGGTGACGTTTGAAAGAAATCCGGCGATCTCGATCGGCGTTCCCGTGTGGGCTCCGGTTGGGAATCTGATCGCGTACATCGTCACGGAAGGCGGCAAGACGGGCATTTCGCTTGTCGATGCCGAGCGCGGTGGCCCTCGCCCCCTCGTCGAGGATGGAATCGGCGCGAACTGGTCAGACGACGGCCGATGGCTGTACTACTCCGTCATCCGCAAGTCGGACTCGAGTCCAGGGGTTGAGACACAGTGCATCGAACGCATTCCGGTGCCCAAAGGTCCGTCAGAGCCGGTTCGTTCAGAGTCGGTTCGTTGTGATGGCACGCTTGGATCCGCCATCGGCAAGGGCGGTTCGACGATGTACTTCGTGAGGTATCTCGGGGGCGCGGCCGGTGTCATTGGCACCAGCATCCTGAAGGCGGCACCGCCCAGTGGCACCGATGTGGAGCTCGACCGCGTTTCGGCCACGCGAATCCCGGTCAGCCCCAGACAGCTCGTGCCCGTTCTGTCGAACTTGAACACGATGCTGGCGTTCCCGCTGATCGATGGTCAAACGGCCAACATCTGGGGATTGCCGACCGCGGG
>Ga0173480_10000357_pt1 | contig 14727 bp, 18 predicted proteins | sample NitcycUS209509C1_FD_122622 | JGI IMG/M metagenome (GOLD analysis project Ga0173480, IMG submission 122622) | Soil microbial communities from Arlington Agricultural Research Station in Wisconsin, USA - Nitrogen cycling UWRJ-S209-509C-1 (version... | ecosystem: Environmental > Terrestrial > Soil... | reverse complement strand
GAGATCGGCGACGCCGGGGCGCGGCGCCATGGCCGGCGTGTCGGGCACCGCGACGCGACCGCGAATGCTACCGGCACGGGCCGAGGCCGGCGCAGGCGGCGCCAGCAGCAGCGCCGCCGCAAGGGCAATCCCGGTCGTCCGCAACAACATCACGTCAGAACCAGACCAGCACGGCGACCACCGGATAGCCGCGGCGATGCACGCGCCCGGCCGGACGCCAGTTGTGCTGCCAGCCGGCGCGAAGATCGAAATGGCGGTTGACCCGGTAGCTGCCGATCGCCTCGACGCGGTCGACTTGCGCATCCCACGAAGTGGCCACGCCATTGCTGCCGGTGACTGGTGAGAACGTCAAGCGATCGAGCCGCATCGCGATGTCGGCGCGCGGTGTGACGCGATAGCGCGCCTCGACGTAGCCGGCCTGCGTGCCGAGCGTGAGCTCGGTGCCGCCGAATTCAGCCAGCGGCAGCGAGAAGCGCGAAGCCAGCCATTCGGCGCGGGCCAGAAAGGGACCGCGACCATACTCGAGTTCGACACCGGCGACGGTCTGGTCTCGGGCGTCGACGCCTGGCGCCGCGACCAACGCGGCGACGTCGTCGTCGAGCCACGCGCCATGAGCCGCCGACGCGCCGATCGTGAAGCCGCTCTTCAATGCCGCTCCGACCCGGCCCGACCACTGCCAGCCGCGGCTGCGGTCGCGCACCACTGGGACCGCGGGCGCGCCCTGCGTGAGTCCGACGCTCGCGTCGAATCCGTCATGCCGCCAGCTGGCTTCGACGCCAGTGTCCCAATCCGCGGTCGAGACCATGGGGACGCCCGGCGCGAGCTCCGATGAGCCGATCGGATAACTGGGCTGCCAGCCGCGTCCTCGCATGCGCAGCAGGTCGTCAATCGTTCTTGGCAGCGCGTCCGACCGCAGCGAGGTTACGTACTGAAAGGCGAGTGGGATGCCGAGGACGAGGTTGTCCCGGCCATAGGCGCGGCGCGGGAACGCGCCGACGAGCGGGGGGACCCGGCCGGCGCGGATCTCGAGGGCGCGAGAGGCGAGCGGGAGCCAGCGGACGTAGAGCGCCGCCAGGTCGACGTTCCGGCCGTTCTCGAGCCGCACTTCGCCGATGAAGGAGAGCCGGGGGGCCGGACGCCATTCGCCAAAGAGCCTGAGCCGCACCAGGCGGAGGGCATTGCTTTCGTAATCGGTGAAGTTGAAGAACGCGATGTCGTCGGGGGGACCGAAGATGCCGGCAAACTCGCCGCCGCCGGTGACGCGAGCGGTACGCGCCGACTCGTAGGGCGGACCGTTGGTCTGGGCCGAGGCCGCGGCCGCGGTCGCCAGCACGACGGCGGCGAGGAGACCGGACCGGACACAGGCCATCGCTCGAATATTACCTCCGGCCCTGCGTGTTATAAGATTTGAACCAATGGCCTACGTGATCACTGAGCCCTGCATTGGCACCAAGGACTCCGCATGCGTCGACGTCTGCCCGGTGGACTGCATCCACCCGCGCAAGGACGAGAGCGGCTTCGAAGCCGCCAAGATGTTGAACATCCATCCTGACGAATGCATCGACTGCGGGGCCTGTGTGCCGGCGTGCCCGGTCGAGGCGATTTACGCCCTCGACGAAGTCCCCGAAAAATGGAAGGACTATATCGGGCTGAATACGGCGTTTTACAAGAAGTAAGTTCCCTTGTCGGAACCGGCCCTGGCTCCGGTGCAGACCTATTGGGACTTCTCCCGTGAGGAGTGGTCCCGGCTCCGCGCTGCGACTCCGCTCACGCTCAGCGAAAACGATCTGGCCGAGTTGCGCGGCCTCAACCGCCGCGTCTCGCTCGCCGAAGTCGAGGCGATCTATCTTCCGCTCTCGCGCCTGCTGAACCTGCACGTCGCGGCGACGCAGAATCTCCACGCGGCGACGTCGACGTTCCTCGGTCAGCCGCCGGGGCCGACGCCCTATGTGATCGGGATCGCCGGCAGCGTCGCCGTCGGCAAGAGCACGTTTGCGCGCATCCTGCGCGCGCTCCTGGCCCGATGGCCGGCGCACCCGCGCGTGGATCTGGTGACCACTGACGGGTTCCTGCTGCCGAATCACGTGCTCGAAGAGCGCGGCCTGCTGCAGCGCAAGGGGTTTCCCGAGAGCTACGATGTGCGGCGGCTGGTCGCGTTCATGCGCGACGTCAAGGCGGGGCAGGGCGCCGTGCACGCGCCGGTGTACTCGCATCAGTCGTACGACATCCTCGCCGGCGAGTTCCAGGTCGTCGATGCGCCCGACATCGTCATCGTCGAAGGGCTGAACGTCCTGCAGTCGGGCCCCGGCCGTGTCGTGGTCTCCGACTTCTTCGATTTTTCGATCTACATCGATGCCGAAGAGGGCGACATCGAATCCTGGTACATCGATCGGTTCCTGACGCTGCGCGAGCGCGTGTTCAGGGATCCGCGCGCTTACTTTCACCGTTACGCGGCGCTGTCGGACGAGGAAGCCCGGGCCACCGCGCGCGGCATCTGGCGCGAAATCAACGGCATCAACCTGCGCGACAACATCGCGCCGACGCGCGAGCGCGCCCGTCTCGTCCTCGAGACGAGTCACGATCACTCGGTGCGGCGGATTCGGCTGCGCCGGGTCTAGCGCGTCGAGTTCTCTGAACAAGCGATCTAGGACATCCGCTTCTTCTTGGCCTCGAGTCTCGCCGCGCGCCGGACTTCCGCGTCGCGCGCCTTCTGTTTCTCTTCCTCGGTCTCGAGCAAGAGCGGCGGAATTTTGACGCGGCCGCCCTGGCGATCGATGGCGACGAAGGTCAGATACGCCAGGCTGGTCTGCTTGCGTTCGCCGGTGAGCGTGCCCTCCGAGAACACCTCGACTTCGACTTCGATCGAGGTCGTGAACACGGCGGTGACGCGCGCGCGCAGGATAATCAGATCGCCGACTTTGATCGAGTGGAGAAACTGCAGGCCATCGACCGCCGCCGTGACCAGCAGGCTGCGTGTATGCCGGTGGCAGGCAATCGCGCCGGCGATGTCGATCAGGTGCATCACCGTGCCGCCGAGGATGAATCCGAGCGGGTTGGCGTCGTTGGGCAGGACCACCTGCACCATCTCGGTGAAGGAGTCCTGCGGGCGTTTGGGAGTCACCGGGACAGTGTACTCAGTGCTGCGGGCCGGGTCGCTAGGTGCTAAGTGCGGTTTGTGCTGGGTGCCGTCGGCAGCTGGCCACGGCCCGGCATCGAGCTATCTCGAGCTTGAGTCGTGGCATCGAGCCGGCCGCACGAAGCACAGAGCACTTGCACCCAGCACCTAGCCACAAAGCACCGAGCACTGAACTAGAAGTCGTAGCCGATCCAGAACGCGAACTTCACCTTGCGGAACTGGTTGCTGCCGCCGACCGCGGCGAAGATGGCGTTTTCCCACTGCTCGTTGAAGAGCGTCTTCCACGACCAGTCGAAGTGCATCGGGAAACCAAGTAGCGAACTCTCGAGGCCGATGCCGTAGGAGGCGCGGCCATCGACGAGCTTGAAGCCGTCGATGTTGACGGTCGGCCCGTAGATCGGACGGACGCCGCCGAGCTCGTCGATGGCCTCGTAGCCGAGGATGGGCTGGTAGGGGAGCGACTTGGTGGTCCACACCGTGTAGTCGCGCCCGTTGAAGCCGCCGGCACCGATGTTGAAGTAGGCCACGCCGCGCAGACCGCCGAGGACGCCAAGCGGCGTCAGCATCGCTTCAATCAGCGGGAAGCGCAGCTCGGCGTTGGCGAAGAACGCCTTGTGGCCGAGGAACTCGAGATAGTCGTAGCCGCGCATCTCGGAGTTGCCGCCGAAGTACATGAAGTCCGGGTTGGGGCCGATGCTGCGCAGGCCCTTGAAGCGGGTCGCGAACACGCCGTTGGCCGCGAGGCGCATGTAGTGGCGCGCGTCGACGGTCAGCGTCTGGCGCGAAATCCAGTTGCCGCCGAACGCCGGCGACGCGTCGTAGGAGATCTTCACCGCGTTGCCGGCGACCGGGCCGAATTCACGAAAGACCGCGGTTTCCTGGACGAACGAGACGCCGAACGGCATCATGTTGCCGTTGCGGAACAGCGGGTCCTGGCCGCGGGAGCGCTGGTACTCGTCGGCCGCCGCCTGCACCGTTGAGTTGGTGTAATTCTCGCTCAGGTGGATGTAGCCGGTGTAGCCCTCGAGGCGGGCGTAGCGATTGAACGGATAGATCCCGTGGGCCGTGCCGCCGCGCTGGCTCTGTACCGCTTCGGCGAGATCGCGATCGATGTACTGCGACAGCTGCGGATCGTAGAGGACGTTCTGGTACAGGCCGTAATAGAACATGTCCTGTGAGAAGCCCTGCAGCGCGTACTGCAGCCGTTGCTCAGAGCTCGCATACGAGAAGACCATCGTCCGGAACTGCGAGATGGATTGGGCATAAAAGCCCATTTGCTTGTCGCCGAGCACGTCGGTGAACGTGACCTGCGTGTTGCCGTAGATGTTGCCGCCGCTGGTGACGCCGAGGCCCACCGGCGGGCGGCCGGCCAGCGACATCTTCTCGAAACGGCCTTTCTTGTGGATGTTGTCGGGAACCAGCGTGTGGCTGAGCGGCGGCGTGAAATCGAGGAGCGGCGCCGCGGTGCCGAAATCGTCCGATTCCGCGGTGGCGACGACCCGGTCGCCGTTGATGATGTGGATGCCGTTCTCGCCCTTGTAGTACGAGATGAACCCGATCCGCGGCGTCGATCCCGAGCGGATGACGACCGGCGAGACGTTGCCGGTGACGGTGTCGGTCATCTGCTTGAGCTGGTTCTTGTTCAGATCCAGCGTCCACACGTTCGGGATGTTGCCGTTGCGTGCGACCGGCTCGGGAAGCGTGACTTTCGGATCGCTGGCCGTCGACGTAAAGACGAGCGTGTGGTCGTCGATGAACTTGGCGGCGGTGTCGTCGTGGGCGCCAAACGTCAGCTGCTTCTTCTCGCCGCTGCCGAGGTCGACACGGAACAGCTTGTCGTTGCCGGCGACGCGGCCGGCATAGACGATCGACTTGCCGTCGGGCGCGAATGTCGGCGCGTAGTCGGCGATCGCGTCTTTGGTGACGTTGACGACTTCCTGGGTGTCGAGGTCGACGGTGAAGATGTCGGTGACCGCGCCGCGCAACGCCGAGAACGCCACTTTGCGGCCGTCCGGACTGAACGACGGCGATTCCGGGCCGTCGACCGACTTGAGGTCGATGCGGCGTTCGATTTTGTAGGAGACGTGATTCTGGATGATCAGCGTCTTCGACTTCTCGGTGCGCGCGAAGTAGGCGATCCGCTCGCCGACCGGCGACCAGGCGATGAACGGCGCGAGATTGCCGCGCAGCCCGCCGCTCGTCGAGATGTACTCGAAGCCGCGGTCCTTGTCGAAGCCCTTGGTCAGGTTGGTGATCACCGCCCCGTCGCGAGCCGAGATCAGCACGATGTCGAGTTCGTAGTCGCGGCGGTTGCCGACCACCGCGGCGAGGATGTCGCCCGACGGCGACGGCTCGATCGAGATCACCGAGGCGAACTGCGTCCGCTGTGGATTCGGCGCAATGTTGCGGCCGTAGTCCGCCGGCCGTTCTTTGTCGCGGAACGCCTTGAATCGATCTTTCAGGTAGCGATCGAACTGCTCGTCGAAGTCCTCGGGCGTGACCTTGAGCGCCTCTTCGTAGGCGCTCTCGCCGCCGCCGAGCACGCTCTTGCGCAGCGAGAACAGGAACTGGCGCAGCCCCTCCTTGCCCCATTTCGATTCGATGAACTCGAACGTCGCGTGGCCGAGTGAGTAGGGAAGCCGGCCCGACAGCGGCGCCGATTCGAACTCGCTGATCTTCGGCACGCTGTCGGTGATCGCCGCGTCGCGCACCTGCATCAGGTCGAGGATGTTCCAGTAGCGCGCCATGAAGTTGGCGAGGCCTTCATCGACCCACAGCGGCAGATTGCCGCCGACGATGCCGCGCGGGATGATGTCGAACTCGAAGATGTGGGTGAGCTCGTGCGTAATCAGCCGGTAGAGCTGATCCGGCGGCTCGTCGATCGGCAGCACCATCCGCCGCCGTTCCGGCTCCGCGAACGCCAGCACGCCCTCAGGCAGTTCGTCGCCCGAGATGTTCTGCTGCTGGAACTCGCTGTTGGTCTTGTAGAGCATGAGCGGCACGCGCTCGGTGAGGTCGTGTTTGAGCTCGGCGCTGATCGTCTGGTAGGCGCTTTCCGCGTACGACGCGATGCGCGCCAGGTGCGGCTCGAGTTGCGGGTAGAAGTAGATTTCGAAGTGGTCCGTCTTGTAGATGTGCCACTCGGGAGAGTCGTATTTGACGCGGTTCTTGCCGAAATACGGGAAGAACGGCGTCTGCGCCTCCAGCGGCTCGGGCACGAGGCCGAGGCCGATGAACGCGAGGGTTCCCAGAACGCACGGGAGCATGCGCAAGCGGCGCATCCGCATAAGGTCACCTCGAAAAGAGCCTGAAACTCGGGGTCGAACTCGTTCTCGCATCTTACACCTACGGGATACGTCCGATGGTTGGAGCAAAGGACGTGCCCCGGCGGCAGCGCGTAAACATCGAGGCGCGAGGGCGTTGCGGCCGTCACGTGCAGAGGACAACTGCCCTCGGCGGGCGTCGCGTCCGGCGCGGGTCTGTCATAATGAATGGGCGCGGAGGCGCGGGCATGGTCAAAGCACTGTTGACGAATCGGTGGGCATGGGCGGCGGCGGTTGCCGTCGTGATTGCCAGTTCGCCCGGCTGCTCGATGGACCCCGACGCCGGCGACGCGACCACCGGCGTCAAGGCCGCGAAGTTCGACTTCACGCTCAAGGACATGAACGGCAAGGACGTCAAGCTCGCCGACTTCAAGGGCAAGCCGATCCTGCTGAATTTCTGGGCGACCTGGTGTCCGCCCTGCAAGGCGGAGATTCCCTGGTTCATCGAGTTCACGGAGAAATACAAGGACAAGGGGCTGGTGGTCATCGGCGTTTCGGTCGACTATTCGGCCGCCGACGTCAAGGCGTTCGCCGAGGAATACAAGATCAACTATCCGATGCTCCTCGGCCTCGGACATGATTCGCTGATGGAAGAGTACGAGGCGACGTTTGCCGTGCCGGTATCGTGGTTCATCCGCGCCGACGGCACCGTCTCGACGCGCGCGCCCGGCATCCACCCGAAAGAGTGGTTCGAGGCGCAGATCAAGGCGTTGTTCTGATGGCTTACGAGTTCTCCGCCCGCTTGGCGTGTGGATGCACGGTCGAATCTCGCGCCGGCGTCGTCGGCAGCCCGGTCACCATCGTCGTCGTCCGTAAGGCCGACGGCTGTGGCGTGCCGATTCATGTCGCCGGCCTGCCGATGTTCGACCACCGCGAAGCGCTGCGCCCGGCGACGCGGTCGTTGCCGCACGTCCACACGGATTTCGACGAGAGCTAGCTAGCGGTCCTTCGGATTCCGACTGGTTTTCCTGTCTCGCCCGTCTTTCGCCGCTTCCGCTGAACGTCCGGCCTGCTTCAGCGCGTTCCTGAGCACGAACTCGATCTGTCCGTTAAGGCTGCGCAAGTCGTCGTCGGCCCAGCGCTGCAGGGCGTCGAGGACGTCGCGATCGATCCGAAGTAGAAACGGTTTACGTTCAGCCATGACGGTTCGGCCGGGGCCGGCGCGAAGCCGGCCCCGCACAGCCCGTTATTGATAGATCGTCCCGGTGTTGATGACCGGCTGCGTATTCCTGTCGCCGCACAACACGACGAGCAGGTTGCTGACCATGGCCGCCTTGCGCTCGTTGTCGAGCTCGACGACGCCGCGCTGCGAGAGCAGGTCGAGCGCCATCTCGACCATGCCGACCGCGCCCTCGACGATGCGCTGCCGGGCGGCGATGATCGCGCCGGCCTGTTGCCGCTGCAGCATCGCCGCGGCGATCTCCGGCGCGTAGGCCAGGTGGTTGATGCGCGCTTCCATCGCCTCGACGCCCGCCTTCGACAGCCGTTCCTGGATCTCGACTTTCAATTGCTCGGCGATTTCCGCGGTGTTCGCGCGCAGCGACTTGTGGCCCTCGATGTAGGCGTCGTACGGGTACTGCGTCGCGAGATTGCGCACCGCCGACTCGGTCTGCACTTTCACGTAGTGCTCGTAGTTGTCGACTTCGAACGACGCTTCCGCGGTCTCGACGACGCGCCAGACGACGACCGCGGCGATCTCGATCGGGTTGCCTTCGTGGTCGTTGACCTTGATCTTCGAACTCTCGAAGTTGCGTACCCGAAGCGACAGCCGCCGCTTCGACAACAGCGGATTGGCCCAGTGGAACCCGTCCGTCTTGACGCTGCCGGAGTACTTGCCGAACAGCGTCAGCACCCGCGCGTCGTTGGGCTGAACGACGAAGAAGCCGGCGAACAGGATGCTGATCAGCGCGACCAGGACGATCGCCAGGACCACGCCCAGTGTGTCATCGGGCTGATCGTGCGCGCTGGCCTGCACGATCAGCCACCAGATGCTCGCGACCAGACCCGCCAGCAGCACCGGAAACATCAACCAGCCAGAAACCGTGGATAACGCCTTCTCGCGATACATGATCGCCTCCTGGGGCCAAAAAACACCGTGCTAGCTAAGTGATATCACTTTGGTAGCTTGGACGCAACTTGGGGCGTCCCAGTTCCGTGCGCCGTGCGACCTGCGCCGTGCGTTGTGCGCGTGCGCAGTGCGATTCCCGATCGCAGGGTTTGCGTACTTCGTCGGTTTCGGGGTTTCAATGCCGAGCAATCGACCAAGGGCCTACGACCGCTGGGTTGACGAAAGGCGCCTGGCACGAGGATTGATGCGGTCGGTGAGCGTGCCCAGGAGCCATCGAGACTTGGAAGTGTGGCAGTTGGCCGATCGGATCCGGCGAGCCGTCGCCGCTCTGGTTGCACGGCCGTCGGTGCGCGGCGACTACGACTTCTGCAAGCAGGCCCTGACTGCTGCCCGTTCGGCTTGTCGCAATACCGCAGAGGGCTTCTATCGGTTTGGCCACCCGGAGTTTGCGCACTTCGTGAACATCGCCCGGGGCTCGCTCGGTGAACTACTGGAGACCGTGGCGGACGCCAGGCTGGCGAACTATCTGACCAGTGATGAGTGCGATGCTCTTGAAGGCAGGATTCAGCACGCCATTGCGGCTGCAAGCAGCCTGTATACCCATCTCATCACCACACCCACGCCACCCCGAGCCTCGAAGGCGCCCAAGGTGCCGAAGCGTTCGAAGTGAGGCGCACGACGCACAGCGCACACGCACGACGCACAGCGCATGGCGCACTGCGCACGGATTAATGCCGAATCCTGATGTCCGCGACCAGCGGCAGGTGATCCGACGCCACCAGCGCCAGCCGCGTGCGGGGCAGCTCGACGTGACGGATTTCGATGTTGCCGGCGAAGTAGATGTGGTCGAGGTGGAGGAGCGGGAAGAACCCGGGATAGGTGCGTCGCCGGCGCAGATGCGGGTAGAGGTCGAGGCTTTTCAGCCGCGTTGCCAGCACGTCGGCGACCAGGCCGCGGGACCACTCGTTGAAGTCGCCGAGGACGATCTTCGGCCCCGAGACCTTGCGGTCCTGAATCCAGTTGGCCAGCCGCGGCGCCTGGTAGCGCCGCTCGAGCAGTGCCGTGCCGAGATGCGCGTTGTAGATGTGCAGCAGCTGGCCCTCGCCGAGATCGACCGAGACCCGCTGGCTGCAGCGCGGCTCGCACGTTTTCCACGACAGGTCGATTCGCGAATGCTCGCGGATCGGCAGCCGGCTGAGCACGACGTTGCCGAACTGATGGCGGCGCAACTCGCGCGTCGGCGCCATCACCCAGCCCATCCCGAGCGCGGCGCCGAGCTGCTCGGCGTGCCCCTGGCCGGACAGGCCGGCGCCGACGACTTCCTGCATCGCGACGATGTCGGGATCAATTGTCGCCAGCACCGCGGCGATCCGCTCGGGACGGACGCGACGATCCAGGCCGCGGCAGCGATGAATGTTGTAGGTGACGACGCGTAGATCAACGTGGTCGCGCGTCGCGTGCATGTGCGTATCATAGTGCGTGCATCGCGGCCGAACGAGACCGATTGTCGCGCTGGCCTGCGCCGCGGCCGTCACCCTGTTCGCGACGGGCTGCCGTGAAGAGCCGCGCGACCCGATCGAAGTCGACGAAGGGGCGCTGATCGTCCGCAATCAGACCGGCCGCGGCTGGCGCGACGTCCGCATCGTCGTCAACTATTGGTACAACGGCTCGGCGCGTGAGATTCGCGCCGGCAGTTTCGTCCGCGCGCCGCTGACGGCCTTCGAAGCCGCGGCCGGTCAGAAGTTCAACCCGGCAAAGACGCCGCTCGAGATCGTCGTCGTCACCGCCGTTGACGACGGCGGCACGGCGGTGAAATTCTCCTGGGACCGAAAAACGCAGAAGCAGAAGACGAAGAGGTGACGAGATGGCGACCCTGAAAACAGAATTCGAAGTCACCTGCCCCTGCTGTCAGTCGACGCTGGTGGTCGACGCGGGCCTCAAGCGCGTCGTCCGCCACGTCGAGGTCGAACGCGCCGACAAGCCCAAGCTCGACGAGGCGCACAGCATCCTCGCCGCCGAGAAGGCGCGCCGCGACTCGCTCTTCGAGCAGTCAGTGCAGTCCGAGCGCACCCGCGGCGACGCGTTGTCGAAGCGGTTCGAAGAGGCGATGAAGCAGGCGTCGCAGGAGCCGATCAGCAAGCCGAAGCGGGATTTCGATCTGGACTGACGATTGTCGGCCCGAAAGTAGTCTGATGTCTGTTCGCGTTGTTCGGTGTTCTATGTTCGGTTGTTCGGTCGACCTGTGGGTCATTCCACCGAACGAGCGAACATAGAACACCGAACTATTCGAACAGACGCTAGTCGAACGCCGCCGGGATCGGCGTCCAGCTCCGGCGGTCGTAGTAAACTGGCTTTCGCCCGCCGTGGGTGTCCAGGTAGGCGACGTATTTCTTCCGCAGCCGCGCGACCCGGGCCTTGTCGTAGCTGATTTTCTGGTGCGGGATTTCGAAGAGGTGCCGCTCCACCTTCCAGACGTTGCCGTCGGCGAGCCGCCAGTCGTAGGTGCCGAGCGCGCGCAGATCCGTCGCGCCAAAGCCCTTCACGCAGCCGGTCTTGTCGATATACGGATCGAAATAGCTGAGCGCCAGCGCCCGCAGCGTGCGGAAGACCGGCTTGCGGCCGTGCAGTCCCGGATCGCGCGAGCGCGCCACCGAGCCCCATCGGCCGCGTGACTGGTAGATGAGAATGACGTGGTCGAGGCCGTCGATCGACTCGAGGCTCATCACCGTCGGGGGGTAGCCGTGCTGTTCGAGGACCACGGCGGCGCTGATTGCCGCCTCGAGGCAGTTCGCGGTGCGGCGGCGGGCGACGCCGCGGAACGAGCGGAGCGTCGCCGGGTCCGGCGGCGGCTCGGTGTTGTAGGGCAGAGCATTGAGGAACGCCTGGACGGCGCGCGGCGTGCGCAGGCGATCGATCAGCCGCCGCTCGGCCGGCGTGAACGCGGAGCGCGCCGGCGCGGCGCCGGTCGCGGCGGCCACGTCTACTGCTGCTTCGCGGCGACGTCGCGTAGATCCGCCAGCGCGATGCTCGGCGTCCAGTCGCTGCCGTTGTAGAGACGCTTGACGCGGCCGTCGGCGCCGACGAGCGCGGTGCGGAGGTTGTGCGTGATGTCAGTCGCGTTCTGCGGATTGGTGATCACGCCGACGCCGAAGCGGCCCGCGAACTTGTCGACCGTGACCTTGTCGCCGGTCAGGAACGTCCAGACGGCCGGGTCGGCCTTGAGTTGCCTGGCGTGCGCCGCCAGCACCGCCGGCGTGTCCATCGGATCGAACGAGATGGTCACCAGCCTCACTTTGCCCTTGAGCGTCGGGTCCTCGGCAATCGCGCGCTGCAGCGTCGCGAAATTCTGATCCATCAGCGGGCAGAACGTCGGTAGCGGGCAGCGCGTGTAGCTGAACGTCACCACCGTCATTGATCCCTTCCACTCGGAGAAGGAGCGGCGCTTGTCGGTCTGGTCGATGAACGCCGCGTCGGGGACCGGATCGTCGATGCCGAGGATGCCGGTCGCCAGCGCGACTTCGTTGGTGTTCTGCGGCAGCGGCGCCGTGCCGGTGTGAGTGAGCGCAGTAATGCGGCCGATCGCGTCGGTGACCGTGAGCGTGGCGGTGACGAGCTCGCCCGGCTCGCGCCCCGACATCAGCGCCGGCGTCGCCACCGGAAAGCTCATCGTCATTCCGGGCATGTAGCCGGCGATGTCGCCGTGCTTGATCGTCAACTGCTGCTGATCGGCATGGACGGCCAGGATCTGGCCCTTGAGTTCGTAGTTCCTGGCCTGCGGCGCTGGTGCGCAGGCGCTCGCGGCAGCGGACGCCAGCGCGAGCACGACGATTGACGTGCGGGTCATCGTCGTCAGCTCACCACCCAGCCGTCCTTGAGCTCGATGACGCGCGTGCCGTAGCCGGCGTTGGTCTCGGAGTGCGTGACCTGGACGATCGTCGTGCCGCCGTCGTTGAGCTTCTTGAAGAGCTCCATGATCTCGCGGCCCTGGCTCGAGTGCAGGTTGCCGGTCGGCTCGTCGGCGAGCACCACCTTCGGATTGGCGATGACCGCGCGCGCGACGGCGACCAGCTGCTGCTGTCCGCCGGAGAGCTGATTCGGATAGAGGTCTTTCTTGCCGACGATCGAGAAGCGATCGAGGATGTCGCAGACCATGCTGTCGCGGTCGGCTTTCTTGATGTCGCGATACGACAACGGCACATCGAGGTTTTCGTAAACCGTCAGATGGTCGAGCAGGTGATAGCTCTGGAAGACGAAGCCGATGTGCTGCTTGTGGAGCCGGGCGCGATCCTTCGGGCTCAGGCGATGCACCGGTTGCCCGCCGAAGTAGTAATCGCCGGTCCAGGCGCTGTCGTGCATGCCGATGATGTGGAGCAGCGTCGACTTGCCCGCGCCCGACGGCCCCATGATCGAGACGAACTCGCCATCTTTGATGTCGAGCGTGACCCGCCGCAGCACCCACGTGCGCGTGCTGCCATGCGCGTACGATTTCTCGACGTTGCGCAGCGAGACCAATGCCTCGGACGGCATCAAATCCGGGTCGGACATCGGAACGGACTGCGGGGCGGGCGTCGTGCTGCGTGAAAAGAAGGCCATTGAGCTCCTCGACTTCCTCGATTGTAACGTCACTCACCGGCTGTCCACCGCTGCTGACCGGATTCGACGCGACCCCGTCCAGATCCCCCCGTATCGTGCTGACAGGGACGGAGACGCACTTATGTCCGCAACGACACGCATCTGGTTCATCGGTTTCAGCGCCCTGGGCACCGCCGCGGCGGTCCTGGCCGCCGGGGTGGTCTGGCTGGCGCTGACCCAGCCGCTGACCCTCGCGCAGCTGGTGGGGAGGTTTCAATGACGGAATTCACACCAGACCTGGGCGGGCCCCGCCCGCGGCGCGGTCATCCTGGCCGCGGCCAGTTGTTCGCGGGCTGCATCCTGGTGGTGATCGGCCTGCTGTTTCTCGTCGACCAGACCTTCATCGCCGACGATCTGCTCGACATCCGCCGGCTCTGGCCATTGATCCTGATCGCGATTGGCGTCGCCAAGATCTCGACCCCACGGGCTGACGGCCAGCCGACCGGCGGCTATATGCAGACGATGGTCGGCGTCATCTTCCTCATGCACACGCTGCACTACTGGTCGATTCGGACGTCATGGCCGCTGTTTGTCGTCGCGGCCGGGCTCAACATCCTCTTCGGTGCGATTGCGCAGGCGCGGCTGCCACGAGGCAATGGCCATGTGTCCTGACAACGCCGGCTATCGCGCCACGCCGCAGGCGATTGTCGGCCTGCTCATCATCACCCTCGGCCTGCTCTGGACCGGCGACAACCTGAACTGGTGGGAGGCCGACCAGGTGCTGCGCTACTGGCCGCTCGGGCTGGTCGCGCTCGGTACCGCGCTGGCGCTACAGCCGGAGGATCGCGGCCGGCGAATCTTCGGGTACATCCTGATCGGCCTCGGCGTGTGGATGACGATCGCCGCGTTTCTCCGGGTGCATCTGGTGTTCTGGCAAGCGTGGCCGCTGTTGTTCGTCCTGCTTGGCGCGCGATTGATCTACCGATCGACGCAGCGCGTGCCGAACGCGCCCGCCGCGCCCTCGGTGCCGCTCTCGTCCGACCATCGCTTCTCCGATTTCGCGTTCTGGTCAGGCGTGAAGCGCCGCATCGCCTCGCCGGCGTTCCGGCAGGCGGATCTGACGGCGGTGATGGGCGGCATCGAGTTGGATTTCACCGGCGCGTCGACCGGCGGTGGCGAAGCGGTGATCGACGTCTTCGTGATGTGGGGCGGCATCGAGATCAAAGTGCCGCCGGATTGGACGGTGTCGAATCAAGTGCTCGCGATCATGGGCGGCGCCGACGACCGAAGTACCGGACCGCAGGATGCGACCAATCGACTGGTCCTGCGCGGGTTCGTCCTGATGGGCGGCATCGAGGTGAAGACGTAGCCGCGGGTGCGGCGCCTTTCGGATGCATCCCATCCTCGCCGACCGGCGTCGGCTGCAATTACACCTCATCGCATGGGGCCTGGTCGGCGCGCTCCTCGGGCTGCTGGTGCGCACGATTCTCGGCACGCCGTGGCTCGACACCCTGATATTTGCACTGCCGCTCGGCCTGGTCGCGGCGCCGGTCTCGCTGTCGGCGTGGTACGTCGTGCGCGCCATGCCGGCGTCGCGGACGGCGCCGTTTCGGATCGCGATCAGCGCG
>Ga0173480_10000355_pt1 | contig 14735 bp, 25 predicted proteins | sample NitcycUS209509C1_FD_122622 | JGI IMG/M metagenome (GOLD analysis project Ga0173480, IMG submission 122622) | Soil microbial communities from Arlington Agricultural Research Station in Wisconsin, USA - Nitrogen cycling UWRJ-S209-509C-1 (version... | ecosystem: Environmental > Terrestrial > Soil... | reverse complement strand
CCACGGTTTGATATTGGTTTGCGAATACCCCGCCTTTCATCATTGTTTGAAAGGCACCAGGACTAAGATCGTTCTGGAATCCGCTGGTGCCGCCGCCACCCTCCGGCCCGCCAGGCTGGATGTAGGCGTTGAGCTTGGTCATCTCGTATTCGAGACTTGCAAACTCTCTGGTCAGCTCGCGGTTGGCACGTTTCTTTTCGTCAAGATCGGCGCGGCGCTCGGGGTCGGTCTTGACCGTGTCGTCGCCGCTCATTGGCGAAGCTCTGCCACCGCCCAGGTTAATGTTGCCCCTCAAAAGTTGATAAAGCATATCGAGCAGTTGGCCGACATAGCCCTGTTTTTTGGTTTCCTCCTCAATCTCGGGAAAGTCTTTGCCTTGTTGCTCCCTTTGCTTTTGCAGCGCGTCGCGAATTTGATCCTTGTTGAGCAGCAGCGCCGTCAGCAGACCAGGCACCGCCAGCGCCGTCAGTAGTGTCGTAATGCCAGGGATGACGGCGATGGTCTGCAGACTTGCTGCCACACCGCGCAGGATCGGCGCCAGCAAGCGCAGGCCGATCAACGAGGCGATGACCGCAGGCCAGCTCAAGCCCATCGCCTGGATGACCTTGTCGGCCTCGGTAAAACCGACTTTCAGATAGCCGACCGTTTCCTTCAATCCTTGTGCGGCACGCTCCAGGCCGCCGGTTTTGAGCCAGTCATCAACCGCCCTGGCCAGCAGCCAACCCCAGAACTCCAGCTGCATCGCAAAGTTCTGACCGGACGGCGATTGCAGAAACTGGTCGAGCGATTCCGTAATCTTGGCAAAGGTCGGAATGAACGCCGCGCCCAGCGTGGTCTTGATGTTGTCCCAGGAAATCCCCCAGGCCGCATTGGCCTTGGCTAGATCCAGCGCCTGCTGCCGCGGCAGCTCCAATCGTTTCGGCAGCTGCCCCAGCACCTCCAGATAATCGCGCGCTGCCTGGCGGCCAAAGCCAGGACCAAAGCCCATGACCTGGCCAAACTTGGCGGCGTCCTGCTGGCTCATGCCCGCCATGCGGCGGATGGCCAACTCGACGCCGCCCTGCAGCCCGCGCGGCCCGGCCATCTCCCGCGCCATCTCGGCAGCAATGCGTCGACCGCTGGCGCCACCGGTGGTTTCCAGCGTCTTGAATAGGCTTGAATCCCTCCCTTCGATCTGCAGCTCGCGCAGCGCCTTGCTGGCGCCCTGGATGGCGGAAGCGCCTTCCTCCTGGGTTTTTCCGATGGCCATGAAGGCATCGGAAAATTCGTTGAGCACCGAGGTCTGCGTGCCCAGCGAGTCGGCGATGTAGCGCAGCTGCACGCTGCGGTTCGCCATGTCGCTGAGAGCTTTGCCAGTCGCAACAATGCCGGCGACAATGCCGCCGCCGATGATGCCGCCAAACGTCAGGCTCGCCAGCGTTGACAACTCGCGGCGAACAACCTGGATGGTGCGGCCGAAATGCTGGGCGTGCTGGCTGGCCTGCTGAAACCTGGCGCCGTCGACCGCGGAATTGAGCTGCTTGAGCTGCGCAATGATTGGCCCGAGCTGCCGCGTCAGCTCATCACGCAGAACAAGTTTTATCTCGATAGTTTGGTCGGCCATTACTGGTCAGAGCCCGATTCCGCTTCCTGCGCATCACGTATTTTTCCAACCAGCTGCGCGGTCCAATGCTTGTGCCGCCCGAGCTGGCTGATGTTCTGCTCAAGAAAAATGCGAGGATCGATGTGATAGAAATGCGCCAGCTCGTAACAGGTCAGGACGATGGTGTCGGGTGCAATTAGCCCACCGTCCTGGGCATAAAAAACCTGACCAGCTTCCAGGCGATGGCATTCCAATCGCCAGCCGTCAGCTGACGCACGCTCGACGGCGGGATCTGGCAGAGCTGCGAGATCATCGCCGACATCTTTTTCTCGTTGAACGTCAGCGACGGTTTCTCGCCGAAGAAATCCACGATGATCGGATTGCCGGCGCGCTCGATGTCAGCGCCGGTCGGCTCGCGCCATTTCAGATACCGCAGCTCCTCGCCGTGGGCCTGCACCGGTTTTGACAAGCTGTGCTCGAAATTCGATTCCTCATCGAGCTGCCCCGGATCCTGCGGCATGCTGTCGAAATCGACCTCGCCAGGTCCTGCTGGCTGGTCCTCTTGCGCGCCGGTCGCGGGCTTGTCGTTCATGCGCGTTCTTTCATCCATACGGTGCTCCTCATTTGATATGTCTCCAGACCTCACGCCTTTGCAGCCGAGACACCCACGCCTGGCTGCATCCGAATTCCAGCGCGATTTGTTTTTGGGTTTTGTTCGAGCGAAGGATCTGTCTGACCTCATCCTCGGTCAGTTTGGAATTGCCATTGCGTCGACCGTTGGCAACGGTGCCGTGATTTTGCTTGTCGGCCTCGTTCTCGGAATGCGTGCCCCATCGCAGATTGGTCAGCTCATTGTTGTCGCGATTGCCGTCGTTGTGGCAGCATCGCTTACCCCTTGGGCGCGGACCAATGAATGCCGTCAGCACCAGTTCATGGACGCGCCGTCTTTCGACGATGCCTCGGGCAGATAGCTGAACACTCCAATATCTGGCCCAAAGAGTCGGCTTGAGTATTTTCTCTGGAACAACTCGATAGCCGCCACCGCCTCGCTTGCAGTCTCTTTGCAGAGACTTAACCCGGCCGAAATTGGATACGGCGTAGGAACCTCGATAACCAACGACAGGCTTCCAGATTTCCTCTGGCATGGCGCCCTCCTGAACTAAGGGATTGACACCATACGGCAGAGTAATATTGTAGCCAACACCTTGTTTCTAGGTGTTTATTTCCTCACAAGTAGTTCCTTCGAAGCGAACCCGAAATTGGCCTTCTCTGGTATTATTCTCCAGGGCCGATTTGCAACCGGCCTCTTTCAGAACGTAGACTTTGCCGTTGGCCAGCTCGGCGGTGACGGTCACCTCCACCATTGCCTCCAGGCTTTCCATCGACACGTCTGGCGTTGAGCTGACGTCACCCTCGATCCACGGCACGCGCGGCAGCTCCTGGTAGCCATGGACGTAGTCCTGGCCCGCCAAAAATGTGCGCTCGACCGCAGATGGCGAGACGGTGAAGTTCTTTACGTTCGCAACGGTTCGCTAATCCGTCACCGCCCTGTGGGGCAGCTGCACATTCGACTATGCAGAACAGACTATCTCATCGCCCACATGGGGCGCCGGGGGCTTCGGACCGCTTGGTCCTACGGGCTTGCGCCCTAGTCGTTACACCTTCTGCATTACTGCAGCTTGGCTCGGTGTTGGCGTATCCCGCTGTTCACCGAATTCACCCGGTTTGCAATGTCGGTCACCCGACAAGGGGGCCAACATCAACCCCGCAGAGGAAGCATATTCCCATCCACCTTCAAAAATGCCGTGCCTGCTATGCGCTGGGCCATAGTGGGCTATCCTTCTTTTTAAGGGAAAGGCGCGACTCACGTCGGGCCGTTGGTGATGCCTATCTCCAAGAGGAGGTAGGCGGCGCAAGGTCATCAGCGGTCAGCTGATAACCAATTCGGTCGCGTTTGGTGCGCAGGTTAGCTGGCCACCAGAGCGGCTGTAGATTTGAAAAATGGAAACAGGCCTTCTGCTGTTCTAGATCGGTTAGATCGAATGCGCTGACTGGCTTGATGTGATCGATGTGCCAGAGTGGCCCGTGATTTTCCCACGTCATACCTGGCACGAATTGGCTTTCCAGATGTCGGATCAGAAATGCAACATCGCAGCCGATTAATTCGATTGTCTTTAATTTCTTTTTTACGCCGCGATATGTCAGCGCGGCTTTGATGCGCTGTTTCAGAATAGCCCTGAACCGATACTGTGGATCATTTTGCCATCGACGTTTTCGGGTAATGCGTTCCTTGGCCCGCCTTGCATCATTTCGCCTGGCATTGGTCTGCGCACGATAGTCGTCATTGCGCCGTTCTGCATTGATGTGTTCGGCGTTTTCTCGCTTCCATTGCTTGATGTATTTTTTGCTTTCCTGCTTGAGACACGCGACGCATCGACCGTTGCTGGTCATCCGTTCGCCGCGCACCTCGGGATGTTTCGGACAGAGCTTGTTGCCGAAATAGCGCGTTAGTCCTGCTTTTCTTGCCGCAGCTCGCGGGCCAGGCGCGCTCATTCCCCCTCCAGGTCGGCGTGATGTCTCAAGTATCGCACCGACCTGCTTGATGAGAAAGACCGCGCGCCTTGGAATGACGCGCGGTAAGGCCAGGGAGTCCAGAGATAAACTCCCCAGGAGGAAGCCAGACCGCAGCAGTTCGCAAGTATTCGCAAGTAATCAGCGGATGATTTCGAGGTCCTGACCGCGGTTATACTGTAATCTGAATTGAACGAGCACGGCGTATACACGTAATTGGTTAACGAGATCCGGCGGATACAGTACATTGAGCCTGTTAGGATTATTCGGATCGCGTTCTACTATCAGATGTTCTTTGAATGCTTGCACATCTTCGACCAGCCCATTGAACTCGTCGATGCGGTACTGCGAGATCAGCTCGGCCTTGACCACCTTGGGGGTGACGATCTTCTGGCCAATACCAAACCTGGTCCCATCGTTGGCCAGCTTGTGCCTGGGGAACTTGCTGGTGATGGCCTGGCGCTGGTTGCGGATGAGCCGGGCGAGAGTGGCCATGGTGGTGACCAGCTCGTAGGCATCGTCGCTAAAGCCATAGAGGTTGAGCTGGTAGGTGGTGGTTTCCCGCATGATGCGGGTGACGCCATCGATGCCGGTTTTCTGGGTGGCGATGCCGACCCCGCTCATCGAATTCAGCTCGGGCAGGATAAACCGGTTCTGCGGCGCCGCGGCCTTGATCTGATTGAGGCTCAAGGTCTGCAGCGGTCGCGCCGGGTCGTTGGTCAGCCCGCGGGCGGCCTTGGCGGCATAGGCCGAGGCCCATTCCCAGGTTGGCGAGGGCGCCAGCGGCTCGATGCCCATGACCGAGGTGACGCCGCTGTTGCGGGTTTCGCCCCAGATGATGTGGTCGGAGTAGCTGGCGCGGCGGCAGGCGAACAGATGTCCGTAGAGCTGACGCATCCAGCCCCAGCGGCCGGTGTCCTCAAATCCCCATTCCTGTTCAAAATCGAACAGGGTGTTGGAGTCGGTGTTGGCGAGCGCGACGTATTCGTACTCGTGTTCACCGAGCGCGCTGATGCCGGGATCGTAATCTGGCACGCCCGCGCCGACCACACCATCGGTGCCGGCGCCCAGGTGACCAGGCATGGTCAGGATGACGCCGGGGGGCAGCTCCTCGCCACCGATTTTGCCGTAGTAGTTGAGCTGCAGCGTGATGTCGTTGCCGTTCACGCCCAGCGTCTTGCAGGTGATGGTGACGGTGTCGGTGGCCGCGGTGGCATGCACCGGCAGGGTGGTGTCATCCTCGATGCGCGCCGCAATGATGGCGGCGATGGTGGTGGGCGTGTCTGAGGTGCCGACCACGATGCTGTCGACGTGATGACCGGCGATATACAGATGAATGATGCCGGCCTCGGTGGGTGGTGCATTGACCTTGATAGTCCCGACTGCAGCGACCGAGCCAGGCGCAGGCGGCACTGGCAGGCACCACATCTCATGCGCAAAGTTATTGGCCAGGAACGCACGCACCATGTTCGCCAGCTCTGACCCGCGGCCGTATTCGCGGTCGGCCTGCGCCTGGGTGCCGATCGGCTTGGGCACGTTGGGCACGGCAATGCCGGAGCCAGGCACAACGACGTCATCCGCCCAGGTCACATCGAAATAGGCGTTCTCGCCATCACCGGTGAGCGAGGTGGCCAGCACCGGGTTGGTCGGCAGGGCGCCGCTCGCCAAGCTGCCAGCTTCGTCCACCGTAACCGTGCCAATGGCGCCGGTGGTGACGGTGGCGACCGTGAGCACACTGCCGCCGCCAACCGTGAGCGTGTCGCCGACGATGTAGCCACTGCCCGCCGCACCGACCGAGGGCGTGGCGGCGCTCACCTTTTTGGTCGAGAGCATCATGGTGCCGACCACCAGCGCGGGCTGGCGCACGATGGGAAGCCCCGCTTGTGAAGGATCGATTTCGGCCCAGAACAACGGCATGCGCCACTGCGCAGGAATCTGGTCGTAACTGATAGGCATGGGGAAACCTCCATCTGAGGGGAATGGCGCGACATCACGTCGGGCCGAGCGGCCGTGTCTCCCGCGTGGCGGGCCGTTTGCAGTTCAGGCGCGCGGGCGCCTATTGCGATTCTTCGGTGCTTGGTGCTTTGGCGCCGGATGGCTCGATGGCTGATTGCTGCGGCCCCGGCTCGGCGCGCTCGACGCGCACGTCGCCGTCCTTGATGCGGCGGCGGGTGAATTGGTCGTTCGGCCACTCCGATGAACCTTCGGCCAGGAAGCCCACCTTGGTCAGCGGGTGCCTGAGATACTTGCGCAGGTCTGCGGTCCGCGGCACCACCCGCACCACCTGCCTGGCCTCGTTGAAATCCTTTTCCTGTGGACGCTCTTGGCCGGTGACTGCGTTGCGCTTGAGGATGATATCGACCATGGCTGTACTCCCTTTTGGATTTACGGCGAAACGCCGGTCGCGAGCGTGAATGTCTGCACGCCAGACGCCGCGCTCTGCGTGATCGGCGTGACGCTGATGTGAATGCAGGTCGGCTCGTCACCGACTCCCATGACGGTCCAGGTGAGTCCGCCGAGCGAGAGCCGATCCTGCGGCCGCACTGTTGCCAGCAGCGCCGAATTGTCCTGGCCGCCCTGGCCGGTTTTGGAAATTCGCATGGTGTCCGAGGCCTCGTCGGGATGCGTGATCGCGCCCGCCACTGGCACCGCGGGGAGGGTCGGCTTTTGGTAGTCGTAACTCAGTGCGGTGATGATCGGCACTGGCGGCGTCTGCATCACCCATTCGGTAATGATTGGCACCCGGCCCGGATCTTCCGGCCAGGGATAGATCGTCCGCATGTGAAAGATCTCGAACAGATCGGTGACGATGGGATCGAAATTGATGCGGTAGAGGTAGGTGATCTCGATGGTCAATTCGCCGATGGGCGTGCCGTTCTGCAACGTGCCCTTGAGATTTTCATCGCGCACGATGTCGGAGATGGATTCGATGCGGACCACATCGCCGCTCGCCAGCTCGAACTTGTGCCAGAGCGGATCATGCAGCAGCTTCATGAATGACCAGTAGGCGGTGTCGACGTTCTCGGCGCATTTATCATCATCGTTGTTCTGGATGATGTAGGAGCAGCCGATGTGCAGCCGATTGACAAACCGCGGCTCGGCGACATTGCCATCGCCGTCATCGCTCAAGCTGTCGCGCAGGAAATAGACGCCGAGATAGGGCAGGTGCTCGGCCTGGATGATCTTGGCGGGCGTGGTGGCAAACCTGGCGCAGCCGGTGAACGGCGGGATCATTTTCATCCGCGCCAGCAGACCGTGCCGCAGCAGATACGAATAAGAATTGACATTGATGGTCGCGGTCACGGCTTGGCCACCACGTTTTTCTTGAGCGTGAGCGTAATCATGCCGCCTGCATTACCGTCGCCCGCGGCGTCCGACACGATGAAAGCGCCGCCCGGCGTGCCCTCATGAAACGGAATGTCGATGAGGTCACCCTGCATCGGCGTCACCGCATATTCTTCCAGGCGAATGTCGATGTAGGTGCGCGAGTCGGAAAAGATGGCGCCGTCCTCGGTCAGCACGTCGGTTTCCTTGGTGTCGTAATAGGCGCGGTTGGCGAAGGCTGGCGCGCCTGGCTGGCTCACCAGCGGCGTCACCGTGATCGGCCGCGCAAACACATCCATGACGAACGCATACAGGTTGTCGTTGAAATTGATGGCCATGCCGTCACCGTCGCAGCAGCTCGCCCCAGCGCTTGGTGAAATTCTGCGCTTCCTCGACTGCGATCTGGCGCAGATGGAAGCGCTTGCGGTGGACCATTGAGCGAATGCCGATGTATTGCACCGCACCGACGCCGCTGCCGGTGCCAGCCATGCCGCGCACCTTGACCCTGCTGCCCGCCGTCATCAGCACGTTCTTGCCCTTGGGCCGCACCAGCATGCCGCCCTTCCATTTCTTGATTGGCGTCTTGTTGGTGCCGACGGGAATCCACAGCAGCGGTTTGCCGACCGAGGTGCCGCCGTATTCCCAGACCTTGACGTAGGCGGGCCGCACCGTTTCGCTGATCTTGTAGCCGCCCTCGATTTTCTCGACCGTGTTCCAGTAGCCCCTGGCATATCGGCCGCGCACACCAGCCGAGATATCGGCACGGCTGCGCTCGCGAATAATCTTGGCGGTCTGGGTCACCGCCTCGCGGAAGATTGGCCCCATCTCTTTGACGTTCCAACCGACCTCGACCTCGAATGACATGGTCAGATCCACAGCCGGGTGAATTTGGAGATCAGGTTTTTCACCGCCGCATCGGTGGGCGACATCGAGGCGCCTGAGCTGCCAGTCGAACCACCGGCGAGATCGCGCGGGCTGAAATACATGATGCGGGAATCCTTGTGGCTGATCATCCGCACGCCGGAGCCAACCGTTGATTCCTGTGCCGCGGTCGTGCGAAACGAGCGCACCATCAGCCCGGCCGCTTGCTGCAGCGGCAGCGGCGCCTCCTCCGGCAGCTTGTAGCCGCCGCTGTAGTGGATGAGCACCTCGCCCGCGCAGCCATCGATCAGAATGAGCTTGCCGGTGTTCTGCTCCAGGCGATAACGCGACGAGTCGATCAACACGCCCTCGGGCGTTTCCACCGTTTCGATGTCGTCGAACTTGACCGGGTAACGGGTCAGATAGATTTTGCAGGTGCCGTCCGGACAGCAGACCGGCGCCACGCAATCCCATCGCTCCTCGACCTCCTCGAACGCAAACGTGTCGCGGTTGGCCTGCATCGCCAGCTGCATTGAATTCTGATCGATCAGCATCTGCAGCTGCTCGTCATTGCTGACGTCGCTTGCCGGAATGCCGAGCAGGATCTTGGCGTCCTCCAGGCTGATGAGGCCAACCTCGGTCGCAGGCGTGATGACGTTGACCAGCGGCTCGCTCATTTCGTCAGCTCCGCAACCAGGCGGGCGCGACGGCGGCGCTCCTGCGCCAGCAGCAAAAGCAAACGGCGATGATCGACACCGCGTCGGGAGGAGGTCCTGCGCGGAATCTCGACCACCGCCGCAGGCCGAGCATTCGCGGCCACATCGTTGGCGTTCTGCCGCAGCTCGGCGATATGCGCGGCGCGATTGATGGCGCGTGCGGTCGGGGTCATGACTGCATCTCATCCAGAAACTGCTGAAACAACGCGCGCAGGTTCAGCGAGGGTCCGCGCTTGCCGTCCGAGAGCAGCGGCGTGATGACGTAGCTCTTGTGATCAATGTGCCAGCTGGTCAGCTCCAGGTTGCGGCCATCGGCGCCGCGGTCGCCGCGGGCACCCTTTTCGCCCGGCAGACCTTGCGGACCTTGCTCGCCTGGCTTGCCCTGCTTGCCCTGGCTGACGATGAGCTGCCAGCCCTCGCCGGGGCAGATGCCGGGCTTGTCATGCTTGGCGATGAACGAGCTGCCGTTCAAGCTGACCAGGTCGAGCGCCTGGTAAACGCCATCGGCCTGCCACAGCCCGCGGACCTGCGGCGTCCTGCCGTCCTCGCCGTCGCGGCCCGCGCGCGCCAGGCAGAGAAAATCGGCATGCGGTGGCGCCTGGCCGGTGTCGCGCTGCACCTGCCACAGCGCCCCGAGATGGGTGACCACGTCGCCGACGTAATGCACCACGTCCGGCACCCAGGCCTTGACCACCGGAAGCCGCCCTGGCTCGCCCTGCGGTCCCGGCGGGCCTTCGAATCCGCGCTCGCCCTGCGGTCCTAGCTGCCCTTGTGGCCCTTGCGCACCTGGCTCGCCACGAGGTCCCGGATCACCAGCAGCTCCGGCATCGCCCTTAATGCCGGGTTGTCCATCAGCTCCGGCGCGACCATCAGCGCCTGCAGGTCCCGCGGGTCCTGGCTCGCCAGCCGGTCCGACATCGCCACGGGCTCCGACTGCTCCGACCTCGCCGGCTGGGCCTGCTTCGCCTTGCGGGCCTTGCGCGCCCGCTTCGCCGATTGGTCCTTGCGGTCCTTGCGGACCAGCCTCGCCAGCCAGCCCTTGCGCCCCTTGCGGGCCTTCCTTGCCTTGGAAACCATCTGCTCCTCGCTCTCCCTGCAGGCCGCGCAGGCCTTGCGGTCCCGGCTCCCCCTGCGGTCCGCGCACAGTATCGCCCTCCGGCCCTGCAGGTCCGCGCAGGTTGCCGATTTTCTCCCAGAAGATCAGCGCATCCGGCATGGCATGGAACCTTGAAACATTTCGTTACCAGGAAAGCATCTGACCCATCTTGACCTATGGGGCATCATGCCCTAGATTAGGACCGTAAGAGAAAAGGACCCGAAATGTTCACCTGGCAAAAAGTGGTTTGGACGTTCCTGGAATTCGCGGTGGGCGGCACGTTCGTTCACGCGAACCACGGCGGCCTGACCCACAGCTACTGGCTCGTTCCTGGAACGGAGAATTGAAATGGCAATCCGAATGATGTGTGACGCAACCACCCCCGGTGCGGTCAAAGACGAGTATTGGAGCAAGCAGACCGGCCAGGAGATCTGGATGGTCGAGACTCACCAGGGCCTGGTGTTGGCCACCGGCGAATACAACGGCTACGACGACAGCGACTTTTACGCCGTGGTCTGGAACGAGGCCGCGGGCCACACCGAGCGGGTGACCTACGCCAGCACCCGAGGCTGGACCTACCCCAACGGCGCCGCGGTCGACGCCACCGATGAGGTCAAGGCCAAGTATGCCGCCCGGTGCGCCACGATCACCGCCGAGTTGCGGGCCAGGAACGCCGCCGCGGAAGCCGCCAAGCCTGCCAAGGGCAGGCGGGCCAGGACCGTCCGGAACGTCAAGGGCAAGAACGCCATCGAGGCCGGTGTGACCGGCACGGTGTTCTGGGTCGGCCAGGACAGCTACGGCAAGAGCTACTACGGCGCCGCGCCCAAGATGCGGGTCGGGTTCAAGGCCGACGATGGCCGCAAGGTTTTCGTTGCCGCCAATGCGGTCGAGATGGTTGCAGAAAATAATGCCTAGCCCCTCTTGACCTATACCCCACCATGCCCTATATTGAGCATGAAGGGAAAAGAAAGGAACCCGCCATGAACGATGCTGTCTTGTTTGCTTTCCGGGCCTATGCCGAGGCCATGAATTCCGAGCCCACCAATTGGCAATGGATCGGGCCGCACATGAGTCAGCGAATGTTCGGCATCACCGAAAAGCGGGCCAAGGCCTATGCCGTCACTCACGGCGGTGTCGCCTCTCCCCTCGAACACTGAAAGGAACCGTCATGAACGACGCCGAATGGAAGGCCATGCTTGCGAGAATGAAACCCGCGAAAGAGAAAGCCGGCTTTGATGCCTGGATGAAAAAGGTCGATGCCGCCCTGGTCAAGAAATGCGGCTTGGACAATCGCGACCTCCCCGATTGGAACTACCTCGATGCGTTCGAGGATGGCTACAGCCCATCGAAAGCCGCCAGCGCGGCATTCCAGGCGGCGAAAGAGTTCTAGCGAACACGGCAGGGTCGCGCCCTGCCCCGGTCCCAACAGCGGAGCTGCTGGGCGTGCGAGGGGCCTCTCGCGTCACAGGCCCCACCGAGGAACCTGACCATGAGAAAGTTCAACCAAGACCGAATCCAGAAGGCCGTCACCGGCTTTCGCATCCCCATGATGTCGATCCCCAAGCTCTACAAGAGGCTGGAGCAGGCGGTCGCATCCGATTGGACCGACGAGGAATTAAAGATGCTCGTCAAGCAATTCCCTGGCGTCGAGGAGGCCTGAAACAATTCGTTACCTGACCCACCTTGACCTATGGCCCATGGTGGCCCATATTAGCGGGGTAGGAAGGAACGAAGAAATGACCGCCACCACCCCCGTGTTCGCTGCCGCCTTGGAGGCCGAATTGGTCGGCCTCTACGCCACCACCGCCGCCGTGATGACCGAGGCCATGTTGGCCTACCGGACCGAGCTGGCCAATCTCTACTACGCCGCCACCGGCCGGTGGTTCGCCGCCCGGTTCTACTATTGAGAAAGGACACCTGACCTATGCCCGCCTTCCCCAAAGTCGTTCCCTGCAAGACCTGGGTCGCCTCCAACGGCATCCGGTTCTCCCCGTTCAGCTCCTATGTCCCCGCCGGCTCCAAGCTCGAAACCAAGGGCTACACCGTGGCCTGGCCGGATGGAACCTATGGTACCGGCCGGAAGGCTTTCGAGACGGAAGCCGAGGCCGAGGCCTACCTCGCCAAGGTGCCCGCGGGCTTCAAGGGCATGAACGTCTACTAACCCCGAAAGGACCCTGACCGTGTTGCCCGCCTACATCATCGACCAGCTCAAGCGCCAGCAGGAGGAGAACGACCGCCGGTTCGAGGAAACCCGGATCCCGCTCTACGCCCCGCCACCCCAACCCCGAAAGGAACCTGACCCATGGCCATGATCATGACGAAAGAGGAGGCCGAGGCGCTCGCCAAGTCGCAGCGCGACTACTATCCCAAGCGGATCGGCCGCCGCCAATGGTGCGTCTGGTGCGCCAGCTCCGACCATATCGTCGAATTCGACCAGGCCGACATCGATAAAATAATTCCTAACCCATCTTGACCTATAGCCCGTCATGGGCTATATATTGGTTGTTGAGAGAGAGAAAGGAACCCCGCCGTGTCTGCCTTCTTTGCCGCCTTCGCCGCCTTCTGGGCGGAAATGATGGCCCCGGAATTCTGGGGTGAACCGGAGGCGGCCTGAGTTTTCCTTGGCGGGTGTCCGCGAACGGGACACTGACCCAGAAAGCGCCGATCTGGCCGCCAGGGATTTTCGGAGCGCCTCCCCCGCCCTCGGGAGCAGCGCGAGACTAGGGGCCGGAACCACCAACCCCAATAGGAACCTGACCATGTCCGAGAAAACCTACCTCTCCTGCGCCGAGACGGCCAAGCTCGTTCGAGCTGCGCTCAAAAAGGCCTTCCCCGGCGTCAAGTTTTCCGTGCGCTCCAGCACCTACTCCGGCGGCGCCTCGATCCGGGTCGGCTGGGTCGATGGCCCCTCGACCAAGGCCGTGCAGGCCGTGACCTGCGCTTATGCCGGCGGCGGTTTCGACGGCATGATCGACATGGCCTACAACAAGGACGCCTGGCTCATGCCGGACGGCTCTGCCGCCTTCGCCAGCTCCCCTGGCACCACCGGCTCGATGGGCGTCTACGAACCCTACAGCCACGCCGCCCCTGGCCCCGGCGCCCGCAAGGTCCATTTCGGCGCCGACTCCGTGTTCACTGACCGGGAGCATTCGGTCGAGGCCTACACCGCAGCGGTCAAGACCGTGGCCGAGCGGTGGGGCGTCGACGTTCCGGAGGTCAAGGTCAGCGGCGGCATTCACCCCTATGTGGACTATGTCGCCGTCCCCAACGCTAACGGCTGCGACTTTGGCACCCTGGTCCACCGCGAGCTGTGCGCCGATGACGCGAATGCTCGCTGACCCCATTGGCGGGCGCCCGCGCGGGGCGCTGAAACCCGGCAGCGCGACCGAGGCCGCCAAGCTATTTTCCCTTACCCCACCTTGACTTATGGCCCACCGTGCCCTATATCAGTGTTGTGGAGTAATCCGATTGGAGCTGTTCGATGACCGACGAATTCAAACTGATACCGATGAAAAAGACCGAATATCGCCGGGCCATCGATGCTCTGGGTCTATCCCAGGTCAAGGCCTCCGATTTTTTCGCTGTTTCCCGCAAGACCTCGCCGCGATGGGCGAGGGGTGAGGCACCCATCCCTGGTGCCATCGCCAGGCTGTTGCGCCTGATGGTCCATCGCAAGATCCCATGGGAAGAGGTAGTTGAACTCGACAAGATCAGTCCCGAGGAGGTGGACAATTGATGAGGTTGTTGTTGGCTGGGGTGTTCGTTGCGGCCGCCATGGCGTTGCCTGGCGGTTCCAGCAGCTCCCCGACTCTGTTAGCTTCGGTTCCGGTCTTGGCCAGTTTGGCCTCCAGCCGGAGAACCGTCGTCATGAACTACGGAACCTTTGAGGGTCACCCGGCGGTTTGGGATGATCGAGTTGGTCATGTCTTGTTTGACCGGGACGATGGCTGGAAGAAGATCCCCGTTGCCGAGTTGGATCAATTCGCTGCGGTGATGTCCAAGGCTGCTTTCGACGCCGCCTTTCCCGGCTTGCCTCCCGTCCCCAAGTAGCCCTTGAGGCCGAGCGCCGCTCGCCACTCCGGTGAGTAGCTGCCGAGCACCGCACCGTACAGGTCGGTCATCTGCTTTCCGAGCGCATCATAGGCCGCCTTGTCCTTGACCGGGTCGAGCACGCGCTGCTGCTCATACAGCTTGTGCCCTTCCTTTTTGGCCGCGGACATTTTCTTTTCCAGGATCTGGACCTCGCCGACGATGCCGTTGGGGGCGCGAATCTGCAGCGCCTTGTCGGTGTAGTTGACCTTGGTCAATTTCCAATCCTCGTTCGCCACCTCGAATTCTTTCTTGATCGCGGCGACGATGCCCGCGGCTTGCTCCGGCTTGTCAATCTCGAACCCGCCGCGGAATAGATCGCTCACTTTTTCGATACCACCGCGCTCATCGGCTTTCTGCTGAATCCTGGCCATGTTGGTTTTGGGGCCGGGATTGTTGAATTTCACCCCGAGCTTTTTGGCGATGGCCTCACCGACCGCAGCGAGCTGGTCCTGCCCGACCTTGGCGGCATCCATGGCGGCCTCGGTATCGCCCT
>Ga0173480_10000354_pt1 | contig 14766 bp, 17 predicted proteins | sample NitcycUS209509C1_FD_122622 | JGI IMG/M metagenome (GOLD analysis project Ga0173480, IMG submission 122622) | Soil microbial communities from Arlington Agricultural Research Station in Wisconsin, USA - Nitrogen cycling UWRJ-S209-509C-1 (version... | ecosystem: Environmental > Terrestrial > Soil... | reverse complement strand
CGCAAAGGCCGGAGATTGAACAGCCAGAGCGCCGCGAGCAGCACCCAGAGGAAACCTTTCCAGATGCCGGCGGGCGGCGCGATGTAGGTGTAACCCGCGAGCAGCAGCGTGAAGACCACCGTGAAGGCGATGAGCGGCAGCCGCTTGTATGCCATGAACACGATGGCGCCGATGAACAGCAGCGTGAAGCCGGTGCCGACCTTGGCCACGTAGGCCGCGCCGGCGATCAGGGTAAGGATGACTAGGATTGCGCCGAGCATGGGGAACCCCTCGAATCTCGATGGCGAAACTATAGTCGTTTCCGCACCGCATCGCGCGCGGGCGGTTTTATGTCTGCCCTTCGAAGCTGCGTCGCTCGGCGGCGATGGCGTCACCCACCACGGTGAAGAATGCGCGAACGCGCGCGGTGTTCCGCAGGTCCTGGTGCGTGACCATCCACAGTTCGCTCGCAAGATCGGGCAACACGCCGGAAATGCGCTTTACTCCATGGTCCCGGTCGGCGAGATAGCAGGGCAGTAACGCGATGCCAAGCTTTGAACGCACTGCCACCAGCTGATTCAGCAGGCTGTTGCATCGATAACCCACGCGATCCGCGGGAACGTGGGTCGCGATCCATTCGCCGACCACGATCCGGGTCGGTTCGTCCCAGCCGATGACCGATTGGCGCGCGAAGTTGAACGACGCGCCTTCGCGTCGCAGTGCCGTGCTGTCTTCGGACGAACCGTAGAACGCCCAGGCGATGCCGGTGAGCCGGCGGCCAAACAAGGTGGGATCGGTGGGACGCCGCGCGCGCAGCGCCACGTCCGCTTCGCGGCGGCCGAGATCGAGCACGCGATTGTCGATGACCAGCGAAAGCTGGATGCGCGGATGCGCTTCGTGGAAACGCGCGAAGAGCGGCGGCAGCACGGAATTGGAAAACGTCTCCGAGGCCGTCACGCGCAGCACGCCGGAGAGTTGCTGGTCCCTGCCGCTGATCTCGCGATCCAGAGCCAGCAGCTCCGTTTCGACGCGCTCCGCTGTGTCGGCCGCGCGGATGCCGGCGGCGGTGAGCTGGTAGCCGCGCGCCGAACGATCGAACAGGCGCACGCGCAGCCGCTTCTCCAGGGCATTGAGCCGGCGGAACACGGTCGACAGGTCGACACCGAGTTCTTCCGCGGCGCCGGCCAGAGTCTTTTCGCGGGACAGCGCCAGGATCAGCGGCAGGTCCGCGACTTCGAGACGTTCCGAGGTGTTTGCATTCATGCAAACGCCGTTTGCCACATGACCGATGTGTTTGCAATGGCGCATCCCTACGATCTGCCCATCGCAATCCTGCGTACACATTCAAACGGGAGATCTCCATGTCTGCATTGATCAAGAAAGGCGACGCCACGGGCGCCGCCGTATTGCGCGTATCGCTGGGCGTCATGTTCCTCGCGCACAGCGTCGTGCTGAAGTTGTTCACGTTCGGGCTGGCCGGCACGGCTGGCTACTTCGCGTCGCTGGGTTTGCCCGCGAGCCTCGCGTACGTGGTGTTCGCTGCCGAAGCCATCGGCGGTGCTTTGCTGATCGCAAACGTCGCCACGGGCTGGGTATCGCTCGCGCTGATCCCGGTGCTCGCCGGTGCCTTCTGGGTCCATGCCGGTAATGGCTGGGTCTTCAGTGCGGCGGGTGGCGGATGGGAATACCCGCTGTTCCTGATCGTCGTGTCGGCGGTGGTGGCCCTTCAGGCGTTCGCGGCGAACGCACGGACGGTCGCCACGCCCGCGGGGCTTGGGAACGTGGTCCCCCAGGCGTAACAATGGCGGCATGTCGAATGCCGAATTGTTTTCCACGATAGCGCGCGAGTACGCGAACTTCAGGCCCGGCTATCCACCGGAACTGTTCGAGTGGCTCGCGCGCATTTCTCCGGCGCGCGATTCCGTCTGGGATTGCGGTTGCGGCAGCGGCCAGGCGAGCGTCGCCCTGGCCGGGCATTTCACGGAAGTTCACGCCACCGACGTGGCGCCCGAACAGATCGCGGCCGCCAAGCCCCATCCGCGCGTGCATTACTCCGTCGCCTCCGCCGAACACTCGCGCCTTCCGGCGCAGTCGGTGGACCTCGTGACGGTCGCGCAGGCGCTGCACTGGTTCGACGTCGGCGCCTTCTACATGGAAGCGCGCCGCGTGGCGCGGTCGGAAGCGGTGATCGCGGTCTGGAATTACCCACGACCCCGGTTCGAAGATGCGGAGCTCGATCGACGTTTCTTCGAGTTCTATTCGCAGGTCGTAGGGCCGTACTGGCCGCCGGAGCGCCGCCACATCGAAGCCCGCTACCGGACGCTGCCGTTCCCGTTCGAAGAGATCAAAGCCCCGGAGTTCGGTCTCGATCTGTCGTGGAACCTGGCGCAGGTGCTGGGCTACGTGAGCAGCTGGTCGGCGACGGCGCGGTACCGCAAGGCACTCGGAACGGATCCCGTGCCGATGCTGCGTGCGTCGCTCGAAGCCGCCTGGCCGGCGGCCGACGCCAGCGTCCCGATGCGCATGCCGATAGGGCTGCTCGTCGGGAAGCTGGCGGGACGTAGTTAGTCCAGCCCGGCTGGTTTCAGCCGGGCCGGTGAAGCGGGCTCAGATCAGCTCGCGGACGCCGTCGCGCTCTTCGCGCAGTTCCTTGTCGGTGGCTTCCATGCGCTTGCGCGAGAACTCATCCACGGTGAGGCCCTGGACGATCTTGTAGTCGCCGTTGGCGCAGGTCACGGGGTACGAATACACCACGCCTTCCGGGATGCCGTAGCTGCCGTCCGAAGGCACGGACATGCTGATGAAGTTGTCGGCAGCCGTGCCGAGATGCCAGTCGCGCATGTGGTCGATGGCGGCGGACGCGGCCGAAGCCGCCGACGACGCACCGCGCGCCTTGATGATGGCGGCGCCGCGCTGCTGCACGGTGGGGATGAAGGTGTCTTCGTACCACTTGCGGTCCACGAGCGAATGCGCGGCCTTGCCGTCAACCGTGCAGTAGTTCAGGTCGGGGTACTGCGTCGACGAGTGATTGCCCCAGATGAGCATCTTGCGAATGCTCGTCACGTGGCTGCCCGTCTTCTCCGCGAGCTGCGACACGGCGCGGTTATGGTCGAGACGCGTCATCGCGGTGAAGTTGCGCGGGTTCAGGTTCTTCGCGTTGGCGCGCGCGATCATCGCGTTGGTGTTCGCCGGGTTGCCGACCACGAGCACGCGGATGTTGCGATCCGCGACGTCGTTCATCGCCTTGCCCTGCGCGGAGAAGATCTGCGCATTGGCCATGAGCAGGTCCTTGCGTTCCATGCCCGGGCCGCGCGGACGGGCGCCGACGAGCAGCGCGGCGTTGCAGTCCTTGAACGCGACGCGCGCGTCATCGGTGGCGACGATCTTGTTGAGCGTGGGGAACGCGCAGTCGTTGAGCTCCATCACCACGCCCGCGAGCTGCGGCAGCGCCGGCGTGACCTCGAGCAGGTGCAGATTGATCGGGGTGTCTGCGCCCAGCATCTGGCCGGAAGCGACACGGAAAGCGAGGGCATAACCAATCTGACCGGCGGCACCGGTAATGGCGACATTCACTGCGGGTTTCATCATCACTCCGGCGGGCCCCCGAAAAGACCCAAAAAATGCGGGGGCGCGATATTAACAGGCCAGGCCTGCTACTTCAGCGGTCCGGGGATGATGCAAAGGCGCGCTGGCTGCGCGTGAATTCCGCGTATTCCGCGTCGGCACGAGCGGTATCTCCCGCATCGCGCAAACGCTGGATTTCCGCCTGCCAGGCTTTCGGATCCCGGCGCCAGGCGGGCGTTTCGCCGGCCACGACCGGGACGGACGCCGTTTCCGAACGCGCCGGCGCAACCTGCGGGGGAGGCGGCGAGGCGGGTGCCGCCTCCGGAGCGTCGACGCGATCCGCGATGTTCTGAACCGTCACTTCGGGCTTGGGCTGCGCCTTCTCCTGCGGCATCCCCGCGCGGAAGATCACCGCGAAGGCGAGCAACAGCGTGGCCGCCAGCGCGATGGGCATGGACCAGCGCGGTGCGCTGAAGACGCGCATGGGCTCTTCGGGCTTGATCGCCTCGCGCGCCTGGCGCAATACGACGCGATCGAGCTCCGCGGGCGGCTCGAACATCTCGTCGTCGGGCCGGCGGAACACCGGCTTGCGCCGCTTGAGGAATTCCTCGAACTCTTCGTCGGGGCCGGCCATCAGGCCTCCGAAGCGGACAGGGCCGCCTTGAGTTTCGCCACGGCGTAACGCAGCCGGCTCTTCGCCGTCTCGGCGCCGACACCGGTGATCCGTGCGATTTCCTCTAGCGACAAATCCGATTCCTCGTGCAGTAGATAGACGTCGCGCTGCTCGGCGGGCAGCGTCGTCAGCGCGGCACGGAAGCGTCGCGAAGTCTCGTCCCTCGACAGCACCTTGTCGGGCTGCATGTCTTCCGAGGCCGGCAGAAGGTCCGCGTCGTCGGCATCTTCGACACGAAGGCCCGCCGGGCGCGACTTCGTGCGGCGACAGTGATCGATGAAACAGTTGTGTGCAAGCGTGAAGAGAAACGTGCGGAATTTCGCGCGCGGCTCGTAGCGCGTGCGATTCACGATCACGCGACTCCACACTTCCTGGAAAAGATCGTTCGCGATCTCGCCATCGCGCGCCTGGCGTGTGAGGTAACGATAGAGCGCGCCTCGATGGCGTGCGTAGAGCGTCTCGAAGGCGCGCATCTCGCCACGTGCATAAGCGAGCATCAGCTGCGCGTCTTCGTCGTCACTCACGACCTCGACTGTACGCGTACGGCTCGGGCGCGCGAAGCGCACGGTGTTTTCGGAAGTAGTGAGGCCGTCCATCGTGAAGGTCGCCGCGTTCACGGCTGCGATGCCTCGTTCAGGACCTCTATTTCCACCCGGGCCAGCATTTCCTTGGGTGGAGTGAAGTTCGGCATTTCATCGGGCGACTGGACGCAGGTCGTCATCGCCTGGCGCTGCTTCGGAGCGTCCTGGTGGACCCAACCTGCAGCCAGCGCGCCATGGGCCACGATTATTCCTAGTACAAACAGTAACTTAGGTCCCATGATGGCTTCCCCGGGCGGAACGTCCGCCTCTAGGCTTGCAACGCACCAGAAATATTTTTGGGGTTAGGGCTTGTTTCTGAGTTGGTGTTGTAGTTATATATAACACCAACACGTAGGGCGAATCGCATAGGGCGAGGCGCCCTGAAACGAAGAGACAAGGAAGGAGACGATCATGAAGACCCTGAACATCAAGTCTGTTGCGAGCGCCTTTGCCGCCCTCGCGCTCACCTTCGTACTGAGCTGGACGTTCGTCGACGCCACGAAGGTGGCGCGCGTGAACACCGTCGGCGGCCAGGCCTTCGTGGCCTCCATCAGTGCTCTGGTACGCTAGGTTTCGCCGGAGCACCTTATGGACCCGCAGTGGGACGACAGCCAGCCAATCTATAGGCAGCTGCGTGATCGAGTGGTGGCGATGATCCTCGAGGGCGTCCTCAAAGAGGGTGATCCGCTCCCCTCGGTCCGCGCCGTAGCGGCCGAATTTCGTCTCAACCCGCTGACCGTTCTCAAGGGATACCAGCAGCTCGTCGATGAGCAGCTGGTAGAGAAGAAGCGCGGCCGAGGCATGTTCGTCAATGAAGGGGCTCGCGCAGCTCTCATGAAAGACGAGCGTGTGTACTTCCTCGAGACGGAATGGCCAAAGATCTACGCGACCATCTCGCGCCTTGGCCTCACAACCGAAGAACTCATGAAACGTGGTGCGAAATCGGCCCCGGCATCCCAGCCGTTCCCGACCCGCGCCGTTACGGATACCGAAGATGACAGCAATAATTGAAGCCCGCGGTCTCACGAAGCGCTACGGCAGCACGCCGGTGGTTCGTGGGGTGGATCTCAACGTGGAGGCCGGACGCATCGTCGGCCTGATCGGCCCGAACGGCGCCGGCAAAACCACAGTGATCAAGTCCATTCTTGGCCTCACGTCCTTCGACGGTGAGCTCAGGGTGCTCGGGTACGACCCGCGCACGCAGCGCGACGCGCTCATGGAAGAGGTGTGTTTCATCGCCGACGTGGCGGTGCTGCCGAAGTGGCTCAAGGTGTCGCAGGCCGTCGATTTCGTCGCCGGCGTCCACCCGCGCTTCGATCGCAAGCGCGCCGAGGAATTCCTCGCGAAGACGGACATCAAGAAGGACAGCCGGGTTCGCCAGCTGTCCAAGGGCATGGTCACGCAGCTGCACCTCGCGCTGATCCTGGCCATCGACGCGAAACTGCTGGTCCTCGACGAGCCGACGCTCGGCCTCGACCTGCTGTTCCGCCGCTCGTTCTACGACAACCTGCTGAACGACTACTTCAACAAGGAACGCACGATCCTCGTGACGACGCACCAGGTCGAGGAAATCGAAAACATCCTCACCGACGTGCTGTTCATCGAACACGGCAAGATCGTGCTGAATTCGCCGATGGACGTCCTCGCGGAACGCTTCGCGCAGCTCACTCCCTCGCCGGGCAACGTCGATCGCGCCCGTGCGCTCAAGCCGTTCTGGGAACGGGAGATCTTCGGTCGCGTCGCCATGCTGTTCGACGGCAAGAACCAGGCTGAACTCGCAGAGCTCGGTGAAATTCGCGCGCCGTCGGTGGCGGACCTGTTCGTCGCCATGATGCAGCCCGTAGGTACGGCGCCCTCGCCGTCGAAGGAGGCCGCGTGAACAACATGATCTGGCTCATCCGTCGCGAGGTCTGGGAAAACCGCTCGCTCTGGATCGCACCGCTGGTCGTTGCCGGCATCATCCTCATCATCGCCGCGTTCGGTGGCGTTCACGTGGGTGGCGGCAACAACGTCAACCTGGGTTGGACCGACAACCCCGAGATCTCCGCTTCCGATCGCGAACACATCCGCAATGCCATGTCGGCTGCTTCGATGGACCACAAGGAACTGATCTACGCGATCGCGTTGTCCACGTTCACGACCGTGCAGCTCTTCACGATGGCATTCGTGCTGTTCTTCTATCTACTGGATTCACTGCTGGCCGAGCGCAAGGACCGCAGCATCCTGTTCTGGAAGTCGTTGCCCGTGTCGGATGCACAGGTGGTGCTGTCGAAATTGCTGACAGCAGTGGTGGTCGTGCCCCTGTTCGTGCTCCTCGTGAGTTCGGCATTGCAGGTCCTGTTTGCACTGGTCTGGTCTGCGCGTTTCAGCGGCTCGGGCCTGGGCGAAGCATTGATGGCCTGGCACGGACCCACCTGGATCAAGCTCCAGGCGGCGTTCCTTCTGTTCATCGCCTCGGGAATGCTCTGGTACCTGCCCCTGTTCGCCTACCTGATGCTGGTCTCGGTCTGGGCGCGTCGGAATGCCTTCCTGTGGGCAGTGCTGCCGCCGGTCGCGATCCTCGCGATCGAAGGCCTGATCCTGCGGTCGAACAACTTCGGCGAGTTCCTGGGCCACCGCTTCATCGGCATCTTCGAGCTCCTGGAGAAGAGTGCAGGCGCCGCTGCCGACAGTGACGACATGGCCACGCTGAGCGACGTGGTCCGGGCGGTCTCAAGCGTCTTCACCAGCCCTGAAACCTGGATCGGTGTGCTGGTCGCCGCCGCCATGGTCTTCGGCGTCATCCGCATCCGTCGCTTCCGCGACGACAGCTGATCCGGCGATGCATGCGGCCCGCGGGTTACACTCGCGGCCGCATGCATCTCACCGCGCAGCGGGACGGCGATAACCTCGACATCGAACTAGCCGGATCGTGGCGCGGCACGGACTTGCCCGCGATCGACGCAGAACTCGCCGATGTGCCGCTGTCCGGTGTGCGCACGCTGCGGATCACCGTCCCCGAATCCTTCGATCTCGACCTGGCAGGCGCCTGGACGCTTCGCCAGTGGACCAAAGCCGCCGAGAAGGCGGGCGCCACGGTGGAATTCCCGGGCGGGGTTCCGGGTCAGCTCGAACTCATCGAAGCCACGCTGGCAGGCAAGGGACGCCCCCAGCCGCTGTCCTCCTCGGAGCCCAGTTTTGAGCCCGTGAGCTCGCTGGGTCGGCACGTGACCCGGCGCTGGCTCAGCCTGAAGACGGCGCTCGACTTCATCGGCCGTTCGACAGTCACCTTCTTCCGCGCCTGCACGAGCTGGCGCCGGATGCGGCCCACCTCGATCGCGCGTCACGTCTACGAGACCGGACTCACCGCGATTCCGATCGCCTCGCTGATCGCGTTCCTGATCACGGTGATCATTGCCTACATCGCCGCGCAGTACATGCGCACCTATGGCGCCGAGGTGTACGTCGTCGACCTGATCACCATCTCGGTATTGCGCGAGCTTGCGGTACTGCTGACCGCCATCATTGTTGCTGGCCGCTCGGGCAGCGCCTTCGCGGCGGAAATCGGCGCGATGAAACTCAACGAAGAAGTCGACGCGCTGCACGCCATCGGCGTGGATCCGCACGAAGTCCTCGTGCTTCCGCGCGTCATCGGCCTCGTGATTGCGTTGCCGCTGCTCACCGTGGTCGCCGACCTGGTCGGTCTCACCGGTGGCGCACTGCTGTGCAAGTGGCTGCTCGACATGCCGCTCGTCATGTTCATGGAGCGTGCGCAGGATTCCATCGCGTCGACGACGTTCTGGGTCGGCGTGATCAAGGCGCCGGTATTCGCGCTGTTGATAGCCCTCACCGGCACGTATCGCGGCCTGCAGGTGCGCGACTCCTCGCGCGAGCTCGGCCGCCTCACTACCACGGCAGTCGTGCAATCCATCTTCCTCGTGCTGCTTGCCGACGCGCTGTTCGCCGTGGCGTTCTGGATGATGGACATCTGATGGAACCGCTCATCGAAGTCCGGGGACTCGTGAATCGCTTCGGTGCGCAGATCGTGCACGACGGCCTCGACATGACCGTCGAGCAGGGCGAAGTGTTCGGCATCGTCGGCGGATCGGGTTCCGGCAAGTCCGTGCTCCTGCGCTCGATCCTCGGGCTGCAGCGTCCGCAACGCGGTGAGGTGCTGATGCTCGGTCGCGACCTCACGAAGGTCTCGAGCGTCGAGCTCAACGGGATCAAGGCGACCTATGGCGTCACCTTCCAGCAAGGTGCGCTGTTTTCCTCGCTCACCGTGCTGCAGAACGTCCAGCTGCCCATGCTCGAGCACCTGGACCTGTCGCCCCGGGCGCTCGACGAACTGGCGCTGCTCAAGCTGCGGCTCGTCGGACTACCCGACGAAGCGGGACAGAAGTATCCGGCGCAGCTGTCGGGCGGCATGGTCAAGCGTGCGGCATTGGCACGCGCGCTGGCGCTCGATCCCCGGCTGCTCATGCTGGACGAGCCCACCGCCGGTCTCGATCCGATCAGCGCCGCGGCCTTCGACGAGCTGCTCATGGACCTGCGCAAACAGCTGGGCCTCACGGTGATCATGATCACGCACGACCTCGACACCATCTTCAGAACCTGCAATCGTGTCGGGGTGATCATCGACCGAAAGATGACGAGCGACACTCTCGAAGGCATCACGGGCAATCCACATCCGTGGATCCAGGCCTATTTCCACGGAGAGCGCGCCCTGCGATTCGGTTCATCGCAGGGGAAGGGACAGGAAAAATAATGGAACGGGAAGCTAACTACACGGCCGTGGGCGCCTTCGTGCTGCTCATCGCCACGATGGCGGGCCTGTTCGTGTACTGGTACGCGGGCAGCAACGATTCGCGCGACTACCGGCGTTACGAGATCTATTTCGAAGGCAGCGTCTCCGGCCTCAATCGCGGCAGCACGGTGCGTTACCTCGGCGTCGAAGTGGGCCGCGTGGTGAGCATCCGGATCGACAAGCGCGCGGCGGACCGCGTCCAGGTCGTCGCCGACATCGACTCGGAGACGCCGATCTCGCGAAAGACCCTGGCCTCGTTGTCGCTGCAGGGCGTGACAGGCCTGTTGTACATCGACCTCCTGGCCAACGGCGATGAGAAGCGCCGCCAGGAATCCGTACCGCCCGAGAAATACCCGGTCATCGATTCGGTGCAGTCCAACTTCGATCGCCTGCTCGCCAGTCTCCCGGATCTCGTGGGTCGCGCCACCGAAGTGGTGGATCGCGCGTCGCGCGTCTTGTCCGATGACAACATCATGGCCTTCTCGAAGACCATGCAGAACCTGGAGAAGTCTTCCGCCACGCTGCCCGGCGCCATGCGCGATGCGGCGGTAGTCATCGCGGACCTCAAGGCTACGCTCGTCGATGTGCGTGTGGCGGCCGCCAACGCGCGCCAACTCATGGAAAGCTCGGGTCCCAACCTGTCCGCGGCGTCCGAACGTTTCCGCACGATTTCCGAAAACCTTGCCAATACCACGGCCAACCTGGATCGCCTCATGACCGATCACCGTGAAGATCTCGGCCTCTTCCTGCGAGACAGCCTGCCCGAAATAGAGCGGCTGCTGCGCGATGGGCGAAGTGCCGCACAGGAATTCGGCGAGTTGTCGCGAAGCCTGAAGGCCGATCCTTCCCAGCTGCTATACGAGCCGAGCTACAAGGGCGTGGAGATTCCGCGATGAAGGCGCGTCACTGGCTGTTGTCCCTGGCCTGTCTGCCGCTCGCGTCCTGCAGTGGCGTGTTCGACAGCGATCTCGCCGCGCCGCAGTCCTACGTATTGCGCGTGCCGCCCGTCTCCGCCGGCGAGGTCGTCGGTGGCGCCGGCCGCCTGGTGGTGCAGCGGCCCGACGCGGGTCCAGGCCTGGCTTCCGAACGCATCGCGCTTCTGCGCAGTGAGCAACGGTTCGACTTCTACGCGGCCAGCCGCTGGGCGGCTCCCGCACCCGATGTCATCAGCAGCGTGATGATCGACACGCTTCGCGCGACCGGCGCATTTTCAGCCGTGCTCGACGATTCCGCACCATACCCCGCGCGGTACAGCTTGCGTTGCACGTTGCGGCGCTTCGAGGCGGACTACACGAAAGGAAGCGGTGCCCCCACGGTCTTCGTGACGCTCGACTGCGCGATGGGTCGCCGTCGGGACCGCGAATTGCTGGCGAGCTTTACGGCGCAAGGATCCGCAAAGGCGGCCGAGGATCGGCTCAGCGCAGTGGTCGCGGCATTCGAGTCCGCCACCGCGGCCGCGATGAGTGAGCTCGGGCGCGCGGCAAGCGCCGCCGTTGCCAATGAAAAGCCGGCCAGCGACACGCCACCTTCAGAAGGTAGATAGGCCGGTCGCTTCCATCAGGCGATAGAGCCAGTAGCTGCTCTGCGACGGATCGGCGTAGGCGCCGAACTCCGCGGTGTATTCGAGCTCCGGCGGCCCGTGGTTGGTCCACAGCGAGTCGAACCACGTGGTGATCTGCGTGGCGATCTCCGCATTCAGCGGCACGCTCACCGCGACATTGGCTTCGAGATTGTAGTTCTCGATGTTTCGCCGGGTGAGGTTGGCAGAGCCCAGCGTGAACCAGAATTCCGTGGCGGTGCGCATCGAGACGAGCTTGCTGTGGAACTGCTCGCCATGCGTGCGGAACCAGCGAACCTTGATGGCGCCATCGGACGCTGCCGCGAGTTCGGTGGCCACCGAGCGGTTCGGTATGCCGTTCTTCGTGCGGCCGAAAGCATCCTTGTTCGGATCGAGCAGCACGCGAACGGCCACGCCGCGTTTCGCGGCGGCGATCAACGACTGGATGACGTCGCGTTCCGAGAGATAGAACATCGCGACGTCGATGCTGTCGCCGACGCGAGCGCCGGAAAAATTGCGCACGATGGCCGCGCCGATTTCCCCTTCGGTGAGTACCTGCACGCGCGCGGTGTTCTCGGGCGCCAGGGCCGTGGCTGCCGAGGCGGGCGGAGAGTCCCAACCGCCGGTCCATCCCGCTTCCCGGGCGATGTCCAGCTCGCTCTCGAGCAACGGCTCGAGTGACGCGCCCGACAGCCGCAGTCCGACGTTGGAGTGCAGGCTGCTCGCGTCGTGAGGATTGGCGGAGGTCACGATGCCGGTGAGCGCGCCCTTGCCGTCATCGCCGAGGATGACCTTGCGATGGTCCGCCTTGAAGTTGAGTAGGCGACCCCAGGCGGCCAGCGAGACCTGTTCCGGACCGGCGTCGAGCGGATTGGGGAGGCTGGCTTCACCGGAACCGTCGCCGGCCCACCAGCTCATCAGCAGCCGCCACAGCGCCGAGTAGATAGGGTTGGAATCGCGAAGGTCGTCGAGGTCGGGCGTCACCACCTCGATGCCCGCGCCGCGCAGGTCCGCAAAGTACCTCGAGGGCAGTGCGCCGTAGACGTCATTGATGGGGTCGGCGATGACCAGGATGTGCATCTCCGGCATCGCGCGTTTGCGCGCAAGCAGTGCGTCCCGGAGTTCCCTCGAGAGCTCGCGGGAGGGCTTCGTGTCCGTGGCCGCGCCGCGCTGATCGTTGAACAGGAAGAAGTCGAGCACCAGGTATTCGCGTGCCTGGCCGATGAGCGCGATGACCGAGTCGAAGATCTGCTGGCGCACGACCGGAGCGCCGAACACGTCCGCGCCCGTCACGTCATTGAGGAACTGAAGCTGGTTGAGCGGAGTCTCGACGATGGTGCCGCGGATGGCGACGCCGTTCGGTAGCGGCTTGAACAGGTTCCAGAGGGCGATCAGCGCCCACAGCGTCAGGAAACCATAGGCAAACAGCCGGCCCAGACGCAGCTTTCGTCGCGGCGCCTGTGGAGGGGGAGACGGGTCGATGGGTGACTCTTCGGGCTCCTCAGCCATTCAGCGATTCTAGCCGCTCGGACAGCTCTAGCCAGCGTGTCTCCAATTGCTCGACTTCACGAATCAGAGCTCCATGACGCTCCGTCACTTTGCGCGCGTGAGCGGGATCACGCGCGAAGTCGACACCCTCGAGTTCCTTTTCTAGCCGGGCACGCTCCTGGCCGAGCTTTTCCAGCGTCGTCTCGATGGATTTGATCTCCTGGCGCTTGGGCGTGGAGTCGCTGCGCGCGCCCTTGTCTCGCCGCTTGTCTCGTTTGTCATTTTCGCTGCGCGGTTTTGGCGCCGCCGGCGTGGAGGCGGCAGTGCCGCGCTTCTCCAGCCAGTTAGAGTAATCCTCCAGGTCACCTTCGAAGTCCGTGACCGCGCCATCGGCCACCAGCCAGAACTGGTCGCAGACACTGCGCAGGAGTCCACGGTCGTGCGAGACCACGATCACGGCGCCCGCGAAGTCCTGGAGAGCGGTGATCAGCGAATGACGCATCTCGAAATCGAGGTGGTTGGTGGGTTCGTCGAGCAGCAGCAGGTTGGGGCGCTCGGCCACGAGGATGGCGAGCGCGAGCCGCGCCCGTTCGCCGCCCGAGAAGTGGACCACCGGCTCGAATACGCGGTCACCGCGAAAGCCGAAGCCACCGAGGTGATTGCGGCGCCTTTGTTCGTCCCATTGCGACCTCACGCCGATCTCGTCGATGCGGTTGGTCAGCGCGATCAACGCCGTGTCCCGCGAATCGAGACGATCGACCTCGAGCTGCGCGAAGTTGCCGACGATGAGGTCCGGCGATGCGACGCGATCGCCACCGCTCGGCGGCAGCGCGCCCGAGATGAGCTTCATGAGCGTGGACTTGCCGGCGCCGTTGCGTCCGAGAATGCCGATGCGCTCGCCGGGGTTCACTGAACGGCCAACGCCCGAGATGACCACGCGGTCGCCGTAACCGGCCGAAGCGGAGTCGAGCGTGACCAGCGGCTGCGGCAGCTTGTTAGCCGCTGCGAATTCCCACTCGAAACTGTCGAGCTCCGTGTAGGTAGTGATCGTCTCGAGTTTGCCGAGTGCCTTGATGCGGCTCTGCACCTGGCGCGCCTTGCTGGCCTGTGCGCGGAATCGGTCGATGAACGAGTGCAACCGCGCCACTTCGCGCTGCTGGCGCGCGGCCATCGCTGCCGATTGCTGGATGCTGGCGGCGTGCTGGCGCTGGAAATCCGTGTAGTTGCCGGTCCAGTGCGTGAGCTGGCCGTTCTCGAGATTGACCACGCGGTTGACGATGTCGTCGAGGAACTCGCGATCGTGCGACACCAGCAGCAGCGTTCCTGCGAACCGTTGCAGCCAGCCCTCGAGCCACAACACGGCGTCGAGGTCGAGGTGGTTGGTCGGCTCGTCGAGCATGAGCACGTCGGCACGCGACATCAGCGCTCGCGCCATGTTGGCGCGCATCTGCAGACCGCCTGACAACTCCTTCACCTTGCGTTCGATGTCGGAAGGGGCGAAGCCGAGACCATCGGCGAGCTCCGCCGCGCGCGCGGCCGAGGTATAGCCGCCGGCGAGATCGTAGTCGCCTAACAGGTGTGCCTCCTGCATGCCGTCGTCGGCGGCGCGGGCCTTCTCGAGCTCGGCCTCGATGGCCATGAGGCGCGTGTCGCCGCTGCGCACGTATTCGAGCACCGTCGATTCGGTGCGCGGCAATTCCTGCGACACCGAGACGAAATTGAGCTTGCCCGGAACGGAGTAGTCGCCGGCATCGGCGTGAAGGTCGCCGCGCAGCAGCGCGAGGAGGCTCGACTTGCCGCAGCCGTTCCGTCCCACGATCCCGATCTTGTCTCCGCGGAAGATGGTCAGGTTAGCGCGGTCGAAGAGCACCGCGGCGCCACGTCGAAGGCGCAAATCCCGGAGTTCAAGCATGTAAGGGTTCCAGCATGGGGTGGCGGATTCTACTGGAATCGGCCCGCCTAACCCCGGACTGCTTCACGCCGCGTTCATGCACGGGTATGCCACCTCGGCCAGTACAGGGAGTTTCCACAATGAGTCACCGAATCGTGCCGGCGCTCGCGCTCGCGCTATGGATCCCGATGATGGCGATCGCCGCCGATCCGGCACCCGCGCCCGCCGCGCCCAACTACGCCACGG
>Ga0173480_10000353_pt1 | contig 14766 bp, 16 predicted proteins | sample NitcycUS209509C1_FD_122622 | JGI IMG/M metagenome (GOLD analysis project Ga0173480, IMG submission 122622) | Soil microbial communities from Arlington Agricultural Research Station in Wisconsin, USA - Nitrogen cycling UWRJ-S209-509C-1 (version... | ecosystem: Environmental > Terrestrial > Soil... | reverse complement strand
GGCAAGGCTCCGGAGCCTGCCGCGCTGACGGGTACGACGGCCACGCCTTCCCAGCGTGTCGCGGTCGCGCCGCCGGCGGCGACTCCGGGGCCCGGCGCGCCTGGCGCGGACGCCAAACCAGACTATAACGACGTCCGGAAGTACCCCGACGGTCGATACGATGCGCAATTCATCGAAGATCTGTCGTCCTGGGGGGCGCGGGCGGAATGGAACAAACTGCAGGCGAAAGCGGCCGAGAAAGAGACGATCCAGCAGGCGGAACGCCGATGGAATGACGGTGTGCAAGCGGCGCGAGCGAAGTACCCCGATTTTGACGCTGTGGCGCTGAAGCCGTCGGCGATTCCGCAGGGGTCGATCCCTGATGTTTGGATTTTGGAGCACAAGCAGGGCCCACTTGTGCTATATCATCTGCAATCCCATCCGCAGGAGCTCGACGCGATCTTGAGGATGGACCGGCTCGGACAGATCGAAGAGCTGGCGTCGCTGTCGCGACGGTTCGCGTCGCCCTCTCCCGTGCTGGCTGGTACGACCGGAGCAGCTGCCGGGGGGTCTCCTGTCAAACCATTGCCCAAGCCGCCCACTCCGGTGCGTGCCGAGGCTCAGCGCGCGAACGATCTTCCGAAGAACTCGGAAGCCGGTTCGATTGCGGAGCATCGGCGCCAATTCGGGCCACAGAGCCGCATTTAAGCCGGGGACGTTCGCGCACTAGCAAAGGTGCGCAATGAACGGATTTATTACCCCGAACTGGGTCTCGACCGACGTCGCGATGTTCTGGGACTCCAACATCAAGGCGTTGAAGCTGGCCGATCGGACGTACGGGCGGGAGTGGAAAGACCTGCCGGACGGCGCGAAAATCGGCTACACGGTCCAACAGCGTATTCCCCAGCGTTTCCGCGTGAAGCGTGGGCAGGCGTTGCAGCAGCAGCCGATTCTCAATCAGACGGTGCCGATCGCGCTGACGGATCAGTTGCAGGTCGCGATGGGCTGGTCGTCGGCCGATTCCGCGATCGTGGTCGAAGAGGCGCAGGAGCGGTACAACAAGCCGGCCGGGATTGCACTCGCCAACGAGTGCGATCGGTTCTTCGTCGACTCTGTCTACAAGTCGGTGTATTTCACGGTGGGCTCGCCGGGTACGCCGATCACGTCCAACGATGATTGGACGACGGCGGTCGCCAAGCTCCGGGCCTTCGGTGTTCCCGAAGAACTGCTCGGCATCGTCGATCCTCGCCAGCAGGGCAAAATGGTGTCGAACAACCTGACACCGTTCAACCCACAGGCGGCGATTTCCCGCCATTTCACCAAGGGTCTGTTCGCGACGGAGGCGCTCGGCGTCTCTGAATGGGCATGGGATTCGAACATGCCGACGTTCGTCACGGGCACCTTCACCACGTCGACGCCGGTCGTCGCGGGCGCCGGTCAGACGGGCTCGACGCTGGCAATCTCGGGCATGGGCACATACGCGTTCGTCGAAGGCGATTCCTTCACGATCGACGGCGTGTATGGCGTGAATCCGATCAGTTACGTCGATACGACGTTCCTGCAGGAATTCGTCATCACGGCGCCGCTCAGCGGGTCGTCGACGGGGACGCTGTCGATTTCGCCGCCGATGATTGCGGATCCGAACTCGCAGTTGCAGACGATCACCGATCTGCCGGGCAATCTGGCGGCGATCACGTTCAAGGGCGCGACGGGCACGGTCGGCGCGACGATGGCGGCCACACGGTCGAAGCAGGGCCTCATCGCGAATCCGGCGGCCTTCGCCTGGGTCTCAGCGGATCTGCCGGTGGCGCTCGCGGGCGCGGTCGCGGGCCGCACACCGGGCGCGAAAACGGACCGGGTCTCCATCCGGTACGTCGATCAGTACAACATCCAGACGGATCAGATTCCGCGCCGGATGGATTGCCTTGTGGGCGCGGCGCCGGTGCTGCCGTACTTCGCGCTGCGGGCCTTCTCGTAAACAGGGCCGGTGGCGGGGTGTCTTGGGCGGGTCCGGTCTCGAGGCCGGGCCTTCTCGTTCAATCTTTTTCGAGGATCAGCACATGCCAATCACTCAGACCACGCTCGCGGCGGACCTGGCCGCCGTCGGGAATACGGTTCGCGTGACGTCGGGAACGGGGTTCCCCACGGTCGGCGCGTCGCCGGTGACTCCGCAGGTGGTGCGGATCGATAACGAATTCATGCTCGCGATTGGTCAGCCGGTGGCCGGCGTGATCAAGGTGGCCCAGCGGGGCTACGGCGGAACGGCCGTCGTCGCGCACGATCTGCTGGCCAAGGTCAGCGTCGCGGCCACGCCGGCCGATTTCGCCGATCCGGCGGCGTCGCAGGTGGTGCCGATTCCGATCGATGCTCCGATTCAGGAAACGCTCGGCGAAAGCCGGACGTTCACGGCGTCGGAAGTCGCGTCCTGGGGCAATCGGGCCCGCAATTTCGCGCTGACCAAGGCGACGGCCCTCGCGATCGTGCTGGTGGCTCCGTCGAAGGGTCAGGACGGGCTCACGCTCGTGTTTACCAACGACACCACGGCGGCGCACGTGCTGACGGCGACCACGCTCATCAATGACGGCGTCACCGGTGGCGCGAAAACCACGGCGACGTTTGCCGCGTTCCCGGGCTCGGCGCTGACGCTGCAGGCACAGAACGGGCTCTGGAACGTGATCTCGGCGGTCGCCTGCCCGATCACGTAAGGCAATAACGCCGGCGCCGCTGGGCTCTCGAGCTCGACGGCGCCGGCGGGTTCTTGGCGCACGTCTCGCACATTCGACAGCAAGGGAGGGTTAATCAATGGGAATCCTGATGGATCCGTCGACGGAGTTCGCGAAGGAAACGCGCAAATGGGAAGCGCAGAATAGCCAATACGGGGCCGCCGGCCGGCCGTACGTGTTCCGGGAGTACCCGAAGCGGCTGTATTCCTGCCGGTATGTGCAGGGCGAGGGGTACGTGTTCGACGGGTTCACGGTCAACGATGCGACCGAAGAGCAGAACATGAAGTCGCGGGGGTTCTTCGCCGGGCAGGATGTCGCCTTGGCGCATGCCGAGAAACGGCAGACCGAAGAAGCCAAACTCGCGGCGGAGCGCGAATACAACATCAAGCACGGTAAGCACTCGCCGGCGGCGGTGAAAGAGATCCGGGCGGCGGAGGCGGAGGCCGGGGCGGTGCACCTGCCGGACGTGCCGCGGACGCCTGGACGGCCTCGGAAGCCAAAGGCGGACGAGTCGGAGTAAGGCTTCAATCTCTCGGGGCGCCTGCCGGGGCGCGTCGCGGGTGCGGGCGTCGGTGCATCCCTTGCCACTGGCGCCCGCGTTTTTCTGTGAGGGTAGGTCTCCGCGATGCCTCTGGTCCGTGCTAATGATCTCATCCGATCGGCGCTGCTGATCATCGGCGAGTATTCGCCGGGTGAGCAATTGGAAGCGGCCGACGGCGTGATCGGGCTCGAGCGGCTAAACGGCCTGCTTGGCCTCTGGCGGACGATGTCGGTCATGGCGATCGTCAAGGTCCGGGAGCGGTTCGATCTCGAGGCGGACCGCGGCGGCGGCGACGATCCTTACACGATCGGGCCTGGTGGTGATTTCGATACGGAGAAGCCGGCCAAGCAGACCGCGATCGTTGCGGCCTCGCTGATCCTGACGTCGCCGGGCGCGCCGAACGAGGTCCGCGTCCCGCTTGGTCTCGAGACGGATCAGAGCTACTTCGCGAAGGGCATTCCGGACATGCGCTCGGGACAGCCCACGTCCCTGTACTACTCGCCCACGTACGCCGGCGGCCTCGGGACGGTCTACCTCTGGCCGGTGCCGGACGTCGATACCAATGATCTCGAGCTCTTGATAGAACGGCCGTTGTCGGCCTTCCCGGATGGGACGACACAAGTCGACGTCCCGGACGGCTGGGATCACGCGCTGACGTTCAATCTCGCGCGGGTGCTCCAGTCGTCCTACGGTCAGCAAATGTCCGCGGACGACAAACTCACGGCGTCGAATGCTTTACGGATACTGCAGGCGGCGAACAGTACACCGATCGATATCGCGAACGATGCGGCGATCCTGAGCCGCGGCGGGCGGCCGGTGGGCTACAACATCGACACGGGGACGGGGGGTTAAATGCGCGCGTGGTGGGTTCTGGTGGTGCTGCTGGCGACGCCGGCGGCGGTCTCAGCGCAGGTGCATCCGTGTGACGCCGCGCCGCAAGCGACTCCGACCAAGGGATCGCGGGTCGGGTGGTGCCACGATCGCAAGGACGTCGAAAACCTGCTCTATCAGGCCGGGCAACTGGGATTTAAGATCTACTATCAGAACCAGATCATCGATGTTGGCGTCTCGCTGCAGCCGATCGGGTCGCCCTCGGCGGCGGGCCTCTGGTATTACGAAGTCCCGATCACGAACACGCTCGGCGGGCGCGGCGAGTGGTCGATCGCGGTAACGGCGTACTCGGCGGAGGGGGAATCCCTGCCGTCGACGGCGATCGTCTGGCAGATCGGCGGGCCGCCGTCGGTGCCAAAGAATCCGCGGGTCAAGTAAATGCCCACGGTCATCAATCGCGCGATCTGGTCTCGCGGTAGCACGCAATGGAGTGCGGCCTCGCAGGACCGGTGTCAAGGTTTCGAAGATCGGGGATCCTTCATCGTTCCGTGCGCGGGCGTGATCAGTAATTTGCGGGTCACGGGCACCCTCGCATCTGGCCGGACGCGCACGATCACGCTACGCAAGGGCACGATCGGATCGTTGTCGAGTACCGCCCTGACGTGCTCGTACACTGAACCGGCCACGACGGCGCAGGACATCACGCATGCGGTCAGCGTGGCGGCCGGCGATTGCCTGTCGTGGCAGGGCACGGTGTCACCCACGACGTCTGGCGATGACGATCTCGACATCTCGTACGATTTCACCCCGACGACGCCGGGGCAGATGTTCTATCCCTGGGTCAACGGCTCGAATCAAACGGGCCCGCTCTGGACGACCCTCTGCATCGGGACTGATACGAACTGGCCGGGCGGCGCGGTCGGCGACATTATCGGCGACGTCGTCGCGGCGGCCGGCAATCTCACCCGGTACGACATTAAGCAGATCTCAAACCTGGGGGCCGGCACGGCGTGGCATTTCTATATTTGGAAGAACGACGTCAAGCAGGACGGCACCGGCGGCACCGTCAATACGCAACTGGTCATATCTGGCGACGCTGTCAATAAAAACGTCGGCACGTGGTCGGGGACGCTGCCGCTCGCGGTCGGGGACACGCTCAAGCTCGGGGTTGCGGCTGGCGCCGGGTCTCCAGCGTCGTCGATGTGGCAAGGGGCGGTCTGTATCAGCCATTCGACGCCGACGAATACGAATTTTTTCTGTACGACCGGAAATTCCGTTTCGAATTCTGTCGACAACTTCAACGGTCGACAGTCGATCATCTCGTGGAATACGACGGAGGCGAATCGGACCGTTCGCGTCGGTGTCACCGGGTTCAAGCTCACAGCCTGTTATCTCAAGGCCAGCGTGGCGCCTGGCGGCGCGGCATCCCTTACGGTCAGGGCTCGGAAGAATTCCGCGTCGCCCGGGGGCACACTGGCGGCGGTCGTGTCGGGGGCGTCCACGACGGGGTTCGACACGTCCGGCCAGACCACGTACGCGCCGGGTGACACGTTTAGCGTCTTGAGCACGCCGGCATCTGCACCGAACACCGGGCGGCTAAATGTCGGGTTTGCGCAAGGCGCGCTCGGTAGTGGCGGGGGCGGGAATCCCAAGGGCGGGCCACAGGGGAACGGGCCCGGAGGAAAGCGGATTTTCGGGCCGACGGGCTTCATTCTCTGGGACGCCGTTAACGGGTTCGGACAGTAAAGGATTCCACGCATGGCCGTCACGGTTCCGCCGAAGAAAAATCAAGCATTTGAGCTCTATGTGATGTTGGTCTCGCAGGCCGATATCAAGCTGTTTCAGGTCAACCCGACGCTGGCCGCGGGCGATGCGAAGGTCTCGATCGACGGCGGCGCGTTCGCGAACCTGACCACGCTTCCCGCGGTGACGCCGTCGGGCGGCCGGGCGGTCAAGATCTCGTTGTCGCAGTCGGAAATGAACGGGGACAACATCGTGATCCAGCTGGTCGACGCCGCCGGCGCGGAGTGGTGCGATCAGGGGATCTCGATTCAGACGTCCGATCGCGATGTCGACGATCTGGCTTTCCCTACGACGTCGGGGCGCAGTCTGGACGTGACGGCGACGGGCGCCGCCGGCATCGATTGGGGCAATGTCGAAAACAAGACCACGACAAACGCGCTCACGGGAACGACCGTCGATCCCTCGCAGGACGTGAACGTCGCGAAGATTGCCGGGACGACGGTCATCGGCGACGGCGACGCGACGCCGTGGGGCCCGGCGTAAATGCCTGCAGGGCCCATCGGGCCTCGTTGGGCGCTCGGGTCGTGGCCTGATACGACCTGGGAGGCCTATTCGTGGTACCCGCAGCAGTTCGTGGTGCCGAACGTCGTCGGCCTGCCAGGCTCGGCGGCGGTCGACGTCATTACGGATGCCGGCCTGACGCCCTCGAGCTCGAGCGCCTACAGTGACACGGTCCCGGTCGGGGACGTCATCTCGCAGAATCCGGCGGCCGGGTCGTCGGTGCCTGGGCTGTCGGTGGTCGAATTCATCGTCTCGCTAGGCCCTGCGCTGACGGAGGTTCCTGACGTCGTCGGGGACTCGCAAGCGGTCGCGACGGCGACACTCGAGGCGGCGGGCTTCGGCGTGCTCGTCCAGTCCGACTACAGTCCGACGGTCCCGATCGGGGATGTGATCTCGCAGTTTCCGGCCGGCGGGGCGGATGCGGGGTCCGGGTCGGTCGTGATCATTGTGGTGTCGCTGGGCCCGGCGCCGCCGTCGGCTTTCAATGGGCAGGGCTCGCGCTATGTGTGGCTCTACGATTACGTTTCCGTCTACACGTTGAACTGAGGGCTATTCCATGCGCCTGCGACATCTCGTGGTTACGCTGTCGGCTGCAGCAGCCGGCCAACCCCTGACGACGGATCGCGCGATCGTCGGCTACTACGTATCGATCCAGCAGGCGCCGGCCAATACGGGCGCGCTCTTCGTGGGCGGGTTCAACTCGTTAGGCCAACAGATGGCGTCGTCGACCGATTACGGGATCACGATTCCGGCGCCGGTCACCGGGACGCCGCCGCCGCCGTACCCGATCGGGAACTGGCATCAAGCGATGCAAGTCTGTCTCAACGACATCTGGGTCAAGGGCACCACGGCGGAAAAGGTCACGGTCTCGTACTGGGCGCCGGATAAAGCATGATCACGCCGCTTTCGCTGCTCGGTGCCCCGTGGCTCCAGCTGTTCGACGAGAACGGCGCGCCGGCCTCGGGCTATCTGCTGTACACGTACATTGCTGGGCTGGACACTCTCTTACCTACGTACAGTGACAGTGACGGATCGACGTTAAATTCGAATCCGATCGAGCTCGACATTGCGGGGCATGCGGTCGTCTACCTGACGCCGGGCATCGGGTACAAGTTCGTGTTGCGGACGCCGGCGGGGGCGCTCGTCTGGACGTCCGATAACGTCGTCGACATGGCGACGCTGCTGTTCGGGATGCTGATCTCGACGGATGGCGAGCGGGAAGCGGTCACCGGGTACACGATCCAGCCAGACGATTACTTTGTGACGTTCGACGGCGACGCGGCGAGTCCTGGGGACATCATCCTGCCGGCGGCGGCCTCCCGATTCGCGCCGATCACGATGAAAAACGTGGGCGCGAACGGTATGAAGATCAACCCCGACGGCACCGATACGATCGAGGGGGTCTTGACGGATCTCACGGTCTCGGGGGCGGTGTCGCCGGTGTTCCCCACGGTCACGTTGATCCCGGGGAAAATCCTGGGCACTGAGGACGACAATAATACGTGGTGGGTGCGCTCGACGGCCGGCATCGGCGGCGGGACGCTGACGTAACGCCATGCTGTGGCCTGAATTCTTCGGGCCGACGAATCGGGCGCTGAGTCCGATCGCGGACGACGAAGAGACGATCAATCTATACCTGCAGCCACGGGACGCCGGATCGCCCAAGTCGCCCGTCGGCATGTTCGGGACGCCTGGCTGTACGCCGTTTTGGCGCCTGCCTGACGCCCCGGTGCGGGCTGCATTCCAGCAGGACGGCCGACAGTTCGCGGTGGCGGGCTCGACGTTTTACGAGCTCTTCGCCGATGGCACCTTCGACGACTATCCCTTTACGCCGACAAGCATCGAAGGGGCGACGATTTCGAGCAATGGCAGTGACGGCAATCAGCTGTTCATTGTGGCCAGTGGGCGCGGTTTCATCTTCGATCTGCTGGCCGACACGTTTACGCCGATCGCGGATAGTGATTTCCCACAGGGCGCCGCTCGAATGGGCGGCTTTCTCGACGGGCGATTCTTCGTTCTGCAAGTCGGAACGGACATCTTTCAATGGTCGGCGCTCGAGGATGGCACCGATTGGGACTCGTTCGATTTCGCGAAGTCGAATCAAAGCTCGGACATCTCGCAGGCGCTCATCATCAATCAGCGCCAGATCTGGCTCTTCGGATCGCAAACCACGTCCGTCTGGGCGCCAACCGGCGATCCCTTGTTCCCGTACGCGCCGATTGGTGGCGTGTTTATCCAACAGGGTATAGAGGCGGCTTTTTCGGGACAGCCACTCGGGGGCGTCCTGTACTGGCTGGGGCAAAACGAGCAAGGCGGCCGGGTCGTCTACCGGGCCAGCGGGTATACGCCACAGCGGATCTCGACGTCGGCGGTCGAGCTCGAGTGGTCACGGCTGGATCGGGTGGGCAATTTCGCCGACGGCGACGTCGCGGCCTGGACGATCCAGATCGACGGGCACGAATGGTACGTGCTCTATTTCCCCACGGCTGATTACACATGGGTGTTCGACGCGACGGCCTCGGCGCTGGCTGGGTCTCCGGTCTGGTTCAAGATCGCCCATTGGAATCCGCAGCTGCTCAAGTGGTTTCCGCACGTGGGCCGGTGCCACATGTGGGCGCTCGGTAAGCATTTCATCGGGGATCGGCAGTCCGGGACGATTTACGAATACAGCCTGGATCTGTATGACGAATTGCTGGTGCTGACCTAATGGCGATCAAGATGGTCGCGGCCGGCGATGCGCTCAAGCGCTTGTCGGGCGTCGTGCCGGCCTCGTCCGATTTCTCCTGCTGTTTCTGGTACCGGTTCACCGGGGCGGTCAACGGAAAGTGCGTCTGGATCACGGCGGATTCGGTCACGGGCGCCTATGCCGATTACGTCGACATTTTCGCGTTCAATTCGCCGCCGTCGCAGGCCGGGTGTGATGTCGGGTTCGGCGGGGTCAATACGCACCTGCTGCCGAACTTCGACATGCCCACGCCGGGGCGCTGGGTGCCGATGGGCTATGTCCGCGTCGCGGACGAGCATTTCTTCTATTTCGATGCGGCGCTCCTGGGCACGATCGAGGAAAGCATCTGTGCGGCGACGCTGGCCGAAGTGTGGCTCGGCGACGATTCGTTCTCGAATAACCCGCTCGGGCAGTTCTGCAATTATCGGGAGTGGACTGTCGGCCTGACGCTGGACGAGCTCAAAGACGAATGGCGCTCTCAGGCGGCTGTGCGGACGGCGGACCTGTGGACGGACACGCCGTTACTCGATGACCTGCTCGACGATTCCGGGAACGGGCACCACTGGACGGCCGTGGGCACACCGATCTTCGTCGGGACGCCGGCCTGCTTGAATCTGATCGCGCCGTTGGCCGATGAGATCGCGTCGCTGCCGTTCTCGGCGGTCGTCGATCCGAACGACACGGACGACGTCGAATCACTGCCGCTCTGGTGGTCGTATGCCGTGCCGGCGCTGCAAAAGGCGATCGGCGCCTGGGCCTATGATCTCGCCACGTCCTACAACCCCGTGATCACGGTGTATGAGGACGACGGCGAGACGTTGATCTTTGCGCCGCTCGGCGCCGGCGATAAGCCGATGCAGTTCGCGGTCCCCTCGGGCGATACGATCCGGATGGTCGTCGCGTCGGGGACGCCGGTCCCGGGGTCGACGCTCACGATCGACGTGCTCGACGCACCGGCGGGGCCCTACTCGGCCGGGGACATCTTCATCAATGACGATGCGCCGGCGGACGCGAACTCGCCGCGGGGTTTTCCGGCGGCCATCGTGTCGCCTACGGCGAACTACACCGTTATCGACATCATCCCGGACATTGCCGCGGGTGAGCAGGGCGACATCCTGGCCAACGGCATTGTCGCGCTCGAGGAACTGCCGCACGGGGTCGTAACAGACTACTTCGTCAAGCTGTACGACGCCGCGGACGGGTTCTCGCTCATCACGCAAATCAACGCCGGAAATGGGGCGTTTCTGCGGACCTGTCAAGGCACGGGCCGGTTCTGGTTTGCGACCGATCCGGGGGTGCCGGCCTGCTTCGTTCAATACCTCGAGGCCGACGGGACGCTCGGGCCCGTGCACACGCTGACGGGGACAAACGTCCTGGCGGCGATTGCCGCGAATAATGACGAAACGGTCCTGTATTACGCGCGGAACGGCACGTCCCAGCCGATCCGGCGCTGGGATCTCGTCAACGATGTGGCGCTGTCGGATTTCGTCCCCCTGCTGACGGGGCACAATCCGGAGGACATTCTCGTCCTGCCGGACGGGTCCGTCGTCATCATCTGGGGCGCCACGACGGGCGGGACGGCGATCGTCAAGATCTACGATGCGGCCGGCCTGCTGCTGCACACCTTCCCGTTTACGACGTACGACACGTCAAACAACAGTCCGCCGCGGTTGGCCTACGGGCGTGATCTCAACGATGAGATCTGGGTGTATCTGCATGAACGCTGGGGGCCCGGGCCCGGCGACATCGGGATCGCCCTCTTTATCAAGGTCACTATATCCACGGGGGCCTATACCGAGATCAGGCAGGTTGAGTACAACCGGGGCGTGTACGCGCCGGACGTGACCGATCCGGATGTCCTGGCGCGGTTCGGCAATTCGAATTCCTGTCCGTTCTTCCTGATGACGGTCGGCGAGCCGCCACCAGTGGGCGCCGGGACGCTGATCGTCCGCAAAGAAGTCCTCGGCGGCGGAATTCAACCGTTCGATTTCACGGTCTCGGGGCTGTCGCCGTCGTCGTTCTCACTGGTCGACGGGGGCGAACAACAGTTCGACGACGTGCCGGTCGGGTCCTATTCGGTCGCGGAGATCTTGCCGGACGGCTGGCTGCTCATCAGTGCCACGGTGTCGAACGATTCGCCGCTCGAGGCCGTCACGGTCGCGGACGGCGAAACGGTGATCGTGACGTTCGTCAATGCGATCGAGCCGCCGATTCCGCCGGCGGTGTCGACGTCGCCGACGCGGCTACTGATGCGGAGGCTCCGTCGGACGCCGCACCTGTCACAAGAGCAGTTGAAAACGGTCTACCGCCGGCTCCAATTGGATATGCAGGCCGGCGTGGGGCTCAACGCCGGGCAAGGCGAGAATCCGCGTCTGATGCTGCGGTGGTCGGATGACGGCGGGCGCACGTGGGGCAATCTCCACACGGTCGAAGTCGGGCGGATGGGCAAGTACGGGACGCGGGCGCTCTGGCGCAATCTCGGCGCCGGGCGGGATCGGGTGTTCGAACTGACGATGTCGGATCCGGTGGCCTGGCGGTTCGTCAATGCGATCCTGCGGGCGGAAACGGGGCGCAGCTGATGGCGATGCGCCTGCCGTACGAAAGCGATGTGATTGAACGGGATCCGGCCGGTCGGCCGACGGGCCGGCTCTCGCAGCCGTACGTGTATTTTCTGAATCAGATCTCCGAAGTCCTGGGGATCATCATCACGCCGGGCGGGATTGCGCCCTCGAATGCGCCCTATCTCGTCGCGGTGGCGGATGCGCTCCTGACGGCGGCGCGCGTCGTGACGGACACGGCCTCGATTACATGGGATATGTCGACGCCGGGGCAGGCGAAAGCCAATGCGGCCGTGTCGGCGTTCTCTTTGCGCGGGCTCCGGTCGGCCCAGCCATCGGCGGCCTCGGTTCCGGCCGGCGCGCTGTACTTCGTCACTGATGAAAAAGTGATTGAACGGAGCACGGGCGCGGCCTGGCAGGCATACAGCACGGCGCAGGCGACGGCCGGGATCGCACAAATTGACCTGAACGGGGATATCCGGGCCACGGGGGCGGCGGCCTCGGGGATTGCCTTCATCGGGACGCTAGTCAGTAACTCCTTTAGTTCGAATGCCATCATGCGGCGGGCCCGGGACGGGGGCGGCGGGGCGCCGGCGGCCGTCCAGTCCGGCGACACGATCGCCGCCTATGCGACTCAGGGCCACGACGGCACGGCCTACGGGCCAACCAATATTGCGGCGCTGCTGTTCAATGCGACGGAGAATTTCGCCGTCGGCGCGAAGGGCTGTGAAGCCGTGATTGCGACCACGCCGAACGGGTCCGCGACACGGGCGGACCGGTGGGCGGTGTCACAGGCCGGCGATCTGGTCTCGCGCGGGGGCCATTTCGTCGAAGTGGCGGAGATGACGGCGCCGGCGGCCGGGGCGGCGAATACGGCGCGGATCTTCCTCGAGGACGACGGCGCCGGTAAGTCGCGACTGATGGTGCAGTTTGCGACGGGCGCGGCGATCCAGCTGGCGGTGGAGCCGTAATGGCGATCCGGTCGCTCTTCCAGCAAGGCGAGCACACCGTTACGTCGACGGGCACGGTCAATGACCTGTCGATCAACGATTGCGGCTTTGTCCGGCTCAACAATGCATCCGACCTAACGCTGACGGGCCTTGTTGCCGGGGTGCCCGGGCAAGTGGTCTGCCTGGTGTCTGTGGGCGCCGGGAACGTCTTTCTGTCGCACGATACCGGCTCGTCGTCCGTGAATCGGCTGTTGAACGTCGTCACGTCCGGGCCTACGCCGTTGGCGGCCGGATTGGGGCTCGCGATCTACCAGTACGACGGCACAACTCAGCGGTGGCGCCTGATCCAGCATGAGCAGGGCGCGCCATTAACGCCGGCCTACTCGGCGGGCAATTTCACGGCGTCCGGGACGATGGCCTGGACGGTCGCGTCCGGCGACGTGTCGGCATACACCTATTACATCAAAGGCCGGTTGCTCTTTTTTAACTTCCAATTTGATACGACGTCGATCACGGCGCCGTTGTCGAATCAGTGCCGGGTGGCGATCCCGGGCGGGTACACGACCACGACGGCCACACAGGGGTACTGCTTCATCCTCGACAACAACAATTACAAATCGGGCCGGTTCTACATCGGGAGCAGTACGCAGGTGTTCATGGAGATCGTACCGTTGGCGAACTACCTCGCGGCCACGAATACAACCTATTTTGGCTTGCAAGGCCAGATCACGATCACGTAACGGCGGGCGGCGGCCGTAGAATACCGACGGGGTAGAGGGGCAGATTATGACGAGCTTGCGCGTGTCTGAAAATCGCGATCTTGAGCGGGCGCTCATGGCGGTGCTGTTGTTCGCGCTGATCATGGCGTTTCTGTCCGTCTATCAGCTGGCGCACGTGGAAGATGTCGAGATCTTCGCGACGCCGGGCGGGGCCTTCTCGTCGGTCGAGCTCGACGCGTCGTCGACGCTGGGGGCCCGGTAATGGCCACGGCGATTCTGCGGAATTACGCGACGCCGTACGTTCAGCCGGCGGGCGTGGCCAGTCGGAACGCCGGGCGGGACGAAGGGGATCTGCTCTTCGCCGACGCACCGGTCGATCCACGGTCGCTGTCGCGGGAGTCCCCACAGATCGACATCGATCTGTATAACGCCTGGATGCGGGAACAGCCGTGGTGGCAGGAAACGATCGGCGCCGCCGGCGGCGCGGACGGCGGGGCGCAGGACGCGCTCACGGCGCGGCTCGAGGGGCTCGGCGTCAATCTCGACGGGATCGGCCTCCATATCGATAACGGCGGGAACATCAATCAGGAAAACAACACCCTGAAAAATATCGGGATCTACGGCGGCCTCGGGACGGCGGCGCTGCTGACGGGCGGCGCGGCGGGCCTCGGGCCGGCGGCGGGGCTGTTCGGCGGGTCTGGGGCCTCGTCGGCGCTGGCCTCGAGTGTTCCGGCGCTGAGCACGGCCGCGGCGGCACCGACGGCGGCGAGTGGGGCCGCGGCGGCTGGTGGCGCTGCGGGTGGCGCCGGCGGCCTCCTGGGCGCGCTGGGCGGGCCGATCGGGTCAACGGTCCTACCGGCGGCGACGGGCCTGCTCGGGGCGTATATGCAGTCGCGGGCGAACAACAAGGCGACGGATGCGCAGGCCCATGCGCTCGAGCAAGCGCTCGGATTTGAAAAAGAGCAGTTCGAATACCAAAAGGGCATCAACGAGCCTTTCATCGGCACGGGTCACGCGGGGACGTCGAACCTCCGAAACTATCTCGACAATCCGTTCACGTTGCCCACGGGCGACGAAGTCCGTCAGACGCCGGGCTATCAATTCGCGTTCAATGAGGGCCAAAACGCGCTCGAGGGCTCCGCGTTCTCGCGCGGGGTCGGCCTGACGGGTGGCGCGGGAAAACAACTCGTGCAGTACGGGACCAACTTCGCCGACACGCATTACGGCGATTACGTCAATCGGCTGTTGGCGGCGCGTCAGCAGAACGTCGGCGAGAATCAGACGGCGGTCGAGCAGGCGCTCCGGGCCTCGCAGAACGTGAGGCCGGCATGAGCAAGATCGCGGATCTCCTGATCGCCCAAGGCGAGAACATTGCGGCCGGCGCGCGGGCCTCGGGGAACATCTGGGGCCCGGTGATTGCGCAGTCGGGGCGGATT
>Ga0173480_10000349_pt1 | contig 14843 bp, 15 predicted proteins | sample NitcycUS209509C1_FD_122622 | JGI IMG/M metagenome (GOLD analysis project Ga0173480, IMG submission 122622) | Soil microbial communities from Arlington Agricultural Research Station in Wisconsin, USA - Nitrogen cycling UWRJ-S209-509C-1 (version... | ecosystem: Environmental > Terrestrial > Soil... | reverse complement strand
GCGCAGACGCAGCGGATTGCGGAGATTCGGGTAGCAGTCGACGAGGGCGCCTCGACCGTGGCCGGCGTCAATTGTCTCGAGCAAGGCCAACGACCGTGCCATGGCGATCGCGGGCAGTCCCGGATCCGCGCCGCGTTCGAAGCGCATGCTGGCTTCGCTGCGCAGGCCGAGCTGCTTGCTCGTTCGCCGAACGGAGCGCGGGTCGAAGTAGGCGCTCTCGAGCACGATGGTCTTCGTCGTGTTCGTCACCTCGGAGTCGGCGCCGCCCATGACGCCCGCGATCGCGGAGGCGCGTTTCGCATCGGCAATGACGAGCATCTCGGGCGACAGGTTTCGCGACTGGCCGTCCAGCGTGCGGATCCGTTCGCCGGGCATCGCGGTTCGTACGCGAATCGTCGCGTCGGCCAGCGTCTCGAGGTCGAAGGCGTGCATCGGCTGGCCGAGCTCGAGCAGGACGTAGTTGGTGACGTCCACGATGTTGTTGATCGGTCGCACGCCGGCGGCGTGTAGGCGTGCCTGCATCCAGGCCGGGGAGGGCTTCACGCTCACGTCGGCAACGGCGCCCACGTAGCGGGGGCAGAGATCGGGGTTTTCGATCGTGATGCTGAGGTCGGCGGAGTCGATCTTGGCGGGTCCACCTTCGGTGGCACCCGCCCTACGTACGGACCCTAGTGTCGGTAGGGCGGGTGCCGCCGCAGGCGGACCCGCCGGAACCGCAGGTCCACCCGCGGCGCGCAAGGGCAGGCCATACGCCGTCGCCACTTCGCGCGCCATGCCGATGAGGGACAGGCAATCGGGTCGATTGGCCGTGATCTCGAAATCGAGCACGGCATCGCCGTCGGCGAGCGTTTCGATTCCTTCGACGGCAAACCCGCGCACCGACATCGTCTGCGCCACGCTCGCGGGCGACCCGGGCACGTCCACGAATTCGCGCAGCCACGAGAACTGAATCCTCACGCGGGAAACTGCTCCAGGAAGCGGAGGTCGTTTTCATAGAACAGGCGGATGTCGTCCACGCCGTATTTCAACATCGCCACGCGCTCCATGCCCATGCCGAACGCGAAGCCGGTCACCTTCTCGGGGTCGTAGCCGACGGCTTCGAACACCGCCGGGTGCACCATGCCGCTGCCGAGAATCTCCAGCCAACCCGTGTGCTTGCACACGCCACACCCGACCGCCGCACCTTTGCCTTTACAGAAGAGGCACGAGATGTCGATCTCGGCGCTCGGCTCGGTGTAGGGGAAGAAGCTCGGGCGCAGGCGCACCTTCACGTCGCCGAAGAGCCCCGTGAGCAGCGCCTCGAAGGTGCCTTTCAGGTCGGCCAGCGAGACGCCCTCGCCGACCACGAGCCCCTCGCACTGCTGGAACATCGGCGTGTGCGTGAGGTCGAGGTTGTCGCGGCGATAGACGCGGCCCGGCACCAGGATGCGCACCGGCGGCGGGAACGTCTTCATGTAGCGGATCTGCATCGCCGAGGTGTGCGTGCGCAGCAGCGTGGCCGCACGCACCTGTGCCTCGGGCACGCGGCCGTCCCGGCCAGCCCGGTGCGCGCCCCAGGTGCCGCCCACGATCGGCCCATCCAGGTACAGCGTGTCCTGCATGTCGCGCGCCGGGTGGTCGGGCGGCATGTTGAGCGCCTCGAAGTTGTGGTAATCGTCCTCGACCTCGGGCCCTTCGAGGATCTCGTAGCCCATGCGGCTGAAGATGTCCTCGACCTCCTGGCGCACGCGCATCAGCGGGTGGATGCGGCCAGCGGCACGTTCGCGCCCGGGCAGCGTCACGTCCACGCTGCCGGCCGGCGGCCGGCTCGATTCGAGCGCCGCGCGCTGCTCCTGCAAGGCGCCTTCGATGTAGGTCTTGAGGGCGTTCACCGCGGCGCCGAACGCCCGCCGCTCTTCCTGTGGCAGGCCCTTGAGCGTCTGCATCAGGGCGGTGACCGACCCTGACTTGCGGCCCAGGAACTCGTCGTCGAGCGCCTTGATGGCGCGATCGGTCCCGGCCGCGGCCAGGCGCGACTGGAACTGCGAGCGGAGCGCGTCGATAGTGGAAGCGTCGGCCATATCAAAAAAAAGGCGGGTCCCAGGACCCGCCTTCCGTTCACCTGTGCGGCGTTCCTATGCGGCGGGGGCGGGAAGCGCAGCCTTGGCTTGGGAGGCCACCTTCGCAAATGCCGCGGTCTCGGTGATCGCCATGTCGGCCAGCATCTTGCGGTCGAGCGTGATGCCGGCGGCCTTGAGCCCGCGAATCAGCTGGGAGTAGGTGATGCCGTTCTCGCGCGCGGCGGCGTTGATGCGTACCACCCAGAGCCGGCGGAAGTCGCGCTTCTTGTTCTTGCGCCCGACGTAGGCGTACTTCGCAGCGGTATCGACCGACTCTTTGGCCTGGCGATACAGCTTGCTCTTGGTCTGGTAGAAGCCTTTCGCCCGCGCCAGCAGTTTCTTGCGCTTGGCCCGCCGGACGGTTCCACGTTTTACTCTCGGCATTGCTCTTCCTCAAAGGTCGGCGGGTCTGAAGACCCGTCACTACGAAAACGCTCCAGGGTGGTCTGAAGACCGCCCTCTACTTGTAGGGCAGCATCAGGCGGATCTTGACGGCGTCGCCTTCGGAAACCGTCTTGGAGCCGCGCATGTGACGCTTCGACTTCGTCGTCTTGCTCGTCAGGATGTGGCGCTTGAAGGCGCTGGCACGGGTGATCTTGCCCGTGGCGGTCTTCTTGAACCGCTTCGCCGCACCCCGGTGTGTCTTCAGTTTCGGCATCTCGTCCTCTACGTACCTTCTTCTGCGGGCGTTTCTTCCTCGGCCGCGACGTCGCTGTCCTGCGCCCGCGGCGCCTTCGGCGCGTTCTTGCGTCCGGCGCGCTGGCCCAGAATCACGTGCATCTGGTTGCCCTCGCGGCGCGGCATCGTCTCGGCAATCGCCAGATCCTGGAGCTCGTTCAACAGCCGCTCGAGAATCCGCTGCCCGATCTCCGGGTGCGCCATCTCGCGTCCGCGGAAGAAGATCGTGGCCTTGACCTTGTCGCCTTCGTTCAGGAAGCGCTCGATGTGCTTCTTCTTGAACTGATAATCGTGTTCGTCAACCTTCGGCCTGAACTTGATCTCCTTCACCAGGATCACGCGCTGGTTCTTCTTCGATTCGCGCGTGCGCTTCTGCTCCTGGTACTGGTACTTGCCGAAGTCCATGATCCGGCAGACCGGCGGCACCGCGGTCGGGGAAATCTCGACGAGGTCGAGACCTTTCTGACGCGCAATGGCCAGCGCCTGCGGCGGTGGCATGATCCCGAGCTGCTGTCCAGTGTCGTCGATGACTCGGATCTCTCGAACGCGAATGCGCTCGTTGGTACGGACACGGTCATCCCGTCGGGGCGAACGATCGTAGGCGATATGGTCCTCCGAGATTCATGTGCCCGGCCGCGCCGGACACATTCCTAAGTTCCTCTTACGCCGGTTTCGCGGCCGCGGTCATCCGCGGTACGAGATCCCGGCTTGCAGCTTCTTCCGAGGCGGTCTGGACGACCTCGGCCAGCGGCCGCGCCCCCAAGTCTCCCCCCGACCGGCTTCGAACCGACACGGCGCCTTCCGCAGCTTCCCGGTCTCCGATTACAAGCATGTAAGGGACCTTCTGAAGTTGCGCCTCTCGGATTTTATAGCCAATCTTCTCGACGCGCTCGTCTACTTCGACCCGAAGCCCCTGGGCGGCCAGGGTTTCCTGCACCTTTCGGGCATATTCCAGGTGCCGGTCGGCAATTGGCAGCACCACAGCCTGGACGGGGGCCAGCCACAGCGGCCAGGCGCCGGCGAAGTGCTCGATGATCATCGCCAGGAACCGCTCGAAACTGCCGAAAATGGCGCGATGAACGACGATCGGCCGATGGTGGGCGTTGTCGGCGCCGACGTAGTGGAGATTGAACCGCTCGGGCAGCTGGTAGTCGAGCTGAATGGTGGCGCACTGCCACTTGCGGCCGATGGCGTCGGTGACGTCGAAATCGATTTTCGGCCCGTAGAACGCGCCGTCGCCCTCGTTGAGGACGTACGCCTCCCCGAGGCGGTCGAGGGTGGCCTTCAACTGAGCCTCGGCGTCGTTCCAGGTCTCGATGCTCCCCAGGAAGTCAGGCGGCCTGGTGGACAGCTTCATTTGGGGCGTGAGCCCGAAGTCTTTGTAGACCCGCTGCACGAGCCGCAGGACGTGTTCGACCTCGCTGCCGATCTGGTCCTGGGTGATGAAGCAGTGGCCGTCGTCCTGGGAGAACTGCCGGACGCGGGTCAGCCCCGAGAGCACACCGGAGGCCTCGTTCCGGTGCAGCGCAGTCTGCTCGTGATAGCGGATCGGAAGGTCCTTGTAGCTCCGGACCTCGCTCGCGTAGATGAGCATGTGCCCGGGGCAGTTCATGGCTTTCAGGCCCATGGTTTCGCCCTCGGACTCCACCAGGAACATATTCTCGCGGTAGTGCTGCCAGTGACCGGAGGTCTCCCAGAGCGTCTTGTTGAAAACGATCGGCGCTTTCACCTCGGTGTAGCCCGCGGGAAAGATCACGCCGCGAATGTAGTTGGCCAGCGTGTTGTAGAGGACCGTCCCCTTCGGCAGCCAGAAGGGCGCGCCGGGCGCCCACTGGTGGAACATGAACAGCTTCTGGTCCTTGCCGATCTTCCGGTGGTCGCGAAGCTTGGCCTCCTCGATCCGCTTGAGGTGATCCGCCAGGTCCTTCTCGGTGAGGAAGGCGGTGCCGTAGAGCCGCTGCATCGGCTGGTTGCGGGCGTCGCCCTTCCAGTAGGCCTGCGAGGTGGACAGGAGCTTGAACGCCTTGAGCCGGCCGCTCGAGGGGACGTGCGGGCCGACGCAGAAGTCGACGAAAGTGTCCTTGTCCTTGATGGTGTAGACGGACACCTCGGACTGCCCTTCGGTCTTCTCCTCGATCAGCTGCACCTTGAGCGGCTCACCACGGTCGCCGAAAAACCGCTTGGCCTCGTCGCGCGGCCACATCTGCCGCTCGTAGACGAAGTCGCTCGAAGCGATCTCGCGCATTCTGGCCTCGATCGCCTCGAGGTCTTCGGGGACGAACGGCCGCGGCACGACGAAGTCGTAGAAAAAGCCCTCGTCGGTAGGCGGGCCGATCCCGCACTGAGCGGTGGGGAAGAGGCTGGTGACCGCAGCCGCCATCAGGTGCGCGGCGCTGTGACGAGTCAGCATCAGCGCTTCGGGGCTTTTGTCGGTGACGATGCGCACGCGGGCATCGGCGGCGAGCGGATGGGAGAGATCCACCAGCTTGTCGTTCACCACCGCGGCGAGGGCGGCCTGAGCGAGGCGCGGAGAGATCGCCTCCGCGACGGCGCGCACTGGCGCGCCCGCGGACACAGCCTTGCTGGATCCATCCGGTAGTGTGACTGTGACCTGGCTCATGAACGTGAAAATGGTAGGCGCGGGTGGACTCGAACCACTGACCTCCTCCGTGTCAGGGAGGCGCTCTAACCAGCTGAGCTACGCGCCTGCAGTGCTTACCTGCTGTGAAATCAGGCTTTAAACCGAACCCTCAGTATAACAAACCTCGACCGGGGACGGGGACAGGAATATCCACAGCGGGTGGAGGCGAGCAGGCGACTGACTAGCGGACCGCGTCCTTCAGCGCCTTGCCAGGCTTGAAACGGGCAACGCGCCGCTTCGGGACCGCGACTTCTTCACCGGTCTGGGGGTTGCGAGCCGTGCGCGCCTTGCGTTTGCTGGTCGAGAACGTCCCGAAGCCGACGAAGGTGATCGAGTCACCTTTCTTCAGGCTCTTGGTGATGCCATCGATCATCGAATCCACGGCGGCGGCAGCCGCAGTCTTCGACTGACCAGTGTTCTTGGCGATCTTCTCAATCAACTCTGTCTTGTTCATGCGCGCTCCTCCGTGGCAGGACCATACGCAGCGAGGCGCCGCGCGTGCAGAAATGTGCACCCGGCGGCGGTTATACGCCCGCGCTGAAACACTGTCAACGGAAGAACGAGGTGGTGCAGAGAGGAGAGTCGGCTACGCGGCCGCTTTCTTTTCCGCGAAGCGCGCGAGCGCTTTGTCGAGCGTGGGATCGCCAGCCGGCGGCTCGGCCCCGAAATCGACCTCGGGCTGTTCCACCTCGACGTCGGGCGCGAGGCCGCGCTCGTGGATCGCGGCGTTCTTCGGCGTGAGGTAGCGTACGTTCGAGAGCAGCAGGCCGCTGCCGTCCGGCAGCTTCACGAGCCGCTGCCGCGCGGCGCGTCCGAGCGTGTGCTCGCCCACGAGCTCCGCACGCTCGTTGCCATCGAGCGCCGCGGCGAACACCTCGGCCGCGCCCGCCGTGCCCTGGCTCACGAGCAGCGCCACCGGCTCCCGAAGGGCGCCGTCCGAGGACGCGGCCGCAACCACCTCGCGCTGATCCTTCGACTGCCGCACCGTCAGCGTGCCCGAGGGTACGAACAGGCGCGCGGTGGCGAGCCCGTCGTCGATGTCGCCGCGGGCCGTGCCGCGGAGATCAACGACGAACTTCGCGGCGCCCGTCTTGCTCAGCGTCTCGAAGGCCTGCTTCACCTTCGCCGGCGTGTCCTTCGTGAAATCGACGACGCGCACGTAGCCCGTCGTGGCGTTCGCCATCTTCGACGTGATGTCCGGACCGGCGACACGCTCACGGGTGAGTACCAAGTCGTGCGGCTCCGCGGCGTTGCCACGGAACACCAGCAGCTTCACCTTGCTGCCGGGTGCGCCGGACAGGAGGCGGGCGCCCTCGAACGCCGACATGTCGCGCGTGGGCCGATCGTTGATGCCGCGGATGAAGTCGCCAGTCCGCAGTCCGGCTTTCGCGGCGGGCGAGCCGTCACGGGCCGAGATGATGCGGAGGTAATACTGCCGGGTGAGGACGAGGCCGACGTCGGCGGGGCCGGCGGCTTGCCCGCCTTCGGCCGCCTTGACCAGGTCTGGCGTCAGATAGGCGCTGTCGGGGTCGAGGCCGTCGGCCAGCCCCTTGAGCGCGCCGCGCATGGCGTGGCGGACGTCCACTTCTTCGACGTAGTTGTTGAGGACCAGCGAGATGACGTCCTCGAACACCGGCAGTTGCCGGAGCGTGTCGTCCTTGCCGGCGCCGAGCACACGGCCGAGATACCCGCCGACGATGGCGAAGGCGATGATCGGCGTGGAAACGGCGAGAACCCAGAGCCGGGTGCGTGACGTCATGCAGTCCTGTCCTCTGTTCCGAGGGGCCGCGCAACAGTATCTGGCAAGCCGGCTTCTTGCCGGTTCGCCGCTTACCTAGGCTTCAGCCATTGTACGGGATCGACCGAACGGCCGTCGATCCGCAGCTCGAAGTAGAGCTGCGACGGCCCGGCTGGAGATGGGCCGACCCGGCCCACTTCGCCTCCCGCTTCGACGATTTCTCCCCGTTGGACGTTGAGCGACAGCAGGTAGCCGTAAAGGGAGAAGTTGTTGCCCCCGTGGTCGATGATGACCAGGGTCCCCAGCCCGGTGTAGCCCTCGGCATAGCCGACAGTGCCGCCGTGCACGGCGCGGACGCTCGTGCCTTCCGGCGCCGCAATCTCCATGGCGCTGCGGAGCAGCGGCCCGCCCTGCCGTCCGGTGGGCTGGCCGAACCGGCTGGCGACCTCACCGCTCACCGGCCAGTCGAGGCCGCCGCGGAACGGCGCCAGCGGCACCGCCACCGCGCCGCGATTGTCGCCGGCGAGGCCGGCAACCTGCTGATCCAGCCGGTCGCGCGCCACCTGGAGCTCGCCGACGTACTGAGCCGTGAGATCGCGCTGTGAGTCGATGCGCTCGATGAGCGCCGCCCGCTCCGCAACCGCGCGATCGGCCGCCGCACGCGCGCGCCGGGCCGCCTGATCCCTGGTCCCCAGAACCGTCGTCTTGGCCTGCAGGATCACGCGCTCTTTCTGCAGCTCTTCGAGCGTCGTGCGGAAGTCGCTGAGCACGCGCTCCTGCCGGAACGTCAGTGCGGTCATCGCGCGGGTAGCCCTGGCGAACCCGCGCAGGTCGCCCGCCGTGAGCATCAGCCGGAGGTAACCGCTCCGTCCGCGTTTGTACGTCTCGACGAGCTGCATTCTGAGGTCGGGCAGGCCCCGCAGCCGCTGCTGTTCGAGCAGTTCGAGGCGCTGGCTGGTGGCGTTCAGATCGTCTTTCGCCGCCGACAGCGCCCGGTCGGCTTCCGCGGCTTCGGTGGCGAGCATGTCGCGCTGCACCTCGAGCTTGCGGACCTCCCCGACCAGCGTCTTCGCCTCGCCGGCGAGGCGGTCGGCCTCCTGCCGCAGCGTCTGGAGGCGCTCGTCCACGCGGCTTCGCGCCTGGGAGGCACCTGATTCAGGCTGTTGCGCCACCGACAGCGACACGCCGGGCAGGAAGGCGAGCGCGACGAAGCCGGCGGCAATGCGGCGGATGACGAGGGTCAGGCGTGTTGAACGGCCCGAAATCGTCGGCATGACACAAGTATCGGCCGGCCGGGCCGAAATCTCCGGCCCTGCGGCGCGGCTAATATAAGGGTCAATGCGCGTGGTGGGACTCGACGTGGGCGAGCGCCGAATCGGCGTGGCCGTCAGCGATGCCACGCGCACGTTGGCGCGGCCGATGACCGTGCTGCAGATCGCGCGTCTCGACGCCGCCGCGGTCGTGCGGGTGGCCGACGAGATCGGGCGCCTCGCCCTCGAAGACGACGGAGTATCGGCCGTCGTGGTCGGGTTGCCGCGCCGGCTCGACGGCCGCCCGACCGAGATGACCGCGCAGGTGCAGACCTTCGCTGCTCAGCTCGGATCCCGGACCGGCCTTCCGGTGGCGCTTCAAGACGAGCGGCTCACCAGTCGCGAGGCCGAGAGCCTGCTGGCCGCGCGCGACAAGGACTGGCGCTCGCGCAAGAAGCGGCTGGATGCCGTCGCGGCCGCCATCATCCTGCAAGAGCATCTCGACGGGCTGGCCCGGTGATCCGGCGGCTCGTGAAACTGCTCGTCGTCCTTGCCGCGCTCGCGGCTGTCGCGGCCGCCGCGGGCGGCTACGGGCTGTGGACCCGGATGCATCAGCCGTTTCAACGATTCGACGGGGAACAGTTCGTCGAGATTCCCCAAGGCGCCGGCTCGCGCACGATCGCCCGGCGGCTCACGGACGCTGGCGTCGTGCCGGACGAGTGGACCTTCCGCGCCGCGCTGCGCTGGTCGGGCCGTGGCCGCGAACTGCAGGCCGGCGAGTACCGATTCGCGGCCGCCGCCTCGCCCCTCGCGATTGTCGACCGGCTCGCTGCCGGCGACGTCCACACGGTGGCGATCACGTTTCCCGAAGGGCTGACCATCGACGAGATGGCCGACATCTTTGCGATGCGCGAGCTCGGCACGGCGTCGGACTTCCGTGCCGCGGCGCGCGATGCGAGCGCGATCGCGGCGCTCGATCCGGCGGCGCGGGATCTGGAGGGTTACCTCTTTCCCGAGACCTATCCGGTGAGCCGGCGCGGCGACGCCGCGGCGTTGGTCAAGGCGATGGTCGAGCGCTTCAAGGTGGTGTACGGCGAAGTGTCGGCGGGCCGTGATGCCCGCGGGCTCTCACCCCGCGAGGTGGTGACGCTCGCGTCGCTGGTGGAAAAGGAAACGGCGCGCGCCGACGAGCGGCCGCTGGTCGCCGCGGTGTACCGCAACCGGCTCGACATCGGGATGGGGATGCAGGCCGACCCCACGGTGATCTACGCATTGCGGATGACCGGCAAGTACAACGGCAACATCCGGCGGACGGATCTGTCGATCGATTCGCCGTATAACACCTATCGCTACCGCGGGCTGCCGCCTGGCCCCATCGCCGCACCAGGACGCGCCGCACTCGAAGCCGCGCTCGCGCCCGCTGACGTGGAGTACCTCTACTTCGTGAGCCGCAACGACGGCTCGCACGTGTTCGCGGCCACACTCACCGAGCACAACACCAACGTCCAGAAGTTCCAGGTCGAATACTTCAGAACGGCGAGTACGGGTAGGACAGGTAAGGCGGGCGGGACAGGTCGGTAAGAGGTCTAGGTACGTGGGGCCGGGTCTTTAGACCCGGCCGACATCCGCCGCGGCCTGGCAGACCAGGTGGCTGCGCGCCCTGCCGTCACGAGGGTGCTCCCGCGGAACGCGGCTCGCCACGCCGGAGCGCGCTGCGAGGGCAGCAATCCGCTGGCCGCGGGAATCGGGCCGCTCTCGCGTCCCTCAAACCCCGCTGGTCCCCTCAGCCTTCTCGCGCGCTCGCGCGGAGATGATCGGCATGGCTCGAACGCGTTCGCGGGAGCACCCTCGTGACGGCCGGGCGCAGAGGCGCCCCGGTCTAAAGACCCGGGCCACGAAGATCCGAAGAACCGGCTTTCACCCACCCAGCCCACCTGACCCACCCGGCCTGCCTGACCGGCAGATCTCTACTCGAGGAACTTCGGCGCTTTGGGCAGGGCGGCGTGCGTGAGCTTGTCGTGTTCGATCCACAGCTTCGCGCCGGTCTGTTTTGCGAACGCCTGCACCGCGGCGCGGCTCTTGGCCGACAGTGCCGGGTCGAACTCGAACGTCGGCGTCTTGCCGGTCGCGATCTCCTCCGGGTAGTGATAGAGGTCGCCTGAGAGGATCACCGGTCCGAACCTGGCGAGCTTGACGAACAGCACCTGGTGCCCGGGGGTATGACCCGGCGTCGTCTTCACGACCACCGTGCCGTCGCCGAAGACGTCGAGGTCCTGGTTGTCGAGGATCGTCGTCTTCGCGTTGCGGAGCGCGCTGTAGGTGGCGGGCTGGAGGATCGGCACCGGCTTGTCGGCGAACATCACGTCGCGCTCGGCCTTCTGCACAATCCAGGTCGCACCGGCAAACAGATTGGCGTTGCCCGTGTGATCGGAATGGTAGTGAGACATCACCAGGTGGGTGATGTCCGACGGCTTGTAGCCGGCCGAAGCCAGCTGCGGCACGAGTTTCGTGCGCGCCGTCATGATGCCCTCCGTGGCCGGGCCGCCGCCGGCGGGGAAGTGCTCGTCGCCGATACCCCCGGTGTCGAACATGACGGTGCCGCGCGGGTGCACCACCAGGTACGACACGTTCACGAAATCCACTTCTTTCAGCTCTTCGCGCGAGAACCCGAACAGCTTCGGGTCGAGGCCGGCGATCTCGCCGTTGTCGAAGATGTAGAGCCGCGGCGTGGCCGGCGCCGGCGGACGGCTCTGGGCGATCAGGGCCGCAGCCGTCGTAAGCGCGATCAGGAGGGTCGAGACAGCGGCGATGCGGGATTTCATGAGGTGCTCCTCGAGGCGGGGCTGAAGCAGAGGCGGGGCTGAAGCCCCGCCCTACGTACGGCGGAGGCGTGGATCACTCGCGGCCGCCGCGCTCGCCCCATTTGAGCTTTTCGCGCAGCAGTTCGAAATAGTTCCGCGCCGGCGCTTTGACGAGCTGCAACATGCGCTCGGAGCGGCGGATGCGGACGATGTCGCCGGCGTGCAGGGGGTAGCCGGTCTGGCCGTCGTAGGTGACGAAGATTTCATCCGACGCGACGGCGACGGTGGGCCGCACTTCGATGACCTCGCCGGCCGGGATGACGATCGGCCGGTTGGTGAGCGTGTGTGGCGCGATGGGCGTGAGAATCAGCGCGTCCACCCGTGGGTGGACGATCGGGCCGCCGGCGGCAAGGTTGTAGGCGGTCGAACCCGTGGCGCTCGCGACGATCAGGCCGTCGGCCTTCACCTTCGTCACCAGGTTGTCGCCCACCGAGATCGTCAGCTCGATGATCCGCGAGAGCGCCGCTTTGGTGAACACGACGTCGTTGAGCACCACGCGCGAGTCGAAGCACTCCGAGCCGCGAAAGGTATCGGCCCTGAGCATCACGCGCTGATCCGAAACGGCGGCGCCGGCAAGCACGGCCTCGAGCGACGTGAACAGGTCGTCGATGCGGGTCTCGGTGAGGAAGCCGAGGCTGCCGAAGTTGACCCCCAGGATCGGGATGTCGCGGCCGGTCTGGGCGATGCGCGTCGCCATGCCGAGCAGCGTGCCGTCGCCGCCCAGCACGATGACGAGATCCACGAGCGTCGGCAGTTCGTCGCGCGAGGCCTGCCGGCATCCGGCGGCGTAGCCGGTGAGCCCGGCAGTGTCGCGCTCGAAGATCGGTTCCACGTTCCGGCGCTTGAGCCACACGCCGAGCTGCTCCAGCTGTTCGGCGGCGGCCGCGAGACCCTGCTTGGCGACGATGCCGACGCGCGCGATCGGGACGGCCGGCATCAGGCGGACACCGACGGCGCGTGGCCAGGTTGCAGGTGGAGGAGGAACTCGACGTTGCCTTTCTGGCCGGTGATCGGAGACGGGGTGGAACCCACGCGCCTCAATCCTACCTCAGCGCCCGCGGCGGTCACCTCGGCCAGTACGCGCTCGTGGACGCCCGGGTCGCGGATGACGCCTTTACCGACCTCGTTGCGTCCGGCCTCGAACTGCGGCTTCACCAGGGCGACGATATCGGCGCCCTCGCGGACGACCGTGGCGACAGCGGGCAGGATCTGGCGGAGAGAGATGAACGACACGTCGATGACCACGATGTCGGCAGGACCCGGCAGGTCGGCGAGCGTGAGACGGCGCGCGTTGAAGTGCTCCATCACCACGACCCGCCGGTCGTTGCGCAGCCGCCAGTCGAGTTGTCCGTGGCCGACGTCGAGCGCGACAACGCGCACGGCGCCGCGCTGCAGCAGCACGTCGGTGAACCCGCCGGTCGAGGCGCCGATGTCGAGCGCCTCGCGCCCCTCGACCGCGATGCCGAAGGTGTCGAGCGCGTGGGCGAGTTTCAGCCCGCCGCGTCCGACGTAGGGGTGATCCGGCGCGCGTAGCGCGATCTCGGCGGTCGCATCGACCAGCGTGCCGGCCTTCGCCACCACCTCGCCGTTCACGCTCACCAACCCGGCGAGCACGACAGCCTTGGCGCGCTCACGCGAGGGCGCGAGCCCGCGATCGAGCACGAGTTGGTCGAGCCGGATGCGAGGCATGGCAGGCGGGTAGGGCGGGTAGGGCCGTGATGATTATGGTCGGTGAGGCGGGTAAGAGCTCTTACCCGCCCCACCAGCCTCACCCGCCCCACCGGCGCGAAGCGCCGGCCCTAGTTCCTTCTCTCCACGATCCATCGCCCGATACCGAGCAGCCACGAGCCCGACATGCCCGCGGACGCGAGCCCGTCGGCCGCGCGAGCGATGCAGGCCTCCGCCATCGCCCGGGACTGGTCGACCCCGTACAACGCAGGATAGGTGGTCTTGCCGGCGGCGGCATCCTTGCCCGGGGTCTTGCCGATCTGCGCCGACTCGCCCTCGACATCGAGGATGTCGTCGACGATCTGGAAGGCCAGGCCGAACTCGGCCCCGGCGCCGTCGATCGCGGCGATCTGGGCTTCGCTGCCGCCGCCGAGCACGGCCCCCACCGCGGCGGCCGCGCGGATGAGCGCGCCGGTCTTCTTCGCGTGCATGGTGGCGAGGGCGGTGGCGTCGAGCGCCGCGGTGCGGCCTTGAGGCCCCGGTTTTACCGACGCGAGATCGATCGCCTGGCCGCCGACCATGCCCACCGGTCCGGCCGCGTAGGCGATCGAGCGGACCGCGCGAAGCACGCGGGCGGCATCCCCCGGAAGAGAGGAGAGCGCGTGGAAGGCTTCCGTGAGCAGGCCGTCGCCCGCGAGAATGGCCATCCCTTCGCCCGCGACGACGTGCAGTGTCGGACGGCCGCGGCGCAGCGAATCGTCGTCCATCGCCGGCAGATCGTCGTGGATCAGCGAGTAGGTGTGAATCAGCTCGATAGCGCAGGCAGCTTGCAGGACCGCGGCGGTCCGGCCGCCTACAGCATCAGCGCTGGCGAGACACAGGACCGGCCGCACCCGCTTGCCGCCGCCCAGCAGGCTGTAGCGCATGGCATCGGCCACGGGAGCGGGGCAGTCGGGTGGAGCTGGAAGCAGGATGGCGAGTGCCGCCTCGACTTCTGCCCGCCGCGCCCGCACGTAGTCGGCGACGGCTGTCGCGTCGGTCATCGCGTGCGCGTCGTCGCGTCGTCGTCGGCGTCGAGGTCGCCCGGGGCGGGCCGCAGCTGGCCGCGCTCATTCAGGATCTCGATACGCCGCTCGGCGTCCTCGAGCCGGCTGTGGCAGAACCGCGACAGATGGACGCCGCGTTCGTAGAGCTGCAGCGAGGCTTCGAGCGCGAGGTCCCCTTCCTCGAGCTTCTTGACGATCGACTCGAGCTCGGCGATCGCCGCCTCGAAGTCTTTAATGGTCGTTGGACCGCCTTGCGGCCCGGACGGCGAATCCTGATCCTGCTGCTTGTCCCGCACGGCGGTCCTAGCCGCGCGAAGCGCGGCAGAAGATACTGGTAACCGACCCAGCTGCGACGCGGGTATTGTCAAGAGGCGGAGTCATCTGGGTCGGTTCCATTTTCTTTGATGATCTCACGGACGTCGCAGCGCAGCTCGCCCTCGTGCAGCGTGACCCGCACCGCTTCGCCCGGGGCGGTTTCTGACGCGCGGCGCAGGACGCGGGTGCGGGTCGCGTCCCAGCAGACGGCGTAGCCACGCCCGAGGACGGCCAGGGGGCTGAGGCTGTCGAGCCGTGCCGCCGCGCTGCCCAGGCGGCTGTCGAGTCGCAGGCGGCGGCGCGAAATGCCCACGTCGAGCGCCGACGTGGCGGCCTGCAGCCGGCCACGAACCGCCGCGAGGCGGTGACGCGGATCGAAGGTGTCGAGCGCCGCGCGCAGCGTGCGATGGCGGCGGGCGCGGGTCTCGACGCCCGATTGCACCGCCCGGCGCAGGTCTGTCGTGAGCTCGGTCGCCCGCCGATCGCGCATCAGCACCCGCCCATGGAATCCGCCGTAACCAGGCCGGGCCTCCAGGCTGCGCAACCT
>Ga0173480_10000348_pt1 | contig 14871 bp, 10 predicted proteins | sample NitcycUS209509C1_FD_122622 | JGI IMG/M metagenome (GOLD analysis project Ga0173480, IMG submission 122622) | Soil microbial communities from Arlington Agricultural Research Station in Wisconsin, USA - Nitrogen cycling UWRJ-S209-509C-1 (version... | ecosystem: Environmental > Terrestrial > Soil... | reverse complement strand
TGTTCGATATCGGCGCCAACGTCGGTCTGTATTCCATCTACGCCGCGAGCCGCTCCGTGCGGGTGATGGCGTTCGAGCCCGAGTCGCAGAACTACGCGCTGATCCAGCAGAACATTTTCCTCAACGGGTTTGCCGACCGGATCACCTGTGTGGCGGTGGCGTTGTCCGACCGGGAAGGCGTCGACCATATCTTCGTGTCACGCTTTCGTGCCGGCGAGGCGATGCACAACGTGGGCGCCGCGCTCGACTGGCAGCAGCGTCCCTTCGATGCCTGTTTCCAGCAGGGAATTGTCTCGTTCTCGCTCGACGCGTTTCTGACGTTCCAGCCGCAGCCGTTTCCCACGCACATCAAGATCGACGTCGACGGCATCGAGGCAAAGATCATTCGCGGCGCGAGGAGAACGCTCGGTGATCCCAGGTTGAAGTCGCTGCTCATCGAGATGGATGGCGCCTCGTCGGACGACATGGCCGCGATGGCGGAGATCGAAGGCGCCGGATTCAGGCTTCTGCACCGGAAGCGCTCGCCGACATTCAACACGACCAGGTTTCCCGAGCTGTACAACTACGTGTTCGTCAGGGCCTGAAAGTCAGCGCAGCCGGTAGATGCGCAGCGGCCCGCTCTGGAACGCGAGCGGCAGGTCGACGGTCTGCTCGCTCACGAGGAAGTCGAGGCCATATGTCGCACCAAGCTCGCGGGCGCGCTGCGGCGTGAGTGCGGCGAAATCGCCCACGGCGAGGATGCGATCCCGCGTTCTCATCGCCACGTCCCGGTCGTACATGCCCATCGCCGTGTCCTTCACGGCCTCGACGAACACATCGCGCTCGGCCGACAGCCGAAGGCTCGTCCCATAGCGCACCGCGTGGTACGGATCCGCGAGCCAGCCCGAACGCCGGTCGGTCGAGCGAGCCCAGGCCATGGCGCGTCCCCAGTCGCTGTCGGCGAGGTTCAGCTGGGCGACGGGGCGCATCGGGAACTCCACGAACGTCACGTAGCCGCCCCGCACCAGCGAGAGGCCGACGATGACGGCCGCTGCATATGCCGGTCGCTGTCGGCCTGGCGATGGTCCTTCGGCGACCGCCCACACGAGATAGATCGTCGCCAGCAGGTCGAGCATCCAGAAGATCCGCGCCGGCTGCAGTTGCACGGCGAGCGCTACGTGCGAGGCGTTCAGCGGCAGCAGTGCTGCAAACGCCACGACGAGCGACAGTCCTCCCAGCGCCAGCGCGGCCTCGCCGTCGCTGACCAGTCCCGCTGCCCGGCGCCAGTAATAGATCACCACGATCGCGGCGATGGAGCCGAGATTGGCGAGCCACGTCGTCGCCCGCCACTCGAGCGGAAACAGGTAGTCCTTGGTGTCGAGCGTGGCCAGCCAGTCCTGATCCATTACCCCGAACCGGCCGGCGAGCGGGCCATTGGTGAGTGCCCACACGGCGGCGACGGCTGCGGCCACGCCCGCTGCCAGAAGCCACCGTCGCCAGCGCTGATCGAGGACGGCTACGCCAACAGCCAGCCAGAGGCCGAACCACATTGCGGTCGTGGGATGAATGGCGGCGGCGGCGACGATCGCGATCGCGGCGGCTACCAGCCGTCGGCGCAGCATGAACGCCAGCATCAGGACGCCGAGTCCGAAGGCGAGCTGGCGCGGGTGGAAATAGCCCTCGAGCGTGTTGGTCCCCGTGTGCGAGATCGAGTGTCGAAGCGTCAGCGCGGCAAGCAGTGCCACGCCCGCCCAGCGAGTGCGATATAGCCGCGAGGCGACGAGCCACGCTGCCGACGCAAGCAGCGCCAGCGACGCGACGTAGAGGACGGCGAAGAGTCCAGGCAGCGTCGCGCCGGTCGCGGACGACAGGGCGGCGATGACTTCGTCCACCACCGTGAGATGCGCCTGCGCGTGGATGAGCGCCGCGTCGCGAGGAAAGGCATCAGGATGCAGTTTCAGGAGGACGGCAGGCACGTAGAAGGCCTGGTCGGATGCACCGTAGCGGTACGTCGCTGCGTTCATCGTGCACAGCACGACGAAGGGTGCGAGGCACAGCAGGAGCAGGGCGTGGGCGGCGCGCGACGACGTCCGTCCCGCGTCCATCAATGCGTCGTCTTCCAGGCGAGCAGCGCGAGGGCGATGACGAGGCCGAGCATGGCGCGGTACTCGCGGTTGCGCATCGCCCGGGCGAAGCTGAACCGCCGCGCTACCGTGGCCGCCCGCCCGTCGCGGTACTCGGGGTACTGCTGCCCAAAGCGCTCCGTGAGCTGTGCCTCCTCGGTCAGAATCGCGGCCGCGATGGTGACGACGAGATACGCCGCCACGGCGCTCGCCACGAGCACGCTATTGGATGCCGACGCGACACCGACCGCGATCAGTGCTGATCCGAGATACAGCGGGTGACGGGTCAGGGCATACGGTCCTGATGACGTCACCTCACGCCCCTTTTCAAGGTGACCGGCGGCCCACACTCGCACCGCCTCGCCAACCATCGCGATGACGACGCCGGCAATCAGGGTCCGCGGAGTCGGCGTGGACAGCCACAGGGCGAGAATGCCGAAGACGAAGCCGGCCGCTACCCGCCGCCTGGCGACCACGCGCGCGAGCTGGTGGAGGACGCCGCGATCAGGCACGCAACCTCTCGGTGGCCAGCCGCTGCACGGCCGCGGAGACTTCCGAAACACCGATGTCGGCGAGACACCAGGATGCCTGCCGGCAGCGCCGGTCGATGTGGCATCCGCACTGGCTGGCGCGTGAGACGACGACGTCGCGCGGAGCCCAGGGACCGTTGCGGTTCGGATCGGTCGGGCCGAAGAGACTGACCGTCGGCGTGCCCACCGCCATGGCGATGTGCAGCGGTCCCGTATCTCCGGCGACGAAGAGCTCAGCGGCGCGACTGAGCGCGACGATGTCACGCACGCGGGTCGGGGGAGCGAGGAGGGCGGTGCCGTTCGACGCGGCGGTCACCGCGGCCGCGAGCGTTTCGTCGCCGGGGCCCCACAGCACGACCGGCGTGAGCCCGCATCGCTCGCGGATCTGCGCCGCGAGTGCTCCGAACCGTTCGGCTGGCCAGCGCTTGTTCGGCCACGCCGCGCCCGGATTGAGCAGGGCAAACCGCGACTCGCCAATCGTCCGGCGCAGCGCGTCGAGAGCGGGGGAGTCGACCTGTGCGAGCGGGAAATCGAGCTGGAGGTCGTCGATGCCAATCGTGCGGAGCAGACGCAGGTTTTTCAGGATCGCGTGGCCGCCCTCGGCCGCTTCGACTGACGTGTAGAACGGTCGTGCTGCCTTCTCGCGCAGATGTTCCAGGGCGAACCCGGCCACGCGGCGCGCACCGGACGCGCGGGCGAGGATCGCCGACTTGAGCAGCCCCTGCAGGTCGAAGGCGACGTCGTAGCGGACCTCGCGCGTCGCGCGCAGCGCCTGCATCCAGCCGCGCGGCGTCGAGGAGGGGACGACGATGACGCGATCGACGACGGTGACGAGATCGACCAGCTCGCGATGGCGCGCGTCCACCAGCCAGTGGATGCGGGCGCCAGGGAAGGCGCGGCGCAAGGCGGCGGCCACAGGGATGGCGTGAACCACGTCGCCGAGTGCACCGAGCCGGACGATCAGGAATTGCATCGGTCGCCAGGAATGGCGGGCTCGTCGGATCTTCGCATCGGGCCGGAACGGTAATGATACCGGCTTCGAGTACGGTGCGCACGTCAGTGGCGCAGCGCCTTGTGCGTGGCCGTGGGTTGTCGGTATAATTGCGACTTTGTGCGAGGCGGCGCCGGCGCGCCCGAGAGCAGCGCCGCGTCCAGACGGCTGAGCCGATGCCCCGCGAAAGGCGGGTCGTCAGACCCGCCACCGTTTTCTCGCCATGTGGGGCGGGGCTTGAGCCCCGCCAAAACAACTGGCGCAACGGAGCCTGCCTCGCCGAAGCGCGCAGGTTCGCAGCGCGCGAAGGCGGGGGCGGTTAGCTCAGTGGTAGAGCACCGGCTTTACACGCCGGCTGTCGCAGGTTCGAACCCTGCACCGCCCACCAGTTCCCGCATCGCGGGAGGTGGCCGCTGCAGGCGGTGCACGACCCATGAGAGTGTGACGACTCCCATGGTTCTCAGATCGGGGTGGTAGTTCAGTTGGTTAGAACGCCGGCCTGTCACGCCGGAGGCCGCGGGTTCGAGTCCCGTCCACCCCGCCAGACTTCGCTCGCTCCGCGCGAGCTTCGTCTAGGCCACGCCTTCGGCGTGGCCATCCTAAGCGAGCTATTCAGGCAGGCGAAGTCTGTCTCGCCGTAGCGCGCAGCGCGAAGGCGGACGTCAACCGACCTTCGAAACCTCGTTCTCCCACAAACGCACGTTCGCCGTGAACGCGAGCCCCAGGCTATGAGCACGAGCGGAAGGATCTTGGCACCGCGCGCGTAGGGTCGTGGTCGTAATCGCGCACCGGAACTGAATAGTGCGCGGATCGCGTATCGTTGTCGATCGTAAGCGGTCGTACCAACGCCGGAAATGGAGAGCCATCTATGAGACCTCGCACCATTCAGACCGTGTGTGCCGCCGTCCTGCTGGCGGCCGCACCCACCTTCGCCCAGGCCCCGCCCCCCGAGAACGAAGTCGGCCTAGCCGCATCGGCACTGCTCACTCTTCCCGCGAAGGGCGGAGCGAAACTCACCGTGACCTCGCCCGCGTTCAAACAACTGGGTGATATTCCCTTTGCCAACACTCAGTATCAGACCAACACGTTCCCCGGTCTCGAGTGGACGCCCGGACCGGCGGGCACCAAGGCCTACGCGATCATCATGCAGGATACCGATGGGATGATTCGCGGCGGTCCGATCCTGCACTGGACCGCGTTCAACATCACCGGCACGAAGCTCGACGCCGGCATGTCGGCGCTGCCGTCGGGAACCTACGGTCCGAACATGCGCGGTGCCGCCCAGCCGTACATGGGGCCGCGCACTCCCGCGGGGCCGAAGCACCGGTATCACTTCCAGGTGTTTGCCGTCGACACGCAACTGCCGGCCGACGCGGGCGCAACGATCGAGTCGCTCACGGCCGCGCTCAAGGATCACGTACTCGCGTCCGGTGAGCTCGTCGGCCTTGGCCAGGTTGATCCGAACGCGCCGCCGCCGGCGCGACGCGGTGGTGGGCCGCCTGCTGGGGGTGGCGCGCCGCCTCCGGGACGGTAGGCTCTGCTGGGTCCGGCGTCAGCCGATGCGTCCGGACCCAGCTTCCCTCCGATAACAGCGAAGCGCGTCGTCTGAATCAACTGCGGGCTAGTTCTTAGGTTCGACTGGCGCCTCCACTGCACGAGCTCCTCGACTTCTCACGCAGCTTGGAACAGCCAGTTCCGAAACTCGAGTCCCTGCCGTTCGGCGCCGGTGCAATTCCCGTCAGCACGAATCCGGGTTGCAGGCCTGACGGCCGTGGCGAAGGTGAAGTCGCCGTTCCCTGGATGGATGAGAATGTCCGCGCGGAGGCGCGACAATGCGACGTTCAGTTCCGACTCTGCGCCTTCTGATCGTCATCCTGGCAATCGGATGCCTGAGCGCTCTGCGTGTCGCCGCCCAGGATGGCCCACCGCACGTTCCCAATCTCGACACCATCGTTGTCAATGCGACGTTCGTCATGGTGGCCCGCTTTGTGGAAACGTTTCCCCCTAACGTGACGGCCCCAGGACGAACGTGGACCTTCGTGGTGGAGAAGAAGCTCAAAGGTGACGTCAGCGACCGAACGCAGGTTCTGATCGAGGCTCCGAAGGCCACACTCGACGCCTGGAAGACGCAGGGACACCGGCTGCTGATCGTCAACAGCGTGAGTGAGAGGCGGGAGTCGGTGATCGATCTTTCGGCACCCGATCTGAAGGTCCTGAGAGCGGATATGACGGTCCTCCAGGATGCCGATAGCGTCATCGCCGCGGCTGAAGATGCGATCCGCACCCATTCGGGTGTCGATGCGATTGAGACGTTCGGGAGAACCATTCCCGCCGCCACGGCTCGGATTCTGTTGCCAAATCGCCGAGTCCCCTGCGTGCCCGATAACTGGTATTCCGTCTGTCCCGTCACACTGGTACCGGTGGATGATGCGCTCGAACAGTGGGCGGTGGATGCCATCCAGTCGACGCAGGTATGGGACCGCGCTGAGGGCGCCGGAGCCCTTCGGCATTTCCCGACCGATGCCAATATCGCCCGCTTGAAGGCGCTGCTCGGCGATCCGGGCCTGCTGGCGAACGCCGGCGGCCCGGCCTATCTGGTTCGCCGGCGGGCGTACGAGTCGTTGAGCAGCATTGGCGTCCGCGTGCCCGAACCTGCCCAACGGCCATAGCGACGATAAGAACCAGCGGTGATGTTGCTGATGATGCTGCGCGACAGCGGCATCGTCGTCACCGTGCTGTCGAGAGCCGATTCGGCATTCTCGTCCCCGAACGCATCGTCTTCGACTGTACGAGAATCTGAGCTTGAAAGCGAAACCAGTCCTGGCGGTAGTGGCCCGCAGGACGGATACCTACGATGCGTTCAGACGGTTCGAGGTGACGACTGACGAGACGGTGGCGACGCCGGCTGCACACTGAGCCGCTTCGCGCTTGCGCCCTTCAGGGTGTCACCGCCAACGCATCCCAGTCGCCGAGCAGCCGCGTCTCCTTCGGCCCGAGGCTGAACTGATTCGGCGTCGAGTACCCCGGATGCCTGACGCCGACGATCCGCACGTCCTGAACGCTGTCCTGGGCGGCGAGCGGAGTCCCCATCGGCGTCAGCACGACACAGAGCCAGACCAGCGCACTGGCAATCACCGTGAGAACGAGCCGGGTGTACAGGTCGATTCGCATCGGAACCTCCGGCTCGATTCTATTCCTCCGCTCACCTGTGTCGAGTCGGAGTTCAGACTGGGTCAGTAGGTGTTGGCGGCGGCTGGCCATGAGGCGCCTTCTCGGATCGTAGTGGCGGGGCCGCTTCGCGAGCCCCGCCCTACACCTTGCCCTTCGTGTCCTTCGCGATCTTCGTGCGCTTCTCTCTTCCTTAGAAGCCCACAGTGAAGTTCAGGCGGACGAACCGCGGCGGATAAATCGCCGTCGGGTTGCCCCACGTGCCGCCCGCGTCGCTGTAGGTCGTCACGTAGCTGGTGGCGTAGTTGGTGTTCAGCAGGTTGTTCAGATCGACGCCGATGTCCGTGCGCGTGCGGCCCAGACGCACGATCTTTGCGAACCGCATGTCGATCTGTGTGCGGCGGTTGTCCACATACAGCTTGTTCGTGTCGTCGGTGAGCTGGATGGTCGTATTGCCGGCCAGCGTCGATCCCGGAGGCAGATGGCCCAGCGCCGCCTGAATGGTGGTGTTCGGCACAATCCAGCCGGCGGTGAGCTCGAGCGCCGGCTGCGAGCGGACGGTGGTGCTGACGAGCACGTCGATCTTTGGAATCGTGTAGCTCGCCAGGCCGCGTACGGTCGTCTGATAGGGCGTCACGTCCCGGCAGCCGCGCGGATCCGGCGTGCCGTACTTCGTCACCGTCTCGCACTGGTCGATGACGCGCGTGCCGGTGCTGGTGCCGAACGACGCCATCAGGCCGCCGCGCAGCCGCGCGTTGAGCGTGAAGTCCACTCCCTGGAAGTAGCTGTCGCGCTCGGGTCCGAAGTCGGTCTCGAGCGTCTGGTACTGCTGCGCCGGAATGGCCGCCGCGGCCGCGGTCGGCACGTACGTCGTGATCGGATAACCACCGCCGTTCGGCAGACGCGGATCCACCGGCGCGGTCAGTGTGTAGGTCTCCCACGACGACACCGGATCGCGCGTCGTGTCGTAGGTCACGAAGAACGAATGGAACGTCCGGTAGATGTAGCTCCCCTCGACCGACAGCCGCGGCAGCAGCTCATGCTGCACGGTGAACGTCGTCTGATAGTCGTGCGGCCGCCGCCCCCAGCCCTCCAGCACCTCGGGATTGACGCGCGTGGCGGCGCCGATCTGTCCGAAGTTGGCGCTGTTGCCAGTGGCGGCGGCGCAGGTATCCACCGAGCCGGTTGACGGGTTCTGCAGCGCCGGATTCAGCAGGTTGCAGTCGACCACCTTGTCGCTGTCGTTGTCGGTCCACCCGCGGTTGGTGACGACAGAGACGATGGTGGCGGCGGGATTGGTGGACGTGTAGGGTGCGTCGTTCGCCGCGAAGGCGAGGTAGCGTCCCCACGCGAACTTCAACGCGGTCTTCCCGGTGCCGAACAGGTCGTAGGCGACGCTGAGGCGTGGCGACAGATCGTTGTAGGCGTCGACGCCAGGCGTCTTCTCGATGCCGATCGGCCCGTTCGGATTCGCCCACGACGTGCGCGTGGTGCCGTTTTTCTCGACCGGCGCGTAGCTGGTCGCGCGGTCGTACCGCAGCGCGCCGGCGAACGTCAGTCGATTGAGTGTGAACTGATCCTGAATGAAGATGCCGGTGAGGTTGGTGATGCCGCGACGCCCGAAGTCGGGCAGACGATAGGTCACCGCATTCGGCACGCCACGGTTGAACCGATAGGCCAGCTGCGATTCATTGGTCAGGAACTGATCCAGCAGGTCCATGCGATCGCCCTGGTAGCCGACCTTCATGCTGTGCGCGCCGGTCACATACGAGGCGGCGACGCGCCAGTTGTCAGTCTTGCCTTCCGAGTATCCCCACTGCTCCATGCCCCGGTAGGTGAAGTTCGCGACCGGCGCATACGGCAGACCAGTGGACGGATTGGTGGCGCTCACCTGCTCGGTGACCGGAATCAGATCGGTGATGCCATCCGGTGCCGGGAAACCAAAGGCGGGGTTGTACCGGAAAAATGAGACGCCGCCTTCGAGCAGCAGACGGTCGGTCGCCGGCATGGTCCACTGGCCCTGATTGAGATAGAACGGCCAGTCGAAGTAGCCGCGGGCGGCGGAGTTGGTCGCTTCCGGCGACTGCGCCGGGTTGTTGTTGCCCAGCCCGATCCAGTCACTGCCGCGATTATGGCAACCCTTCGAGTCCAGTTTGAGCGGCGTCCCCTCGCAGCGGTGCTGATACTCCGAGTTGAACTGAAGGCGGTGCTTGCCCACTTGTCCGGTAAGCCGGCCGATGATCATCTGGCGGTCCTGCACGAGTCTGGCGTTGACCGGTGAGCCGGCCCAGTCCCAGCGCGAGGCGTCGAACGCGTTGGCGTTGGCCGTGATGCCTTCGACGGCCGTCTGCGTGTCCAGCGTGCGATAGCTGCCGAAGAACCACAGGTTGTCGCGTTTGATCGGACCGCCGAACGACAGGCTGGTGTCGTGAGCGTGAATGATGCCCGGTGTCTGCGTGAGACCGATGTCCTTCAGCTCCTGAGTCAGGTTGTCACCGCGCGACCATTCGCCCGCCAGGTTCAGGAACGCGTCGCCCGTGTACCGATTGCCGCCCGACTTCGGAATCAGGTTCATCACCGGGCCGCCGATGTCGGCTTCGCCCAGCCCGCCGCTGACCAAGATCGCCACCTCCTGCGCATTCGGCGTGTCGTAGACGTAGGACGAGACGCCGCCGCTGCGCGCCGCGGCGACGGTAATGCCGCCGACCGTCATGCGGCCTTCGCCCACCGGTCCGCCATGCGCCGAGAAGAACGTCATCGTCGGCGAGAGGGCGATGCCGTTGTTATCAACAGTCAAACCAGGCGTGGCGTTGAGCAGCGCGCCGGCGGCACGCGCGGCAGGAAGCGCCTTGATGGCGTCGTCGTCCAGCACAATCTCGCGCTTGGCGGTCTGCACGTCGACGACCGGCGTTTCACTGGTGACCCTGATTTCCTCCTGAACGTTCCCGACCCGCAGCTCGATCGGAATGGCCAGTGTCTGCGAACCGGAAAGCACGACGTTCTCTCGCGTGACCGGCGTGAAGCCTGGAAGCGCGAACTTGACCGTATAGGTGCCCGCGCGCAGGTCGATGATGCGGTACTGACCGGTCCCGTCGGTTACCGCGGTTTTCGTCTTCTCGATGAGCGCCGAGCTCGAGGCTTCAACCGAGACGCCCGGCAATACGGCCCCGGTGTCGTCACGCACGGTGCCGGTGAGCGTGGCCTGGGCAAATACCGAGCATGGAAAGAGCAGTGCTGTAACTAGAACGAGGTAGCCGATTGGCCGATGCATCGAGTTCCCTCCCAGGGGCCCTGATCTGCATTCACAGTCGTCAGCCGTTTGGGAGGGACTGGAGACGATCTAGTGAATGAAATGGTTTGTTGTAGGTTGTAAACAGTTTGTTAAAACATTGGCTGCGGATTATTCGCGAGGTGGAAAATCGTCGTCAAGGTCTGCCATAAAAGGCAAACAAAAGGAGAAAGCTGTCGGGAGACCAAGGCTTCTTGTTCGAGGGAGTGAAGGGGCACGGTCGTACGACGGCTGGGGAGGGGGTGGCCGCGTAGAGTGGGAAGGCGGAAACGAGGGGCTCGATTGCAAGCGCTCCTGATCAGTAGCACTGCAAAATGAGCCACGACCCTTCGAAGCGTCGGGCCCGTGCATCCGACTCACGAATCCAGAAGTAGATGATGCCGACATCGCCCCACATCACGTCGGCCGCTTCATCGGAATCGATCTGAAACAGGAGACGCCACTCGGACGAACCGGCGTCCAGCTCCTTGACGCGTGGATTTCTGTGGGCGTCGGCGTCACCCAGATCGATGCCGTTGGACGCCAGCTGCGATTCCGTTTCCATGTCGTCGCCCTGAATCGGCGTCGGGTATCCGGTGAGCTGATGCCGCGGCCGATCGCCGAACGGCTGAAGCTGCAGTTCTTCGTACTGCCGGCACTCGGCATCATTGAAACGCAACACGCTGATCGCATCGCGTTCGAAGGACGGGTAGCTGCGAATGGTCTGGAAGGAGAGAAACTGTCTGGGCAGGCGATTGGCAGCGTCCAGCGTCGACGGAAACGGCATCTCGGCCAGTCCTTCCGGCTTTTCGATGTACACGACACGCCAGCCGTCGCCATCCTTCGGGTCGAACCCCCACGGCTGTTCCGCCACGTCGTAGAAGAAGAGCAGTGCACCGCTCGGCGGCAGCCACTCGATCGGATGCGTACGTTGCAACTGCGTGAGATCGATCCTGGCGAGGAAGGCAAGTGGCCTGCCGTCGCGCGACGGCCACGCCAGATCCGGGGTGGCGAGCGGCGAGCCTCCGAGTTGCGACGGCGTCCAATCCTGACAGTGCACGGCGTGCACCGCGGACGTCGCGAACGGCAGCGTCAAAGCCTCCACGTCGCGTGGAAGAGGACCGGTCGGCTCGGGGGTCCCGCGCCCGAACAGTCGCGAAAAGAAGCTCATCGACGTCGCTGCACCCGTGGAAAACCTGATCCTGGCGGCGCCAAGGTTACACCCAACCCGATTTGATCGATCCGCGTGGAAACGTGAGACACTCTGCCCGTTTACCGGGCCTGCTGTCCTGAGCGACGTCGAAGGACGCGAGGCGGGGCCTACGGTTCGCCGGACATTGCCGTCGCAACCGCCTACACCGACATTGTCACCGGGCGTCTGAAGGTGTTTGTCGAGGAGCACGGTTTCACGGTGACGTCAGCCAAGGGGCTGGGCTACGAGAGTGTGCCCGAAACCGGCGTCGGACAGGACGTGCTTCACAAGCTGGGAGTCGAGGCCTATGCCGCGTCGAACAAGGCAGACGCGCTCATCGTGTCGTGCGGAGGGCTGAAGACACTCGAGCTCATCGTGCCGCTCGAGAAACAGATCGGTGTCCCGGTGGTGTCATCCACGCCCCACGGCCTGATGAACGCCGTGCGCCTGGTCGGTGTCAGCCCGAGATCCCGTGGTTTCGGGATGGTGTTCGAGAAGGCCTGAACGTCCGGCGGGTCCAAAAGGACCCGCCCTATATCTTCAATCGGTCAGCGGCGATTTCACAATCGGCGGCTTCTGCGTGATCTCGCGCGTGTTCTGAATCTCCAGTTCCTCGAAGATGATGTTCGGCGCAATCACGGTGATGGGGTCGACGTTCGTTCCGCGGAAGCTGTACATCGTGCGCTCGCGTGAGGCGTCGAGCAGGTCTCTGAACGCCGTGGTCGCCACCGTCGCCAGCCGCAGGCCGCGGACCGGTTCTTCCTTGCCGTCGAGAGTGATGCGCACGGCGTCGAGGATCACTGGTCCACCACCGCCGCCGGCCGGCACTTCCCCGGGACTGGCCAGCGATCGGATGATGTAGCCGAACTGCCGGTCCTGTTTCTTCAGCAGGTCCAGATACTTGGTGCGAACTTCCGCCGCCGGCACAGGCTCGGAGCTCTGAATCTGCACCACGCTCGGCTGCACGTCGCCGCCGCGGGTGTGTCCAGACGACTGGAGGAATCCCTTCAACGGCGTGCGCCCGGTCAGCAGCGTGACCAGCCGCCCCTTTTCCACGAGCGTGACCTCCTTGGCCCGTATCCCGTAGTCGTCCACGGTGTAAGAGCCAGGCACGGGCCGGCCGCCGAACTCGCGCAGCGACGGCGACTCGATCACGGAAAACGGTTCGGCGAGCACGCGCAGGCCGACGCGCCGCAGGAACGGCGTCACCGGCGGTGGTGCCCCGCCACGGCCGCCGCGGCCGGCCGACTCCGGCGAGCGCCTGGCGAGCATCGGCGGCAGCATCACCTGTGTGAACAGCTCGGCGCTGGCCTGGCCTTCCACCAGGATCGGGCCGGCGTATTCCTCGGCGACGGGTGCCGTTCGGAGTCGCGTGAGCCGCTGCGCCATCTCGCGTGTGCGGGCGACAATCTCGCTGACGGGAGGCAGATCGGAGAGGTTCTTCTCGACCAGCGTAAAGGTGTCACGGAGTGCGCTGCCATCCTCGGCGCGTGCGTCGGCGACGACGCGAATGGAGGCAATCTGCAGCGGCGCCACCACCTTGAAGCCTTCGCTGTTCAGGTAATAGCGCGTGCCTCGCGTGTCGGCCACCGAGACCTCTGAGCTCTCGATCAAGGGCGTGTTCGAGAACACCGCCGAGATCTGTCGCACCCGCTCAGGCCAGTCACGATTGACGAACTGCAGCGGCAGCCCGCTGCCGATGCTCTGCAGCGGTGGCTCTTTGGAGAAGTCGGGGACGGCGTCCTTCGCGGCGGCGCGATTCTGGAACGCCGCCTTCTTGCGTGCGAACGTACTCACCGCGCGCTTGTAGGCGGCGTCGGTGGCCAGCCAGATCTGCCGGCGCATCGTGTCGTAGTCGTCATCGAGCGGGGCGCTGATGCTGCCGTCGGCAGACAGCTCGACGACGCCGCCACCGCTGAGGCCGGGAGCGTTGAACAGCGAGCTGTCGAAGTCGTAGTCGCCGACGCGCACGCCCACGCGCAGCGTCCGGCTCTTGCCGGTCAGATCTTCGGTGAGCGCGCCAAGCCGCGCCGTTACCCGCGTCTGGGCGCGGTCCCACACTTCATACTCGACGTAGTACGGCGCCGGCTGATCCTTCATGCGCAGCTCTTTCATCGAGCGCGCGAGCTCGTCGGCCATGGCCGACATCATCGGCGTGTCCTGTGCGTCGGGCGCCACGCCGGCCGCGAACAACGCGACGCCGATGGCCGCGAGCGTGACCTTCAACGTAGCCATCAGAAGGTCCTCCCCTGGCGAGACGTGCGGGCCGGAGCCGGCAGAATCGGCATCGTCTCCTGCGATTGCGCCTTCTTCTGGACCTCGACCTCGCTCACCAGCAGCTCGGGCGACGAAGCCGATACCGGAACGCTGCCGCTTTCGGCGCCGCAGACACCGTTGAAGATGTCGACCTTGTCGCTCGCGGCGATGAACTTGCCGAAGGCCGCCAGCGGCGTGCCGATCAGATCGACGCCGCGCACCAGCTCGGGCGCCCGGTCGTCCGTGTAGATCCGATAGACCACGTTTGGCATCACGTTGAAGGCGTTGGGATTGCTGCGGCCGGTGACGGTGAAGCCGCCTTCGATGTTGTCGAACAGCAGTCCGAACGGCTTGCCTTGCTTCTTGGCTTCGTCCTTCAGCATCTGCACCAGCGCGGCGGACGTCACCGTGCGGCTGGATTCGACGATGAGATTGGACTGCCGCGACACGGGCACCGCACCTGGCTCGCCGCGGCCATGGCCGTTCGAGCGCGCCAGTGTACGCAGCGGCGACCGTCCCATCAGGAATGTCTTCAACAGGCCGCGGTCGACGACTGGCACCTTGCGCGCCTGCACGCCCTCGTCGTCGTATTCGTAGAACCCCATCAGCTCGGTGTTGCCGCGTTTACGCAGCGTCGGATCGAAGACAACGCTGAGAAACGTCGGGAGGATGGCTTCGTTGATCTTGGCGCCGAACGTCTGGCCGTCGTCGGCGTTGCGCTGACGGCTGCCCTCGACGCGGTGACCGAAGATCTCGTGGAAGAAGACGCCGGCCGCCCGGCCGGAAAGAATAGCCGGACCGGAGTAGGGTTCGACCAGCGGCGCCTTGCGCAGTGCGGCCAGCAGCTTCATCATCTCGCGCGTGTCGTTCAGCAGCTGTCGCTCGTCGGGGAGGCCATCAGGCGATCGTGAGAAGTAGCTGTTGTAGAGCGGCAGCTCCATCCCGTCGTCGGCCTTCGTGCTTGCCTGGATGAACAGCCGGAACTGCAGGTCGCCACTGGCGATGCGCGTGCCTTCACTGGTGGCGAGGTAGCGATTGCCGGCGCGCGCCGTCAGCGAGACGCTGCCATCGAAGAGCAGTGGATCGTCGGCAAAGAGCGCCGAGATGCGGCGCAACCGGTCTTCCCAGGCCTTCGTATCCAGCGAATAGCTCACCGGCTTGCTCGACGAGACCTGCGGTTCTTCGCGGGAGAAGTCGGACGCCGCCACGTCATCCTGCACCTTGGACGCGACGTTGGTCCGCACGCGTGTCAGCGCCTCGGAGGAGGCCTTGAAGGCGCGGTCGGTGGCCTGCCAGAGGGCCAGCTGAATCGGCTTGGGATCGTCGGTGAGCGGAATCGGAATCCGTCCGCCGCGGCCGCCGCC
>Ga0173480_10000347_pt1 | contig 14884 bp, 12 predicted proteins | sample NitcycUS209509C1_FD_122622 | JGI IMG/M metagenome (GOLD analysis project Ga0173480, IMG submission 122622) | Soil microbial communities from Arlington Agricultural Research Station in Wisconsin, USA - Nitrogen cycling UWRJ-S209-509C-1 (version... | ecosystem: Environmental > Terrestrial > Soil... | reverse complement strand
GCCAACGAGCGCCTGGGCGAGCAGATCGAAGGCGGCTGAACCACCGGCTCCTGGGTCCGTCCCTGCGTAGAGTTCGCGGCATGCACCGTGACCAGCGCCAGGACCTTCTCGTCTACCGCTTCGACACCCTCCCCGAGGGTGTCGAAGCATTTGTCTCGACCCGGCTGGGCGGCGTCAGCGCGCCGCCCTACTCGTCGCTCAATCTGGGTTTGCGGGTCGGTGACGACCCGGAGGACGTGGTCGAGAATCGCCGACTCCTCTTCCGGGAGCTCGGGCTGAGCCTCGAGCGTTCGGTCTGGTGCAAGCAGGTCCATGCCGACGGTGTGGTCGTGGTCGGCGCCGAGGACGCCGGTCGCGGCTCGACCGAGGAGGACTCGATCGTCGAGGACGCGGACGCTCTCGTCACCGACACGCCCGGCTTGTCGCTTTGCGTGACGCTCGCCGATTGCGTACCGGTGTTGATCGTCGACCGGGAGCGAGGGGTCGTCGGGCTGGCCCACGCCGGCTGGGGCGGGACCGTGTCGCGAATCTCCTCGCGGACGGTCGAGGTCATGCGCGAGCGCTTCGGCTGCGACCCGGCCGCGCTCGTCGCCGCGATCGGCCCCTCGATCGGAGCGGCCGGCTACGAGGTCGGCGAGGACGTGATCGAGCGCGCCCGGAGCGGCTACGGCGAGCGGGCCGCCGAGATCCTCGAGCCGAGCTCCGACGGCAAGGCGTTCTTCGACCTCTGGGCCGCCAACCGCATCGACCTCGAAGCCGCCGGCGTGAGCGGGGAGCGGATCGAGGTGAGCGGCATCGCCAGCGACGAGCACCTGGACGAGTTCTACTCCCACCGGCACGAGGGTGGGCGCACCGGCCGCTTCATCACCGCGGTCACGCTGCGCCCTTAGGTACCGGTTTGTAGGGCCCGAACACTCGGGGTTTGACTAGGCTCCGCGTGTGATCGCGGCGGGGTCGCTCGAAACGGTGAAGCTGGTCAGCGACGTGGCGTCCAACGTCGTCACGATCGCTGGCGTCCTGATTGGCGCAGGGTGGGCCTACTGGGCCTTCGTCCGGGAGAGGACCCGCTGGCCGAAGGCGAACCTCGAGCTGGCGATGTCCCATCGGACGCTGACTTCAGACCAGACGCTTCTCCACATCAAGGTCAAGGTTCACAACGCCGGCCGCGGCTTGATGAAGCTGAACGAACTGCGAGTCGACGTCCGTCAGGTATTGCCGCTCACCGACGAAACTGCGCAGGAGCTCCAAGGGGGTTCCCTGATCGCGACGGACAGAGGGAGGGCCCGCTGGCGCACCAGCGCGGAGAACCAGCACATCTGCCGCTGGGGAGCAGGGCAGCCGCTGCCAGCGGAGCCCGAGATAGAGCCGGGCGAGAATGACGAGTTCGGCAACGATTTCGTCGTCCCCTCGACCTTGGAGACCGTCTATGTCTACGTCTATCTGAAAAACGTCGCCCGCAAGGGCCGCGACTTGGGGTGGACCGTTACCAGCTACTACGACGTTGCCGGCAGCGAAGGCGACGGGTCGGCAAAAAACGTAATCGGCGGGGAGGCCGCATGAGTAAGAAACAACCTGGCAAGAAGCCGGATCCGAAGAGAGGCGAAAAACAGCGGCGAGCGATTCGCAACAGGCCGACCAACCCCAGGCCCGCCGAAGCCAATCAACAGGAACAAGAACCCGGCATCGAAGAAGGGGACGGGTCCCGTCCGGGAAAACCGGGGAGCCAGCCCTAGTGCCTCCAGCCGAGCCCGACGAGATCGGGCAGGACGGTCCACCGCCGGTATCCCTCTGGCCGGTCTGGCAGTTCGACACCGGGTACGCCGAGCTGGCCCGCTACGTGACGCCGGAGGCGATCACCGTCGACTTCGACTTCCGGGTCCCGCTCACCGAGGAGGAAGCTGCGGGGTCCGATGTCGAGCTGGACCTGATCAAAGCCGAACGCCTCTACCAGCAGCTGGCGGCCCGGGGAATCCGCTACGAAGACGACCCCTGGGCATCGAAAGAAGGGGTGCAGCAGATCCGCCACCCCTGGTGGCTCCTCGCGGACCAACTCGGTAACTGCCTGGACATAGCCCTCACCTACGCGGGCCTTTGCCTGGCGTCGAGAGTCGGTGCTCTGCTCGCTCTTACGAAAGTCCACGCCTTCGTCGTGCTGACCCCCGGTCGGCTGCACCTGGAGGGGGCCAGAAAAAAGGCCTTCGAGCTGGACGGCTTCGAGCCCGCTCGCCTCAAGGGCGGCGCCCTAGATCCCGGGGTGCTGGAAGGCACCGGGGCCGTCCTGGAAGCCGCGATCGAAAAATCCCGCGTCAGGGCGGTCGACGCGAGCGGCGTCAACGCCGAAGGATTCGGTTTCTCCCACGCAGTCGAGAACCGTCCCTGGTCGCAGGATGCGAGGGACAGTGGCGAGGAGACGATTTGGCTGGTCGACGTTCCCCACCTGCAGACGGAGGCTCGCTATGCCGAGCAGCCCCACCCGGTCTCCTTCCGGCCGAGCATTCGCCAGCGGGTCCCGAGTGGCGGCGAGTTCCGCGACTTTGCCGCCCACTCCAAGCTGATCGCCAGTTTGCGGGAGGAGCAGGGCCTCCAGGTCCTGATCGGCGAGAGCGGGCGAGGGAAGAGCACGATCGCCCGCCACCTCGCCGAAAACGCCAAGGACGGCGCCGCCTGGTTCCTCGACGCCTCCGACCGCAAAGCGCTCTGCAACAGCCTGGCGGAGGCCATGTTCGCCGAGAAGCCCCGCTCCGAGCTCGAATCGCTCGACGACGCCAGCGAACGTAAATCGATGTGGGAAACGGCCAAAGCTCACCTGCGGGACACGAACCAGCCCTGGCTGGTCGTGCTCGACAACGTCAACGGCGACCCCGGGACCCTGCGTGATCTCCTGCCGGATCCGAGACCCGGCCAGATGCTGCTGGTGACGACGACCAACCCGCAGTGGACGGAAGCGCCGGGCTTCACCGCCCACAGGTTGGAGGAAGTGAGCGCGGAGGATCTCGGTGAGTTCGGCAAGGGGGAGATCGCAGCCCTGATCGAAGGCCGGCCGCTGCTGCTCGAGGCGTTCGAGAAGCTCGCCGAGCATCCGGACTGGGACGGAGAGTCGGTCCCCGTCCCCAAAGACGAGCTGCGGGACGAGCTGCGGGGCCCCGCCGCGTTCTGGTCACTGCTGCAGGAAGGCGGCGATTTTGGCGAGACCGAGCTGAAGGTGGCCGGCTTCGCCGCCTACCTCCCCGCCAACGGGCAGCCGATCGCGGTCCTGGAGCGGCTCGTCCCCGGTTCCGAGCAGGCGCTCGATCGCCTGGTCGCCGTCGGATTGCTGGTTCGGGATCGCAATGCCGAGGAGGTACGGATGCACCGCCTCTTCGGCGAGGCGATCCGACTCGATCTGGAGAGCCGTTCCTCGGAGCTGTGCGACGAGATCGTCCTGGCGGTGATCCGGGACAAGGGCGCTCGTGTCGCCCTCGATCAAAAAGGCGACCCGGAGACGATCGCCAGGCTCGACCGCCGCCTCGCGGCGGTCGACGCCGAGAAAAAAGAGCCCAATCTCGAGTTCGGGGTGGCTTTGCAGAACGTCGCCGCGCTGCTCGAGCTGCACGGCAGCACCCGCCTCTCGGGCAAAACCTACGCTCGCGCCGAACGGCACCTGGAGGGCGACGCGCGCCGCCTCGCCGACTGCCTGCAGGGGCGAGCTCGGACGGTGAATCAGCACCACACCGACGACCGGGTGATCCTGGAAGAGGCGATCGATTGGGCGCAGCGCGCACACACCATGCTGCTGAATGAGGCGAAGGCGACGCCGGCCGCCGCCGCCCGCTGTTACGCCATGCAGGGATTGCTGATGAAGGCGCTGGCGAACCTGCCCGTGCCGGGGAAGACCAAGTCGGAGCTGCTGCACGAGGCCCTCGAGGTGCTGGAAGAGGCCAATGACCAGCGCCAGGAATCGGACGAAATCGGCGATCCCGAGAAGCAGCGCAGCAAGTTCAACCTTGCCGGGATAAAGATCCCCCTCGCCCAGCAGGAGCGGGACCGGGCGGAGGAATACCTGGACGAAGCCCACCAGATCTACAGAGAGGTCGGCGATGCCCGGCGCCTGCTCTACGGCCGCATGAATCACCCCCATATCGCCGCCTGCGAGAACGGCCTCGCCCTCGTCGGCTACTACCGCGCGATGCTGCTGCCCGCCTCCCGCAAACGGCAGACGCAGTGGCTGCGCGAAGCGACCAGGCACGCCAACCAGGCGCTGCACGAACGCGAGATCATCGACGGGTCGGTCGATCTCGAGGAGGCGCCAAAGAGCGCGGCCCTGCTGGCCAAGATCGCGCTGGCGCGGAACGCTTCCCCGGTGGGTGCGCTGCGAGACATCGAAGGACTCTTCAACCAGGCGAAGCGGGAGCTGACGCAGGCCGGACGAGCACTGGAGCAGGTCGCCCTGCCGGCGGGCGAGGCGGGCCTGGAGGAGGCGATCGGGACCTGGGTGCGATCCCAGGCGCTGCGGGTGCTGATCGAGGAGTTCGACGGGGAACCGCCCGACGGCGATCTCGGCGAGCTGCTGAGGTGGCTGGAGGAGTTCTCTTCGCGGTGGAACTTTCGCCAGGCCAAGGGCGAGCGCAATGACGTCACCCCACCGCAGCTGTCCCTGCTGACCGAGAAGGTGATCAAAGCGGCGGCGAAAGCGCTCGGTCTGATCAAAGGAGGTTCGGCACCCCGGGGTCGCTACGACCAGGTGCTGATCCTCGGCGGCAAAGCGAGGGGGTGTCTCTCGCGGCCGTCGCTGGCGGCGAGCTATATCGAGAAGCAGAAATTCGAGGCCGGCTCGGTCGTTGCTCTCGGCGCCTTCCGCGAGCTCGACGAGGAAGAGAGGGCCCTGGTTGAGAAGGTGGACGGCGGCGCGCTGGCCGACGAGTTCGAAGCGATGGACGTTGGAGTGAAGCGGGCGTTCGAGCTTGGCTCGCCGCGCTCTGAAGACGGTGCCGAGTCGGATTCGATCGGCGGGTCCTGGCGGATCCGCAGCTACGAGGCCGCCGCCGGCCTGCCGGTCAGCGTCATCGCCGCGCCGTCGAGCGAACCGGGGAGCCGTCGCGCCAACACCCCCGACACCTTCGCCTGGTTCGCGACGGAGGTGGCGAGGTTGGAGCCCGGGCAGAGGGTGCTGGTGGTGACGACCGACATCTACGTCCCGTACCAGCACGCCGATGCCCTCCGACTGCTCGCTCTTCCCTATGGAGTTGAAGTCGATGCGGTCGGCGTCGTTCCGGGCGAGGTCGACCGCCGGCTCGCCCACAGCTTCGAAGCTCACAACTACCTGCAGGAGATCCGCTCGATGGTCCTCTCCCTGCGCCAGCTGCACGCCGCGCTCGCGGCCGAGGCCTAGGGAGCCGCGAGCAGTTCGCGGAAGCGATCGCCCCGCTCTTCGAAGTTGCGGAAGTGGTCGTAGCTGGGGGCGGCGGGGGAGAGGAGGATGACGCCGCCGGGCCGGGCGATGCCGCGGGCCGCCTCCACGGCGGTCGCGAGGTCCGCGGCGGCCACCGCGCGCGCCGGCGGGACGCCGGCCTGGCGCGCCGCGGCGACGGCGCGCTCGCCGGTGGTCGGCATCCCGACGATCGCCGCGCCGCGCCGCGCCAGCGCCGCGCCCAACCCGGTGTAGTCCTGCCCTCGGTCCTGGCCGCCGGCCAGGAGCACGACGTCGCGGCCGGCGAATGCTTCCAGCGCCGCCAGCGTCGACTCGGGCGTGGTCGAGATGCTGTCGTCGACCCAGGCGACCCCGTCGCGCTCGCCGCAGGCCTGCAGCCGGTGCGGCAGGGAGGCAAATCCGGCCAGCCCGTCGGGTAGGGGCGGATCGATGCCGGCCGCTTCGAGGGCGGTGAGGGCGGCGCAGAGGTTGAGGGCGTTGTGGGGCCCCGGCAGCGGCAGATCCGCAGTTTCGATCACCAGCTCTCCCGCCCGTCGCACCCCCGCCTCGTCGCAGTCCCAGCCGGACGGCTCGCCGTAGAGGACGAGGTTCTCGACCCCGCTCGCGGCCTGCACCAGCTCCGGTTCGCGGGCGTTGACGACGGCGGTGCGGACGCCCGGCAGGCGGAAGATCCGCAGCTTCTCCTCGCGGTAGACCTCCTCGCTGCGGTGCCAGTCGAGGTGCTCGCGGAAGAGGTTGGTGATCACCGCGGTCTCCGGCCCGTTGTCGAGGTCGGCGATCTGGTAGCTGGAGAGCTCGAGGAAGATCGCCTCCGGGGGTTCCCGGTCGAGCAGGTCGATGGCCGGGATGCCGATGTTCCCGCCCAGGGCGGTGTCGCTCCCGGCGGCCAGGGCGAGGTGCTGGGCGAGGGCGGCGGTCGTGCTCTTCCCCTTGGTCCCGGTGAAGCCCACCACCCCTTGGCCACCCCGCTCCGCCAGCCAGAGCCCGGTCGCGGTCGCGATCGGGATGCCCCGCTCGCGCAGCTCCACCAGCTCGGGCCGGTGGATCGAGACGCCCGGCGAGCGGACGATCGCGTCGCATCCCGCCAGCGCCTCGACCGCCTCGTCCCCGACCGCCACCCTGGCGTCGGCGGCGATCGCCGCCACCTCGGCCGCGGCGGGAGGCGCGTCGAAGGCGATTACCGAGATCTGCGCCGCCGGCAGCCGCCGCAGTTGCGAGGCGAAGGAGCGAATCTCCCGACCGGCGCCCCAGACGCCGATCGAGGCGCCTTCAAGCTCCGAGAAGCGCACGAACCGTGGGCATCAGCCCTGGCGGGACGGAGTGTTCATCGGAGAGCGCCAGCGCCTCTGCGGCGAGGCCATCCTCGGCGGCGAAGCGCGGCAGCACCTGCTCGGCGAGCCGTCGCACGACCAGATGATCGCGCCAGCGCGGGTCGGCGGCCAGCATGCGCATCGCCACCCTGCTCTCCTCCTCCTCGCCGACGCACTCGAATGGCTTGATGCCGCCCGTCGCGGTCAGCAGCGCGAAGCCCTCGAACTGCGACTCGTCTTCGAGCATGTCGCGCCCGAAGATCTCTCGCATATGCGCCGGCTCCGAAAACGGGGCCATGACGAGGAAGACGAAGCGGCACTTGGGGCAGTCGCAGCACCAGCGGTGGGAGGGCACCGAGCCGTCGAGGCGGAAGTTGGTGTTGCAACTGGAGAAGGCCTGGTGGTAGTCGGTCAACCGGGTGAAGGCCCGGGCGATCGCCAGCTCCGAAGCCGGTCGCAGGATCGAGAACCAGTCGACGTCGACGCCCAGCTCCTCGAGCGCCGTGCGCATCAGCCGTTCCGCCCGGATGCTCTTGCTGAACTGGTGGTTGACGTCGATCCCGCCCCAGTTCACGTTCCCTCTCGAGGCGGAGCGCTCGTTGGCCATCGCCACGGCGTCGAAGCCGTGCAGGGCGGCGGTGAGGATCGCCACGCAGGAGACGATCGCGGTGATCGGCACGTGGCCGTTCAAGGCTCCGGCCCGGTTCAGCTCCCCGAGCACCGGGTCGAGCCGGCGGCGCACGATGAGATGGGGGAGCCCGGCGACGGCCGCGGTGCGGGCGATCGGCCCGGCGTCGCCGACCGAGAAGAGCGAGAGCTCACGGCCCGACTGGCGGACCATCTCGAGCGCGACCGCGGAGTCCTTGCCGCCTCCGATCGGGACCAGGATCCGGTCGTCTCTCCGCGGCGCCGGGCCGGAGACCGCGCCCTCGCGGACCGGGAACGCGGGCTGCGGCAGGGCGCCCAGTTCGTTGGTGAAGGCAAACTCGCCGAGGCCCTCCGAGTAGATCGCCTCGAGCATCTTCGCGACCCCCGGCGGCACCGGCTCGCACTCGACCGAGGGCGGAACCGCGGCCTTGTAGTAGCTGACGCCGGCGGTCCAGTGCAGGAGAGCGAGGATTCCGTCCACCCTCTCCCTGTCCTCCTCCGAGACCCGCGTCCCCTCCGGCAGCTCGAACCGCTCGACGAACTCGAGCTCGTCAAGGGCGTAGCGCAGGGAGACCCGGCCCTGGGCGTCGATCTCCCTGCTCAGGAACCGGAACCTCTCAAACGCGCTCGGATCGAATGGCTTGGAGAGCGGGTGGGCGCTGGTGGCCATGTGGTTAGAGGTTAGTCGGAGGGTGCGATGCGCCGGTCGGGCCGACTGAGGTGCCCACCCCACCGGCCTCGAGCCAGCTGTCGATTTCGGCTGCGTTCGTTCGTCGTCTGGGTAGAGGCAGGTCAAACGATGCCCCGCCACGAGCTAGAGAGAAGGCCAGATGTCCTCCACCGCCGCATCCCGACTGATCCTCCTGATGTCCGCCTCACTGGACGGCTTCCTCGCCCGCGGGGCTGGGGAAATCGACTGGCTGACCGGGTCGGATGAGGTCGCCAAGGCGGCCGGCGACGCTCGCCACGCCAGCAACCTCGAGCTGCTCGGCCAGGTCGGAGAGATCGTGCTCGGGCGCGGCGCCTACGACGAGATGGCCGAAGCCTGGAGCAGCTCCGACAGTCCGATGGCGCGGCGGATCAACGCGCTGCCGAAGCTGGTCTTCTCCCGAAGCGCGCCGGAGTTCGAGTGGGAGAACGCCAGCCTTTCGACCCGACCGGTGGAGGAGGAGATCCCGGCGCGCAAGCGCGCCGGCGAGGGCGACCTCGTCTGCTTCGGCGGCGCCCGCTTCGCCCATTCGCTCGCCCGCCACCGGCTGATCGACGAGTACCGGCTGACGCTCCATCCCGTTGCCCTCGGCGAGGGCCTGCCGCTCTGGCACGGCCTGCCGGAACCGCAGCGCTTCGCTCCCGTCTCGACCACCGCCTATCCCGACGGGGCCGTCACCCACGTCCTCACCGCCAAGACCGAAGGAGAGAGCTGATGCCCTCGACCGTCCTCTATATGTCCATGTCCCTCGACGGCTTTGTCGCCGGTCCCAACGAGAGCGTGGACAACGGTCTCGGCGACCGCGGCGAGCGGCTGCACGAGTGGATCTTCGCCGGCGCGCCGACCGAGCACGGGGGAGTGCCCGGCCGCCCGGAGGGGGTCAACGGCGAGGTGATGGATGGGGCGATGGCCACCGGCGCAGTGGTCGCCGGCCGCGGCACCTTCGAGCCCGCCAGGGGGTGGGGCGGCGACCATCACGACGGCGTGCCGATCTTCATCCTCAGTCGCCAGGGCCCCGGCGTCGACCCGCGCTGGCCGCTCGTCACCTATGTGCCCGACGTCGAGAGCGCGATGGCCCGGGCAAAGGAGGCCGCCGGCGATAAGGACGTCCTCGTCCACGGCGCCGGCGTCGCCCAGCTCGCCCTCGCGGCCGGAGTCCTCGACGAGATCCAGCTCCACCTGATCCCGGTCCTCCTCGGCGAGGGCCGCCGCCTCTTCGAGCACCTCGGGGCCGACCACATCGAGCTAGAGCCGGTCCGGGTCCTGGAGGGCGCCGGCGTCACCCACATCCGCTACCGCGTCTGCCGCTAAGGAGAAACGATGACGACCTACACGATCGACTGGTTCATGACCCTGGACGGCTTCGGCTCGGGGCCGGAGGCTTACTGGGGCAAGGACGGTCCCGAGCTGCGCGAGCAGCGGGCCCAGACCTATGGCAACGAGGAGCAGACGCTGGTGCTCGGCGCCAACACCTACCGCCTCTTCCAGCGCTTCGCGCCCCCGGAGGACGACCCGAGCCACTCGCCGCTGAACGAGGCGCAGAAGATCGTGATCTCGCAGACGCTGGAGGAGCCGCTGACCTGGAAGAACTCGACCCTCATCGCCGAGGACGCGCTCGACGCCATCCCGCGCCTAAAGGCCGAGTCGCCCGTCCCCCTGCGTTCCCACGGCAGCATCGCAATGAACCGCGCCCTCCTCAAAGCCGGCCTGGTGGACCGCCTCGAGCTGATGGTGTTCCCAGTCATCACCGGAGATTCAGGTGCCGACCCGCTCTTCGCCGATCTCCCCGACATCGACCTGGAGCTAGTCGACTCGCAGTTGTATGACGGGCGTATGCAGCAGCTCGTCTACGTGCCGAGTGTTCGCTGAGGTCGGCGGTTCAAACCGCCGACCTCAAAATCAGCGCATTGGCCGCGTTTGGCTTCTGGAACGCGCCGCTCGCTGGCCTAGTCTCTGCTCGCCCATGGCAGTTCGATCCCCTTCAGCCTCCCTATCGGAGCCGACCTCGGAATACGGGGAGGTCTTTACCCGGCGCTGGGTGGTCGAGCTAATCCTCGACTTGGTTGGCTATACCGCCGACCGCGATCTGATTGGAATGAGGGTATTCGAGCCCGCATGCGGGTCCGGTGCCTTCCTTCTTCCGATGATCGAGCGGCTTGTGGACTCCGCTCGTCTCCACGGCCAAGACCTGGAGGACGCTTCGACATCAATCGGAGCGGTTGATCTCAAGCCCCAGAATGTTGCTCTAAGCCAAACGGCGGCGCGCAATGCGCTGAGTTCTCTCGGAGTTCCGACCGATCTGGCCGGCGAACTCGCCCAGACCTGGATTAGCGCTGGGGATTTCTTGATTGACCCCCCTGCCGAGCACTCAGTCGACTTCGTGGTTGGCAACCCGCCATATGTACGGCTTGAGGCGGTTGCGCCCGAACGGTCGGATGCATACCGACTGGCCTGTAGAACGATGGGAGGGCGGGCCGACGTCTACATAGGTTTCTATGAGCACGGCCTACGAGCCCTTCGTGACAACGGGACACTCGGCTTTATCTGCGCTGATCGCTGGATGCGGAACGCCTATGGGGCGCGACTTCGAGCGATGGTCTCTGAGGAGTGGGCGGTGGAGACCATCATCTCGATGGCCGGCGTGGATGCGTTTGAGGATGAGGTCGACGCCTACCCGGCGATCACGATTCTGCGCCGAGGTCCGCAAGACGCAGGGCCACTTGCTGTTGAGGCCACACCGGACTTCGATCCTACGGATGCATCCGAGATAGTTCGGCTCGCATCCGGATCGGACACCGATCACGTCCACAAGCCCGGCTATCGAGGAGCCCGGCTCGGCGCATGGTTCCAAGGATCAGGAGGTTGGCCTCACGGATCTCCTGATCGCCTCGCCACGATCGCGGATCTGGAGGCTCGCTATCCCGCGCTCGAAGACGCGAACACTGGCACCAAGGTCGGGATCGGGGTCGCGACGGGCGCGGACGGCATTTTCATCACGCAAGATCCCCACGTCGTCGAGGGGGAGCGCCTGCTGCCTCTAGCGCTTCCTCGCGACATCTCCTCGGGCGCCGTTCAATGGTCCGGGAAGTATCTCGTCAACCCGTGGGATGCAGATGGTTTGGTGAACCTCGAGGACTGGCCGCACCTTTCGAGCTACCTGTCTCAGCATCGCAAACTCCTGGCCAAGCGACATACCGCAAAGAACGGTCGTTGGCACAAGACGATCGATCGCGTCATCGAGGGACTCGTGGACCGCGAGAAGCTCTATCTGCCCGACTTCAAGGAGGCGATCTTCCCTGTTCGTGACGAGGGGGCGACTTACCCTCATCACAATCTCTACTGGGTCACCTCGGATGAATGGGACTTGCGTGTTCTGGGCGGCTTGCTCCTCAGCGATGTCGCGGGTCTGTTTATCGAGGCATATTCCGTTCGTATGAGGGGCGGTTTCCTGCGATTCCAGGCCCAATACCTTCGGCGTATTCGTCTGCCGAAGATTGAAGATGTCGACTCCGACACGAAGGCTGCACTCGCCGATGCCTTCGATGCGCGTGACCGCCAGCGAGCGACCGAATTGGCCCTACCGCTGTACGAACTGAACGAGCTACCGGCCTGATGGCCTCATTGCGGGAAGATTTCGAGCTGGCCGTTGCCGCGTATTGGCAGACCAAGGAGAAACAGGGCGACGTAGCACGGAAAATGCGTTCCACGGCAGAGGGAACGGCGAAAACTGTTCGAGGCGGCGGCCACTTCAACCCACTCATCAACCTGATCTCCCGCTTCTTCACCGACGCCGGCTATCCGCTGGAGTCGGTCGGGGTTCGGAGAAACCAGGTCACCCTGCCCGGCTTCTTCCGACCCAACAAGCAATGGGATCTCGTCGTCGTGCACAAAGAAACTCTTGTTGCGGCGATTGAGATGAAGGGGTTGGGCGCGCCCTCGTCGGGAAAGAACTACAACAACCGGGTTGAGGAGGCGATCGGAAATGCCGCAGACCTTTCGCGTGCCTATCGCGAAGGCCTTATCGGGCCCGAGAAGCCCTGGCTGGGCTACTTCTACCTCGTAGAGGACGATCCAACGTCCCGCGATCCGGTGGATATCAACTCAGGTCCGTTTCCAGCAGAGGAGCTTTGGGTGGGGCGGTCCTACCAGGAGCGCTATGAGATTGGGGCGACCAGGCTGGTTGAGGACGACTTCTACGACTCGATTTGCTACGTAGTGTCTTCCCCGAAAGACCCTCTACCGCAGGAGCCAGTTCGCTTGCTCGATTGGCAGCATTTCTGCGCCGGAATCAAGAGCCGCATCGAGTATCTGGCGGGCCTTGATTACCCGTAAGAATTAGGGGGTCGCGGAGTCCCGCGGCACGTTCCATGAGACCGGCCGCTCGGCCGCTCCCCGCAGCAGGGCCGGCACCTCCTACGCAGGGGAATTCGCCAAATCGGACCCTTGTCCATCGTCACCTTTGCCTGGTTGGCGTAGAAACTAGACGTCTTGTCCAGTGTTGGTACGGGCAGATTGTCATCGAGGAACGGGCGACGAAGGCCGTTCCGAAATCCCTTGGAGGTTTAGGCCATTGGCTACGAATGGCTCGCGCAAACGCGCGAGTACCGGTAGATCCGACTCATCCCGAGGCGCGCGGTCGCGGAGCTCTCGCTATCCGAAACTGAGGCCGGGGCCGGGGCTTTCGGCGGAGGACGTCGCCATGCACCAGCGCGCACGACTGCACGAGGCAATGGTCGAGCTCGCCGCCGAGCACGGCTACGACGCCTTCTCGGTGGCGGCGCTGGTCAAGCGCGCCCGCGTCTCGAAGCGGGACTTCTACAAGCACTTCTCCGGCAAGGAGGAGTGCTTTCTCGCCACCTACGACATCATCGTCAACCACTCGCTGCGCGGGATCCACGCTGCCGTCGAGGGTGAGGAGGAGTGGCGCGAGCGGCTCCGGCTCGGATATCTCGCCTTCGCCGGCCAGATCGCCGACAACCCGGAGGCGGCGCGGCTGGCTCTCATCGAGTCCTTCGCCGCCGGCGCCGGCGCGGTCGAGCGGATGCTGCGTACGAACCAGCTCTTCGAGGCGCTGGTGGCGAAGAGTCTCGCTCCCGCCGACGGGTCCCCCCGGCCGCCGCGGCTGCTGGTCAAAGGAATCGTCGCCGGCTGCGGCCGCGTGGCGCGGGCGCGGCTGCTCTCCGGTGACCCCCGGCAGCTGACGTTCGACGGGGATGAGCTGCTGGAGTGGGCGCTCTCCTTCTGCGACGACGATGTCGCCCGCCTGTGCGGCCTCGGGCTCGATGGGGCGCCGCCGCTGCCGGCGGCCGTTGCCAAGCCGCCCCCTGGCGACGAGCGGGCGATGATCCTGGCAGCGACGGCGAGGCTGGCGAGCAAAGAGGGCTACGCGATGCTGACGGTGCCGCGAGTGCGCGCCGCCGCCGGAGTTTCGGGGAGCAGTTTCTACGCCCACTTTGACGGGGTGGCGGACTGCTTCCACGCGACGCTCGGGGCGCTCAGTGACCGCACCCTGGCGACAGCGGAACCCTTCTACCTCACAGCTGGAGACTGGGCGAGCGGCGTCCACCGCATGGTCGTCAGGCTCTGTCAGCACCTCGCGGGCGATCCCACCCTGGCCAACCTCGCCTTCCGCGAGGTCTTCTCGCCGTGTCCCGAGACGATCAAATGGCGCAGCGAGATGATCGCCGAGCTGGCGGCGATGCTTCGGCGCGGAGCGCCGCCGGCGCAGCGGCCGACCGTGTTCGCGGCGGAAGCTTCGATCGGAGCGATGTGGGGAGTGATCCACCACTTCGTCGCCCGGGGAAGCGCGGAGCAGATGCCGATCGCGGCGCCGGTGCTCTCCTACCTCGCCCTCGCCCCGGCGATCGGAGGGGCGGCGGCGATCGAGGCGATGGTCGCCCCCTCCGCCAAGGCCCGCCCAGCGGTCGAAGCGGTCAGCGCTGGATAGAAACCCTTTCTCCAGAACGTTTGCGCCGCTCCGTATGGAGGTGGATGCTCGTGCCTGCGGCGCACAGGGATGGCAGCAGTGCGAAAGATAGGGTCGCACTCGGGGAAGGGACGCCGCAAAGGAATAGGGAGCCGGGGCCTGATGGGGATCACGCCCCGGCTCCCCGGCCACCAACGGCGGTAGTCGGCGTTGCGCCGCACAGTTGCTTCGCCGTTTCACGCGCCAAATCGATCGAACGGACGGCTGCCCCGCCGCGGGCCATGTCGCGCCCCGCGGTGAGCCAACTCTCATCAGCTGCAGGCACTTCGAAGTGGAGTTGGGCGGGCGTCTGTCGAACCCCGACTTCCTGGCCCAGCTAGATCGCTTGCTCAGAGGGTTTGACCGTGAATGCGGATAGGGATCGGGCGGGCTCGCGGGTGCCGGATACCCTGGCCTGATGCGCCCTGCTTTGCCGCAGCTTCGTCCGATGAATGAGGACCCCAGCGAGTTGACTGCGTTCCTTGCAGAGCTTCAACACGCGGCAGACTTGCTCGCGGAAGGCGGCATCGCCCAGGAGCGAATGGCCTTAGCGATTGTTGACAGCCTGGCCGAGCGGTTGCTCTACCAGCACGCTCAGCGTTGCTTTTCTGTTGGGGACACTGGGGCGGGAATCCTGACCGACCCGTTCCCGGCTGATCGTCGAGCGAAGATTCTTGGCGACTTCCGTAAGCGGGTCCAGCTAGCTCTTGTCGATGAGGAGTTCTATGTCTTCGTCAGTCCGCTGCTCGACGATCTCGACGCGGAAATCTTCCGGCTTGCCCATGACTACCGCGGTCCCAGTTATCACCGCGGGGAGCACAACCCTGCGCTTGCCGGTCCTCTCG
>Ga0173480_10000345_pt1 | contig 14922 bp, 10 predicted proteins | sample NitcycUS209509C1_FD_122622 | JGI IMG/M metagenome (GOLD analysis project Ga0173480, IMG submission 122622) | Soil microbial communities from Arlington Agricultural Research Station in Wisconsin, USA - Nitrogen cycling UWRJ-S209-509C-1 (version... | ecosystem: Environmental > Terrestrial > Soil... | reverse complement strand
TGTCGCAGAGACTGATGCGCGACACGACTCAGAATCCAGCCATCGCCCAACCCGTGTCGTAGGACATCCTTGCGGGCCGGGCAAGTCAGCCCCGGCGTTTTTTCGCAGGGGATGCAGTGGTAGGCGTGGCGCGCTTCGTCGCGCCTGCCGTCTTCCCGGCGCCTGCCGTCTTCCTGGCAACTGCCGTCTTCCCGGCAACTGCCGTCTTGCTGGCACGCGTCGTGGCCGCAGCCGGTGTCGTACGCCGTCTCGTGGTCCGCGGAGTCGGCTGGGATTCACTCGGATTGGTGCCGCGCATCTCGAGCGCTCTGGCGACAATCCGCTCGAACATCTGGCCAGCTTCGCCCGTCTGCGCGGGACGATGGGAGACCCAGATTTCCGGGCGGTCCGACGCCAGGATGTCGGCGAAGTCGCCGCCGCTCTTGACGCTCGCCGGCGCGAACTCGACGATGTCCACCGTGCCGGCCCACTCGTCACGATGCTTGATGAGCAGCCACGACCGCCCGGTGTCGCGAGACGAGCTGCCCCACCCGCGTGTGCGCACGAGGACCCACGAGCCTTTCAGCTTGTACCCGTTCAGCGTGATCTTCAGATCGCCTTTGCGCAACGCCGCCTCGACGTCGTCCACTTCAGGCGTCCAGGTGCCCTGATCCCACAGCATCACGATGCCCGCCCCGTAGCCGGAGGGGATCACGCCTTCGAACTCGCCGTACTCCAAGGGATGATCCTCGACCTGCATGGCCAGTCGCTTGGTCGACGGGTCGAGCGACGGCCCTTTCGGCACGGCCCACGAGAGCAGGACGCCGTTGTGTTCGAGGCGGAAGTCGTAATGGAGGTGACTGGCCAGATGCTTCTGAACGCAGAAGAACCGCGCCGCGCGCCCGTCGGGTGAGCGGTGGTTTCGATCGCCGGCGGGTTCTGGCGATTCCTTGAAGTTGCGTTTCCGCTTGTATTCGTCGAGAGCCACGGTCAGGAAATGGGGTCGGGAGTCATTTTTCGAGGACACTCCAGTGTCGAGAGTGTGGTGGGAGGGAATGTCCTCGAAAAATGACTCCCGACCCCATTTATCATTTCTGCGGCACGTAGCCTGGCGGCGCGGCGGCCTCGCCAAAGAAGAATTCTTCGAGCTGGCGGGCGATCACTTCCTGCGCCTCCTTCTGCCACGGCAGCAGCCGGTACTCGTTGAGAATCATCTTCTGCCGGTCTTCCCACAACTTCCACGCCTGCGCCGAGACGTTGTCGTAAATCTTTTTTCCCAGCTCGCCCGGCCACGGCGGCACGTCCAATCCAGGGAGATCTTTCTGGAGTTTGACGCAGTGCACCATGCGAACGGCGGCCGGGGACGCGCCCCTTTCATCAGTCATGGCTCGATGTTATCGCGACCGGGCGAAAAGACCGATCAGGTCCGGCTGAAGCCGGACCACACATCGACTCAGGCGTGGCGCGGGCGCGACGTATTTGAGCATCGCGCGCGCCACCTGCATTCCACCGTTTACGTACTGCGTCCAGCTTTCCTACGCGCGGAAACCTCGTCTGTAGCGTTCTACGTCACGGTATTTGAGGAGCCGGTGACGCCTGTCCCCCGTAACTCGTTGGAAACTCGTGAAGTGTTACGAATCCACCTGCCTCGGCTGGGCTGGCACACACCTTGTAGCCCAGGTAAACTCCCGCGCCTCCACGCGGCGGGACGTGAGCATGGAACAGGAGCGGAAGTGAGTGCGCCACAGGACGACCCCAGCCCGAAGCCTGAAAAGGATCGAGAGGACGACGTCCCGGACACGCCCCCGACCGAACCCCCACCCGTTCCCGTCCAGGAGCCGCCGGCACCAGGGCAGGAGGGGCCCTACGTAGTCGCTCGGTAACCGGAGCGCGGAGCGCTCTGGAATCAGGAGGAAGACCGTGGACGGAGTACGCAAAGAACGACGTGGATTTGCCTCAATGTCTCCCGAAAAGCAGCGCGAGATCGCCAGCAAGGGAGGCCGCGCGGCGCACGAAAAAGGCACTGCGCATGAGTGGACCGCCGACGAGGCCCGGGCCGCTGGCCGCAAAGGCGGACAGATCAGCCGGGGTGGACGTGGCCGCCTCGTCGCGTCCGAGGGTGGAGCACCGGCCACCGCGGACACAAGTACGGACTCCGGCCGGCTCGACTGACCGCATTCAGGTTACGGACGCCACGCTGACCGGCGTGGCGTCGCCTTTCCTCTGTCGTCACCCGCGATCCCATTACCGGTATCGTTCGTGCTTCGGTCATGGTGAGGCACGAGGCATGACATTCGTCAGAATCTATCTCGTCGGCTACTTCCTGCTGTTCTTCGGCGCGCTGTTCGCGCTGTGGCAGGCTGGGGTGCTTCGCCAGATTCCGGGCGTCTGGATAGCCCTGGCTGCGCTCGCCGCCGTCGGCTTCGGAGTTCTGCTGGCAGTGGCGAGCAGTCCGAAGCGTGTCACCACGTCACCCGACTGACCCGCTCCTCGCGTCCGCGCTTCAGCACATCGGTCCGATTCACGCCACGCGCGGTGTCATCAGCAAACTGGCACGCTGATTGGTTTCTCCCGTCATCACCATGTCGCGCCTGCGTGCCGTCGCCCTTGCGCTCCCCATTTTGTGCGTCACGGTGACGCTGGCCGCCTGTCGCGAGGAAGGCGACATCCAGATTTCCAGCCTCGAGTTCGAAGGCGTGTCGCAGGTGGACAAGGGCGCGCTGGCCAACGCGCTCAAGACGAAGAAGGGGGCGTGGCTGCCCTGGGGGCGCAAACGGTACTTCGATCGACGTGACTTCGAAGAAGATCTGAAGCGAATCGTCGTCTTCTACCACGATCGCGGATTTCCGGATGCGCGGGTGGCCTCGGTGGACCTGAAGCCGAACGAGGCGCAGGACAAGATCGGCGTGACGGTGCGGATCACCGAAGGCGAGCCCATTCTCGTGGCGGATGTGGTGTTCGAAGGGTTCGACGTCCTGCCCGAGCGCCCGATGCGTCGCCTGCGCCGCGAGCTGCCCACCAAGGCCGACGCCCCACTCGATCGACAGCTGGCTGCGGCGTCGCGTGAGCGGGCCGTGAATCTGTTCCGCGATCACGGCTATCCGTACGCAGAGGTACGCCTCATCAACGAGCCGCTCGAGATGCGCCGCGAACGGGTCACCCTGCGAGCGACGCCAGGGACGCTGGCGCACTTCGGTCCGGTCGAGGTGACCGGACATGCCAGCGTCGGCGACAACGTCATCCGGCGGCAGCTGACCTTCGAGCCCGGCGACGAGTACTCCCGGCAGAAGATGAAGGACACGCAGCAGCAGCTCTACCGAATGGAGCTGTTTCAGTTCGTCAACGTCGAGTCGCTGGACGACAAGGCGAAGGAGTCGCCGGAGCTGCCGGTCCGCATCACCGTCGCCGAAGGCAAGCATCGCAAGATCAACTTTGGGGTTGGCTACGGCAGTGAGGAGCACCTGCGGGCGCGCATCCGCTGGGATCACGTGAACTTCTTCGGCGGTGCACGACAAGTCGGCGTGGAGGGGCGCGTGTCCTCTCTCTATCGCGGGGTACGTGCCAACTTCCGTGAGCCGTTCTTCTTCAACAAGCGGCTGTCGTTCAACGTCGAAGGGCAGTCGTGGTACGCGTCCGAGCCGGTGTACACCCAGGACACGGTTGGCGGACGTTTCTCAGTCCGCTACGACACCAGCGACCGCCAGTTCTTCAGCGTCGGTCTGATCAACGAGTATCAGGAAAGCACCATCGAGAACGAGGCGCTCAATGACCCGACGATCTGGGACGACCTCATCTCGCTCGGGCTCGACCCGCGCGACGACGGTCGATCGAGCGGCAGGGTCTCGGCCGTCTCGCTGGACTTCTCGCGCAATACGACGAACAACATCATCGATGCGCGCCGCGGCTATGTGCTCAATGCGCATTTCGAGCAGGCCGGCGGCTGGCTGTCCGGTTCGTACCGCTATCTGAACCTGACGCTGGAGGGGCGCTACTACATGAGTATCCGGCGGCGGTTCATCTGGGCCAACCGCGTCAACATTGGCGCCCTGGATCCGGCCGACAACCTGGACGCCAACATTCCGTTCCACAAGCGGTTCTTCGTCGGCGGCGCCAACAGCAATCGCGGGTGGGGACGCTTCGAAATCTCACCGCTGGAACCCAACGGTCTGCCGATCGGCGGGGTGTCGATGCTCGATGCGAGCACCGAGGTGCGGTTTCCCATCGTCGGAAAACTGGGCGGCGTCGCCTTTCTGGACTACGGAAATTCGTGGGTCGATCGCTGGTCCATCAAGGCGGGCGACCTGCGCTACTCCGTTGGCTCGGGGCTGCGGTATCAGACGCCGATCGGCCCGGCCCGCGCCGACTTCGGCTACCAGCTGAATCCGATCGAGGGTCTGGTCGTCGACGGCGAACAGCAGCAGCGGCAATGGCGCGTCCACTTCAGCATCGGCCAGGCGTTCTAGGAGTCGCGATGAACCTGCTGCCGGCAAGCGATCTCAGCGGAAGGGCGCCCCAGCGATGTCCCTGATGAGAAGGTTGCTCCAGGTCGTCGCCTTTCTCTGCACGCTGCTCGTCGGCGTGACGTCGATGGTCGTGATCGTCACCCAGACCGCGTGGTTCCGCGACTGGCTGCGCGGCTTCATCGTGCGGCAGGCGGACGACTACGTGAACGGCGACCTCTCGATCGGCCGTCTGGACGGCAATCTCTTCTTCGGTGTCCGGCTGGCAGATGTCGACATCGTACAGAACGGCAAGACCGTCGTCGGTATCGACGACGTCGGCCTCGATTACAACGCGTTCTCGTTCTTTTCCGGCGACCTCGTGCTGGACGACATCCGGATCACCCGACCGGTGCTGCGTCTGGAAAGAAGTCCGGACGGGAAGCTGAATCTGGCGAACCTGCTGAATCTGCCGACTCCCGATCCGAACAAGCCGAAGAGCAACCGCACGGTGGCCATTGGCGAGGTCGGAATCAGTGACGGCACGCTCTACGTCGAGCCTGGTGCTGTCGGTACCGGCGGCGTTGCCCTGCCGGCGAAGGTCGAGCGTCTCGACGCGTCGCTTGGTGTGAAGAGCAACTCCGACGAGCTCATCGTGGACATCGCCCACGTCTCGCTGCGGGCCGCCGAGCCGGCGTTCGGCATCAACTCGCTGTCAGGCGTCGTTCGCCGAACGAAACAGGACGTGCGGCTCGACAATCTATCGCTCCGCACCGAGGAGAGCTCGCTCCGGGTCACCGGCACCGTCGGCCGCATCGACACTGGGCATCCGGTGGTCGATCTGCAACTGTCGTCCGACAAGCTGGCGCTCAACGAGCTCGCCAAAGTGGTGCCGGCGCTGCGCGGGTATGTCATGCAGCCGGCGCTGGAAGTCACCGCCTCGGGTCCTGCCGATCGACTCGAGGTCGCAGTCAACGTCCGTGAGGCCGCGGCCGGGAAGTTGACCGGCGCGCTCGTCGTCGACGCGCTGGAGCCCGGCCGTCGCGTGGGCGGAACCGTGTCGATGGAGCACTTCAACCTGGCGCCGCTGGTGCCGCCGAAGAGCGACACGGCGCAGCGGCGCGCGGCCGCCGGCCGGCGTGCGAACCCGCTGGCGAGTGACATCACCGGTCAGGCACGTTTCGATCTGGCGCTGCCGGAAGGCCGGCTGCCGTTGAGCGGAACGTATGCCGTCAACGCCGGGCGGGTGAAATTCGCCGGATACGAAGTCCGCCAGCTGGTGGCGCGCGGCCGCATCGACGGCAGCACGATTCGTGTCGACGCCACCGGCGCGGCGTATGGAGGCCGAGTCGCCGTGGCCGGGACGGTAAAGACTGAACCGACGCTCGCGCTGAACCTGCACGGACGCGCGGCTGGCGTCGATCTCCGGAACCTGCCGGCGTCGCTCAACGTGCCGCCGGTGCCGAGCGACATTCAGACGTCGTATACGCTCACGTCCCATGGCAACGTCTTTTCCGGGACCTTTGCCCTCGAGCGTTCCACGATCGCGGGTGCGACGTTGGCCGAAGGGACCACCGGTACGTTTGCGGTGGGTCAGGGAGCGCCGCAATACAGCGCTCGCGGGCAGGTGGCCGATCTCGATCTGCAGCAGATCGGCAGCAGCTTCGACATCGCGGCGCTGGCGGCCGATCGTTATCGGAGCCGGATCAACGCGTCATTCGACGTCAGCGGCAGCGGTGGCGGGAAATATCCGCTCACGCTCGACGCGACCGGTACGGTGGTGGACTCGAAGCTCTTCGACGCCGGTTTTCCGCACCTCGATTTCACCGCCAATCTGGCCAACGGCGATGCGCACATCAAGACCGCAGGTGAGTTCGAGAACCTGAACCCGGCAACCGTGTCGGGCAACGAGCGCGCCGCCGGCTCGTTGACCGGCGCGGTGGACGTCGAGACGACGCTGCGTGGCTATGCGCAGGGCGTCACCGTGGACAGCATCGATCTCGCGGGCCGCATCGCGCTGGGCTATTCGACGATCGGTGAGGTGTCGATCAGCAGCGCGGAGGTCGAGGGGCAGTACGCGCAGCGCGAGGGGATGTTGACGCGGCTGGCCGCGAGCGGCGCCGACGTCAACGCGACGGCAAGCGGTCCGATCTCGCTGACCGACAGCGGTTCGACCAATCTGACCCTGCACGTTGAAACCGCGTCGCTCGACGAGATCGGACAGCTCGTTGGTCAACCGTTGAAGGGAGCGGCGCTCATCGACGCGACGGTGACCGGCAATGCCCGCGAGCTCCAGGCGAAGGGGACGCTGAAGGGGAGCGACCTGGGCCACGGCGAGAACGAAGCGCTCAGTCTGAGCAGCAACTTCGACGTGACGATTCCCGATCTGAAGCCGGCCGACGCCGTCGTCCGCGCCAGCAACATGGCGACGTTCCTCGAGGTGGGCGGTCAGAAGATCACCGAACTGTCGGCCGATGTCACCTACGAGCGGTCCACGCTTGCCTTCGACGCTGACGCCAAAGAAGGAATGCGCGAGCTGGAGGCGAAAGGCTCGGTCATCTTTCATCCGGACCATCAGGAGGTGCACCTGCCGTCGCTGGCGCTCCGCACCGAGCAGATCGAGTGGCGGACGCCGCCAGGGTCCGAGGCGCGGGTCCACTATGCGAAGGAGCGCATCGAGATCGACGGGTTGCAACTCGTCAACGGCGATCAGCGGCTCACCGCCGACGGCGTCTTCGGGTCCGACGTCGAGCCGCTGCGCGTCAAGGCCGACAACATCGATGTGGCTCAGGTGGACGCCCTGTTCCTCGGCGACCAGCGCATAGGCGGGCGCCTGTCGGCCAACGCCACCGTCATGGGCGCGCCCAGTGATCCTCGTGTCGAGGGCGAGTTCGGTCTCACTCAGGGCTCGTTCCGCGACTACAAGTTCGAATCGCTCGCCGGCAAGGTGCAGTACGTGAAGGACGGCGTGAACCTCGATATACGGCTGCAGCAGACGCCGACCGAGTGGCTGACGGCCAAGGGATTTGCACCCCTTACCCTGTTCAAACCGACGCCAGCGGAGCTGGCCGGCGCGCACCAGCCGGCGACGCCTGGCGACACGGTCGATCTCGCGGTGGAGAGCAGCCAGATCAACCTGGCCCTCATTCAGGGCTTTACCTCGTACGTGCGCGAGGTGACTGGCGTTCTCCAGGCCAACGTCAGAGTCACCGGCTCAGGGTCTGACCCCCACATCGAAGGGGCGGTGGACATCCGGGGCGGTGCGTTCGCGGTTCCGGAATTCGGGACCCGCTACACCGGCCTCGACACTCGAGTCGATCTCAACAGCGAAGGGCTGTCGATCAAGGAGTTCAAGATTCTCGATGATCGCGGCTTCCCGATGACGGTCGGCGGCACGCTCGCCCTGCACGCCAGGTCCGTTGGGGCCGTCGACATGAAGATCAGCTCGCAGAAGTTCGAAGTCATCGACAACAAGCTCGCCGACCTGAAGCTGAATACCGATGTCCACGTGACCGGCGAGCTGCGCAAGCCGAAGGTCGAGGGCCTGATCGAGGTGGAGAACGGGACGATCCACATCGGTGAGATTCTGCAGCGATTCGGTGCCGATCCGTATGCGACCGAGGAGCGGCCGGCCGAAGGACAGCCCGCCGCCGAGGCCGAACCGAGCGTGTTCGACGCGCTGGAGATGAATGTCGGCCTGTCGATTCCGAGCAACCTGGTGCTGCGTGGCAACGATCTGGAGACACCGAACGCCCCGATCTCGATGGGCAGCGCCAACATCACGGTTGGCGGCCTCTTGCAGATTCACAAGGCGCCCGGGGCGCGCGTCCGTCTGAACGGTGACGTCAACACCGTGCGCGGTACGTATACGTTCCAGGGGCGCCGGTTCGAGATCATGCGCGACGGGCGCATCGGATTCTCCGGTTCGGACGAGATCGATCCGTTGCTGGACGTGAAGGCGCGCCGCGAGATCTCTGGCGTGGAAACGTTCGTCGGCGTTCGCGGTACCATGCGGCGCCCCGAGCTGTCGTTCACCAGCAATCCGCCGCTCGCGGAGGCCGATGTCCTGTCGCTGATCATCTTCAATCAGCCGGTCAACCAGCTGGGCGAAGGCGAACAGATCTCGCTGACCGAGCGCGCTGGAGCGCTTGCCGGCGGTTATCTCACGTCAGGGCTGGCCCGTTCGATCGGCGAGGCGTTGGAGCTCGACGAGTTCGAGATTCAGGCGCAAGGGGACAACGGCAGCGGCCCGAGCCTGACGGTCGGCGAGCAGGTCGGAAAGAATCTCTTCTTCCGGCTGCGGCAGGCGTTCGGTGAGAATCAGTTGACCGAAGTCATTCTCGAGTATCAGATACGCGACTTCCTGCGGGCACAGGCGGCGGTGGCCGAGGGCAACACGCAGCGTGAGCAGTTCCGACGCGTCGAGCACTACGGACTCGATCTGATCTTCTTCTTCAGCTACTGAGGTGGGGTCAGATCTTGAATCCGCACATTTTTCACGCTTTGACCCGGCGGTCAGTTCGCGGTATCGGATCCAGGCGCCGTTGATCCACGGGGGGCAGAGCGTGAAAAATGTGCGGATTCAAGATCTGACCCCATCGACCTGTACCCGCGCATCGTTGAAGCACGCGCCGCCACCGAGATCCGTGAGGCTGTCGGGAGCAAGAGCGTTGGCGGTGCTGCCATTGCCCGTGTGACGGCGCCACAGTCCCTTGGGTAACGACACCACGCCGGGACGGATCCGGGCGGCAATCGTCACCGGACACCGGACCTCTCCAAGCGCGTTATGGATCCGCACCTCGTCGCCTTCCGCGATGCCGCGCGCCGTCGCATCCTCGGGGTTCATCAGCAGCCGTACCTGCGGACGGGGCAGCTCGGCGAGCGTCGAGCTCACCGTCCGCTCGCTGGCCGGTGAAATCAGCGCGAGCGGAAACTCGGGTGTCGCCGGGTCGGGCTGATAGCCGTAGAGCCCCGTTGGTGTCGCTGCATCGAGCGCGGCCGGACACAGGTCGACCTTTCCATCCGGTGTGAGCGGGTGCACATCCTGGAACTGGATGGGCCTGCCGTCATAGGACGGACGAGCCACCCCATGCTCACGCAGGTCCTCGGCAATCGGTGCCGGCAGCCGGGACAGCACGTCCAGCATCTCTTCGAGCTCGCCCACCGGGTCGTCCTCCTGCTGCAGATCGAGACGTGAAGTCAGCGCGCCGAAGACGTCTGCATTCGAGCGCGCCTCGCCGACAGGTTCGATGACCGGTTTGCCGAGCTGCAGACTGATAGGGCCATACCCGCGCGCGAGGTCATAGCCCTCCATGAAGGTCGTCGCCGGCAGCAGCACGTCGGCGTAGAGCGCCGTGTCGGTCATCACCTGCTCGAAGACGATGGTGAACAGGTCGTCGCGCGCCAGGCCTTTCAGCACGCGGTTCTGATCGGGAGCCGTTGCCGCCGGATTCGAGTTGTAGACGAACAGCGCCTTGATCGCAGGATCGTCGTACTCGGTGAGTGCGCGCCCGAGCCGGTTCATGTTGACGGTGCGCGTCCGCGGCTGTTCCGCCCGCACCCACGTACGATCGATGCCCCATGTCGCGCTATTCGACATCGTGTAGCCGCCGCCGCGCACGCCGAACTTTCCGGCCACCGCAGGCAGCGCGAGGATGGCGAGGCAGGCGTGGCCGCCATTCCGGTTCCGTTCGACGCCCCATCCCAGACGGATGAGCGCGGGCGACGTCTCGGCGTACAGCGAGGCGACGCGGCGCAGGTCGTCCGCCGAAACTCCGGCCTCAGCGGCCGCGGGCTCGATGGTCCACTCGGCCGCCTTGCGTCGCAGAAGGTCGGCGTTGCGCGTGTGCGCCTCGAGGAATGCCGTATTCGCGGCGCCGGTCTCGAACAGGTAATGATGAAGCGCGAGCGCAATCGGCAGGTCGGTGCCGGTGCGCACGGCCAGATGGATATCCGCATGACGTGCCAGCGGTGTCGTGCGCGGGTCGATGACCACCAGGCGCGCGCCGTTGCGCTGCGCCTCGCGGACGTAAGGCACGAGATGGAGACCGGCAGACGAGGGGTTGGCGCCCCAGATGATGATCAGCCGCGCCGACGGAAAGTCCTGGTACGCGACTGACGCCATCTTTCCATAGAGGGCCGTGTTGGCGACGCCCGTGGGAGCTGCGCAGATCGTTCTCGCCAGCTGCGAGGCGCCGAGCCGGCGGAACAGCGTGGCATCGCTCGTGTCCTGTGTCAGCAGTCCGTTCGAGCCGCCATACGAGTAGGGCAGGATGGATTCACCGCCCCACTCCGCGCGCACATCCTTCAGCCGCTCCGCCACGAGATCCAACGCGTCATCCCAGCTGGCGCGCACGAATGTGCCCTGACCCTTTGGCCCTTTGCGGATGGCTGGATAACTCAGCCGGTCGGCGCCATAGACACGCTCGCCGAACCGCCGCACCTTCGCGCAGATATATCCGGCGGTGACGGGATTGCTGCTGGCGCCGTCGATCTCGCCGATGCGTCCGTCCCGGACCACGACCTCGAGCGTGCACGAATCAGGGCAGTCGAGCGGGCAGACGGTGGTGACGACGTGCTCGGTGGTAAACGTGGAGCCGGCCTTCATGGTCGAAGTGTATCCTGCTCTGATGCCTCCTTCGACGCATGTCGTGATCATCGGCGGCGGTTTCGGTGGACTCTCGGCGGCGCGGGCGCTTCGCAACCGGAAGGACGTGCGTGTCACCCTGCTCGACCGGCGCAATCACCATGTTTTTCAGCCGCTCCTCTACCAGGTTGCGACGGCGACACTGTCGGCCGGCGACATCGCGTCGCCGATCCGCTGGGTGCTGCGACGCGCCCGCAACGTGCGGGTCCTCATGGGCGAAGCGGGACGGATCGATGTGGCGAATCGGCGCGTCGAGCTGAAGGATGGCGGAACGCTGGACTACGACCAGCTGATCGTCGGCACCGGTTCGAGCCACACCTACTTCGGTCATCCCGAGTGGGAGCCGTTTGCGCCCGGGCTCAAGACGCTCGAAGACGCGTTCGAGATGCGCCGCCGCGTCCTCAAGGCCTTCGAGCACGCCGAGCGTGAAGCAGACGATCAGCGCCGGCTCGAATTGCTGACATTCGTCCTGGTCGGCGGCGGTCCCACCGGTGTCGAACTGGCAGGGACGTTGGCCGAGATTGCACGCCAGACGCTGCGCGACGAATTTCGCGCGATCGACACGACGCGCGCCCGTGTCGTGCTGGTGGAGGCGGGCGAGTCCATCCTGGCCACGTTTCCTGAGACGCTGCGCGACGCGGCGCGCGCCTCGTTGAAGCGCCTCGGCGTGGAGGTCAGGGAACGCACGCTGGTGACGGGCATCGACGATCACGGCGTGATCGTCAATCCGGGCGGCCGCATCGTCGCGGGAACGGTGCTGTGGACGGCTGGCGTGGCGGCATCCGCCTTGGTGGCCACGCTCGGCGCGCCACTGGATCGCGCCGGTCGCGTGATCGTCGAACCCGACTTGACGATACCTGGCCACCCGGAGGTATTCGTGATCGGCGACGCTGCCGCTTTTCTCCACCAGGGAGGCCATCTGTTGCCCGGCGTGGCGCAGACGGCGATGCAGGGAGGCGTGTACGCCGCTCGGACGATTCTCGCGCGCCTCGAGGGAAAAACGCTCCCGCCATTCGTCTATCGAGACCTGGGCAACATGGCCATCGTCGGCCGCAATGCCGCCGTTGCCGACCTCCACACCGTGCGCCTCTCCGGCTTTCTGGCGTGGTGTGCGTGGCTGTTCCTCCACATCTTCATGTTGATCGGCTTCCGCAATCGCATCGTCGTGATGCTGGCGTGGGCCGTCGCGTATCTGACCTTCCAGCGCAGCGCCCGCCTGATAACCGAATAGCCGGGCAGCCGGAAGCCTTGAGCTTCCGGGTGGGGGGGTGGCGGGTCCAAAAGGCCTCGCCCTACGTCCAGGGTTTGTCGTGCACGCTCGAGGTGGGCCGGCCCGGCTCTTGCTCCGATTCGCCGACATGCGAGGCCGTCAGAGCCGTGCCGTTGCCGCGATCGCCCCGGAGCCACAAAAGGCGGCTGTGTCTGCAGGCCTGCGTTATGTCGCCGACGGGCAACCCGGCATCCGGCGCCGGACAGGCAAGCTCGGTTTCGAATACGTCGACGGACGAGGCCGCCGCGTCAGGGACGCGTCGAGGCTGAAACGGATTGCTGCGCTCGCCGTTCCACCAGCGTGGACGGACGTCTGGATCTGCCCGGACCCGCGTGGCCACCTGCAGGCGACCGGACGTGACGCGCGAGGACGGAAACAGTATCGGTATCACCCTGAATGGCGGCTGTGCCGGGACGAGACGAAGTTCGACCGGATGCAGGCGTTTGCCGCGGCGCTCGCGCGCATTCGCAGCAGGACGGCGGCGGACATGCGAAGGGCAGGTCTCCCGCGCGAGAAGGTCCTTGCCACCGTCGTGCAGCTGCTCGAAAAGAGTCTCATCCGCGTCGGCAACGACGAGTATGCACGGCAGAATCGATCGTTTGGTCTCACGACGCTGCGCGACAGGCACGTGCAGGTGCGGGGCGGTACGCTGCGCTTTACCTTTCGAGGCAAGAGCGGCATTCGCCATGCGGTCGATCTCACCGACAAACGGCTCGCGCGTGTCGTCCGGCAGTGCCGCGACCTTCCCGGGCAGGAGCTGTTCCAGTATCTCGACGACGAGGGCCGCCGGCAGGATGTGACGTCCACGGACGTCAATGCCTACCTGCGCGAGGTGACGGGGCAGGACTTCACGGCGAAGGACTTCCGCACCTGGGCGGGCACTGTGCTGGCAGCGAAGGCGCTGCGGGAAGCGGACCAAGCGCCGTCGATGTCGCAGGCGAAGAAACGGCTGCTGGCGGTGATCGAAGCGGTAGCCGGAGTGCTGGGCAACACCCGCGCCGTGTGCCGCAAGTCCTACATCCACCCGGTCGTGATCGACGCGTACATGGACGGCTCGCTCGCGAGGCGTGCCGACCGCAGGCGGATGCGCCTGGTGCGCTCGGCGCCGCGCGGGCTGCGCCCGGACGAGGTTGAGGTCCTGCTCCTGCTGGCGGTCAAACGGCCGTCCGGTAAGGGGAATTCTTCGGCCGGCGGTCGCGTTCCGCGTGCGCGCGCCGCCTGAACGTCCAGGCCGACCGGGTCGGAACTCGCCGGCGACTCTGATCGTCTTTTCGATCTGATTTGACCGTGCCCCTGGGACGTCGGCCACAATGGCGACGGTCGATTACGACCGACTTCCCCATTTTGATGGCCGGACCGCCGGGATTCTTCCGATTCGTGAGCGCCGCCTTCAATGCGCGGCCGTTCGGCATGTTCGTTCCGCCGAACTGGATTGCGCTGGCGGCGACAGGTCTGCTCGGGCTCGCTGAGCCCGGGTTTTGGGCCATTGGCGCCGGCCTCGAGCTCGGCTATCTGCTGCTGCTCGCCAACAATGAGCGTTTTCAGCGCGTTGTAACCGCGACGACCACCCCGACGCCGCCCCCAGGCGAGGACTGGACGGCGCGCACCGGGCGCGCGCTGCTGCAGCTCGGCGACACGGATCGTCGCCGCTACCAGTCGATTGCCGAACGCTGCCGCTCGATCGTCGAGCTTCAGGTCAAAGACTCTACCGCTGCCGCGTTCGCGATGGAAGCGCAGCACGAAAGCCTGGCCCGGCTGGCGTGGATGTATCTGCGGCTGCTGCTCGGCCGCCACACGATTCAGAAGGTGCAGGGCGAAGCGAAGTCGGCCGCCGACCTCGCACGCGAGGCGACGTCGATCGAAACGCAGCTGCGTGAAGAAGGCGTCGATGCGGAGCTGCGGCGGAGCCTCGAGGGACAGGTGCAGATCCTGCGTCAGCGGATCGCGCACCGGAGCGAGGCCGATCGTCAGCTGGTGTTCATCAACTCCGAGCTCGTGCGGATCGAGAATCAGGTGGAGCTGCTTCGCGAGCAGGCGGCGCTCTCCACGGATCCCACCATCCTGTCGCGACGCATCGACGAGATCACGGCGACGATGACCGATACGTCACAGTGGCTCCGCGATCAGCAGCAGGTCTTCGGCGCGATGGAGGACCTGCTCGCCGAACCGCCGCCGGTTGCCCTGGGCCGCGCCACGGAGCGTCAATGAACGGTGACCAGCTGCCCGAATGGGCGCAGGAGATGCGCGATCTGTTTCGGTCCGGATCCGCCGCCCAGTTCCTCCTGCACGGCAACGTCTTCGATCTCGTCTCGACCGGCTCCAAGATGGTCGCCTTGCCGGTGTTCCTCGACGAGGTCATGTTCACCAGCTACGACGTTGTCCTGCGCTACGACCGCAGTCGCGGCGTGCGGGCGACGCGCGGCAACACCGACTGGACGAACTGGCTGACCAACGCGCTTGGCAACGAGCGCAACCCGGCGCTGCTGCGCGAGCCGGGATCGGCGCTCGAACTGATCGACCGCTACCTGTTGCGCACCTTGAACCTGCGCGCGATTGCCGACGGCGGGTCGGCGCCGCGGCGGATCGCC
>Ga0173480_10000344_pt1 | contig 14925 bp, 15 predicted proteins | sample NitcycUS209509C1_FD_122622 | JGI IMG/M metagenome (GOLD analysis project Ga0173480, IMG submission 122622) | Soil microbial communities from Arlington Agricultural Research Station in Wisconsin, USA - Nitrogen cycling UWRJ-S209-509C-1 (version... | ecosystem: Environmental > Terrestrial > Soil... | reverse complement strand
CGACGATGGCGTCACCGGCGCACTCGACACGGATCTGCATCGCGCCGCACTGCGCGCGCTCACCATCGATCCCGCGGCCTGCCGTCAGCGTGCGCTGCGCTCGGGGTGGGATGTCTGTTCGCGGGAATTCGAGTCGAATCTCGTCCCTTGCAACGCCCCGCGCGCCGGCCGCGCCCTCCCGCGGCGCGGACTACTAACTAACCTTCAGTCGATCTTGATCTCGGTGACGTAGAACTTCGGCAGTTCCGCGCCGGTGGCGTTCTGCACCCAGATGCCGTCGATGGTCTTGTCCTCGACTCCGAGCGTCGCGAGCGGCGTCACGACCTGCGTCCAGCCGGTATTGCCGAGCTTGACCGGTTTTCCTTCACTCGCCACCTTGCCGTCGATGAGCGCGAAGATGCGCACCTCTCCGTCAGTTGCGGATCCCTGGATCAGCAGCGAAAGTTTTGTCATCCCCTTCGTGCTGAACGCGTCGTGATGCAGGTACAGCGCCTGGTACGGGCCGGCCACCACGCGAATGGGTTTGCGCGTGCTGCCATTGAGCTCGACGCTGAGATCGACCTTCGCCCAGCTCCAGTTCTGCCAACCCGGTGCGAGCGCGGTGTCGTAGACCGGCATGACGGCGGGCGGAGGAATGTCGGCGGAGACGGGCGGCGGGCTGGTCTGCGCGGACGCGTAGCCCGCGGCCAGACAGCCGACGACGAACAGAGAACGCAGTTTCAGCATGGAGACCCCCGGCTCGTTATTGTTTTTCGCCGGCGGAAGCCTACTACTGCTATTGAAAAACGTTAAGCTGCCGCGCATGAAAATCGCCCTGTTTGCCGTGGCGGCGCTCGCAGCCGCGCCCGTCCTTCCTCAGCCCGTAAATCCTGCGGCGGAAGTCAAAAACGCGGATCCCGGCGAGTGGCATTCGCTGTTCAATGGCCGCGACCTGTCGGGCTGGACCATCAAGATCAACAAACATCCGCTCGGCGAGAACTTCGCGGACACCTTCCGCGTCGAAGACGGCGTCATCAAGGTGAACTACGACGGTTATGGAAAGTTCGACGAGCAGTTCGGCCACCTGTATTCCAACCAGGCTTACGGCAATTACGTTCTGCGGCTCGAATACAAGATCACGGGCAAGGCCGTCGCGGATTCGCCGCCCTGGGCCAAGCTCAACAGCGGCGTGATGATCCATTCGCAATCGCCGCTGACCCTGGGGCTGAACCAGGCCTGGCCCGCGAGCATGGAAGTGCAGTTCCTCGCGGCGGGCGCCACGGCCGGCAAGCAGACCGGCAACGTGTGCACGCCCGGCACCAATCTCGAAATGAAGGGCAAGCTGGTCACGGATCACATCATCGACTCGACCTCGAAGTTCTATCCGGTCGACGAATGGGTGCAGGTGGAAGTCGAAGTGCACGGCAACCAGGAAGTGATTCACCGGATCAACGGCGTGGAAGTGCTGCGCTACCAGCACCCGCAGCTCGATCCGAAAGAGGAGAGCGCCCAGGCGCTGCTCGCCGCGGGCGCGCCGTTGCAGCTGTCATTCGGCCACATCGCGCTGCAGGCCGAGTCGCAGCCGGTCTGGTTCCGCAACATCCGGATTCGCCAGCTCGCCCCATGACCGCCGCTGCTTCGTGGCAGCGGGATCTCTCGCGTGCCATCACCGACCCTGCCCAACTACTGACCGAGCTCGACCTGGATCCGGCGCTCGCGGCGCCCGCACGTGCGGCGTCCACGACGTTCGCGCTGCGCGTGACGCGCAGCTATCTCGCGCGCATGCGTCGCGGCGACGCGAACGATCCGTTGCTGCGCCAGGTGTTGCCGCGCGCCGAAGAACTCATCGAGTCGCCGGGGTATGGCGCCGATCCGCTGGAAGAACACGCGGCGACTCGCGCGCCGAGTCTTTTGCAGAAGTACGCGGGTCGTGCGCTGCTCATCACGACGCAGGCCTGTGCGATCCATTGCCGCTACTGTTTCCGGCGCGAGTTTCCGTACTCCGCTCAACCGGAGCCGGACGACGGCGCCGGGCGTTGGGGCGCAGCGCTCGAGGCGATCGCGAACGACACCAGTCTCGAAGAAGTGATCCTGAGCGGCGGTGATCCGCTGTCGCTCAGCGACGGGCGGCTGGCACACTTGACCAATGCGCTGGGCGACATGCGCCACGTGCAGCGTATCCGCGTGCATACGCGGCAACCCATCGTGCTGCCGTCGCGCGTCGATGCGGGCCTGCTGAACTGGGTGCGCGGCATCCAGCGTCCGACGGTATTCGTGCTGCACACCAATCACGCGAATGAAATCGACGATGACGTTCGCGCCGCATGCGCGAAGCTGCGCGCCGCCGGTGTGACGCTGCTCAACCAGTCCGTGCTGCTCAAGGGCGTCAACGATGACGTCGACACGCTTGCGCAGTTGTCGCGGGCGCTCATGGATGCGGGCGTCGTTCCCTACTACCTGCATCTGCCCGACCGCGTGCGCGGCACCGCCCATTTCGATGTCGCCGAGGCCGAAGCCCAACTCCTGGTGGAGCGCCTGGCCGCCCGCCTGTCCGGCTACCTGGTGCCGAGACTGGTGCGCGAGGTGCCGGGTGCGGCGTACAAAGTCCCCAGTGTCATAACGCCCTGACTCCCGCAACAGCCCGGATTCACGGGCGATTTCGTTCACCTGACAAACCTTCCAAGGAAATGACAGGTCCTCTCGTCTAATGGTCAGTAACGAGCGTTCGAACGGATGGATGACCAGAATCTAATACGCCGCGCGCAGGGTGGGGACTCCACGTCCTTCGCCGAGCTATTGGACTTGCACTACGACACCATTTACCGGTTCGCGTGGAAGTGGTGTGGCCATCAGGCCAATGCCGAGGATATTGCCCAGCTCGCCTGCATGAAGCTGGCGAACAGCCTGTCGCAATATCGATTCCAGGCGGCCTTCACGAGCTGGCTCTATCGACTGGTCATCAGCTGCGCACAGGACTGGCAAAGGTCGCAGCAGCGCCATGACCACGACGAACTGCCAGACGAGGAAGCCATGGTGGATTCACCACGTCATGAAGACGGCATCTATCTCGCCCAGGTGTTGTCGCAACTGTCGAAACTCGGCGAGGGCATGAAAGAAACCGCGCTGCTGGTGCACGCGGAAGGCATGAGCCATGCGGAGGCCGGCGCCGTTCTCGGCGTTTCGGAATCCACGATTTCCTGGCGCGTGCACACGATTCGCAAACACATGGGCAGACCCGAAGCCCGTGCGAGCCTGGCCTATGAATGACAAATCCTTCGAAGCGAAACTGGCGCGAGTGAGCGCGCCCGCTCCCGATCCCGCGGCGCGGCTGCGCGCCAAGCGCGCGGCGCTCGAGGAATTCGCGCGCGTGCAGGCGGCCAGCCAGGCGAGCGGCGCGAGCGCCAATGAAAAAACTTCCGACGAAGGCTCCAAGGGTTTGTGGGACGCGCTCCGTCTCTTCCGTGACGACTCATCGCACGGGAGTACTTCGATGGCCTGGTTTGTTAGACGGAATCTGTTTGCGGGTGTGGCGGGAGCTTGCGTGGTCGGGCTCGGCATCGCCATGGTGTGGCCTGTCTTCAGGAATTACGGCGATCCTCGCCTGTTCGAGGACCTGCAGCCGCCACCGGTCACGGTCGAGCTGAAGCCGCAGGCGAAGCCGCCGACCCCCGAGCTGCCGAAGCCCGTGCCGCAAATGTCGGCGCAGCAGGCGACGCCGGCCGAGTCCGCACCAACCCGAAGGGATGCCGACGCGACCAGGCGTGAGTCGGATGCTGCTGCTGCGGGACTCAAGAAGGACGAGCGGCAGCGCATCGAGATGGAAGTGCGTGCGAATGCGCAGGCGGAGGCGCACGCACAGCAGCGGGAAGCGGAGCTGAACGATGTGCTGGCGACGGGTACCCGCGAGAAATTGCAGGCTTCCATGAAAGCTTCGGGCCAGGCGGGAGTGATCGACAGCATCACCGCTGAGGACATCGGTCAGCTCCCCGAGCCGAATCAGGCCGAATCACTTCAGCGAGTCCCTCTGGGTGCGGTGATCACGGCGGGAGCTGCTACGCCAACGCCGGCTCCCCCGCCGCCGCCAGCCCAGCAGGGCAACGAGGAATTAGAGGAGGCCATCGTCACGGGTTCGCGAGCAGTACGTGGAGGAGCGGCTCCTCACAAAGGCGTGGCGGCACCCACGGGGTCGGGTTCGGGCCGGTTGTTCAGGAAGAAGGAGGTCGCCTCCAACGCGGTCACCATGCCGGAGTCGAGCCTCGCCATTGTCGTCCAGCCTGCCACCATGTCCGAGCCGTCGACGCCCGCGCCCGAGGAAGGCCGCGACAAGTTCGAGCAGTTCCAGGTGAACTCGTTCAAGCAGGTGGCCGAAGCGCCCGTGTCGACGTTCTCCGCGGACGTGGACACCGCGTCGTACAGCTTCGTGCGCCGGCAGCTGAACTCGGGTCGTCTGCCGCAGAAGGATTCGGTACGCGTCGAAGAGATGATCAATTACTTCGACTACGCGTGGCCGGCTGCGACGTCGGCGAAGGCGCCGTTCAAGCCCACCGTGGTAGTTAGCGACTCACCCTGGGACAAGGGCCGCAAGCTCGTGCACATCGGCATCAAGGGTTACGAGATCTCGCGCGATCAGACGCCGGACGCCAACCTGGTGCTGCTGCTCGATGTGAGCGGATCGATGGATTCGCCCGACAAGCTGCCGCTCGCGGTGCAGTCGATGGAGCTGCTGCTGTCGAGCCTCAAGCCGACCGACACCGTGGGCATCGTGGTGTACGCCGGCGCCGCGGGCACGGTGCTCGAACCGACGCCGGTGGCCAACAAGCAGAAGATCATCTCCGCGTTGCGCGACCTGAGCCCGGGCGGTTCCACGGCCGGTGCCGAAGGCATCGAGCGCGCGTACCAGCTCGCCGAAGCGCACTTCCGCAAGGGTGGCGTGAACCGCATCCTGTTGGCGACCGATGGCGACTTCAACGTCGGCATCGACAGCACGAACGAACTCAAGGGGTTCGTCGAGCGCAAGCGCGAGAAAGGCATCTTCCTGTCCGTGCTCGGCTTCGGCCAGGGCAACTATCGCGATGAGCTCGCGCAGGCGCTGGCACAGAACGGCAACGGCGTCGCGGCGTACATCGACACGCTCGGCGAAGCGCAGAAAGTGCTGGTGCAGGAGGCGGGCGCCTCGTTGTTCACCATCGCGAAAGACGTGAAGCTGCAGGTCGAGTTCAACCCGGCGACGGTGGCGGAATATCGACTCGTCGGATACGAGACGCGCGCGCTCAAGCGCGAGGACTTCAACAACGACGCAGTGGATGCGGGTGACGTGGGCTCAGGGCACACGGTGACGGCGATCTACGAGATCACGCCGGTGGGTTCCGCCACGCGTTCGGTGGATCCGAGCCGCTACGCGAAGGATGCGAAGGATTCGAGAGAGTCGAAGCCGACCGGTTCCGCCAACGAGTACGGGTTCCTCAAGATCCGCTACAAACTACCCGACAGCAACACGTCGGATCTCATCGAGCAGCCGATCCTCGTCGCGCCGCGCGAGGTGCCGGCGAACGTGCAGCGCGACGTGCAGTTCTCCACCGCCGTCGCCAGCTTCGGCCAGATGCTGCGCGGTGGCACCTTCACCGGCGCGTTGACCTACGACGAGATCGTCAAACAGGCCCAGGCATCGAAGGGCGACGATCCGTTCGGCTACCGCACGGAGTTCGTGCAGCTGGTCCGCAAGGCGAAAGTGGCGCGCGAAATGTAGTGCGCTACTTCTTGACCTTGTAGCCGGCCGGAATCTCGAACTTGTCAGGGGCCACGTCGCCCGCCGTCACGCTGGTGACGGTGCTGGTGATGTGGCTCTTGGCGAGCTTCGCGAACATGCCAGCCATCGGACTGTCGCCGGCGGCGTCGATGTTGATCTCACTCTCGAGCGCCATGCCGCCCTCGGCCATCTTGCGCGTGAGCTCGGCGTAGGCCTTGGCCTGTGCCGCACCCGTCGGTGATTTGGCCGTTCGCGGGTCACCGAAGATGAATCCTGAATCCGCAGCCGCCTTGTAGAACTTCTGGTAGTCCGCGAGTCCGGGTGCCGTGGTGCTGAGGCAGACCGTGCCCGTGAGCAGCATCGTGAGATCCATGCCCTGACCCGTCTGCCCCGTGGGGCTGAACGGCAGCGACAGTTTCACGTCGTGCACGGTGCACTGGAATCCCGCGATCGTCTTGGTCTGCGAAGTCTTGGTGAGCGTGGCGTTGATGGTGCCGACGCCGACCTTCTGCAGGTCCTCGGCGATGGAATCGAGCGACGTAACGGTGGCGGACTTCTTCTTGTCGTCGATGCTCACGAATCGGCGGCCGTCGATGTCGATGATCAACGCCTGGCTCTTGTTGTTGACCATCGTTTCGCTGCGCTGGCGCGTACCCTTGATCTGGATGACGCCGGTGCCGCCGACATCCATGATGGACGCTTTGCCCGCCGTGACCGTGTTGACGGTGACGTCGGCGTGGGCGCTGGTGGCAGCCGAGGCGGCGAGGATGGCCATCAGGATCTTGTTAGAAGTCATGGACGGTCGGCTCCCTGAGTTAGCTAGGCGGCCGACTGTATACCTCATCCCGCGACGATCCAGGAATGTCGGGACCTGACGACAGCCCTTATGTCGCCGGGAGGGCCTCGGCAGGCGTCAGGACAGTAGTTGGGCCATCAACCGTCGGACTGCAGCGTGACGGGCCGTGTCACGTTGAGCCTCATTCGGCCGCGCCCGGCTTTCTCGAGCTGGATGGCGGCGTTCTGTTCCGCGAGACGCCGCTGCAACAGCAACAGGCGCACCTCGAGGTTGTCCTGGACGTCGGGAAGACGCAGCTCGGGCGCGAGGCGCAGCTCGCGATTGGAAAACTCGCGACGGCCGCAGCGCAGGAATTCACTGACGAGCTTCCAGAGGATCGCGCCGGCCACACCGCGTATCAGATAGACATCGTCCAGAAAGACGCTGTTGTCGCGCGCATAACGCCGCAGTTGAACCGCGGGGCCGGCGGTGTCCGCCTGCGGTGGCTCAGCCACTTTCACGGGCTCGCGCGGCGGCTCCGGCTCTGCCGGTTGCATGAGACTCATCGCCACGGCGAATTGTCCGCAGAGGAGCATCAACGCGTCTTCGTCGTCGTAACCGAAATGCTGGTCGTGTTTGCTCTCGACGAGCAACGCCCCCAACACGCGGCCGCGCGCACGCAGAGGCACCGCGAGCTGGCTGCGCGGCTCCTTGAGACCGGGCAGCGGAATCTCCGATTTGTGCATGGGCTCGAAGCCGAGCGCGTCGGCACGATCGCGTGCGGCTCTCGCGTACCGCGCCATGTTCATCATGTGGCCCACGCGGATCGGCACGCCTTCGCGCACCGCCGTGCCGACGATGCCATCGCCCGTGGAGATCTCCGCGCCGGTGCCGCCGATTTCATAACCCCGGCTCGCGAGCAGCGTGAGTGCCTGCTGCGCGGAGTCGAACAGCCACAACATCGCGTTGTCGATGCGCAGCAGTTCGCCGAGGCCGTCGAGCAGCGTGTCGAGCAACTCACCGATCTCGCCGCAGTTGGCCATGCGTTCGGACAGCACTCGCGCGTTGGTCGCGAGATCCACGCGCGGATCGGCAGCGGGGAGTTCGAGCCGTCCGGGCACGCGACGCAGTTCGACCACGCGATAGATGTCGGCGCCGCGCAGGTGGAACACCTGGTCCATGCCGACGTGGCTCGCCACGCCCATGAGCTTGGCGCGCAGCCGCTCGAACACCGGGCCTTCGGTTTCCGTGCGCAGGTATTCGAGCTGCAGCACGACACCGGCGCCGGTGTACGGATCGTCGAGCGTCAGCGCGGCGCGACGCGTGGCGAGCACGTTCTCGCGGCTGCGATTGAAGAACTGGTACGACAGCGCGATGTGCAGCGGATCGACGTATTCGGCGAGCGACAGGTAGCTCACGTTGGGCATGCGATCCGCCGAGGCGGTGCACAGCGTCGGCGGAATCACGCCTTCCATCATGCGACGCACGCCGAACAGCGTGAGGTTGTCACTCATGCGGCGGTTCATTGCGACTTCAGCGCGACCGCGCTGCCTGCATCGGGGCCGGGTGTCTGGTTGCGCGCCGAGAACGGCGTGAAACGGATGGCCATGAGGTCTTCATCGGGCCGCAGATACCAGGCTTCGGTGTATGACTTCGAAATGCCGTGGACTTCGAGCTGCGCCTGGAACTTGCGGTAACGATCGAGCACCAGCTCGCGAAACGGCGCGCCGCCGTGGCTCACGATGGCGTCGCGACCCAGCAGGCTGATCGACTTGTAGTTCTCGGGCAGCGTGAGATTGAGCGCGACCCGGCCGGTGTCGCGCACGGCCGCGATCACCTCGAATCCCGATTCGGCGGACAGGATCACCACCAGTCGCCCATCGGGCTCGAGCTGCGCTGCGAGTCCGCGGCACAGCGAGGGCCGGCCGTCTTTCGTGCAGCCGCCCACCTGGTGAGACACCCCCGCGCCCAGCAAATCGATGATTTCCTGCGTCAACGCCATGTTCTTGTTCTGGCTCCCCCGTACAACTTAACGTGATTTTAAGAAATCGCTAAGTGCGACTTAGCAAACGGGGGGAGGGCATCTCCCTAACCTGCGCCTCCCAGTCAGGAGGTCGTCGATGTCCAAACCCATCATTACCGTCTTCGGAGCCTCGGGTGCCCAGGGTGGCGGGCTTGCCCGCGCGCTGCTGGCCGATCCCGGCCGCCACTTTGCGGTGCGCGCCGTGACACGCAAGCCCGAGGGCGACGCCGCGGCCGAGCTCAAACGGGCGGGTGCGGAGGTGGTGCTGGCCGATCTCGATGACGGTTGCAGTCTGCAGCGGGCGATGGAGGGGGCGTACGGCGCGTTCCTGGTCACCAATTTCTGGGAACACCTGTCGGCGCAGAAAGAACTGATCCAGGCCCACAACCTGGCGGCGGCCGCGGCCCAGGCCGGCGTGCGCCACGCGATCTGGTCGACGCTCGAAGACACGCGCGACTTCTTTCCCGCGGATGGCACGCGCATGCCGGTGCTCCAGCATCAGTACAACGTCCCGCATTTCGACGCGAAGGGCGCCGCCAACCGGTTCTTCTCGCAGCTGCGCGTGCCCGTCACGTTCCTCTACACGTCCGGCTATTGGGAGAACCTGATCCATTTCGGCATGGGCCCGCAGCGCGGCGCCGATGGCCGGCTGGCGGTGACTTTCCCCACGGGCGACGCGCGCATTCCCTGGATCGGCGTCGAGGACATCGGCATGTCGGCGCACGAAATCTTCCTGCGCGGTGACGTTCTCATCGGCGAATCGATCGGCATCGCCGGCGACCACCTGACCGGCGCGCAGCTCGCGAAGGAGCTCGCAACCGCGCTCGGCGAACCCGTGCATTTCAACGCGGTCTCGCCCGACGTCTATCGCGGTTTCGGTTTTCCCGGCGCCGACGAAGTCGGCAACATGTTCCAGTTCAAGCGCGACACCGAAGCCGCGTACTGCGCGCGCCGCGATCTCGTCCGCGCGCGGGCGCTGCATCCGTCGATGGCGAACTTCCGCACCTGGCTCGCGGCTAACCAGTCGCGCATCCCGGTCCCGAAGGCGGCCTGAATGCGTCGCGGCGGATTTCCGACCCCGTTGTGGCTGCTGCTCGCGAGCATGGGCGTGCAGGGGATCGTGCGTGCGGCAGATGCGGGCACGCTGCCCGAGCACCTCGGCGAGACCGGACTGTACGTGAGCGGTTCCACGTCCGAGCTGCAGGCCGACGTGTTGTCATTCTCGCCGCAGTACCCGCTGTGGTCGGACGGCGCCACGAAGCACCGCTGGATCAAGCTTCCACCGGGCGCGAGCATCGATGCGGCGAAGCCGGACGCGTGGGATTTTCCGCGCGGCACGAAACTGTGGAAGGAATTCAGCCAGGGCGGCCGCGTCGAGACTCGCTACATCGAGCGCGGTATGGATGGCGTCTGGCGATATGCCAGCTACGTCTGGAACGCTGACGGAACCGACGCCGTGCTGGCTCCGGCCGCGGGAATCCGCGACCTCCCGGTGCGCGGCACGCGTTACACGATTCCCGCGCAGGACGACTGCCGTGCCTGCCACGAAGGCGCACCGGTGCCGGTGCTGGGCTTCAGCGCGCTGCAGCTGTCGCCCGAGCGCGATCCGCGCGCGCCGCACGCAGACGCTGCGGACTCCACGAAATCGCCCGTCAATCTTCAGTCGCTGACGGCGCGCGGCCTGCTGGCCAATCTGCCGCGGGATCTTTTGGCGAACCCGCCGCGAATCGCCGCGAAGAACGCCACCGAGCGTGCCGCGCTGGGTTACCTGCACGGTAACTGCGGCCATTGTCACAACGAGGACGGCCCGCTGGCCGTGCTCGAAATGTCGATGGCACAGCGCGTGGGTACGAAGACGTCCACGGACGCCGTCATGCGTTCACTCGCCGAGGTGTCGAGCGGGTTCCGCATTCCTGGCGGCACCGCGCGTGTCGCGCCCGGTCATCCCGAAGCCAGCGTCGTCGCGCTGCGCATGCACTCGCGCGAACCGCGCGAGCAGATGCCGCCGCTGGGTACGTCCGAAGTCGACGTCGAGGCCATGTCGCTGATCGGCCGGTGGATCGAAAGTTTGTCCGTTCAATAATCAATAGTTAGAGGTGAGACGTGAATTCCCTGAAAATGTTCGTGAGAATTGCGCTGGTCGTCGCTGCATCCTTCGCACGCGCGGGTGATCCGCCCGCGGCCGCGGCCGCCAGCGAGGCGCTGGCGCGGGGCAAGTACCTGGTGACCATTGCCGCATGCAACGACTGCCACACCCCGTGGAAGATGACCGCCGAAGGGCCGAAGCCCGACATGGTTCGCATGCTCTCGGGTCACCCCGAAGCGATGGTATTGCCGCCCGCGCCGAAGGCGCCCGAAGGTCCGTGGCAGGGCGCATTTGCCGTCACGAATACCGCATGGGCCGGTCCGTGGGGCGTGAGCTTCACCGCCAACCTGACGCCCGATCGTGAGACGGGACTCGGCAAGTGGACGGTGCGCAACTTCACCGAGACGATCCGCACGGGGCGTCACCTGGGTCGCGGGCGCGAGATCCTGCCGCCGATGCCCATTCCCCAGTACAAGAACTTCACCGACGAGGACCTCGCGGCGATTTTCACGTACCTGCAGTCCATCCCCGCGGTGAAGAACCGGGTGCCTGAACCGCGTCAGCCGGCGGCGCTCGCCAGTACGGCTCAGTAGTTAGCCCAACCGGCCCCGGGGATTCGTTACACTGCCGTCGGGGTCACCGACGGCAGGGTAGCGACATGAGGATCATGATCTCTATGGGGTTGGCGTGGATGGTTGCGGCAGGCGCGGTCGCCGCGGAAGATCCGGTTCCGCTCCTGCCATCCCCGCTCGTTTTTCCGCGGCACATCGGGCCGATGGTCCTGGCAGGCGAACCTCACCGGTATGACGATGCGCGCCTGGGCGTGTCGTATCAGTACAGCGGCAGCGGGTTATCGCTGACCGTCTATGTCTACGACGCCGGCCAGAAGGAACTTCCCGACGGCGCCGACACGATTCCGTCGTGCCAGGAATTCGAGAACGCGAAGCAGAGCGTCGAGCAGTCCTATCAGAAGGTGCAGCTCAAATCGCAATTCCTGGCAAGGCTCACTCCGCCCGATGCGCTACCGCAGGTTCGCGAAGCGCTCTATGAATATGAGCGCGAAGGAAAATCCGCGATTTCGTTCATCTGGGTCACGACGGTCGCGAAAAACTTCGTGAAGCTGCGCATGAGCATGAATCCGCGACTGCGCGATGAAGTTCCGGACGCGCGTCGCGCCGTTTTGTCCGCGCTGGGCGAAGCCGTCAAACCGCATCTCGCTCCCGTCGATCCGGATGCCAAGCCGCCCGGCACGACCCTCAACGTGAACGTTGACGGTGGCCCGATGAAGGAGATGGCGATGGGGCTGGGTTACCTCGCGATACTCATCGAGGCGATCGAAAAGTTTCCGGAAATGGCGCCGGTCTGCGGAGGGCAGTTCACGCCCGACTATGAAACCGAACTGGGCGCGTACCAGGGGATGATGCAGATGAATTCCGAATCTCCCGACAGACCAATCAAGAAGCTGGCCCAGGTCGAGAAGGCGGGCTTCCTCGAAGAATTCGTCTGGGTGGAATTGCACCGGGACTTCTGGGGCACGACTCCGCCCGAAGGCCTGGCGCTTCCCGAGTACCAGGCGTGGAAGAAGAAGAACCTCAAGCGATTCAAGCCGACGTACTACGGCCACGTGGTCGTCGATCATCCGCGGCCGATGCCGCCCGAACCGCCTGCTCCCTGAAAACAGGGCTTGGCCGCCCATATAGAAGAGTTGGGTTGCAAATAAGAATAGTTCTCATGTAGCGTTCGCACTCCTTTTTGGAGCCGAACGCCGATGGATCCCCGCCGCCGCATGCAGCTCTACCGCACGATGCATCTGTGGCACTGGATCAGCGCCGCGGTGTGTTTCGCTGCGCTCGCGCTGTTCACCGTCACCGGTATCACGCTGAATCACGCGAGCTCGATCAGCGCGAAACCGGCCGTGACGACGGGCGAAGCCGAGTTGCCGGCGGACCTTCGCGCGCAACTGGCGGCCGGCGCCGCGCCATCGCAGGCGCCACCGTCCGGCATCGCTGCCTGGGCGGAAGACACTTTCAAACTATCGCTGCGCGATGCGACCGCGGAATGGTCGGAAGACGAGCTGTACATCTCGGCGCCCGGCCCCGGCCGCGACGCCTGGGTCTCCATCGATCGCACGACCGGCGCCGCGAAATTCGAAGCCACCGATCGCGGCTGGCTCGCGTACTTCAACGATCTCCACAAGGGTCGCAACACCGGCATCACGTGGACGATCTTCATCGACGTCGTTGCTGCCGCCGTCCTGTTCTTCTCGATCACCGGGCTCGTGCTGCTGTGGATCCAGGCGCGACAGCGCAAGTCCACGTGGCCGCTGGTGGGCGGCGGCATCGCGATCGTTACTGCCCTCATGATTTTCTTCGCACATTGAACGGAGTTCCGAATGATTCGACTCACCCGCATCGCACTGGCGCTGGCATTGATCGCCGCCGGCGGTCTCGCCCAGGCCGCCGATCTCAGCCTCAGCGTGGAAATTCCGCAGCTGCCGGTAGCCGAGTACCACCGTCCGTACGTAGCCATCTGGATCGAAGGCGCTGACCAGACCATCGCCGCGAATCTCGCGGTCTGGTACCAGGTGCGCGGCGATCACACCAAGTGGCTCCCGGACCTGCGTCAGTGGTGGCGTCGCGGCGGCCGCGATCTCAAGGTGCCGGTGGATGGCCTGACCGGCGCGACGCGGCCCGTCGGCCAGCACCTGCTGAAGTTCGATGCGGCCCAGGCGCCACTCGCGAACCTCAAGCCCGGGCAGTACTCCATCGTCGTGGAAGCAGTGCGCGAAGTCGGCGGACGCGAGGCGGTGCGCATTCCGTTCGAGTGGCCGATCAAGGCTGCGAAGCGTGAATCGGCCAAAGGCAGCACGGAACTCGGCGCGGTCGCGCTGACGCTCAATCCCTGAGAGGCAAGCGCACATGAAAACGTCAATAGTTAGTCTCGCGGCAACCTTGTCGACGATGCTCGTGTTCGCGCCCGCCACCAGCGAAGCGGCGCGGGCGTGGCTCCTGCCGTCGCAAACCATCATCGCGAATTCGGGCGGGTGGGTGACGGTCGATGCGGCGATGGCCGACGACCTGTTCTCGTTCAACCAGGGCGCGATGCAGATCGACGCGCTTTCGGTCATCGGGCCCGACGGCAAACCCGTCGCGCCGCAGAATCCCGCCAAGGGCAGGACGCGAAGCAGCTTCGACCTGGAACTTCGCCAGGCAGGCACGTATCGCATCGCCGTCGCCGAAAACAACGTGATGGCGCGATGGGAAGAAGACGGCAAGCCGAAGCGCTGGCGCGGCACGCCCGCGGAAATGGCGACGGGCATTCCGGCAAACGCGGCCAAGCTCGAGGTCGAGCAGACGCAGCGGCGCGTCGAGACTTTCGTGACGGTGGGAACGCCGACGGACGTGAAGGCCGATGCCGGCGCCGGCATCGAGCTCAAACCCGTGCGGCATCCCAACGATCTGTACGCGCGCGAAACCGCGAAGCTCCGCTTCCTCGTCGATGGCAAACCCGCCGCGGACCTGGAAGTCGAGGTCATTGCGGGCGGTACTCGCTATCGCGACGCGCCGGATGAGATGACTTTCAAGACGAACAAGGATGGCGAAATTGCCGTCACCTGGCCGGCGGCCGGCCTGTACTGGCTCGAAGCCTCGCTGGCGGACGAAAAGGCCACGGTGCCGGGCGTGAAGAAGCGTCGTGCTTCCTACTCCGCCACCTTCGAAGTCCTGACGCAGTAGTTTGAAGCGGCTCCGAATGTTCGTCGCGGCGGCGAGCCTGGCGCTCGCCGCCTGCGCAAGTGCCCCGCCGATGACTGGAGAGACCCTGATCTCCGGCGAAACCATGGGCAGCGCGTGGACGATCAAGCTAGCCGGTCGGCTGCCCGCCTCGCCGGAGGCGCTGCGCGCCGGCGCACAAGCACAGTTCGACGCGGTGAACCTTGCGCTCAGCACGTATCGATCCGATTCGGCACTCAGCCGCTTCAATGCGGACGAGAGCGGTGAGTGGGTAGCAGTCGATGCGGAACTCGCGGAGGTGCTCGCGTATGCGCTGAGTCTCGCGCAGGCGAGTGACGGTGCTTACGACGTGACGGTCGGCCCGCTCGTCAACCTGTGGGGCTTCGGGCCGGACCCGGCGACGAATCGAGTACCCGAGACCACTGCCATCGACGCGGCACGCGCGCGCGTCGGCTGGCGCGACGTGCAGGTGGAGGCGGCGAGCCATCGTGCGCGCAAACGCCCCGGCATGCGCGTGGATCTCTCGTCGCTCGGCAAGGGGCGTGGCGTCGACCGGGTCGCCGAATATCTCGACGCGCAGGGCGT
>Ga0173480_10000341_pt1 | contig 14961 bp, 13 predicted proteins | sample NitcycUS209509C1_FD_122622 | JGI IMG/M metagenome (GOLD analysis project Ga0173480, IMG submission 122622) | Soil microbial communities from Arlington Agricultural Research Station in Wisconsin, USA - Nitrogen cycling UWRJ-S209-509C-1 (version... | ecosystem: Environmental > Terrestrial > Soil... | reverse complement strand
GCTCCAACGGCGCCGGCAAGACGACGCTCATCAAGCACCTGCTCGGCCTGCTGCGCGCCGCCACCGGATCGGTACGCGTCTTCGGTCTTGATCCGGTTCGCGAGCCGGTTCGCGTGCTGGACCGCGTCGGCTACCTCTCCGAAGAGCGCGAGCTGCCGGAGTGGATGCGCGTCGACGAGCTGATGCGCTACACCCAGGCCTTCCACCCGACGTGGGATGCGGCGTATGCGCGCGAGCTGCTCGAGTCGTTCGCGCTGGATCCGTCCAAGAAGGTCAAAGATCTCTCGAAGGGCATGCGGGCCCAGGCCGGCCTGATCGCCGCCGTGGCCCATCGTCCCGAGCTGCTGATTCTGGACGAGCCCTCCTCCGGTCTCGACGCGGTGGTGCGCCGCGACATCCTCGATGCCATCGTCCGCACCGTGGCCGATGACGGGCGGACGGTGATCTTCTCGTCGCACCTGCTCGACGAAGTGGAACGGATGTCGGACCACGTGACGCTGATGCACAGCGGCCGAGTGACGCTGAGCGGCTCGCTCGACGATGTGCGCCGCGGCTATCAGCGCAGCCGCGTGCGATTCGCCGAGCCCTTCGAGCAGCCGCCGGTCCTCGATACTGCGCTGGCCATGGAGGGCGGCGGCCGGACGTGGAGCGTCGTTCACAGCGGATCGCTCGAGCAGTTCCATCACGCCGTCCTTGCGCTCGGCGGCGAGGTGGTCGAATCGCGCGACGCGACGCTCGAAGAGATCTTCCTGGCCCGCGCCGGCCGCAGCCGCCAGCAGGTGGAGGCGGCATGACGCTGCGTTCGCCCGTCGGCGCGATGCTGTGGGAGCTCTGGCGGGTGTCACGCGTCGAGGCGGCGTGGAAGCTTGCTTTTGGGATCGTTGGAGGACTCGCAGTATTGGCCCTGTGCGCTGCCGTTGCGCCTGCCGACAATGCGAAGAGGTATGAGGACATCATGGACCTCGGCGCGGCGATCGCCGTGATCCTCCTCGTCCTGCCGCACTTGTTGAGCGGGCTATCTCTTGCGAGGCTCAATGGCGGTCGACCCGGCTTTCCGCTTTATCTCCTTTACACCCGTCCGGTTCGGACGGCCGTCATCGTCTGGCTTCCGATGGCGTATCTCACCGCCATGTCGTCGGCGGTATACCTCGTGTCGGCGCTTCTGCTGAGGGTTACCTCGGGCTATGCGTTTCCACTGCTGCCCGTTGCCGCGTGGATCGCGGCCCTCACCCTGATCGCGGTGGCGGCGACCTGGTCGACCCGTAACGTGACCATTCAGGTGTGCGTGATGATGTGTGCCATCACGAATGCCTTTCGGCTGGCCATGCAGCGCCTTACGGCAGTGGAGATCCCGGGGGGCTACGACTGGCCTCCGCGTCTGTGGCCGACGCTGTTCGACTGGCCGCTTACCGACTACGCATGGATCGCGCTGATTGGCCTGGCATCTTTCGGCGTCACCGTCGCTGGAGTTACGCGACAGCGTCGCGGCGACGGATGGGCGGAGGTTCCGTCGGCGCAACGCGACGGATTCTGGGACCGGCTCGTCAGCCTGTTTCGTTTCCCGTGTCCCACGTCGTCTGCGACGCGGGCTCAGATATGGTTGGACCTCAAGTCCAACGGATTCCCGGTGCTGACGATCGGAGTGGCGCTCGCGATCGTGATTCTGCTGTTGGGCGCGGTCAGCAATGGTATCGATGCTGCAATCTCTGATGGGTCACGAGCGTACATATCCTGCTCGACGAGAGGATGCTTCTACGCGCGACCGATGGTCGTGCTCTTTTCGACGTTCTCTCCGTTGATCATATTGTTCCTCGGTGGAAATGCCTTCGGTATTCGCCGGAAACAAGGACGCGCGTACATGAGTGCGTTCGAGGCGACCCAGGCGTGCGGCACCGCGCAGCTGACCGTCCTCAAACTGCTCGTAAGGTCGGTCTGCGTCCTGGCCGCGCTCATCGCGGTCGGCGTGAGCGCATGGACATCGCTGTCAATGATGGGCGACGAGGTCTTCATCCAGATGTGGAGCGTGCCTCTGAGCAGTCAGCTGTCTGCAATCACAGGCGCCCTTGCAGCACTGACCGGGTACGAGCAGCTCGCGCTGGCGGTCGTGACGGCAGTCGGAGGCGTCGTCTGGGTGGCGACGTTCGCCGTGCGCGCAGCCCTTTGGACCCGCTATCCCCGTCGCGCGAACCTCGCGGCATCGTCGCTGCTGCTCTCTGGTCTCGCGCTCGCGCTACTGGCGCTGGCGGAACGAAACGGGTTCGTGTCGCCGTTCGTGTTCGACGCGCTATTCGCGGCCGCACGCTGGATCTTCGTTGGTGCGATGGTGTTCACGACCGTCTACGTCTTCTGGAGCGGCTTCGCGGAGCGCGCGTTGACAATGCGCTACGCGAGCGGCGCCGTTGCGATCTCGGCGGCATTCGGGGCGGCATGGCTGACAGTGCTGCACATAGCCGGCGTGCAGCTGGCTGGGATGTCTGCGACGAACGCCGTCTCGATGCTGTCGCCGGCGCTGCTGCCGCTGATCGCCAGCGTCCTGGCGCCCTGGTCGCTCAACCGCATTCGCCATACGTGACGGTGGTCGCACATGACCAACGAACAAGATGCAGGTCCCAATCTCAATCACCTCGCCAGCATTGCCGGCCTCATCGGTGTTGCTGCCGCAATCGTTGCCGCGGCGGCCATCTGGCTGATGCTGACAGAACCGCTAACCCTCGCCAACGCGATCGGCCGGGGAGAGATTTCTCCGCTCGTGCGTCAGTTCGCCCAGGTCATCTACGAGATGATGGCCGGCCTGCTCGACTATCTGTAGAAGGTCTGCAACAGGAGCTTTCGGCACCCCGGCGATGCGCTCTGGTGTCGTGCGGGTCTGACAGGCCCTAAATGACTTCCAACCCCATGACGATCTCGCCCACGTTGTCGAGCATATCGATCGACCAGCACTGCTCGAGCAGGCGATCGACGGCAGCGGACGGCAACACCGTCGCCGCCTGATCCCGGAACTTCACATCGAGCTGGGCGTTCGACATCGGCCGCTTCAGATTGCCGAGCGACTCGGCAACGAAGATCGACAGGCTGCGCCCATCGGCAAGCTCCACCTCGACGTGCGCCTGGTCTTCAGACAGGTTTGCGTCGCCGACGGCGGTCGTCCCCTCGCGCACGCGCTTGACTTCCGGATCGTTGACCGTTTCGTCCGAGTACTCGCCGAGGCCCGCCTTGCCACACACCAGGCCGACTGCAGCGCCGTGATAGACGGAGAACTTGCCCTGAAGGCCGACCGTGATGTTCTGCTGATTGCAGAGATCGAGTACGAGTGGCGCAACCCGCAGCCGCACCGACCTCACCGAACCGGTGGCGAGCTGATGCGCCTCGTGCAGCTGGATGCAGCCGTCGATCGTCGGATGATTGACGATGCCGCACGGGAACGGCTTGTAGGTGTTGACCCGCAGGTCGAAGTCGATCCCGAGGCCCTGCGTAATCTTCGTCAGGTCGTAGGTCTTTGCCGTCACCGCGGCAAACCCGCGGGGGCCCTCGATACCGCGCTCTCCTGCCGTGAATCCCTTCGCCGCCAGCAGCGCCGCCCCGTAGCCGTTCTGCGCCGAGCGGCCAGGATGAAACGCCTTGCCCATCGAGCCGAACATCTCACGCAGGCCTGCCGCCTGTGTTGCCGCAAGCCCGAGCGCCCACACCATCTGCTGCACGTCCAACCCGACCAGGTGTCCGATGGCCGTCGCGGCGCCGAACACACCGGCGGTGCCGGTCATGTGCCACCCGACGTCGTAGTGCGCCGGGTAGACGGCATTGGCAACCCGCGACTCGGCCTCGAACCCGAGAATGAACGCGTGCATGAAATCGCGTCCGCTGACGCGGTTGGCGCTGGCATACGCGAACAGCGCTGACGCGACGGGCGACGTTGGATGTGAATAGTTACCGGGCGTGGTGTCGTCGTAATCGTGGACGTGCGAGCTGATGCCATTCATCAGCGCCGCGTGTAGCGGATCCATCCGCTCCTCGCGTCCCAGGACTCCCGCCGTGGCCTGACCGAAGAACGGAGCAAAGGCATCGAGCGCGATGTCGACCGCCGGTTCGCGGCAGCCACCGAGCGCGCAGCCGACATAGTTGACAATCGCACGACGCGCCTCGGCGACGACATCGGACGGCAGCCGGTCGTAGTCGCTCTCGACGATGTAGGATGCAAGGGCTCTGGTCTCAGACACGGCTGACTAGTATAGAAGGTTCGGAGTTCGGGGTTCGTGGTTCGTGTTCCTTAGGTTCGCCGTTCCTTGTTCTCGGTTCTCGGTTCGTTATCGCTCGCGGGAGTCCGATATTTGCCCTCGTTTTCTTCTGACCTCGCTGACTGGTCGCATCGCCTGCAGCTCGCCGATCTCCCGGACGATGTGCGGCAGGCGTCGACACTGCGACTCCTCGACATTCTCGGCCTGTCGCTCGCGGGCGCCGACACACCGCTCGGACGTTCCACGCGTGATGCGGCGGTCGCGCTGTCACCAGGCGGTCCCTGCACCATCGTCGGCACGGGGGATCGCGTATCGGTGACGAGTGCGGCGCTTGCCAACGGCACCTTTTCGCAGGCGCTCGAGTACGACGACACCCACAACGAATCGATCGTGCACATGAGCAGTCCGTCGGTGGCGGTGGCGCTGGCACTTGCCGAAACCACGCCGGTGACGGGCGCCGAGTTGCTCACGGCCGTGGCCATCGGCAACGAGGTGGCGTGCCGCGTGGGCAGCGTCGGCTCCGGTCAGTTCCACAAGCGTGGCTTCCATCCGACAGGCCTCTTCGGCGCCTTTGGCGCGGCGTACCTGGCCAGTCGCCTGCTCGGCCTGGATGCGGGCGCCACGGCGCGAGCGGCCGGCATCTGCGGCAGCTTCGCCGCCGGCATTCTGGAGTGCTGGGTGGACGGCACCGATACGAAGTTCCTGCACGCCGGCTGGGCGGCACAGAGCGGAGTATCGGCGGCGTATCTGGCCCGGGCGGGTGCCACCGGCGCGGTGCAGGTGTTCGAGGGCCGGTTCGGCTTCTTCGCCTCGCATCTGCAACACGCCGATCCGCCAGCCGACTTTCGTCGTCTCGTGGACGGCCTCGGGACGCATTGGGACAGCCGCAACGCGTCGTTCAAGCCGTTTCCGTCGGCGCACGTCATTCATCCATATATCGACGCGGTTCTGCGACTGCGCCGCGAGCACGACATCCGACCGGAATCGATCGAACGCGTGGACTGCCCGGTCACGGCGTTCATCGTTGGCATCGTGTGCGAGCCGGTCGCAGAAAAGATGGCGCCGGCCACCCGGTCACACTGCCGTGTCAGCCTGCAGCACACGCTCGCCGAGGCACTGTGGCGGGGGTCGCTTGGCAAAGATGCGCACGCCGACGAGTACCGGCTTCACCCCGAGATACAGGCGCTGGCCCGGCGGGTTCACTATCACGTCGATCCGGACTATCCGGGGCCGGGGCGGTTCAAGGGTGCCGCGCGCATCACGCTGCGCGATGGCCAGGTGTTCGAGACGGTGGAGGAATACAACCGCGGCTCGCGCGAGAATCCGATGAGCGAAGCCGATCTGCGGGCCAAGTTCGATGAGAACGCCGCAACCTTTCTCAGCCGGGAGGAGCGCGATCGGCTGGCGGCCGCCATCGCCGACATCGAGGCGCTGCCCGACGCGGCGCTGCTCGCCCGGCTTTGCGTCGGCGCTGGCGCGGGTTAGACGATGCTGGGGGGCTTGTCCAGACCCTGGTCGTCACGATCGCGGCGCATGACAATCACGCTCGCAATGGCTCCAGCCGCACCAACGACCGTCAGCGCGAGCCGCCAGGGAGCGCTCAGATAACCCGAGGTCCCAACAGAGGCAAGCAGACAGGTCGACGCCGCCAGCGCGCGGAGGATCCGCATGCGGCGATTCTATGCCTCACGGCCGCCCGCGGCAATAATTGGTCACCACATCGATGTCACCCATGACACTCGCCGGCAAGCGCGCACTGATTACCGGGTCCACACAAGGGCTCGGACTGGCCACTGCACAGCGTCTCGCCGAGGCCGGCTGTCACGTCGTGCTCAACGGGCTCGGCGACGACCGGGCGATTGCCACCATCCAGCGTGACATCGAGACCCGATGCGGGGTGTGCGCGTTGTACTCACCGGCGAATCTGCGCCATCCCGACAATATCGAGCGCATGATCGCGCAGGCGACGGAGGGCCTCGGCGGCCTCGACATCGTGGTCAACAACGCCGTCGTCCGGCACGTGGGGCCCATCGAGTCGCTGCCGGCGAGTGAGTGGGACGAAGACATCGCCGTCAACCTGTCGTCCGCATTTCACACCATCCGCCTGACGCTGCCCGGCATGAAGCAGCGCAACTGGGGCCGCATCGTCAATGTCTCGTCGATCTATGGCCTGACCGCGGCGCCGAATCGCGTCGGATACGTGACGACCAAGACGGCGTTGATCGGGCTGACTCGCGCCGTGGCGCTCGAGACCGCCGGCTACGACATTACGGCCAACGCCGTGTGCCCGGGGACGAGCACGACGCCGGTGCACGAAGCGGCGCTGGAGCAGCTGATGGAAGCTGGCCGGCTTTCACGCGCAGACGCCGAGCGTCAGCTGCTGGCCGGCAAGCAACCCACCGGGCGCCTGATTGCGGCCGATGGCGTGGCAGCGCTGATTGCGTTTCTGTGCGGACCGGACAGCCGCGACATCACCGGCGCCACACTCCCAATCGACGGCGGCTGGTCCGCAATGTAGGGCGGGGGTTTACTCCCGCCGCGTGTTCACGGTTCGGGGTTCTCAGTTCTCGGTTCGTGTTCAGTTCAGTTCAGTTCAGGGTTCGTATTTCCCTGTTCGGTTAGCCCCGAGCCGTTGTCGCATTTCCTTCTTATAGATCGAACGTGGGCGCACCAAGACGGACCGCTACGCACCCGCTACTCGACTGTCGTCCACCGATGAGTCCGTACGGTCACGGGCCTTAGGCAATCTACGATTGGCGCTACCGCCTGAGACAACTACCGTCCAAATAGGCGGACGCGGCAGAACCACGTCCGGCAAACGCTTCAACCCTGTTAGGCGTTCGGTTCGCCGGGAACCGAACGTCGAACCGTGAACACGTCGAACTGAACACGAACTGAGAACCGAGAACGTAGAACAGTGAACGTCTGTATCAAGCGGGGTCGACGTCGAGACGGACGACCATTCCCTCGAGCCCCGGACGCGCGGCCGGATAACGTTCGACGACCGACGGGTCGTGTCCGGGCACGACGTGCTGCGGCGACTCGGCGAGACGCTTGATCGTGCGATAGCCCTCGAGCACATCGCCGATGTTGTAGGTCACCGGAAACACGCGACCCTCTTCGTAGTGCGAATAGAGATGTGAGGCATCCGACGCCAGCACCACGTGCCCGCGCTTCGTCTTCACCCGCACGCACTGCAGCCCCTTGGAATGCCCGCCCACCTTGTGCAGCGTGATGCCGGGCGCGATCTCCGACGTCCCGTCGTGAAACACCACGCGGTCGGCGAACACCTTCCTCACCATCGCCACCACATCGTCGGCCTCGAACGGGATGCGAATGAGCGGATGACACATGCAGCGCCCGGTGGCGTACGCCATCTCCTCGTCCTGCAGGTGATACCTGGCGCGCGGAAAGAGGTTGTGATTGCCGCAGTGGTCGTAGTGCAGGTGCGTGACGATGATGTTCTCGACACCGTCTGGCGAGATCCCGAGCGCCGTCAACCCGTCCCCCACCGGCCGGACTATCTGACGACCGCGCTTTTCGGCCATGGTGTGGTCGAAACCGGTGTCGACGACGATCGTGCCGGCCGGACCGACAATCGCCCAGACGAAATAGGCGAGCGGCTGGATCATGTCGTGAGGATCGCCGAAGAGATGGTTCTCGGACGCGTGGCGGTCGTGGTGCGCGTAGCGCAGAGCGTAGACTTCGTGAACGTCGTTGGACATGTATCCGCCCCTACTTCGCCCTCTTGGCGAGAATCTCTGTCGGGGCGCCGCCACCTCCGGCTGCGCCAGCGGCGCCTGCCTCAGTCGAACGCGTGAACTTGATCTCGTCTCCGGAGATTTTCCCTTTCCAGAGCACCTTCGTCTCGGCCTGACCGATCGTGCGCATAAGGAAGAAGGAGACTTCGTCTCCAGTGATCTTCCCTTCCTTAATCTCGACGTCACCCGGCACCTGTGAGTTGTTCAACGTGCCGGTTACGGTGTTCCCGTCCACTTTGAACACCAGGGTCACATCGCTTTCGCCCTGTGCTCCCGGAACCTTGGCGGTCCATTTCCCGGCTATGTCCGCTGCCCATGCTGAAGTCATGGCAAACAGGATCATCGCGCCGACCAAAAAGACTCTGCTCTTCATGAAAGCTTCTCCTTCGCTCCCCGATTTGTGTTCCGCGAACCGTCAGCATACACCCGAGCATGTGGGGCCGCCCTCGACCGAACACGACGGTGTACACTCGACGCGGCCTGGCTTCGCGATGACACAGACCTCGCTCTCGGCAGTCCTCGCCGTCGCTCTGACGACGACGGCACTGGCCCAGCCCCAGGGTCCGCCAGCGGCCGGGGCGCTGTTCCTTGACGTACTCGTCGCCGCGGCCGTCGAACAGACCCGCCATCAGGTCACCTACGACGGGTCGTACCGTGTGATTCCCTATCCGAATGGCGATGTTCCGGCCAACATCGGCGTCTGCACCGACGTCGTCATTCGCGCCTATCGCGCGGTTGGCATCGACCTGCAGCGCCTTGTGCACGAGGACATGCGGTCGGCCTTCTCCTCGTATCCCGCTCTCTGGGGATTGAAGCGGCCGGATCACAACATCGATCACCGCAGGGTTCCGAATCTGCAGACGTTCCTCAAGCGCCAAGGCGCGGAGCTGCCGCGCTCGAGAAACGGCGCGGACTATCAGGCGGGCGACGTGGTCACGTGGATGCTGCCCGGCAACCTTCCACACATCGGCCTCGTCTCCTCGACGCGCGCGGCGTCCGGCCGTCTGATGATGGTGCACAACATCGGTCGTGGACCGCAGATCGAAGACGTGATGTTCAACTACGACATCACTGGACGCTATCGTTATCGGGGAAAATAGTCATAGGGGCTCGGGATCCGCGATCCTGAGCAGTGCGCAGAAGGCTGAAGAACTGCAGAATCTTCATGAGTGAAGCCGACGAGCAGCCGGGTAAGAGACTCAGCTGGCAGGTGGTGGCGCGCTGGCTGTTGCGTCGTCACCGCTTCATAGAACGCCTGGGCATCGCCACGGTAGATCTTCCGCTTCGCATAGCGCTCCTGCCGTTTCGTCGCCAGCGAACGGCTGGCGTCGCCAGGGAAGATGGATCGCTGGTCGCCAGGACCAGCGAGTTCAACGACGCTGCCGAAGCCTATTTCGCTGCGTTTCCGAGTCCCGACTTCCTGCTGAACAAACCCTTCAGCGAGCCGGATTCCTTTGCGCGCCACTTGATAACGGTGGGAATCCTGGTCGAGAACCTTCAGATCCGTCCCGGTGCCACGGTGCTGGAACTCGGCGCTGGAAGCTGCTGGCTCTCGCACATGCTGAACCGCTATGGATGTCGCACCATCGCGGTAGACGTCTCCCCGACGGCATTGACGCTGGGACGACGGCTCTTCGAAAGTGACACACGAACGCGTTGGGAGCTCGAGCCGACATTCTTGAGCTACGACGGCCGCACCCTTCCCGTAGAAACGGCTTCGTGCGATCACATCGTGGTGAACGATGCCTTTCATCACATTCCCAACCAGCGAGCGTTGCTGTCTGAGATGCACCGTGTACTGGCCATTGACGGCACCGTCGGCATGTCAGAACCGGGTGAAGGCCACGGAGGGGCAGCTCAGAGCCTTCTTGAGACAGCGTCGACCGGTGTACTCGAGAACGAGCTCTACCTTCCGGACCTTCAAGCATTGGCGCTCGCCTGTGGCTTCGAGCGCGTCACCGCGGTGATCGCGTCTCCAGTCATGCGCCATCAGGTCAGCGTCTCCGACTTGCCAGCCTTTATGGGCGGTTCAGGTGTGGCGAGCTATTGGAAGGAGCTGTGCGGATCCCTGGACAGACATCACTACCTGGTTTTCCACAAGACAGCTCCGCGGCTCTCAACCAAGTCTCCGGGTCGACTTGTGGCGACGCTCTCATCAGGCACTGTCGAGGCTGTAACAATAACCAAAGGAACGTCTTCGAGGATATCGATACAGGTGACAAATAAGGGAGACACACTGTGGCTGAGTGCGCCAGGTGTGGCGGGCTGGACGAGGCTGGGCGCTCACCTGTACCGCTCTGATGGCGCGCTCATCGACTACGACTGGCTGCGCCTTGATCTGCCGCGGCCCATCGGTGCCGGCGAGACCATTTCCTTGGAAGTACCGATCACTGCGGATGTCGCAGTTGGCAGCTACGTGATCGTGTTCGACTTCGTCGTCGAAGGCGTCTCGTGGTTCTCCGAACGGGGCTCTGCGCCTCTCAGCCTTCCGTTAGTGGTGAACTGAGCTCCCGTTCATCGCCGTCGATGGCGCCTCTGAACGCAAACGCCAACTCGCCGAGTCACGTCTGGCTGGATGAAGACAATCGGGGGCTGCGCTGCTATTTTCAGCGGCCTGCTAAGGCGCCAGCCGCTCGCGCACCCAGACACCCTTGCGGCTGGTGTAGCGCAGCCGGTCGTGCAGCCGGTTCGGCCTGCCCTGCCAGAACTCGAACACGGTTGGAACAACGCGATAGCCGCCCCACCATGCCGGGCGCGGTACGTGTTCGCCGCACTGTTGCTTGACCGCGGCCACGCGCGTCTCGAGGTCCTCACGGCTGTCGATCACGTCACTCTGCGGCGACGCCACGGCACTCCAGCGGCTCTCGAGCGGCCGCGAGGCGAAGTACGCATCCGACTCCGCATCGCTCACCGCGCCAATGGGCCCTTCGATACGGACCTGCCGTTCGAGCGACCGCCAGTAGAACAGCAGGCTGGCGAAGCGCGTCTCGCCGATGTCGCGTCCTTTGCGGCTCCGATAGTTCGTGTAGAACACGAAGCCGCGCTCGTCGACCCCCTTCAGCAGGCACATGCGCGACGAAGGCCGCCCCTCGCGGTCTGCCGTCGACACGGCCATCGTCGTCGGATCCGCCTCGAGCGGTCTCACCTGCTCGAACCAGGTCGTGAACTGGTTGAAGGGATTCGAATCCGAGACGGTCTCGCTGAGAGGCTCGCCGAGGTATTCGCGACGAATCGCGGACATTGAAGGGCTCAGGTTGCGGGCCTCAGGCCTCAGGGCTGACTGAGGCCCCAGCCCCAGGTGGTCGTGTTTCATCGACTCGGCTCTCAGCTCTGAGGCCTGCTGACAGAACCCTGTTCGTCCTGGCCCAGGCCTGAGGCCTGAGCCCCGAGGCCTGAGGCCTGAGGCTCGAGGCCTGAGGCCTGAGGCTCGAGGCCTGAGGCCTGGGCCTCCTGCTCAATCACGATCTCATCGTCCTTGACCGCAACTGTGGCCGTGCCTCCCTCAGCCAGCTGGCCGAAGAGCAACGACTCGGACAGCGGCTTCTTGACGACCCGCTCGATGAGCCGCGCCATCGGCCGCGCACCGAACGCACGGTCGAACCCCTTCACCGCCAGCCAGGCCCTTGCCTCCGGCGTGAGCTCGACGGTGACGCCCTTGGCCGCCACCATGGACCGCAGTTCGTCGATCTGCTTGTCGACGACGCGCTCGATTTCCGCACTGCCAAGCGCGCTGAAGTTGACGGTGCCGTCGAGACGGTTGCGGAACTCGGGTGTGAATGCCCGCTCGAGGGCACCGCGCGACGAACCGCCCGCGCCCCGCTCCGTGAACCCGAGCCGACGGTCGGACAGATCGCGCGCCCCGGCATTGGTCGTCATGATCAGGATGACGTGGCGGAAGTCGGCCTTGCGGCCGTGCGAATCGGTCAACGTCGCGTGATCCATGACCTGCAGCAGGATGCTGAACATGTCCGGATGCGCCTTCTCGATCTCGTCGAGCAGCAGCACCGCGTGCGGCGACTTGCGAATCGCGTCGATCAGCAACCCGCCTTCCTCGTAGCCCACGTATCCAGGTGGGGCGCCAATCAGCCGCGACACGGCGTGCTTCTCCATGTACTCGGACATGTCGAAGCGGATGAACTCGACGCCGAGAATGCGCGCCAGCTGCCGGGCGAGCTCCGTCTTGCCGACGCCGGTCGGGCCCGCGAACAGGAAGTTGCCGATCGGCTTTTCGGGCGAACGCAATCCGGAACGCGCCAGCTTGATCGCCGAGGCGACTTCTTCGATCGCTGGATCCTGGCCGAAGATCACGTGCCGCAGCTCCGCACTGAGCGTCTGCAGCGCACGCTTGTCGTCACTCGACACCGCCTGCACCGGCACGCGCGCCATCTTCGCCACGACCTGTTCGACCTGCGCCGCCTCGATGACCGGTACGCGTTGCGCCTCGGGCAACAGTTTCTGCGCGGCCCCCACCTCGTCCAGGACGTCGATCGCCTTGTCGGGCAGGTGCAGGTCTTTCAGATGCTTGGCCGAAAGCGCGACGGCCGCCTCGAGCGCCGCATCCGAGTAGCGCACGCCGTGATGGGCCTCGTAGTGCGGGCGAAGCCCTTTCAGGATCTCCAGCGCCTCGCTTTCAGATGGCTCCAGCACGTCGATCTTCTGGAACCGTCGCGACAGCGCGCGATCCCGGTCGAACGACTGCTTCACGTCGTTGAACGTCGTCGATCCGATGCAGCGGAGCGTGCCGCCGGCGAGGGCCGGCTTCAGCAGGTTGCCCGCATCCATCGCTCCACCGGACGCCGCGCCAGCGCCCACCAGCGTGTGGATCTCGTCGATGAAGAGAATGGCGTTCGGCTCCTTCTCCAGCCGATCCACGACCTGCTTGACCCGCTCCTCGAAATCGCCGCGATACCGCGTCCCGGCGACCAGCGCTCCGAGATCCAGCGCATACACCGTGGCTGTGCGTAGCGTCTCAGGAACGTCGCCCTGGTGAATGCGCAACGCCAGTCCTTCGGCAAGCGCCGTCTTCCCGACCCCGGGCTCGCCGACCAGCAGCGGGTTGTTCTTGCGACGACGGCACAGCACCTGGATCATCCGCTCGAGCTCGAGGCGGCGGCCGATCAGCGGATCGATCTGCCCTGCCGCCGCACGTTGAATCAGGTTCGTCGCATACGCCTCGAGTGGATCGGCCTGCGGCGGCCCCGTCGGCTCGGCACCGACCGGTTCACCGGCGGGGTCGGACTTCGTCCCGTGCGAAATGGTCCGCAGGAGCGACAGACGATCCACGCCCTGCTTGCGAAGGAAATAGGCCGCCTGACTTTCCGGCTCCTGCAGGATGAACACGAGCAGGCTGCCGGTGTCCACATGCTTGGCGCTCGACACCGCGGCATGCACCATCGCCTGCTGGATGACGCGATCGAATCCGAGCGACGGTTCGGGCTCGACGATGTTCGGAGCCGGCACTGGTGTGAAGGCGTTGGCAATCGCCTCGTGAAGATCGGCCATCAGCGGCTCGAGCTTGACGCCGCACGACACGAGAATCCGACGCGCCGGGCCTTCGTCCAGGATCGCCAGGAGCAGATGCTCCAGCCCGACAATATCGTGGCGGCGATCGGACGCCAGGCGGAAGGCACGCTGGATCGTCTCCAGTGTCTCAGGGGCAAAAGGGATGGGAGGCTTGCTCATTGATTCCTCACCGGGCCTGCTACGCCAGGCCCGGCCTACGAATTCGTGTTCTCTTCTTCCGGTTCCATGGTCACCATCAGCGGAAACTCGTGCTCCTCCGCACGTGACCGTGCGGCCTTGAGCTTCGTTTCGGCGACATCATGTGTATAGACGCCGGCAAGGCCCACTCCGGATCGATGGACGCTCATCATGATCGCAAACGCCTCGCCCCGAGGCTTGTGAAAGATGGTTTCCAGAATCCAGACGACAAACTCTTGTGTGGTCCAGTCGTCGTTGTGGAGCAGCACACGCCACATCCGCGGCCGCTCGAGCTTCTGATCACTTCTGGAATCGGTGAGAACCGATTCATGCGCGTCCGGCTGATTCGCCATCGTCTCCCGGAAAGGGTCCGTGGGTCGGGGTTTTCCTTGGCACGCCGTAGAGCCTTTGCGCGAAGGCGGCAGCCCCGGCTGTCGAATACATTGTACTCAGAGGTCCGCGCCGAGATCGTCGTCCACGCGCCACGGCCCGGGTATCGGCGGCTGCCTGACCAGCCGTGAGATCTGGGCGTTGAACACGTGTCGCGGCACTTCCCGGGCCCCGAGCGACGCCAGGTGCGATGTAGTCATCTGGCAATCAATCAGCTCGAAGTTCCAGCGCCGCAACTGCCGGACGAGGTACGCCAGCGCCACCTTCGACGCATCGGAGCGGCGCGCGAACATCGATTCGCCATAGAACATCCGGCCGATGGCGACGCCGTACAGCCCGCCGGCAAGCTCGCCGTCCGCCCACGCTTCCACTGAGTGCCCATAGCCGAGCGCGGCCAGTTCCGAGTAGGCGTCGACGATCTCCGGCGTGATCCAGGTGCCGTCCTGCCCATCCCGCGGCTCCGCACAACCGGCCATCACGTCGAGAAACGCCCGGTCGAGCGTCACGTCAAACCGTTGCGTGCGAATCACGCGACGCAGCGAGCGTGTGACACGCAACTCGTCGAGGAACAGCACCATCCGCGGGTCGGGCGACCACCACAGCAACGGATCGCCCTCGCTGTACCAGGGAAAGATTCCCTGACGGTACGCGTCGAGCAGACGATGCACGGACAAGTCGGCCCCGGCTGCCAGCAGGCCATTCGGATCGCTCAACGCCACCTCGACGGGCGGAAACGGGTCGCGGGGACCAAGCCAGGGGATCACACGAAGAATTGTAGAGGGTTCGAGGGTTCGAGGGTTCGAGGGTTCGAGGGTTCGAGGGTTCGAACTTACTCCTTCATGATCTCGCGCAGCGTCTCGAGCGTGTCGGCCTCACTG
>Ga0173480_10000340_pt1 | contig 14974 bp, 15 predicted proteins | sample NitcycUS209509C1_FD_122622 | JGI IMG/M metagenome (GOLD analysis project Ga0173480, IMG submission 122622) | Soil microbial communities from Arlington Agricultural Research Station in Wisconsin, USA - Nitrogen cycling UWRJ-S209-509C-1 (version... | ecosystem: Environmental > Terrestrial > Soil... | reverse complement strand
GCTGCCGCCGCTCTACCAGCTCGACGGCGGCGACTTCGTCATCTACCTCGGCACCTTCTCGAAGATCCTCTCCCCGGGGATCCGCCTTGGCTGGGCGGTGGCGCCGCCGCCGGTGATGGAGAAGATCGTCCTCGGTAAGCAGGCCGCCGACCTCTGTACCTCGACCTTGACCCAGTACTTCGTCCGCGAGTACTTCGCCGAACGGCGCTGGCAGCGCTACATCGACGACCTGGTCGAGATCTACCGCCGCCGCCGCGACACGATGCTCGAGGCGCTGCGCACCCACTTCCCGGCGGAGGCGACCTGGACCGAGCCCGACGGTGGGCTGTTCATCTGGGCGACGCTGCCCGACTACATCGACACCAGCGACCTGCTGGCCAAGGCGCTGCGCGCCGACGTCGCCTTCGTCCCCGGCCAGGCCGCCTACATCGACGGCCGCGGCAGCCACTCGATGCGGCTCAACTTCTCCGGCGTCAACGAGGACGAGATCCGCGAGGGGGTGCGGCGGATCGGCAAGGTGATCGCCGAGCAGGTCGAGCTCTACGGGACGCTGACCGGCGAGCAGCGGGCCCCCGAGCCGGAAGAGCCGTCGGCGCCGAACGTGCTGCCGTTCCGCAAAGCGGGCGAGGCGGGATGAAGGTCGCCGTCCTCAAAGGCGGTCGCTCGCTGGAGCGCGGCGTCTCGCTGCGCTCGGGGGCGCGGGTCGAGGACGCGCTGGAGCGGCTCGGCCACGAGGTGCTGCCGATCGACGTCGGCCCCGACCTGGTCAAGCGGCTGAGCGCCGACCGGCCCGACGTCGCCTTCGTCGCCATGCACGGGGTCGGCGGCGAGGACGGCACCGTGCAGGAGCTGCTGGAGATCCTCGGCATCCCCTTCACCGGCCCCGGCGCCGCGGCCTGCGCCCGCTGCATGGACAAGGTCCAGGCCAAGGACGCGATCGAGGACGCCGGACTACCCACGCCGGAGTGGTTCGCCTTCAACCAGACCGCCTTCCGCGAGTTCGGCGCCGCCGACGCGCTCGGCCGCCTCGAGGAGACGCTCGGCTTCCCGCTCGTCGTCAAGCCCAGCCGCGGCGGCTCCTCGCTGGGGGTCAAGTTCGCCGCCTCCGCCGGCGAGGTCCCGCAGGCCCTGGTCTCCGCCTTCAGCTACGACGACCGGGTCCTGATCGAGAGCTTCGTCGACGGTCGCGAGTTGGCGGTCAGCGTCCTCGGCGACGAGCCGCTGCCGGTGGTCGAGGCGATCCTGCTGGAGGGCGACCGCTATGACTTCGAAGCGCGCTACGAGATCGGCCGCACCCGCTTCGTCTGCCCCGCCGAGCTGGCCGCGGAGGAGGAGCGCGAGGTCACAGAGGAGGCGCTCGCCACGTACCGCGCCCTCGGCTGCACCGGCTTCGCCCGGATCGACCTGATCCTCGGCAGCGACGGTCCCCGCCTGCTGGAGGCCAACGCGATCCCCGGCCTCACCGACACCAGCCTCCTCCCCCAGGCCGCCGAGGCGGCGGGCCTCTCCTTCGAGCAGCTGGTCGAGCGCATTCTCGACCTGGCGCTCAAGCCGGCTGCCGCGTAGCGGGCCCTAAGAGTCGCCCTGGGCGAAGTCGTCAGGGGTGACCTCGTCGAGGAACTCTTTGAATTTGTCGACGACCTCCTCGGTGTCCTCGACCTCGTGCTCGAACTCAATCGCCGACTCCTCGATTACCTCCTCGGCCGCGAAGATCGGAGCAGCGACCCGAACCGCCAGCGCCAGCGCGTCGGAGGGCCGCGAGTCGATCTCTACCTCGGAGCCGTTGATCGAGACCGTGATCGAGGCGTAGAAGGTGTTGTCGCGCAGCTCGGTGACGGAGACCCGCTCGCACTTCGCATCGAGGTTCTCCAGCATGTCGGAGAGCAGGTCGTGGGTCATCGGCCGCGGCGTCGTCGCTCCCTGCAGCTTCATCAGGATCGCCGCCGCCTCCGGGTGGCCGATCCAAATCGGCAAGAAGCGGTTCCCGTCCACGGTCTTCAGCAACACGATCGGCTGCTTGCCGACCATGTCGAAACTGACGCCGTAGATCTGCATCTGCTGCAAAGGAGCTCCCGACCGTGGTTGAAAGCCGAAGTATAGGTCGGGCTTCTACCCAGTCCGCGAGCGGGCTAGTCGACCGGACGCTGCCGATTCTTGGCCCGCAGCGCCGCGAGGGTGCGGCGATCCAGGTACTCCCCGTCCCGACGCTCAACCGCATAAAAAGCCCCGGCGCTCGAGATTGCGGTGACGATCCAGACCAGCCAGTGCCATGCCTCGTACGGGATCGTTAGGAGACCGATGCTCAATGCTAGGGCGACGAGAAACGGAAATCCTGCAGCTCGGTCTAGCCACTTACGGCGCCCCTCGCTTATCGAGAATTCTTCAAGAATAGTGTCGGCGTTATCGACCTGGCTGGCCCTCTTCCTGCCTACATATCCCTCAAATCGCCCGAGCATCTCGGCGTCCTCAAATTTCACGAGATCCACGACTTCCTTCTGTATCCCTATAGGGACATTAGCCTTGCCTAGCTTGGCGTGGAGTGCTTGAACACTGCGGTCGCGCCACCAATACGAGGGGCCACCATCATCATTTACGTACTTACTCGCTAGCTCGTCATCGCCATAGGTCTTCTCTGGTTCAGAGGAAATCGGAATCAGCATCAGCTGGCAGATTGGGAGAAACGGAAGAACCTTTATGGGGAAGGGACTCGCATTGAAGAGCTGCAAGGGCATGTACCCGTGCCAGCCGGGATTGATGAAGTCCCCAGTGCAGTGAATTGCCAAGCCGATGCGGGCATAGCTGCTCCGCCCCTCAATTTTCCCCGCGTAGTTGTCTGGAATTCGGAAGCGCTCATAGATTCTCGTCATCACCACCTGCCCCGGCCGGATGGTTACCGACTCCCCGTCCGAAAGTTCCACTTTTCTCCATTCGCGACGAGGGTCGATCTCCTCGATATGGGACTTCCTGAGGTCCACGGTGGGTCCCTGTCTCAGGAGCCGACGGACATAGTGGACTCGCCTTCTCATCCAAAAGACATTTGAGAGTCGGAGATCGAGAGAGCAGGGCTGAACCTGCTCACCGGGCTCAAATGGGTGATCGGGATGGTCCGTTCGAAAATCGAGATCAGGCAGAAGGGCGCGTATATCCTTGTCGGACAGGTACAACGTCGTTCAGCCAGCGTAGGACTGGATATCCCGGAGCGCAAAGGATCTAGGAGCGCCCTTGTCGAGATCGATGGCATCCAAGAGCCACTGCTCCTCGGGATGCCAATCGGTTGAGCCGAACCAAACACGCTGCGGTAATACCTCTCGGAGAGCCGTCTCGCCGCGGTAATTCGTATAGACGATTTTGATCGCCTTGCGGCGGTCAGTAGAGACCGTGGTGTTCGCCCTGGATTTCAGCATCTGAGTCTCCAATGGACGGGGAGAGCAATCTCTCCCCCGCTTGGCGCCTATATTCCAAATTGGAATATAGATGGACCTTCGGACGACTCAACTCCTTGCCTCGCTTGACTCCTCGTCTGTCGAAATTCTTTCGGCCTTGCTCGAAGAACCTCTGTCTGAAAAAGGACTTCGGGGCCGAATTCCCGAGCTGAAACAGGCTCAAATAAACAAGAAACTCGGACGACTCGCCGCAGTCGGTCTGATCCGCCGCCCTGAGGATCGCTCGGGTCGGGGCATTCCTTGGGAAGTTGCCGTGCCCAATGCAACGAGAGACCTACTACGGTCGGTCCTAGCCCTTAGTGACGCCCTTGACGATGAGGATCGGGCTATGCGTGAATCGATGCGCAACCGGCTGGCCCCGTCCCTCAAGTTGGTGGACCCTTCGAAAGGCCACTCGGAAGCCAACTAGGAGATGGGCGATCCTGGATTCGAACCAGGGACCTCGTCCTTATCAGAGACGCGCTCTAACCAACTGAGCTAATCGCCCGGGGACGGCGATGATAGCGACGGGACGCGGAGCGGTCAGGAGCCGCGTTTGCGGAGGGCCCGCGCCAGCGCGTGGGCCTCGCGGACGTCGTCGAAGCGGAGCTCGGCGACGATGCCGTCGCCTTTGGCGCGGGCGGTCACCTCGTGGCCAAGCGCCTCCTCCAGGGCCTCGGCGGCGTCGCGAAGCGCCGCCTGGGCGTCGGGGTCGGCCGGTGCCCGTCGTGGTCTTGCCTTTGGCTGGCCAGCCAGCCGAACCCTCTCCTCGGTTTCGCGCACCGACCAGCCGCCGCGGGCAGCGTCGCGGGCGAGGCGGCGGCGTACGTCGTTGCCACGGGCAGCCAAGAGTGCCTTGCCGTGCCCCTCGCTCAAATCGCCGTCCTCGAGCAGCTTCAGCGCCTCGTCCGGGAGCTCGAGCAAACGGATCAGATTGGAGACGGCAGGGCGACTGCGGCCGACGCGCCTTGCCAGCTCCTCTTTGGTCAGACCCAGCTCCTCGACCAGGGCGGCACAGGCCTTCGCCTCCTCGACCGGGTTGAGGTCCTCGCGGACCATGTTCTCGATCAGCGCCGCCTGCAGCCGCTCGGCTTCGGCCTGGTCGCGGACCACCGCCGGCACCTTCTCCAGCCCCGCCTGCTGCGCCGCTCGCCACCGCCGCTCGCCAGCAACCAGCTCGTAGCTGCCGTCGGGGAGGGGACGGACCAGGAGCGGCTGGACGACGCCACTGGCCTCGATCGAGGCGGCGAGGGCGGCCAGCGCTTCGGGCTCGAAGTTGGTTCGCGGCTGCGAGGGGTTCGGCTTGATCAGCTCGACCGGCAGCTCGCGCAGCTCGCCCGCCGCCGTTGCCTCGGTTTCGGGCAGGATCGCCGCCAGGCCGCGACCGATTCCCCGGCGGGTACTAGCCACGGCTCGCCAGCTCCTTGGCCAGAGCGCGGTAGGCGACGGCACCGTGGGACGAGGGCGCGTGCTCGGTCACGGGAAGACCATAACTCGGCGACTCGGCGACTCGGACGCTGCGCGGGATGACGGTCTCGAAGACCATCCCGGCGAAGTGGTCACGCAGCTCGGCCTCGACGTCCTGGGCGAGGCGAGTGCGCTCGTCGTACATGGTTACGAGCAAACCCGAAACCTCAAGTTGAGGGTTCAACTCGCGCCTGATCAGGCCCAGCGTTTCCAAAAACTGGACCAACCCCTCGAGCGCGAGGTACTCGGCCTGCACCGGGACGATGACGCGGTCTGCGGCGACCAGGGCGTTGACACTGACCGGCCCCAGCGCAGGTGGGCAGTCAAGCAAGGCGACGGCGAAACGCTCCCGAACCGGCCCCAAGCGCTCTCGCAGGCGGGTCTCTGAGCCCTGGATCCGCGGCAGCTCGACCGCCGCGCCGGCGAGATCCCGGCTGGCAGGCACGAGCCAGAGGTTGTCGGGACCGGCGGGACGCGCGGCCTCGGCAACCGAGGTATCGCCGGTGAGGCAGTCATACGAAGAGGGATGCAGGTCACGGCCGGCGCCCAGCGCCACGGTCGCGTTGCACTGGGGATCGAGGTCGACGAGCAGCGTCTGGTTGCCCTCCGCGGCAGCGCACGAGGCGAGGTTGACGGCCGTCGTCGTCTTCCCGACACCGCCCTTCTGGTTCGCCACGGCATAGACCTTGCCCATCAGGAGTCCAGCCTAGAGAGTGGACTCCCGGCGCGTTTTCAAGCGGTCGGATAGCCTCCCGCCCGTGTCCGAGAGCTACGACTGGCCCGATGACCCCGCCGAGCGCGCGCAGGAGCTGGTCGAGGGCGTTCTCGATGAGCTCGACCTCGACGGCGAGGTAGTCGTCGAGGAAGACGATGAGCGAATCCTGCTGACGATCGAGGGGGAGGACGACTACGGCCTCTTGATCGGCAAACGTGGGCAGACGATCGACGCGCTACAGCTGCTCTGCTACCAGGCCGCCTTCCGTGGCCTGCGCGAGCGCAAGCGGGTCATCGTCGACGCGGCTGGCTACCGGGCGCGCCGCCGGGAGACCCTTGAGGGGCGCGCAGACCGCGCCGCCGAGCAGGCGCTAGCCAACAAGGCTGTGGTCGAGATGGACCCGATGAGTGCCCAGGAAAGGCGCGTCGTCCACGAACGGCTGAAAGAGCGCTCGGGCATCGAGACCTACAGCGAGGGCGACGAGCCCAATCGCTGCGTGATCGTCGCGCCGCTACTACCCGAGTGACCGCCGATCCAGCGTCGGAGCTGGACGGCGCAGCGCGCGCGAAGCTGGAGACGGTCCTCGCGCTCCTTGCCGAGGAGAAAGCTTCGGTCAGCTCGGTGGTCGACGAGCGCGCCTGGCGGGTGCACGTCGATGACAGCCTCACCGGCCTCGAGGTCCCCGACCTCCTAGGAGCGAGGCGAATCGCCGACGTCGGCGCGGGGGCTGGCTTCCCCGGACTTGTCCTGGCCGTCGCCCTGCCTGACACGCAGGTGGACCTGGTCGAGTCGGTGGGTCGCAAGTGCGAGTTCATGCGCCAGGCGATCGCTGCAGCTGAGATCCCCAACGCAAACGTCCTCAACACCCGCTCGGAGGACCTGGCCTCCTCCGGGGGTCGCGAGGCCTATGACGCCGTCACCGCCCGCGCGGTAGGCCGCCTCTCGACCCTGGCCGAGCTCGCATCACCACTTCTGAAGCCAAATAGCGTCCTCGTCGCCTGGAAGGGCAAGCGCGACGAAGACGAGGAGCGCCAGCTCGACAACGCCGCAGAATCCCTGGCAATGCGCTCCGAGCAGATCCTCGACGTCGGCAATCGTGCCGGCTCCGAACACCGCCACCTGCATGTAATCCGCAAGACCGGCGCAACCCCGGCCAACCTGCCGCGCAACCCGGGAATCGCCAAGAAGCGCCCCAAGGGCTAGCCAGCTCAACCGGCAGCGCTAGCGCCGGCGCTTCTTCTTGCGCGGCGGCGGGGGCGGCGGTTTGGCTGCCTGCACCGCAGAGGCCCCCTCGGGCGTCGCGGTAACCGGCGGCGGCACGATCCTCTGGATCGCCAACTGCTGGCCGATGGTCCAGATGTTGGTGGTGATCCAGTAGAGGATCAGGCCGGCCGGAAAGCTGAGGATGAAGGGGACGAAGATGAAGGGCAGCAGCATCATCAGGTTCCGCTGGCTTTTGTCAGCGGTGATCATCATCACCATGCTGGAGACCAGCTGGGTGCCGACGTAGAGCACGAGCAGGATGATCAATTCGCTGCCGGTCGCCTTCGCGGTGAGGTCGTTGATGAAGAAGAATTCGGCGCCGTAGGCCGCGCAGTGACCGGCCTCGGGGCAACCCATGTCCGGCGGCAGCTCGTGTTTGAGCACGAAGAAGAGGGTGATGAAGACCGGCAGCTGCGCGAGAAGGGGCAAGCAGGAAGCCAACGGGTTGACTTTGTTCTCTTTGTAGAAGCGCATCATTTCCTGCTGCAGGCGCTGTTTGTCGTTCTTGTATTTCTCCTGCAGCTCCTTCATCTGCGGCTGCAGGGCCTGCAGGGCGCGCATCCCTTTCAGCTGTTTGTAGGTGAGAGGGAGCAGGACGGCGCGGGTGCAGACGGTCAGCGCGATGATCGACATGCCCCAGCTCAGACCGGCGCTGTCGTGGAAGAACTTCAGGACCGCGTTCGCGATATCGATCAGCGGCTGCAGGATGTTGGCGGTAAGGAGCATCGTCAGTGGGTCTTGTGCCACTCGGCGGGGTGGACCGGGCCGGTGCGGAGCGTGAATCTATCGGGGATGGGGTCGAAGCCGCCGTGACTGAAGGGATTGCAGCGCAGAATCCGCCAGGAGCCGAGGAGGAAGCCGCGGATCACACCGAAGCGTTCGACCGCTTCGGCCGTGTAGGCGGAGCAGGTCGGCTCATAGCGACAGCGGCGGGGCATGCGGGGTGAAATCCACCGCTGGTAGCCCCGAATCGGGGCGAGAAAGACGCGTTTCACGTGGAACGGCCCCCGGCCAGAGCCTCTTCCAGGTTGGCGGCGACGCCCGTCATCCCCTTCTGCTCGATCAGGTCTTTGATCTCAGCCCGGGCGACGATCACGAAGTCGTGACGAGGGGGCAGGTCATCGGCGATGCTCCAGAAAGCCTCCCGCAGGGTTCGCTTCACCTTGTTGCGCTCGACCGCACCGCCTACCTTGCGACTGACGGAGACCCCGAGCCTCACTTCCTCGCGCTCTTCGTCCGTGCGGGGGAACTGGTAGAGCACCAGGTACCTGGTTGCGTGTGAGGAGCCGTCGCGATAGACGCGGTCGAACTCACCGCTACGAGAAAGGCGTCGGCGCTTGGGCGCCATCGCCTAAGGCGTGAGGCGCTTGCGGCCTTTACGCCGGCGGCGCTTGAGGATCGCGCGCCCGCCGCGGGTGCTCATCCGGGCGCGGAAGCCGTGGGTCTTCGCCCGCTTCCGCTTCTTTGGCTGGTAGGTGCGCTTCATGCCGGCGGAAGTATAGGGACGAGCCCGAAAATCTTTTCTGCGGCATTTGCGAGGCGCCTAGGTTAGGTGCTCAGGCACGGCGCTATGGTCGCGCGGCCGGTGCCCGATGACTCCCCTCCACACGACCTCGATGCCCTTTGGCGGGCGACCCGCGAGCGCCTCGAGTCATCGGTTCCAGAGTCGACCTTCCGCCTCTGGCTCGAACCGCTTGAAGTCGTAGGCGCCGAGGGGGACACCCTCTTCCTCACCGCCCCGGAGAGCGTCCGCGCCTGGAGCGAGCGCCGCTACTCGACGCTGATCGCCGAAGCCCTGCGCGATGCCGGCACCGGGTTGGAGCAGGTGAGCTTTGCCGAGCTTGAGCCGGCGGGCCGCGGCGGTGCCAGTGACGTCGAGTTGAATCCCAGCTACACCTTCGAGCGCTTTGTGATCGGTCCCGGCAACCGCCTCGCCCACGGCGCCGCGCTGGCGGTTGCCGAGGCGCCTTCCGAGGCCTATAACCCGCTCTTTCTCCACGGGCCTCCAGGGCTGGGCAAGACGCATCTGCTCGCAGCAATCGCCAACTACCTGCGCGAAAACGCCCCCGGGCTCAGCGTCCGCTACACGACCGCCGAGTCCTTCACCAACGAGTTCGTCGCGGCGCTCAGATCCTCCGGCGCCGAGGCCTTCAAGGCCCGCTACCGCGACATCGATGTCCTCCTCATCGACGACGTCCAATTCCTCCAAGGTAAGCCGGCAACGGAGGAGGAGTTCTTCCACACCTTCAACGCCCTGTATGAGTCCGGCAGCCAACTGGTGCTCTCGGCCGACCGCATCCCCAGCGAGCTTTCGACGCTTGCCTCGCGACTGCGCGATCGCTTCGAGTGGGGCTTGACCGTCGCCGTCGAGCCCCCCAACCTGGCCACCCGCCTCACCGTGCTGCGCCACCTGGTCGCCGAGGCCGGGGTCGAGATCGCCGACTCCGACGCGCTCACCGAGCTCGCCAACCGGATCGACGCCAATGTGCGCCAGCTGCGCGGCGCCTTGACCAGGGTCCTCGCCCACGCCTCGCTGATGGCGAAACCGCTCAGCTCCGAGCTGATCGCTGAAGTCGTCCCCCGCCATCGTCCCTCGCAGCCAACCTCGGTCGAGGAGATCCAGCAACGGGTCGCCGAGGGCTTCGGCATCTCCCGCGCTGAGCTGATCGGCTCCAGCCGCGCCGCCACCCCGCTGCGCGCCCGTCAGGTGGCGATCTTCCTCACCCGCGACCTCACCGACCTCTCCCTGCCGCAGATCGGCCGCCTCTACGGCGGGCGCGATCACACCACCGTGCTTAACTCGCTCCGCCGGGTCGAAGCCAGCCTCGGCGAGGACGGGGAGCTGGCCGAGAAGGTGCGGGAGTTGCGGGGAGCTATCCACAACCCTGTGGGCGAGGAGCGCTGACAACCGCCGGCGCTGTAAGAATCCCCAACCTCCCACAGCCTTATCCACACCCCGCAAATCCCAGTGGCGCGCCGAATTCCCCGCGACCTGACCTTTTTCCACAACTCCTAACTCAACTCAATAAGGCAAGAATCCGAGGCACATCGACTTGAAGCTCACTACCAAACGCGAAGATCTCGTTTCCAAGCTCTCGATCGTCTCCAGGGCTGTTTCCACCCGCGCCGCCACCCAGGCGCTCTCCGGCGTTCTCCTCAATGCCGAGGAGGGACGCGTCACCCTCGCCGCCACCGATCTCGACCTTGGCCTGGAGACCACCCTCGAGGCCAGCGTCGAGAATGCTGGCAGCGTTCTCCTCCCTGGCCGCCTTTTTGCCGAGGTGGCTCGCTCCCTTCCCGACCCGAGTGTGGAGATCGAGTTGCGCGCGGCGGAGCACGACGTTGAGATTCGCAGCGGCGGCTCCAGCTTCCACCTGCGGGTTCTATCCGTCGAGGACTTCCCGAAACTGCCCCAGCCTGAGGCCGATCCCGGCCTGCGGATCCCGGCCCCGGCGCTGGAAGCGAGCATCGACCTGGTTGCTCGCGCCGCCTCGCGCGACGACATGCGCCCGGTCCTGACCGGCGTCTTCGTCACTGCCAGCGGCCGCGAGATGACGATGGTCGCCACCGACTCCTACCGGCTGGCGGTTAAACGGACCGAGCTCGAGGCCGACCTTGGCGGCGAGCTCGAGGCCAATATCCCGGCTCGGGCCCTGCGGGAGCTCTCGCGCATCCTCTCTTCCGAGGGGGCGGGTGAGGCGACGATCTCGCTGCTCACCAACCAGGCGGTTTTCGTGGCAGGGTCGATCCTCCTGTCTACGCGGCTGATCGACGGGCAGTTCCCTAACTTTCGCCAGCTCCTGCCGGAGTCCTTCGAGCACGACGTGCGGCTGCCGCGTCCGGACTTCCTCGACGTCGTCCGCCGGGTCAGCCAGCTCGCTCAGCGCAACGCTCCGCTGCGGCTCGCCTTCGAGTCGGGCGAGTTGACGGTGGCGGCGGAGACGCCAGACGTGGGTGACGCCCGCGAGACGATGCCCGCCGCCTTCGAGGGGGAGCCGCTGGAGATCGGCTTCAACCCGGAGTTCCTCAAAGAGGGAGTCGAAAGCGTCGCCGGGGACGAGGTGATGTTGCGGCTGATATCGCCGCTGCGGCCGGGTCTTTTGGAGCCGGTGGAGGGCGATGACTTCCGCTACCTGGTGATGCCGATCCGCCTCAACGTGTAGCCGTGCCAGCGCCGGCCAGGTGAGCGCGCCGTGCTCGTCACCGCGATCGAGGCGAAGCCGCTGCGCAGCCTCGACCGGGTTCAGGTCGAGCTGCCGCCGGGGATCGTCAGCATCATCGGTCCCAACGGCACCGGCAAGACCAATCTGGTGGAGGCGCTCTACTTCGCCCTCACCGGCCGCTCCTTTCGCACTTCCGACCGCCGCGACCTGATCCCCTTCGGCGGCTCGCTCGCTCGGGCCGAAGCGACGATCCGCGACGAGGACGGGGTCGAGCACAAGCTGCTGGCCTCGGTCAGCCGCAGCGAAGGACGTCGCCATCTGCTCGGCGGGGAAGCTGCCGCGCCGGCGACGATCGCGCGCAACCGGCCGCCGGTGGCGGTCTTTTCCCCCGACCGCCTGACGCTGGTCAAGGGCCCACCGGGCGAGCGTCGCGCCCACCTCGACGGCTTCATCGCCGCTCGCTGGCCGGCCCGCTCGGAGCTGCGCAAACGCTACGGCCAGGCGATCGCGCAGCGGAACGCGCTGCTCTCGCGGCTTAGCGGGGGATACGGATCCCCCGAGGACCTGCGGATCTGGGACGCCGGTCTCGCCGACGTGGCCGCGCTCCTGGTCGAGGCGCGCTCGGAGGCGGTCGCCGAGCTGGCTGGCCCCTTTACCGCTGCCGCGTCCGAGCTCGGGTTAGAGGATGGAGCGCTCGAGTACGCGCCACGGGCGGCGGGGAGCGCGGAGGAGATTCGGGCTGGGCTCGAGGAGCGCCGCGACCAGGACATCCGCCTCGGGCGCAGCTCCTGGGGCCCCCACCTCGACGAGCTGAAGCTGCTGAGCGCGGGTCGCTCCCTGCGCCGGTTCGGATCCCAGGGCCAGCAGCGCGCGTCCCTGCTCGCCTTGCTCTTTGCCGAGCGCGCCGCCCTGCTCGAGGCGCGGCGGGTGACCCCGCTGCTATTGCTCGATGACGTGATGAGCGAGCTCGACCCGACCCGTCGCGACCTCCTCGTCGCGCGCCTCGAGCAGGGCGGCCAGGTGCTGATCACCGCCGCCGACGAGGAGTCGGTCCCGGAGCCGGCGCGCCGGTCGGTGGTGAGGATGCCGCCGCCGCAGACAGAAGGTGCCCCTGCATGACCCGTCGTCGCGCTCCCCGTCCCGCCGCCAACGCCTTCCAAGCGGCGCTGCAGCGAGCTGCCCCCAAGACTCCCATTGCTGCGGCCCAAACCGCTTGGGTACGTGCGGTTGGCGAGCAGCTGGCTACCGTCGCCGAGCCCGTCTCTGAGCGGGATGGAACCCTCACCGTCGAGTGCGCCGACGCGGTTTGGGCACAGGAGCTGGACCTGATGCAGGCAGCGCTGCTGGAGCGGCTGCGAGAGGAGCTTGGAGACCAGGCTCCCGAAGCTCTGCGATTCCGCGTCAACTCTGAGCGTTTCTAGACACACTTTCTCCACGATTTGCAGGGAAAACACCTTTTCGGGCAGACGTGTCCGAGGGGCTGAACTGGTATTCTTATGGCAACTCGCATTACGCCCCGACCTACCGTGGAGCGAGTCTCCGGGCGTCGGGGTTTTCTGTGTTTCTGCGTAAAAACTGGAAGGGACTCATTGCCTGAGAAAAAAGCCAGCGGCGGTAGCTACGGCGCTAAGGACATCACCGTCCTCGAGGGTCTCGAAGCGGTTCGCAAACGCCCCGGCATGTACATCGGCTCGACCGGCCCGCGTGGTCTGCACCACCTGGTCTACGAGATCGTCGACAACTCCGTCGACGAGGCCCTCGCCGGTCACTGCGACAGCGTCCGCGTCGTCCTCCACCCGGACAATGCCTGCACGGTCGAAGACAACGGCCGCGGCATCCCGGTCGAGACGATGGAGAAAGAGGGGAGGCCGGCCGCCGAGGTCGTGCTGACCGTTCTCCACGCCGGCGGCAAGTTCGGGGACGGTGGCGGCTACAAGGTCTCCGGCGGCCTGCACGGAGTCGGTGTCTCCGTTGTCAACGCGCTTTCCGAGCGCCTGCATCTTCAGATCAGCCGCGACGGCTACGTCTGGTCGCAGGACTACGAGCGGGGCAAGCCCCAGACCGACCTCGTCAAAGGCGAGACGACCAAAGACCACGGCACCAAGATCACCTTCCTCCCCGATCTCGAGATCTTCGAGGAGATCGGGTTTGACTTCGAAACCCTGGCGGAGCGCCTGCGCGAGACCGCGTTCCTCACTCGCGGCCTGAAAATCGAACTGGTCGACGAGCGGGGCGAGGGCAACAGCGTCACCTTCCAGTACGAGGGCGGGATTGAGGATTTCGTCCGCCACCTCAACGCCAACAAGGAGACGCTGAACCGCAAGCCGATCTACTTCGAGGGCAGCAAAGAGGACGGCGAAGTGGAGATCGCGATGCAGTGGAACAACTCCTACCAGGAGTCGATCTTCAGCTTTGCCAACAACATCAACACCCACGAGGGCGGCACCCACATGTCCGGCTTCCGGGCGGCACTCACCCGCACCCTCAACGCCTACGCCCGCAACAAAGGCTTGCTGAAAGAGAAAGACGACAACCTCGCCGGCGAGGATGTGCGCGAGGGTCTGACCGCGGTGATCTCGGTCAAGCTGCACGACCCGCAGTTCGAGGGTCAGACCAAGACCAAACTCGGCAACCCGCCGATCAAGGGGCTGGTCGAGGAGGTCGTCAACCGCAAGCTGGCGGAGTTTTTCGAGGAGAACCCGCCCGAGGCCCGACGGATCATCAGCAAGACGATCGACGCCGCCCGCGCCCGCGCCGCGGCCCGCAAAGCACGCGACCTCACCCGCAAGTCGGCGCTGGAGAACTCGACCCTGCCGGGCAAGCTCGCCGACTGCACGGTCAAGGACCCGAGCCTGGCGGAGATCTTCGTGGTCGAGGGCGACTCCGCCGGTGGCTCGGCGAAGCAGGCCCGCGACCGCAACACCCAGGCCGTGTTGCCGCTGCGCGGCAAGATCATCAACGTCGAGAAGAGCCGGATCGACAAGGTCCTCGCCAACAACGAGATCCAGGCGCTGATCACCGCGATCGGCACCGGCGTTCACGACGAGTTCGACATCGAGGGTGCCCGCTACCACAAGATCGTGATGGCGACCGACGCCGACGTCGACGGCGCTCACATTCGCACCCTGGTTCTCACCTTCCTCTACCGTCAGATGAAGGAGCTGATCGAGGCGGGGTACGTCTACATCGCCAAGCCGCCGCTCTACCGGGTCAAACAGGGAAACCAGGAGACTTACCTCGAGCGCGAGTCCGAACTCGAAGAGCTGCTCCTGCGCGACAAGATCGAGGAGTTCGAGCTCGCCGACGCGAGCGGCGAGACGCGCAAGCTCACCTCCAGCCGCTGGCAGGCCTACATCCGGCGCTCGAAAGAGTACGAGGGCTGGGGCTCCTCGCTGCAGGCCGACTTCGGCCACGAAGTGGTTCGCTTCCTCGAGGAGTCGAGCCTGCTCGACGAACAGGTGACGACGGTCTCCGCCGCGCGGGATCTATTGCAAGGTGGCGGCGATCCACGCGAGCCGTTCGAGACCGAGGTGCTGGAGAGCAGCGACGACCTCGTCGTTGTCAAGGCGGTGGAGCGGAAGAGCGGCCTGGCCAGGACCCACCGCCTGCCCGCTGCCCTCTTCGAGCATCACGACTACCGCAAGTTCGCCGAGGTTCACGCGGCTCTGCTCAAACAGGTCGGGCGACCGCCGTTCGAGGTCAGCCGCGGCGAGCGGCGCAACGTGGCTCTCTCCTTTGAGGCCCTGCGTGGGGCTGTCCTCGAGCTGGCCCGCCAGGGCGTCCAGCTAACCCGCTTCAAGGGTTTGGGGGAGATGAACGCCAAACAGCTGCGCGAGACGACGATGGACCCGGCCTCGCGGACCCTGGCTCGCGTCACGCTTGAAGACGCAACCGCCGCCGACACGATCTTCTCGATGCTGATGGGCGATCAGGTCGCCCCCCGC